>Ga0070693_100000024_pt1 | contig 58381 bp, 53 predicted proteins | sample KBSK1103metaG_FD_65472 | JGI IMG/M metagenome (GOLD analysis project Ga0070693, IMG submission 65472) | Corn, switchgrass and miscanthus rhizosphere microbial communities from Kellogg Biological Station, Michigan, USA - KBS K1-10-3 metaG | ecosystem: Host-associated > Plants > Roots >...
TTGCTTACGCCTCGCAGCGCGGCGTATGGACTTCTCTATCCCCTGATCCGAATTTGCTTCTGGCAATTCCCCCAGAGCGCTTCCCGCAGCCAGAGCCCGATTCCGCTGGAACTCTTACTGCCCGCCGCGAACTATTAGGAACAAATCTCAGCATTTCGTATCAACTGCCTCTCAAGATTGTGCGCGGATGGATGCAATATCTTTACGATGACACTGGCCGCGCCTTTCTCGACGTTTACAACAATGTCCCGCTGGTCGGGCACAGCCATCCGCGCGTCGTGCGGGCTGTGCAAGAGCAGATTGCTCTCCTCAATACAAACACCCGCTACCTCTACGATAACCTCAACCGCTACGCCCAGCGTCTAACTCGTCTTCTGCCCGAACTATTGCGCGTCTGCTACTTCGTAAATTCCGGAAGCGAAGCCAACGAACTTGCGCTTCGGCTGGCGCGCACCCACACCGGCCGCGATGACGTGATTGTTCTCGAACACGCCTATCACGGCCACACGACCACGCTCATCGATATCAGTCCCTACAAATTCAACGGTCCTGGTGGTCGCGGACGCAAACCGTGGGTCCACGTGGCCCCCATCCCCGATGACTATCGCGGTCCCTATCGCCGCGAGGATCCTCAAGCCGGAGCAAAATACGCACAGCACGTTGCGGAGATTTTGGAGAAGACGCGCACGGAAGGCCGAAGCGTGGCGGCGTACATCGCTGAAACCCTGCCGAGCGTTGCCGGCCAGATCCTTTTTCCGTCAGGATATCTTGTTGAAACTTACAAACACGTTCGCGCCGCGGGCGGAGTATGCATTGCGGACGAAGTGCAAGTCGGCTTCGGCCGCCTTGGCACGCACTTTTGGGGATTCGAAACGCAGGGCGTTGTTCCCGATATCGTCGTACTCGGAAAACCAATCGGCAACGCTTTTCCTCTCGCCGCAGTCGTCACCACGCCAGAAATCGCCGCCAGTTTTGACAACGGCATGGAATTCTTTAGCACGTTTGGAGGTAATCCCGTGGCGTGCGCCGCGGGACTTGCTGTTCTGGACGTGCTCGAGGAGGATCATCTCCAGGAAAACGCTTTGGAAGTCGGGCGCTATCTCATCGCGCGCCTCAAGGTTCTGCAAGAAAAATACGCCTTGCTCGGCGATGTGCGAGGCTCAGGGTTGTTCCTGGGACTGGATTTGGTGCTCAATACAGAGACCCGCGACCCCGCGCCCAAGCAAGCCTCTTACGTTGTCAATCGCCTGCGTGAGCGCGGAATCCTAACAGGGACGGATGGCCCGCATCACAACGTCATCAAGCTTCGCCCTCCGCTGATTTTTTCAAAAGCCGACGCGGACCTCTTTGTCGCTACGCTCGACGAAATCCTGAGGGAGGATGCCGCGCAACCCGGCGCCTGACCTGAGGGATGCCTGCATTCTTAAGTAGTTCGAAAAGTATTGAAGTTCGGAAAAGAGCGGGTAGCCCACGACAAACACCTCTATTTATATCAATTATTAGTTGACAATCCAGTTATCTTACGCTTAGTCTTGGCACGCGATGGAGCTAGATTCCTCCCTCTCCTGGCTCGCGCTGGCGCTCACGCCCGGCCTGGCCTCCCGTCTGTCTGCGCGCTTGCTAAAGCGCTTTGGTTCACCCGACGCGGTTTTTCGGGCGCCGCTCGCCGAGCTCGAAGGATGCCGCCTGCCTGCGCCGGTCGCGCAGGCGGTCTTCAAGAAGGAATCGTTCAAGCGCGCGGAAAAGGAATTGAAGGCCGCCGGAAACATCGATCGGTGCCGCTTGGTCAACTGGACGGAACCCGAGTATCCGCAAACGCTATTGCAAATTTACGATCCGCCGGTTTTGCTCTACATTCGCGGTGACGCGGAAGTCCTGAATCTTCCATGCCTCAGCATTGTGGGAACGAGGCGGCCGACCCTGTATGGCACGCAGATGGCGGAGCGTCTCGGCCGCGATCTGGCAGCGCGAGGGCTTGTGATCGTGAGCGGCATGGCGCGCGGCATCGATGCCATTGGGCACCAGGGCGCCATGGCTGCCAGCGGCAGAGCTGTTGGAGTCCTCGGGACGGGAATCGACGTCTGCTATCCGAAAGAAAACAAAAAACTTTATGAAAAGGTCCTGGAGCGCGGGGCCATCATCAGCGAATTCCCCTTGCGCACTCATCCGGCACCGGAAAATTTTCCGGTTCGCAACCGCATCGTCGCCGGAATGCCGCTCGGCGTAATCGTCGTCGAAGGAGCCCAGTACAGCGGCTCGCTGATTACCGCACGGCTGGCTATGGAATTTGGCCGCGAAGTCTTCGGCGTGCCCGGAAACGTCACGCAGCCCGTCAGCTTCGCCCCGAACCAACTGATCAAGCAGGGCGCAAAACTTGTCACAAACGCGGAAGATGTGATCGAAGAGCTGCCGACGCCCGTGCGCGCCGCATTGGTGAAAGCCGAACAGCCGGAAGCCGAGCAAAGGAATCTGCTCCTCGCGGCATCCCTGAATCCCTCCGAAAAAAAGGTCTACGAGCTGCTCAGCGCTGAAGAATCCAAACACATTGATGACATCGTGGAACGATCGGGCTTGAACTCTTCCGAAGTTCTAGCTACGCTTTTTGATCTGGAAATGAAAGGCATCGTGCGGCAGTCTCCAGGGAAGCAGTTCAGTAAAGTATTGCTGTGAAAGCGGATAGGGCGAGAATCGCCAGTCTCTGGTCCTGCATCTAAAGCCTGTAAGTATCCCAAAGGCTGATAGCAGCATCTAGTCCTAAGTTAGCGAGAAGGACACACGCCGCGTTGTCAGACCTTCCAGCAGAACAGTACGGGGTTACAAAGACAAGATGGCACGTTCGCTTGTGATCGTCGAGTCGCCCGCAAAGGCGAAGACCATTAATAAGTACCTGGGGCGGAATTACACCGTCAAAGCTTCCATTGGCCACGTGATGGACCTGCCCAAGAAGACGATCGGCATCCGTCTGCCCGGCGAAGAAGAAAACAACGGAAAGAAAAAGAAACGAGCGAAGAAGGGAAGCAAGAAGGCCAAGCCGGTCCGTCCACCCATTTCCCTGGACGACGAAAAGATATTTGAGCCGACTCTGCAGATCATCGCGGGCAAGGGCAAGATCATCAACGATTTGCGAAAAGCTGCCAACACCGCGGAAGCTGTCTATTTGGCTGGTGACCCCGACCGCGAAGGAGAGGCCATCTCTGCGCACCTCGCCATGGTTTTGGCCAAGCCTTCCAAGTATCCCGAGCAGGAGCCCAGCGTCTCGCGCTTCAAGAAAAAGGGCGCCAAAGCCGATGCCGTCGAGGAACCAGTAAAGGACGAGCCCAAGAAAGAGATTCCGGCAATAGATCCCAAGAAAATTTTCCGCGTCACCTTTAACGAGATTACTCCCAAAGCGATTCGCGCAGCGTTCGAGCACCCCAGGAAGGTCGACACAAATTTAGTGGATGCGCAGCAAGCCCGCCGCGTCCTCGACCGCATAGTGGGCTACAAGATCTCTCCGCTGCTCTGGAATAAAGTCCGTCGCGGTCTTTCCGCGGGCCGTGTGCAGACCGTCGCTCTCCGCTTGATCGTCGAGCGTGAACAGGAAATCCGCGCGTTCGTGCCGCAGGAATACTGGACGATCCACGCCATGCTCGATGCCGGTCAGCCGCCGCTCTTCGAAGCCAAGCTGTTTAAATACAAGGGCGAAGACATCGAAGTTAAGAACCAGGAAGCCGCGGACAAAGTCGTGGCCGCTGTGACCAATGCCAGGTGGCAGGTTGCGAGCGTCACGCAAAAAGAAAAGAAGCGCAACCCGCCGCCGCCCTTCACAACCTCAAAATTGCAGCAGGCCGCTTACAACCGGCTGCGTTATACCGCCAAGCGCACCATGTCCCTCGCGCAGAAACTCTATGAGGGTGTTGAGCTCGGCGAAGAGGGTTCCGTCGCGCTTATCACCTACATGCGCACCGATTCCGTGCACGTCTCGAACGACGCCCTGGCGCAGGTGCGCGAGCTGATTCCGGACCGTTTCGGCGCCAGCTACCTTCCCGAAAAACCAAACTATTACAAGTCCAAGAAAGACGCGCAGGAAGCTCACGAAGCCGTGCGTCCAACCGACGCTATGCGCGCGCCGGAAGACGTCCGCAAGTATTTGGACGACGATCTCTTCAAGCTCTATCAATTAATCTGGCAGCGCTTCGTCGCTTCGCAAATGCTTCCCGCCATTTTCGATCAAACGACGATTGACATCAGCGCGGGCGACTATACGTTTCGCGCCACCGGTTCGGTCCAGAAATTCGACGGCTATCTCCGCGTCTACCAGCTCCCGGCCTCCAACGCCGACCGCGATGACGACGAAAAAGACGACGAAGGCGAGGGCAAATCGCTTCCGCAAGTCAGCGAAGGCCAATCGCTGCGCCTAGATAAGATTCGCCCCGACCAGCATTTCACTGAGCCGCCGCCGCGCTATAACGACGCAACATTGGTGAAAGATCTGGAAGAAAAGGGCATCGGCCGGCCTTCCACTTATGCTTCGATCATCTCCACCATCGTTGAGCGCGAATACGTCACGAAAGATCAGGGCCGTTTTTCGCCCACCATGCTTGGTGAACGCGTCAGCGTGCTGCTGGTAAAAAGCTTTGAAGATATTTTCGACGTCACCTTCACCGCGCGCCTCGAGGAAGAGCTCGATGAGATCGAAGAAGGCAAACTCCACTGGCGCGAGGCTGTTAAAGAGTTCTGGGAAAAGTTCGTCGTTGATCTGGATCGCGCCGACGATGAAATGCTCTCGTACAAAGCGGGCATCCCCACGGGCAAAAAATGCGAAAAGTGCGGTCAGGGCGAACTGCTCGAACGCATCAGCCGCCACGGTTTCTTCCTCGGCTGCTCGCGCTATCCCGACTGCGATTTCATCCAGGATCTCTCGCCAGAACTTCCGGCGGACACCGGTGAGCCCAAAATCGAGTATTGCGATAACTGCGGCAAGGAAATGGTTATCAAGCGCGGCCGCTTCGGCACCTTCCTCGCATGCAAGGGCTATCCCGATTGCAAAACCACGCGCCGCCTTGTCCAGGGCACTCGCATCGCACACCAGCCCGATGAGCCACTCGACGAAAAGTGCGCTCTTTGCGGGAACGGCCTGGTAAAGAAGCATGGCCGCTTCGGCGAATTCATCGGCTGCACCGGCTATCCGAAGTGCAAGTACACGCGCCCCATCACTCTGGGGATCAAATGTCCCAAGTGCAATGAGGGCGAATTTGTCCGCCGCGGCAGCGCCGGAAAAGGCGGCCGCGGGCGTCCGCGCATCTTCTATGGCTGCTCGCGCTATCCGGACTGTGACTTCACATCCCCATACATGCCCATTGCCGAGCCGTGCCCGAAGTGCGGCGCTCCTTTTATTGTCGAGAAGAAAACGAAGATAGGAACAGTCCACGCCTGCCTAAAGGAAGGTTGCGACTGGGAAAAACTGGCTCCTGAACCAGAGCCGCAACCTCAAGTTCAACCAGAAGAACCCGCGCCCGTGGGTGCGAAGCCGTAATCTTCTCCGCGTTCACGCGATGACTGTCTCGCAGCACCGGAGGAATTTCCGACGTGTAAACTCGCCTCACTTCGGCGCGGGAACGTCATAATTCTCATCCGTATACACGAGCAAAGGCGTTCCCTGCTTAATCTCGACGTTTTTCCCGTGTTTAATCAATCCAATCGGCCCGAACAAGACCGTCAGCGCGACGGTCGCGCCTACCTTTCCTTCTCCTTCTTTCCCTTTGGTTCCGCGCAAGCGTAACCGCCCGTCGTTCACAATGAGGTAGTCCAACCGCATGTTCAGTTCCCCGGCCTTGCCCATCATGCCCGCTTTTTTCGCATGCGTGATGGTTCCCACCGCCTTGGCCCCGGCTTTCACAACCACGACTTCACCAATTTTGATGTCCTGATCGAGCACAAGACTGACGGGGTCGTCATCCGCTACGGTTTTCGAACTCAAGTCCTGCGCGAATTTCAGATTTACGTCGGCGCCTTCCTTAAGCACAAGTTTCTCCGGAGGCGCGGCCGCCACTGGCGGCTTGCTGGAATCGGGAGGCTGCTGCTGCGGCTCTTGTGCCCAGAGCGTTGCACCGACACACATCGCAAGAACCGCTCCGCCTGCAAAAGACATGAGTCGCATCCGATCCTCCCGTTTTTCTAGCCAGTCGGCGTTTTAAATCGCGGATTCTGCTCGGCCGTGGCGACGAGCGCCTGCCGGCTGGAGCTCCGCTGATTGGAGGGAGAGTATCACTCTCTTATCTTGCGGGGGTAAACAAATGAATTGTTGTGGGCGGGGCCCGGTGATGGCTGATGCGTCGATTGGATGCATTTGCCGCCGGATGCTGTCCTATACTTGAGAAACAAAGCCCGGCAGAGGGCGCGGCACAAAATGAAAACGGCCATCGGCAAATACTTCGAATATCTCGGCGCAGTGAAGAATTCCTCGCCCCACACCATTTCAAACTATGGCAAGGACCTTCAGCAATTCGTATTGTTTCTCTCTCCGCCCGGTTTGGAGCCGCCTGCTCTCTGCGACATCACGCACACCACCATCCGCGAATTCGTCGGCTTTTTGCACGACCAGGGACTCCAGAAGAGTTCCATCGCGCGCAAACTGGCCGCGCTTCGTTCCTTTTTTAAGTACTGCGTCCGCGAAGGCCGCCTGAAGGAAAATCCTGCCCGGCTCGTGCCGACTCCCAAATTGCCCAAACGCATTCCTTCCGTGCTCTCGGCCGAGGAGATGAACGGCTTTCTGAATCAGCTCCAGCAGATGGGGCCGTCTTCAAGCTTCGCTGGCCCAATCTCCAAAAAACGAGGCCGGCCCGCGGCGAAGTCTTCTCCACATCGCCTTGCCAAGCTGGAGGACGAAGGTCTCCTCCTTCGCCGCGACCGCGCTTTGCTCGAATTGCTGTACGCCGCGGGACTTCGCGTAAGCGAACTCACCGGCCTAAACCTCGCCGACATCGAGCAAAAAGAGCGCATGCTTCGAGTCCGCGGCAAGGGCGACAAGGAACGCATCGTCCCCTACGGCTCGAAAGCCCAGGAAGCGCTCGAAAAGTATTGGCCTCTTCGCGAGCAATTGTTCCTGCAAGGTTCGAGCCGCCGCCGTCACCGCGACGCTCCCCACACCGAGGCCGTGTTCCTCAATTACGCCGGCCGTCGCCTCACGCAGCGTTCCGTTGGCCGCATCGTCAAGAAATACGTCCGCCTCGTCAACGTAAATTGGGACTTGCACCCGCACTCGCTGCGGCACGCCTTTGCAACACATCTCCTTGCCGATGGCGCGGACCTGCGCGCCATTCAAGAACTCCTCGGCCACCAATCCCTCTCCACCACGCAAAAGTACACCCACGCCTCCATCCGCCAGTTGATGGACATCTACGACAAGTCCCATCCCCACGCCTGAGCGGAGCGGGCCTAATCATCCCAGAAAACAAAACGGCGGCAGCCCGCTTCTCGGGCTGCCGCCGTTTCCGCTCGAGGTTAAAAGATCAGTTTCGCTCCGATCTGGATTTGCCGCTGTGCCAGAAGCGAATTGCTTGAGGACTGCACCACGCCAAACTGAGGGTCTGCCACGAGCGTCGGTGCTGCCGCAGTTCCTCCGATGGAGTAGTTTCGCGTACCGACGGAGGTGGCGTTAACATGGTTGAATAGGTTGAAGGCCTCGCCGAAGAGTTCGATTTTCCATGATTCGTATAGATTGAATTTCTTCGCCAGGCGCAAATCTATGTTGACGGTCCGCGGCATCTGGAATCCGTTCCGGGCAATCTCCGGCAAACGGCCGCTTCCGCCGGCCCCGAGAATTCCTGTCGACACTCTAACAAACGTTGCGGCAACTGGAGCGTTCCCCGAAACAGTCGCCGTATAGGGCGCCCCAGACGACACCATCACGATGGGCGCAATCGACCAACCGTCGAGAGCGGTCCGTACAAGTGTTCCTTTTTGGGCAAAGTAGCTTGGCTGCCACACTAGCGTCGAGCCGAAATGGTGGTGGATGTCGAAGTTGGACCTGCCATTCTCCAATCCCAGATCAAACGGATTCAGTACGTTGTTGGATGCGGTAAAAGTTTGCGAACTCTGGCCCGTATCATATGTATTTGAGAAAGTATAGAAAGCTTGCAGCTGGAGGCCACTGGTCATCCGTCGGTTGAACATGAACACCACGCCGTTGTACTTGGAGGTTACGGTATCGGAAATGTTGGTAATCCTCCCGAAACTTGCATTTGGCCGGGTCAAGGTCACTTGAGGAGAGGGCAGTTTTGGGACCTCAAACAATGGCATTGTCACCGTCTGCCCATTGGAGGGTCCCCCTGAGAAGGTGTAAGTGATAGTATTGGTTGGGTTGAACAGGTTGTTATCAATGAAGATAGGCAGGTTTCGTCCCAGGCTCCCCACATAAGAAACCGAAATTGCCGTGTTCGTCGCGATCTGCTGCTCGTACACCAAGTCGAATTCGTGGATAAGCGGGTTCTGCGTGTCGGGAGCGAACACCACTACGTCCGGAGCGTTGACGGTTGCCGGGGGCGCAGTGGGCACAATATTCGGATACAGTGGAACTGCCCCAGGTGTTGGAACGAATTGGAATTGAAGTTGGCCAGTCGTTACACCCGTATTCGTGATAGCGTTCGAAATGGTGGAATTGATAATCCGCCCATAGTAGATCCCGTATCCGCCTCGGATTACGTACTTGCTACGACCGGTAATGTCCCACGCAAAACCAACCCGAGGGCCGAAATTGTTCTTATCGCTTGGAAATTGTGCTGTCGCGGGCAGAAGAGTATTCGGAATCTGGGGACTGGGCATCTTTTCGTAGTCCCAACGCAGTCCCAGGTTCAAGGTCAGACGCGGCTTGATCCGCCAATCGTCCTGAAAAAAGAGGCCATAGTCCCACGTCGTGAATTCGAAGGCCGTCGGACCAAACCCCTGGTTATAGCTGGAGTAGCATCCCACGTGAGCCCCGCCAGCGGTGGTGCAAGCCGGTTGCGCAAAATTATTTACTGTCGCCGCGTAATCGCTGATGTAATCCACGCGATTGTTGTAGCTGTACGCACCGCTTTCTTGGAAGAGGTTGTCGTTAAGGTCGTGGAACCGAATGACGTCCATTCCGAACTTGAATGAATGTTTGCCGTGGCTGATGGCGAAGTTGTCGGCAAATTCGTAACTGTGCTCATCCGGGAAAGCGCGCCGGTCCAGGAAATTTGGTTTCCCGAAGACGATCCCCGCGCTTCCGGAAATCGTGATCTGGGGGGAGATTCCCTGTTGCGAGATCGGCTCTCCCGGGATCGCAGACTGCGTGTTTTCGAATTCGAAATCCCGCCCATATTGAAAGCGGAACTCGTTGATCATCGTCGGTGTGACCGTGGAAACAAGCCGTGCGATTACCGTGTCATCTTTCACAAAATCGTTTCCAAAAGCCTCCACTCCGCGAAACACCACACCGGCCGTTTGAATCCCGGCAGGAGAAGACCACCGCATGCGGTTATATTCCATCGATAGATGATTATTGGAATTAAGAGCCCAGTCGACTTTCGGGAAGAGCAGCAATTCATCACCTGTTCGAGGAACTACTCCAGTCAGCGTCTGAAGGAATGCCAGACCTGCATTCGCTTGCGTCGCCGTAACTCCCCTGCCTGAGAGCGTCGCTAGCTCCGCTGTGCTCAGGGGTGCAAAGAACGCGGAAGGGCTGCTGGCATTGGCGACGCCGGGGAAATTGCGCAGCTGTTGGTCAGCATTGAAAAAGAAGAACAGCTTATCCTTGATGATCGGCCCGCCGATATTTCCTCCGAACTGGTGTCGCTTATCTTCAGGCTTGATTGGAATTGCTGTAGATGATGCGGGGGGAGGGGGCACGATCGTCTGGAAGGGATTAAACGCGCCAAAATCGGTGCTCCGGTAGAACCAGAACGCCTCCCCGTGCAGACGGTTGGTGCCGGACTTGGTCACCGCGTTGGTCACTCCACCAGCCGAGCGCCCGTACTCCGCCGAGTAGTTGGAAGTGTTCACTTGGAACTCAAGGATGGACGACTCGCTGATCGAATAGCTAATCCGCGTCCGGCCTTTCTCTTCCGCAAAAAACGCCTGATTGTTGTCGCCGCCGTCCACGGTATTGTTGTTCAGCAGCCCCGAGACACCGCGGAAACTCACCAAACCGAAATTTCCATCCGGCACGGCTCCCGGCGTGGACAATGCGAACGTGGACCATCGCCGGCCGTTGATAGGCAGATTCTCGATGGTGGTCGAGTTGATGTTGGTTGAAAAGTCGGCGCGGTCCGTCGTGATAACCGGGGCCTCTGCTGTGGCCACAACTGTCTCTGCTAGTGTTTTGACGCCCAGTGTCGCATCGATGGTCGTCGTGCGGCCGACTTCGACCGTGATGCTGGTCGCCCTGAAAGACGAAAAACCGCCTGAGGAAATCTCGAGGGAGTACAATCCCGGCTGAAGATGGATGATCTGATACCAGCCGCTAGCATCCGTCGCACCGGCAGAACGGCTCCCAGTACCGAGATTCGTCGCACTCACGTTCGCGTTCGGCACCACCGCGCCGGACTGATCCGTTACCGTGCCGCCAATTGCGCCGTCCGTAGTGGACTGCGCTCCCGCTACAGGTGTCGTCATCAGACACACAAATAGCGCAAAAACCATACCCACAACGTATACCCCGCCTCTTGCCCTCTTCATGGAGGAGCCTCCTTCAGGTTTCAAAACGTCAGCAACAAGGGCACCAACTGACAGAAGCAATCGCCGTTACAGAGGGGTTTCTCTGTTAGATTGCGAGGCCGCCTTCTTCAGTTCAAACCTGTTGCTTGAACAGCTATAGGGAATCATCCGATGGACTATGTTTCTAGCACATGAACGATTCGTAAGCAATCTGTTGTACTGCGGATATCTGAGGAAAATTTGTATGCTCTCTATCTTCTTTGCAGCATCAAACGAAACGCGCTAGTCTCCTTTTGCGAATTTTCCGAAGGAACTTACTGTGGACACTAACCTACCGGTTCAAAAGCTTCTTCTCGCTGCAAGTTTGGTTCTCACAGCTGTCGTCCCTGCCCGCGCGCAAGACAATTACGAAATCCAGGTCTACAGTTACGATCAAGTCGAGCCCCGCCACACCATGGTCGAACTTCACAGCAATTTCACCATCGACGGTAGCAAGTCTATGGTGGACGGCCTCTATCCCACGAATCACGCCGAGCACGAAACCATCGAGATCACCCACGGTTTCACCGACTGGTTTGAAACCGGCTTCTACATCTTTACTTCGTCTCGCAGCGGTCAGGGCATCCAGTGGGTCGGTGACCACATTCGCCCGCGCTTCCGTATCCCCAAGAAATGGAATTGGCCCGTGGGCCTCAGCCTCTCAAATGAAATCGGTTACCAGCGCCGCCAGTTTTCCGTCGACACCTGGACCTGGGAGATGCGCCCCATCATCGACAAGCAAATCGGCCGTTGGTATCTCGATTTCAATCCCACCTTCGACAAATCCTTGCACGGCCCAACCGTGAATCAAGGTTTCATCTTTTCGCCAAACGTCAAAATCAGCTACGACTTTACGAAGAAAATTACTGGGGGGATTGAATACTACGGCTCCCTGGGGCCCGCAACCGACTTTTCTCCCATCAGCCAGCAGGAACACCAGATTTTTCCCGCCATCGACCTGAATCTATCGCCAAACTGGGAGGTCAACTTTGGTCTCGGCGTCGGCCTGACCCGCTCGACCGACCATCTAATCGCTAAACTGATTCTCGGCTACCGTTTCGACTTTTAACCTTTCCGGAGAATTGCCCCGAGCGATTACGGCAGGCCTTGCAGGAACTCCATCGCGACCGCGTTGCACTCTTCAAACGCCGCTTCTTCGTTGTGCGGACTATGCTTTCCGTTTCCGACGAATCTCATCGTCGCACGAGGCAGTGCTCTGCCAACCAGCTCCATTTCACCTGGTTCAGTGCGCGGATCAAGGCTTCCGTGGAGGAACAGGGTAGGCACCTCTAGTTCGCCAAGGCGGCCGCCGTACAAATCCTTATCGGGCCGCTGGACCAGATCCGCTAGCTGAAACCAAGCACCGCAATTCCGGCGTAACACGGCCGGCCACTCCGTCTCCCCATGATCTTGCTTGAGCAGATTTTTCGTTTCCTCCCCGAGATCTTCCGGACGCGCTGCAAATCGCTCGAAGAAAGCACGCGACCCCGGCTTCTTTCGAAGATAATGGAAGGCCTCCAGGATTAGCCGCTCGCAGCGCTGTGGCGCCGCCAGTCCTAGCATGGCCGCGATCACGGCTCCATCGCTGTGACCCCAGAGGGCCGCCCGCTCAATGCCAAGTGCATCCAGAATTTGGATCGTTTCCGCTGCCGCCCGGCGGTGAAAATCGAGCGGCATCTCGCCCGAAACTCGCGTCGAGTGCCCGTACCCGGAGCGGTCGGGGATCAGGATCCGAAACTCCTTCTTGAACGCCTCAATCTGCCGGTCAAATGGATAAACCCCGTAGCCCCATCCCCCATGGAGGAAAACCAGAGGATGCCCACTTCCAAACTCGCGGTAGTAAATTGTTACGGGATTGAGACCAGGTGCGTGCGGAGAATGAGGCAGCTCGACAGTTGGCACCTAATTTTGCCTCTCCGCTGAAGGGCAGAAGCATCCGCGCTGTTTCGATGTTCTTGCGACGAGAATCATGCACTGTACAGTACGTCAAAAAATTTTCCGACTCAACGCGCCTCGACAACAGCAGCGCTCTTGCCGCCTTGTGCGCGCAAAACGTGACAGCCACCACCATCGATCGATCCTAGCCCGGAAATAAAAACGGCTGGCAGCACACGCTGCCAGCCGTTCGTTTCTTCAACTGGAGAATCCAGTTCAGTTATCTGTGGCCACCACCATGCCCACCGCCATGGGAACCGCCGCCGCCGCCGCCGTGGAACCCGCCTCCACTACCTCCGTGGAATCCACCGCCGCCGCTACGTCCGCTACTGAAGCCGCTACTTCCGCCGCCACGTCCGCTGCTGAACCCGCCACGTCCGCTGCTGAACCCGCCATGTCCGCTGCTGAACCCACCGCGTCCGCTGCTAAAACCGCCACGTCCGCTGCTAAAGCCACCGCGTCCGTAATAACCTCGGCCCCAGTAGCCGCCCCGGAAGCCATGAAACCACGGCCCGGCTCCAATAAAGACGCCGCTTGCGAACCAGTCTGGTCCATAGAAGCCGTACGGCGCGCAATCATAGGGATAATAGGAATAATAACCGTAGGTACAGACAGGCTGGGCATAATCGTAGCCATAGTAACCAGGGCCATATCCGACCCCAACTCCAACCCTAACCTGGGCTTGCGACGGCGCTGCGGCTACAAAACCGAGTAACGCCAACAACGCCAAATATTTCAGGTAACGCATTTCCTTGTCCTCCGTAGACCCAAACCATCTTCCAAGCAGGCCGTGGATCTAAGTGACTTCCGGCACCTCATTCACTCTGAAGCACCTAAGTAGTTAAACTCCAATACGGTACAAAAGTTGCGGTCAATTCGCCGGCATCTCTCAGCACTCCAGCCACTTACCATAGACTGCTCACTGCCACCAGGCTTAGAATCGCAAAGGAACCCCGGCAGCTTCTCACCTTTTTCCCTTGACAAAGAATAGATACTCGCATATTATACTTCCTAGATAACATTGTGCCGCGATCCTGTGGCGCCAGCATCCGTGCTGGCGTTTTGTTTTCTGGAGCACATCAGTCGGGCCTAAGTGCTTCGTTTGCAACACTTGCAAAAGGCGCTGCATTTTGCAGCGTTCCGGGTCAGACAACCTCTTTAGAATCAACACTTGCAAAAGTGTAGCGAAACAAACGACTTTAACTCCCTTTAGAATGAACACTTACGCAAAACCCGGGGGAGGGTCCAGCTATCTCGATTCGCCCAAAGCCTTCCTCTGTCCCCGCTACCCTGTGTGGTCCGCCAAATCGAGCATTGCAGCCGCTCAGCCCCTGCTCGCATGTACCGCCGCCCAGCCGAATCCCAAATCGAGGACCGCCTGCCGTCACGCGCGTTCCTTCGTTGACGCTTTACCTGCTTCGCCCCTATAATTGGGGTTTGTCTTTATAGCTTGGAGGGCAGATGTACGCCGTTATTCAAACCGGGGGAAAGCAGTACCGCGTCGCACCGGGCGACACCATTCGCATTGAGCGTGTCACGGGCGAAGTTGGTGAAAAGGTGACTTTCGGCAAGGTTCTCGCCGTCCACACGGACGAGAAAAAGGTCGTGCTGGGTGGCGACGCTTCCAAAGCCAGCGTGAGCGGCAAAATCGTCGCGCAGGGCCGCGCCAAAAAAATCACCGTGCTCAAGTTCAAGAAAGGCAACCAGTATAAAATTTCTCGCGGCCACCGGCAGAATTTCACGGCCGTCGAAGTCAGCGAAATCAAGCTGTAATCTCTTTCAAACCAAAGTCGATCGACTTTGGTTTCCAGAGAAAAAGTCTCTAAGAAAAAAGGAAATTTGTCATGGCACATAAGAAAGGCGGCGGCTCCTCTACCAACGGCCGCGATTCTCACGGACAAAGGCTCGGCGTAAAACGTTTCGGCGGGCAGCTCGTCAACGCGGGCACGATTCTTGTGCGCCAGCGCGGCACGCGGCACCAGGCTGGCGAAAACGTGGGCCAGGGCAAGGACGACACGCTCTTCGCTCTCGTCACCGGCATCGTGAAGTTCACGGACAGAGGCCGGCACGGCCGCTTCATCAGCGTCCAGCCAGCCAGTCAAACCGCGTCCGCAGCCAACTAATCGGTCACCTCGGGAAATTTTCCGTCCGGTCAGTTTCTTGTGCCGTCCGGTTTCTAACGGACGGCATTTTTCTTCCTGGCTTGCTTACTCTGCGGAGATGTAGCAGCTTTCATTTGGTGGGGTTTTCACGAGTCACGAGCCACTCGGCGCCGTCGCTCCACCAAAGCCAGAAATCGGCGTTATGCAGTATCGATCGCGGGCTTATGCTATCGTTTTTGAAGGCGGCCGCCTGGCGGTCACCGTTCCTGGAGCGTGTTTCTCGTGTTCGTTGACGAAGCAAAAATCCTGGTGAAGGCCGGCAACGGCGGCAACGGTTGTATCGCTTTTCGCCGCGAGAAATATGTTCCCCGCGGCGGCCCATCCGGCGGCGACGGCGGGCATGGCGGAAGCATTTACCTGGAAGCGAATCCCAACGACAACACCCTTCTTCGCTACCGTTACAATCGCGAATTCAAAGCCGATCGCGGCCGCCACGGCGAAGGCTCGAACTGCACCGGCCATTCCGGCGCGGACATGATCCTGCTTGTTCCCGTCGGTACGCTCGCTTACGATGCGCAAACTGGGGAAACCATCGCCGACCTGGCTGTCCCTGGACAACGAGTGTTGATCGCGCAGGGTGGACGCGGCGGCCGCGGCAATCAAAATTTTGCCAAACCCTGGCACCAAGCCCCGCGCGAACACGAAGACGGTTTCCCCGGTGAAGAGCGCCACCTTCGTCTCGAACTGAAGCTGCTCGCCGACGTTGGCCTTGTCGGGTTTCCCAATGCGGGCAAATCCACGCTGATCTCGGTGATTTCCGCGGCCCGGCCCAAAATTGCGAATTATCCGTTCACAACCCTCGAACCAAATCTCGGCGTCGTCAATGCGGATGGCGGCACTGGCGGGCATGGCACTGAGCTGGGCCGCACGTTTGTTGTCGCCGATTTGCCCGGCCTCATCGAAGGCGCGCATCTAGGTGCCGGCCTCGGCATCCGTTTCCTCCGCCATGTCGAGCGCACGCGCCTCATCGTCCATCTGATCGACACGAGCGATTCCAACGTTGACGATCCGGTCCACTCGTTTCAAGTCATCAACGGAGAGCTGGAGGCCTTTAGCGCTTCCCTCGTCGAAAAGCCGATGCTCGTGGTTGCCACCAAGCTGGATGCCACGACCGATCGCGCGCGCCTCGAAGCGCTGCAGGATTTTTGCAACAAGCGCAACCTTGAATTCCACTCCATTTCCGCTGTTGCCGGTGACGGCGTGAAGGATCTAGTCCGATCCATCGCCGACGCCCTCGACAAAATTCCGCGCCCAGCGCACGAAACGACTTTGGACTTGCCGGCCACCTCCGGAGAACTTGACCAGAACGCGCCTGGCCACGATTCCCTGCCTGCGCCAATCAAGAATTCGTGAGAAAATCAACTACAGATTCCTCTTGGGAGACGCATTGACCACAGCGCAGGCGCATCGCACCGCCGCAAAGCATCACCCGCGTCGCATCGCGCTGTTTGGCGGTTCCTTCGATCCCATTCACAATGGCCACCTCGCCGTGGCCCGTGCTGCCGACCGGCGCTTTAATTTCGACGAAATCCATTTCATTCCCGCAAGCCGCCCGCCGCACAAGCTCAAACAGCACTTGGCGCCCTTCCCGCACCGTTTCGCCATGCTCTCTCTGGCTTGCGCGGAACATCCCCATTTCGTTCCTTCGCTCGCGGAGGCCGGCGAAGACTTCAGCGGCACCCAGCTCCACTATTCCGTGGACACCGTGCGCTACTTCCGTCACGCCTACAATAGCCACGGCGACCGCATCTACTTCATCATCGGCGCGGACGCTTTTCTCGACATTCCTGTTTGGAAGGAATACGAGACGCTTCTCGGTCTTTGCGATTTCATCGTTGCGAACCGTCCTGGTATTCGCGCGGAAGCCCTGCGGCTGGTCATTCCGCCGGATTTAATCGGCCGCCGCGACTCGAAGAAAGATGCTGAAACGCCGGCCTCGCAAGTGGTTGCGCATCTGCAGTCGACCGCCGTGTATCTTCTCGACTCTGTTTCTATCGATGTTTCCGCCACGGAAATCCGCCGCCGCGCAAACCGCGGCCAGTCCATTCATGGGCTTGTCTCCGTGCGCGTCGAGGAATACATTCTCAAACAAGGCCTATACCGGTGAAATTCGACTCTTTGCCACAAGGCGTCCGCCTGGCTGTTGAAGCGGCGCAAAACAAGAAAGCTTCAGGGATAATTGTTCTCGACCTCAGCGGCGTCGGCGCCTTCACGGACTTTTTCGTGATCTGCACCGCTTTCAGCACGCCGCAAGTGCAGGCCATCTGCAGCGAAGTCGAAGACCAGCTCGAAAAGCATCTTCAGCGCTCGCCGAGACACCGCGAAGGCTATAGCTCCGCGGAATGGGCTCTGATCGATTTTGGCGGCTTCATCGTTCACGTTTTCAGCGAGCAGGCGCGGCGTTATTACGACCTGGAACGCCTCTGGCGCACTTCGCCAAAGCTCGAGATTCCCGACGAACCTGGCGCAGCCGCGCCAAACCTTTCTTTCGGCGAGCCGCAAGCAGCCGGAGAAGCCTATTCCAAATGAGCACGGAGCGATTGCCGTGGATCGCGGAAGATCCAGCATCGCTGCGGCTTCTCGAACTGGCGCAAAAAGTGTCCACCGCTGCGACGACGCTGCTTATCAGCGGCGAAAGCGGCACCGGCAAAGATCATCTCGCACGCCTCGTCCACGAACTTGGCCCTCGCCGCGACGCCCCTTTCTTGAAGATTGATTGTGCCAGCCTCCCGCCGCAACTGGTGGAAAGCGAACTCTTCGGCCACGAACTTGGCGCGTTCACCGGCGCCGTCGAGCGCAAATTGGGCCGCCTCGAGCTCGGCGGCAATGGCACTATTGTCCTCGACGAAGTCGCCGCCCTCACGCCCGGCGCGCAAGGCAAGCTCCTTCGCGTTTTGCAGGAGCGTACCTTCGAGCGCCTCGGCGGCACGGAATCGCTTCGCATCGAAGCGCGCATCGTGGCTTTAACTAACGTCGATCTAACTGCGGCAGTAGCCAGCGGCCACTTTCGCGAGGATCTATATTTCCGGCTGAACGTTCTCGCTCTTACCGTGCCGCCCCTGCGCGAGCGCCGCACCGATATCCTCCCTCTCGCCGATCACCTGTTAATGGCATTGCGATCCATCCACGGCCACCCAGGCTCGCACCTGAGCGAGCCTGCGCGCCGCATGCTTGCAACCTACACATGGCCCGGTAACGTCCGCGAACTGCGCAACGCCCTGGAACGCGCCATGGTTTTTTCCCACAGCGACACGCTCGAGCCCGGCGATTTTCCCGACAATATTCGTGCAGCGGCCTCCGGAGCCGCCGGTTCCATCGCGGGGCTGCGATCCCTCGAAGAGGTCGAGCACGAAGTCATCGCTGCCACGCTCGAAGCGACTCACTACCGCATCAGCCGCGCCGCCGAGGCGCTCGGCATCAGCCGCAAGACCCTTCTGGAAAAACGCAAAAAATACGGTCTGAAGTGAAAATCCGCCTGCTCATGCTCGGCAAAACGCGCCGCGCGGAGATGCGCGCGGTGATCGACGATTACGTGAAGCGCGTCGGCCGCCACGCGCCGATCGAGATCACCGAAGTCCGCGATGGTGAAGCTGCGATCAAGAAGCTCGATGCGGATCGCGCCGCCACGGTAGTGCTTCTGGACGCACTGGGAAAGAATCTGGATTCCAACGCTTTTGCAAAATGGCTTGGCGAACTCCGCGATCGCGGAACACGGGAGCTTGTTTTCGTCTGTGGCGACGCCGATGGCTTTCCCGTTGCCCTCCGCGAGCGCATTCCACAAAAAATCTCTCTCAGCGCCATGACGTTCTCTCACGAGCTCGCGCGCGCCATGCTTGCCGAGCAGCTTTACCGCGCCTTCGCCATCCTCTCCGGAAGCCCCTACCCGAAATAGCGGCTCTGGTGTAAAACCTTAGGACCATGCCGATCCGCGTTATTCCTGACGAAGACCAGCCCTCCGCGGCGATTGAAATTTCTCTCGCAACACCGCTGCCCGATTACGACTTGGTCCAGCTCGACCAGCCCACGCCTCGCAACGTTGACGTCATTCTCGTTTCACAGGGCTTTCGCGATCTTGTGGATGACGCGCGCGGCGTCTTGATGGACCTGCTTGCCCATCCTCCATTCCAGGCCAACTCGCCGGAGCATGCAAATCTCGATTTCACCCATTCCGCCCCGCTGGCACTGGAACTCACGCAGCTCACTGGCGCCATCTGTCCCGGAGACGACGAGGTATACCGTCCCGGCCTGTGGATCGTCCTGCGCGATCCGCACGCCAAGCCAAAGACAACGCTGCCCATGGCTACGCAGGAACGCATCACCGCCATCGCTGCCGAATTAGCGCAGCGCCTCGGACTTTCCTGAGCTTCTATGCGGCGATTTTTTCGCTTGACGCTTTGGAGTGTGTGGCATACCGTTGCGCCCAATCGGCGGTCTGCGATTCAGAAATTTCCTTGGAAACCTGGGTGGGCGGACCCCGTCAAACGCGAACATTTTGAAAGACTGGAGTCTCCATGGAACGTCCCACGGGCGTTACTATCCTTGCGGTGCTCTACTTCATCTTTGCATCCTTTCTTGGTCTCTGTGGAATTCTCTTCATTGTCGGCGGATCCATGCTTTCGGGGCTGGCTCACGGCGGCGGACTGGGATCGGCACTGTTCGCGATGGGGGGAGTCGTGGTCGGTGGCATCTTTCTGGTCCTAGCGATGCTTGATCTGGCCATCGGAATTGGATTCATCAAGCTGCAGAACTGGGCTCGCATCCTCGCAATTATCCTGATTGCGATCGGAGTGCTCTTCGGATTGCTCGGATTGGTGAGCATGCTCGCGCATCTCGCGGTGGGTGTGCTGGTGTTCCGGCTTGTTTTTCTGGCGATCGAGATCTGGATCCTGGTCTATTTATTCAAGCCGCACGTCAAGCAGGCGTTTGGCGCAGCTGGATTCTGAAGCCGGCAAGATAAACTGCGTACGGGGCAGCGGCACAACGCTGCTGCCGTGCGTCAACTTGACCTTTCTTTTCGCACCCTCCAAACTCTAGACCTTTCCCTGTGGCGCTGACTCTTGTGGGAAAGGGGCGTATGCCGGAAGAAAAGGGACTTCTCATCGTTTACACCGGGCCGGGCAAGGGGAAGACGACTTGCGCACTGGGCACGGCGTTCCGCGCCGTGGGGCAGGGGCTGCGCGTCCTGATGGTGCAGTTCATCAAGGGGTCATGGCATTACGGGGAGCTCGACGCCGCCAAAATGCTGGGGGACGATAAATTTGCAATACGGCCGATGGGCCGGGGGTTCGTCAAAGTTGGCGGTGCCGAAACCGATCCCGAAGACATCAAACTGGCGCGAGAGTGCTGGGAAGCTGGGCGCGACGCGATCTACGGAGGGAAGTACGACCTCGTCGTCCTGGACGAGATCAACTACACGATCAGCTACAAGATGCTGGACGTAGGGGAAGTCGTTGAGGCGCTGAAAAAGCGGCCAGAACGCGTCCACGTCATTTGCACGGGGCGAAACGCTCATCCACAGCTGGTCGAGCTGGCCGACCTCGTCACGGAGATGCGCGAGGTGAAACACCCTTACACCAAGGGTATACTGGCTCAGCGAGGAATCGACTACTAGTCGCTACGCGGAGGGGTGACTCCGCGGCTGTACTTGCTGGCGGTACTAACGAACGATTGTAAACTGCGGTATCGAGTCTTACCCAGACCTATGGCTTGGTTCAAGCGGGACAAAAAATCGATCGACGCAGCCACGCCTCCTGAAGAGCGCCGCGTGCGCACGGAGGGGCTGTGGGTCAAGTGTGAGTCCTGTAAAACCATCGTTTTTCGGAAGGACCTCGAAGCCAACCTGTTTGTCTGTCCGAAGTGTCAATTCCATTTCAAGATGAGCGCGAAGCACCGGCTGGAAATGCTGCTGGACTCGCGTTGGACGGAACACGACGCGGGGATGACCTCCACGGACCCGCTCAAGTTCGTCGACACCAAGCCTTATGCCGCGCGACTTAAGGAAGCCCGCAAGAAGCTGGGAATGAATGATGCCGTCATCACGGTGGAAGGCAGACTCAACGGCCGCGGGATCGTATGTTGCGCCATGGAGTTTGGTTTTATCGGAGGCTCGATGGGCGCAGTGGTCGGAGAAAAGGTCACGCGCGCGATCGAGCTGGCTGTAGAGTCGCGCCAGCCCCTGGTTGTGGTCTCCTGCTCCGGCGGGGCGCGCATGATGGAAGGCACGATCAGCCTGATGCAGCTCGCGAAAGTTTCGGCGGCGTTGGCCAAGCTCGATGACGTCAAAGTGCCCTACATTTCGCTGCTTACCGATCCCACTACTGGCGGCGTGACAGCCAGCTTCGCCATGCTGGGAGACATCAATATCGCCGAACCCGGAGCGCTGATCGGGTTTGCAGGCCCCCGCGTCATCGAACAGACCATCCGCCAAAAACTTCCTGAGGGCTTCCAGCGCTCGGAATTTCTGTTGGAGCACGGCTTTCTCGACGCAGTCGTGCACAGAAAAGATTTGAAAGCGTTCATCGCTAACTCCTTCGATCTTCTTCTAAGCTGAAATGAATTACGAGGCTGCGGTCCGCTATTTGCTATCGCTGGGCAGGGAACTGGCGGCCCCAACGCAGGCTGCCGCGGCAAAATTCGACCTCGAGAACATTTTGATTCTTGCAGAGCGGCTTGGCCGGCCTGACCGCGCTTATCCGTCCGCGCACATCGCAGGAACCAATGGCAAGGGTTCGACCGCGGCTTTTCTCGAATCGATTCTGCGCCGCGCTGGTTTTCGGACCGGGCTAAACACGTCCCCGCATCTCGAAAAAATAAACGAACGCATTCGAGTGAACGGCGAAGAGATCGGCGATGCTGCGTTCGCCGAAACGTTTACGCAGATTCAGGCTTTGAACGAAGAGCTGCTCGCCGCGGGCAAACTTCGCGCCCATCCAACTTATTTCGAATGTGTCACCGCGATGGCCTTCGAATATTTTGCGCGTGAGCGGGTTGACTTCGGCGTTTTCGAGGTGGGGCTGGGCGGCCGCCTGGACGCCACAAATATTCTGACCCCCGTGGTCTCCGTCATCACGCGTGTCGACTTCGACCACGAAAATTTTCTTGGACATTCTCTCGCGGAAATCGCCGCCGAAAAGGCGGGCATCCTCAAGCGCGGTGTGCCAGTCATCCTCGCGGATCAGCGTCCCGAAGCTCTTGAAATCATACGCGCGCGCGCGAGCGAACTCGGCTGCCCGGTCATCGAAACGGGAACCGCGTTCCGCATCGAAAGGGAATGGATAGAAAACGGCTGCAGCCGCGGGCGCGTCCGCGAGAGTGCAACCGGCTGGTCGTTCGAACTTGCGCCGCGGCTCCCCGGCAAATTTCAGATACAAAACAGCCTCAACGCCGTCGCCGCTGCGCGTTACCTTCAGAAGAGCGGGTATCACATTTCTGACGAGGCGATTGCCCAGGGAATTGCTGACGCTGCGTGGCCTGGCCGGCTCGAGAAAATTCAGACGAATCCAGACGTGTACCTGGATGGCGCGCACAATCCCTCCGCCGCGAGAGAACTCGCCGCTTTCTGGGAACAGACGCTTGCGGAGCGAAAAATCTGGCTGGTCTTCGGTGCACTGCGCGACAAGGCCGTTGACGAAATTGCGGGGATTCTCTTTCCGCGTGCCGCCGAAGTGATTTTCACGCAGCCGCGCACCCCGCGCGCCGTTTCCGTCGTTCAGCTTGCCGAAATCACGTCGCATCATGCTGCGCATTTTGCGATCATTCCCGAACCGGAATCCGCGCTCGAATACGCGCTGGACCGGGCCAGCGCGCCCGACACTATCATCGTCGCAGGCTCGCTCTACCTGGTCGGCCAGGTGCGCCGCTACTGGAAAAATCGCGTGCAGGTCGCCGCGCACTGAAAAACACCGTAGAATATCCGGCTCGGGCAATACTTTCAGGTGCGATGCGGCAAGGCAGTTGATAGAGCAAAACGAATTGTCCGTGGTGCCACTGCAATGAAGAAGCGTGACGTCAAGCCCATGGAATGGCGGCCGATTCACCGGTTCGGTTTCAGCTTGATGGGGCTGATGTTTATTGCGATGGGCACATTTACCTTGCTAAGACGCAAGACCCATTACGAGAATTATTGGGGGGCGCAGTTTTCGCTCCTTTCGCGATTTTCATCGGGCTTTTGTTCTTCGTTGGCGTATTTACGCACTGGAGAAAAGGGAATTAACTTTTCGCGTGAAAAAATATAGCGAAAAAAACTTGCAACCCCTGGTCGGCGTCATCATGGGCTCGTCTTCCGACTGGGAAACGTTGGAACACGCCGTCAACACACTCAAAGAGTTAGGCGTGCCCCACGAAACGCACGTCGTTTCCGCTCACCGCACGCCGGATCTACTTTTTGAATACGCATCAAGCGCGGAAAAGCGCGGCATCGAAGTGATTATCGCGGGCGCAGGCGGCGCCGCTCATTTACCTGGAATGACAGCTTCGAAAACCGTGCTGCCTGTCCTCGGCGTTCCCGTGGAATCGAAAGCTCTCAAGGGTCTCGATTCCCTGCTCTCCATTGCGCAAATGCCCGGGGGCATTCCTGTTGGCACGTTGGCGATTGGCAAGGCAGGAGCGATCAACGCCGCGCTGCTCGCCGCCGCCATCCTTGGGGGCAAGTACCCAAAGATTCGTGAAGCCTTGCGCAAATTCCGTGCCGCGCAAACCGAGCGCGTTCTGGCAAATCCTGATCCGTCGGCCACGGCTCTTCCTCAGAAAAAGGGGCCCCGGAAAAAAGGAAAGCGCGCGTGAGCATCGGGATTCTCGGCGGCGGTCAATTGGGTTATATGCTCGCCCTCGCAGGATATCCGCTTGGGCTGCGATTCCGCTTCCTCGATCCATCTCCGGAAGCCCCCGTGGGGCGGATCGCTCCCCGGGTCACCGGAGACTTTTCCGATCGCGCCGTGCTGGAGAAGTTTGCTCACGGGCTCGAAGTCGTCACTTACGAATTCGAGAATGTTCCGGTGGATGCAGTCCATTTTCTTGCCAAGAAAGTCAAGGTTTTTCCGCCGCCCGGCGCATTGGAAGCTGCCCAGGATCGCCTTCGTGAAAAGCAATTATTTGAGAAACTGGGAATCTCCACGACGGAATTTGCCTCCGTCCCCGCGGCCTCGGACCTCGATCAGGCACTGAAAAAGGTCGGGCTGCCAGCCGTTCTAAAGACTCGCCGCATGGGATATGACGGCAAGGGCCAATGGATCCTGAAAATACAGGAAGACGCCAAGAAGGCCAGGGAGGGATTGCCAAGACTGCCCTTCATCGCGGAGCGTTTTGTCCCGTTTACGAGAGAACTCTCCGTAATCGCTGTGCGAGGTAAGGCTGGCGAAACCGCGTTTTACCCGCTGGTGGAGAATCATCACCGCAACGGCATACTGCGCCTCTCATTGGCTCCCGCCCCAAACGTCAGCCCTCACGTTCAACAAGCCGCCGAGGACGCCGCGCGACGGGTGCTGGAATCTCTGAGCTACGTGGGTGTCCTGGCCATCGAATTCTTTGAGTGCGATGGCCAACTTCTCGCAAATGAGATGGCTCCCCGCGTCCATAATTCAGGACATTGGACCATCGAGGGCGCAGTGACCAGCCAGTTCGAAAACCATCTTCGGGCCATTAATGGTTTCCCCCTAGGTTCAACGACGGCGATTGGCGCTTCGGCGATGATCAATCTCATCGGGGAACTCCCCGAATCCAAGCAGGTCCTGGCCATTCCTTCCGCTCATCTTCATCTTTATGGCAAAGAACCCCGACCCGGCCGCAAATTGGGTCACGTTACGCTCCGGGCGCCCGCTTTCGACCAACTCACGGGCCGTTTTCCCAGCCTCCCGGCTTTTTTCCAGCGGCCCGAGTTTTGCCTCGACGCACGCACCAGGAACAACACCTCTCCCAGGCTTGATTGAGCTATGGAACTGGACGGGAAGCGGTTGAGTTGCCGCACTCCGCTGCGAATGCTACGATTTGGGATCGCATGTGTCCCGAAACTCCTGTCCGGCCCCGTGTGGGCATCCCCTGGCGAACGTCTGAGGAGGAAGTGCAGAACAATCGCCCCAAGATCGCCAATTACGAGGATGCCGTGCGAAAAGCGGGGGGCGAGCCGGTCCTAGTGTCCCTAAGTGATCGGGTTGAACAAAGGCGAGTCATTCCGACGCTAGATGCGTTCGTCCTTCCCGGAAGTCCCGCGGACGTCGAGCCTTCCGAATATGGCGCTGTAAATAACGGTAAATCCGCGCCCGCCGATTTGCCCCGAGAGCAGGCTGACCGCGCTATCCTTGCGCACGCCTTTGCCAAGAAGAAACCAGTCTTGGCCATCTGCTATGGCTGTCAGCTCTTGAATGTCTATCTGGGAGGGACACTCATTCAAGATGTGCGCTCGGAGCTGGGTACGGCCACGCCGCACCGGAAAAAGGACCTTTCGCCGGAGCCCAAGGACGATCCGATCCACGGAGCGAGGTTCGAACCGGAGAGCCGGCTGGCGGAGATAGCGTCCGGCGAGCGGGCAAAAATCAACAGTTCGCACCATCAGGCCATCGCCCAGCCCGGAAAAAATCTGCGCGTAACTGCGCGCTCAACAGACGGCGTCATTGAGGGAGTGGAATGGAGCGGCGATTCGAATTGGGTCGTCGGCGTTCAATGGCATCCGGAGCGCATGTTTGGAGATGCCTTCTCCGAACGGCTTTTCCGTGATTTTGTTGGCGCTGCTCGCGGCGCGGTTATCCAAAAGTCTTAAGCTACTGCTTTCCGATCTTCGGTTTTCAAACAGTTGGGGGGACTGGATGATTTCACTCGCAGGCAAGGCGGCACTCATCACTGGTGGTTCGCGTGGGATTGGCGCGGCGGCCGTCAAACTTTTTGCGCAGGCCGGCGCTGATGTGATCTTTAGCTACAACAAAGCCAAAGACGCCGCACTGCAAGTCGAGCAAGAGGCCAAAAAGCATGGCACGCGAGTTGAAGCCTTTAAGGCCGATGTGGGCAAGCACCTGGATAACAAAAAACTAGTTGACCAGTGCATCGCGCGCCTCGGGCGCCTGGATATTGTGGTGGCCAACGCCGGAATCTGGAATGCCGATGACTTACCCATCGAGAGCATGAGCGAAAAGCAGTGGGATGACATGATGCGGGTAAATCTGAAGAGCGTTTACTCGATCGTTCACTTCAGCGTGCCGCAGATGATCAAGCAGAAGTCCGGGAAGATAATTCCTATTACTTCAACGGCGGGGCAGCGTGGCGAGTCGTTCCACACGCACTACGGCGCAAGCAAAGGCGGTGTCATCAGCCTCGTCAAGGGGCTCTCGACCGAGCTCGCACGGCACAATATTCTCGTGAATTCCGTCGCTCCTGGATGGGTGGCCACGGACATGTCTAATCCCGTGATTCAAACGAAAGCAGGAGCCAAGGCGGTGGCGGCGGCAATTCCGCTGGGCCGTGCCGCGACCGCCGAGGAAATCGCCGGTCCAATTCTCTTCCTGGCGTCGGAGTTGGCCAACTTCCTGACGGGAGAGATCATCAATGTAAATGGAGGATCTGTCTTGTGCGGTTGAAGCTCGTTCGGTTCGCGCTCGCTGGTTTGCTCGTTTGCGGGATACTTGCTGTGCAAGCGTCCGCGCAGAATCCGGACTCCATGATGCCGGAGCAGAGCGCCGCCAAGGCCAAACAGATTCTCAGCGATCTTATAAATGCTCGCGGCGGCGCTGGTTACAAGGAAGCCGTCGAAGGCGAGTGCCATGGCACGCGAGCGCAATTTGGCCATAATGGAGAGGTCACCGGCTACGTCGGGTTCACTGATTATCGCCGCTACCCGGACAAAGCCCGCCTGGAATACGCCGCCAAGAGTCACAATCTGAAAAGCATCATCAATACCGTGATCGGGGTCGATGGGTTGGACTGGTCTCACGGCGGCGTGATCGTCGCGCTTTATAACGGTGATCGCGGCTGGACACTGGACCGCGGCGGCGTCACTGAACTGCCGGTCACAGCAGTCGCCGAATTTCAGGAACAGGTCAAGAGAAACATTGACAATGTGCTGCGAGTTCGCCTGAAAGAACCTGGCTGGAACTACCGCTACGGGGGCAGCGACACGGTCGATTTGAAGGAAGTGGACTGGGTGGAGCTGACTGACAGCGAGGAGCGGACGTTTCGCCTGGCCGTGGATCATTCGACTCGCCTTCTGGTGAGAAGCGTGGTTACCACCAACAATGAAGAGACGCATGAACGCGACGACGACGTCAGCATTTATACGAACTACCAGTTGAAGGACACCGTGTGGACTCCGATGCAAATCACCAGGGATCACAACGGGCGGCGCGCTGCGCAGTTCTTTTACGATTCCTGCGGCTTTAATCCCCATTTCCCTGGCGACTTCTTCGACAAGTCCTCTCTCGAAAAAAAGACTGCTGAGGCAGGCGCCAAGAAGAATAAGAACGACAAGAATTAATGCTGCCTCAAGTGGGCATGTTTGCTCGCTGCGCTTTTGTTAGACTTGCAGCGCTTCATGAACCTCACTCTCCGTCAGCAACACGCGCTGCAAGCCATCTGCGATACGCTCGCGCCTGCATCTGACAATTGGCCCTCCGCCTCCGAAATGGGCATCCCCGGATCGATTGCAAAGGCTCTTGATTTCAATCCTCGGTCTGGTGAGCGGACGCAATTCCTGCAACTCCTCGATGTTTGGGACACTCATTTGCACGGCTTATTGACCGTGGGCCGGTGGGCTTCGTTTTCCACGCTTCCTCTGGAAGAACGGATCCGCGTTTTACTTTCCTGGGCCGACAGCGGACTAAGCCGGCGGCGTGGCGCGTTTCAGGCATTGCGGAAAGCAATTGGGTTTCTATACGTCATGCTGCCGAGCGTGGACGGAGGGTCCAGCGCGGTCTGGAAAAAATTGGGTTACCCCGGGCCGCTCGGTCCGCAACAACCGCGTTTGCGCCCCCTCAGGACGCTTACTCCAGAAGTGGATACGGATTTGTCCTGCGACGTTTGCATCATCGGTTCCGGTGCCGGCGGGAGCGTAGCGGCCGCTGTGCTGGCTGGAGCGGGCAAGGACGTTGTCGTACTTGAGGCCGGGAGCTACTACGACGATTCTGATTTCGACGGCGCGGAGCTGGCAGGCTTTCAACGGCTGTATCTGGAAGGCGGATTTGCGGCGACTGCGGATCAAAGCGTGGGGCTGCTTGCTGGAGAATGCCTGGGCGGGGGCACGGTCATCAATTACTGCACTTCGTTTCGAACGCCGGAGGATGTCCGCGCCGAATGGGCCACGGCCGGCGTGCCGTGGTTCGCAAGCGATGAATATACGCGCAGTCTGGATGCGGTTTGCGCGCGCCTTTCGGTGAACTTGGACCACAATCGCATTTCCGCGCGGGAACAAGTTTTGCAACGCGGTTTGAACGCGTTGGGCTGGCATGTGGCGGCCATGCCGCGAAACGTCGTGGGTTGCGACCAAGGCAAAGTTTGTGGCTACTGCGGCTACGGCTGCTCGCTCGGCGCGAAGCAATCCAGTACAAAGACATGGCTCGCCGACGCGCAGGCCGCAGGAGCTCGATTGGTTACGGAAGTACGCGCGAATCGGATCCGAATTGAAGGCGGCGTTGCGACGGGAGTAGAGGCTCGCTCGCGGAAAGGTTGTCGCATCAGCATTCGATGTAAAGCCGTCGTCGCTGCCTGCGGAGCCGTCCACACGCCTGCCTTGCTGCTGCGTTCCGGCTTGCGCAACGAAAACATCGGGCGCCATCTTCATCTGCATCCCGTTTCAAATGTCTGCGGAGTTTTTGAAGAAGAGATTCGGCCTTGGGAAGGCACGATGCAGGCGATCTATTCCGATGAGCACCGCTTTCTCACGGGAAACTACGGAGTGAAGTATGAAACCACGGCGTTGCAGCCCGTCATCGCCGTGGCCGTTTTGCCCTGGCGTGAACCGCAACACTATCGTTCCTTGCTTGGGAAATTATCGAATACGACGGCGATCGGAGTTTTGTTGCGTGACCGCGACGGGGGGCGAGTCAGGCTCGATCGCGAAGGCAATCCCGTCGCGCATTATGCGTTGTCGGAATTCGATCGCGCACACTTGCGTCGCGGCTTCATCGGCGCCGCTCGCATTCTGGAGGCAGCCGGTGCGCGCCTCATTTTTTCTCCGCATGCACGATGGTGCGCGTACGAGCCTGGGCACGCCGGTTCGCTGGATTCCTTCACGCAAGCGATGGACGCCGCGGGCTGGAACTCTGGTCGACTCGCGCTCTTTTCCTTTCACATCATGGGCAGCGCTCGGCTTGGCGGATCACCGAAAAACTCGGCCACCAATCCCGACGGGGAAACCTGGGAGGCTCGGAATTTTTTCGTAATGGACGGATCGTCGTTCCCGAGCGCATCCGGAGTTAATCCCATGATTTCGATCGAAGCGATTGCGCACCGAAACGCCCGTGCGCTGGCGGGGCTTGCCCGGATATAAGTGCCTTGTTTATAGTTAGATGGCGGACAGTTTGGAAAAACTAAAGTTTCTAGATCTTGAATCTTGTTAGTGGCGACCAAGAAACTCGGTCTCAGCGTCCTCCGGAGGTTTTGGACGCCGCAACGGTACTGCCATTGAGTAGTGCTATGGTTGTACAGTTTTAGGTACCTCTTAGCTATGGGGTTTTGCTGATAAAATGCAATAATCTAGGTAAGTTAGGCACGCCGGGAGAGTGTCTCCCGAGCGCTCCTGCTGGGTGTGGTTCCAGAATGAAACCGAGTGCCAACTTCGTGTTCCCTCGTCGAAGCCCACGAAATGGCTTTAGCTTAGTGGAGCTTGTGCTGTCCTTGGCGGTGCTCCTGGTAATTACAACTTTAGCCATCCCAGTGGTCGTGCGTTCCCTCCAGACTTATCAGCTCAATTCCAGTGCCTCGCAATTGGCAGGAATGCTTAAATTCACAAAATTCGATGCGATTCGCCAGAACACGCCAGTGAGCTGTCAAATTGCCCAGCAAGGCGCAAATTGGCTGGTCTGGGCAGATTCCAATGGCAATACCGTAGTGGATCAAGCTGAGCCGCAGATGTTGATCGGCGGGAGCTTTACCCTTGTGCCTGAAAGCTTGGTTCCCAATCCAGCTCCGATCAAGACCAGTTTGGGGCTTGCTGCTGCGAGTTACGCATGGACGGTGCTCTCCGGATCCGTCAGCAGCATCACGTACGACCAACGTGGCGTCCTCGGCTGCGTCGGGAACATAACTTGCAACACGAGTGTAGTTTACGTGCTATACCTCGGCAGTGTAAACGACCCAAGCTCAGGATATCGAGCGGTGATAACGGTGCCTTCGGGGGCGGTGCAAGTGTGGGCCAGTTCGTCCGCCGGAGATTGGCATCGAGTCAGTTGAATAGGCACTTTGTGAAGGCAATGACAAAGCGGCATGATTCCAAGACGGGCGATACGAGAAGGAACAGCCAGCGCGGCTTCACGCTGGTGGAAGTCCTCATGGCCATTGTCATTCTGCTCGTAGGAATTGTGGCCGTAGCGCAATTGGTGCCCGCTTCGATCAACTCGAACTCTACGAATCGCAACGACTCTACTTCCCTGGTGTTTGCTCAGCGGGAGATGGATCAATTCCTAAGCCAGCCGCTCAACATGTCTATCAGTCCGCCCTCATTCATCGACGCGCAGGGCATTAGCTGCAATCTCGGGGACCCGGCGCAGAACAACGCCGTCGTTGGCAACCCCGTCGTTGTGTTCTACGACCAGCTGGTCATCGATTTTAGCAGTTCGCCGGGCGTGGGGGGCTACAGCTTCATCTATCAAGATCCGAATGACCCTGCCGGCGTGGTCTATGACGTCCGCTGGGCGGTCATCACGGTGACAAACAATGGCTTGGTCACCTCGAAACGGTTCATTCTGGGGGTCAGACGACAGGGCGGTAACGGCATTTACAGGCCCGTGACGCTCGATACGATACTCTCGAAATGAAAAGCGCTTGCCACAACCGAAACCAGCGAGGGTTCTCGCTCATCGAAATGATGATCGCCACGGTGATCTTCGTTTTGCTTTGCGGCGCCGCGTTCACACTTCTCTCTGTTGCGCAGCAGCGGTATCAGACGGAATCGCAGGTCCTGAATTCTTTTCAAGAAGCTCGTTTCGGCTTGGACGAAATCGTGCGAGACGTGAATGGCTCGGGTTATCCTCCCAAAAACCAGTTTGCGTTCACCGTCAATCTCCCGCCCGCAAACCTTTATACGATCACGCCGGTCGCCTGGTCTTCCGGCTATCCCAACTCTCTCTGTCAGATTGGCACGGGCGGAGGCGGGAGCTGCAACACACCGGGAGATTTTGATTTAATCATCGAAAGGGACGTCGACCCTTGGCGCCGAGATGGCGTCGAATGGACTCGGTATCAGCTTCAAGGCACAGTTCTGTCGCGCGCCCAAACTTACAAAGTGGCGGGAGGGGACCCGGACGCGACTACCTCGCCTGCGTTTGTTCCGTACGTTCAAAATGTCATTAACAATACTTCGCCCACGCCGCAGTTCCAGGCGGCCTATCCGCAGATGTTTCCGGGCGGTAATCCGGTGCCCATCTTTCAGTACGCCTGCTATACGCCGTTCGGAACCAAGCCGTGCGTTTCCGCGGGGTCTTACAATTCCCCCGTAAACGTCACGGATGTGGAGATCACGCTGATTGTCATGGCGCCCACCAACGATGCCCGGAGCGGCATGCCAAGGCTCATTGAATTGCATGGACGGGGCCACAGCCTCAATCCGATGCAGTAGGGGCAAGAGATTAGGATGAAGCGAGATCAAAAAATGCGCCGCCGTTCTGAAGATGGAATCGCACTGTTGGTCGCGATCTTTGTGCTGTTATTGATTAGTGTTGTGGCGATCGCTCTGCTTGTTTCCTCTGGGACGGAGACGGCGCTGGGTGCCAACTATCGATCCTCGGCCAGTGTGTATTACGCCGCTCTGGCGGGCTTGGAAGAGGCACGTGGACGCCTGCTCCCGAAGAACCCAAACTATTTTGGTGCTTCGGTCATTTCACCAAACACGCAGTTTCCGCTGGGCCGCACGCTTTATGTCATCAATGCTCTTCCGACCGAGAACGTTTTGCCTTGGGACCAGGGCAATCCCTATTATGACAAGGAATATAAGCGCGAGTTTGGCACTGAAGCGTCAGCTGCAACCTTCCAGCCCGTCAACTCGGTGTGGAACAACAATGCGCAAGGCATACCGGGGCCTGTCTTCAAGTGGGTCCGCATAAATGCCGCAACCGAACAGTCTCTCTTCCTCGACGTGGACTCCAACGACACTATTGATCCCACCCCAGCGATTTATTACGACCCGGCTCAAGTCGATTCTCATGGTAACCCAGCGCCCAGCCTGATTCGGACGTCCAGTCTACCGGCAACTGCAGTGCAAGTGCTGCAAATCACCGCGTTGGCTTACTTACCAAACGGAAGCCAGAAATATCTTCAATACGTTGTTGCCCCTGTTGGGCTAAACACTTTGAGTTTTCCTGCTGCGCTCACACTCGATGGTCCTAACATTAATCCGTCGACTCCGTTCAACCTGCCATATGGGGGCCAATTCTACGTGGACGGCACCGACACCGTTTTTCATTCGAGTGGCAGCGGTTGCGTCGCGGGGTTAAACCCGAGCCCAAGCCCCGTCAGGGGAATTGGATATTCCACCAACGATGCGAGCGGCACGACAATCACCAATATGATTGGCGACAACCATGGCGAATATACGGGCCTCGGCTTTACTTCTTCCATACCCAGCGTCTTTTATGTGGGCAACCCGCCTCCACCTGGCCCGCCAACCCTGGCTGGGAACATGCAGTCAGTGGCTCAAATCAATGCCTTAGTAGCCGGGATCTCGCAGCAAGCAGACGTCAGCATAAATGGACCGGTGACGCAAAGCGATTCCAATAACCTGATGCCGGCCGCTATGGGCCCAACGAATCCCATGACCGTGGTAGTCAATGGCGATTTCACGGAAAACGACTGGAACGGTACGGGCTATGGGATTCTTCTGGTGACCGGCAACTTCACCTACGACCAGAATTCAACTTGGAATGGGATCATACTCGTGATTGGTCAGGGCAATTTCATTGTGCACGACAGCTCCGGCAGAAACGGCCAGATCAATGGAGCAGTATTCGTTGCGAACACCGTCGATGCATCGGGCAATCCCCTTGCTTCGTTGGGAACTCCTATCTTTAATTTTGATAACCATACCGCCGGCAATTACGGGATCTTTTACAGTAGTTGCTGGGTCCAATACGTACAATCGGCGGGCAAGTATCAAGTACTGTCCTTCCACGAAATTCCGCAGTAGAGATGAGGAACGGGAATGAGCCGGCTTATGAGTTCCACAAAACTCGGAATCATCCTCCCAGCTCTCGGCGTGTTGCTTTTCTTAACGCAAAGCAGCTTCGCCGCATTTGCTGGAGAAAGGCAAGAACAGCAACAGGAACGAGCACAACAGCCCCCACCGCCGGCACCGGCACCGGCGCAAAGTTCGCAACCGGGGACACTGCAAACAGCGCAAGCCGGCCAGTCAGCTGCAAAACAGCGCAAGATCTGGACCAACGAGGACCTGGTCTCGCTGCGAACACCTGCCGACATCTATCTGCTCGAGAAGGAAGAGAGAGAAGCCGCTGAAGCCGAAGCCGCCGCCAAACTCGCGGCTGAGCAAGAGTCGCACCAGGGAGCTCCCTTGGAGTTCAAACTGCCTGCTACCATCGAAGAAACTCAGCAATTGATCAAAGACAAGGAAGCAGAAATTAGTGATGCGCGGGCCAAACACACCACATTAACAACTGAGATGGCGAGCGTTACCGATGAGCAAAAGGCGGCGAAGCAAACAGAGATCAATATCGTTGCTGCCCAGATGGAACTAGCGCGGAATGAACTCAAAGCGCTGCAAGACCACCTCGTTGAGCTTCAAAAGTTGCCCGCCGGCGAAACACAGGATACTCCGCCACCTCCTCCTTCGATCTAGGGCTTCTCGTTTTGCATGAACTGACCGTTGTTGCGATGCACTTCTCCTTGTTTAACCGGCCCCAGGGTGCCTTGAAGCAATCCACGCTGTATAATGTTCGGATGCGTAACAGCCAGGGAAGCGCGCTGATGCACGGCACTACGGTTCTGTGCGTGCGTAAGGACAATAAGGTCGTGTTGATCGCCGATGGCCAGGTGACCATGGGCGATCACGTTATGAAGCACACCGCCCGCAAAACGCGCCGCCTTTACAATGACAGGGTCATAGCGGGCTTTGCGGGCTCTACCGCCGACGCCATTTCACTTTTCGAGCGTTTTGAAGGCAAACTTCAGGAGCACTCCGGAAACTTGCAGAAAGCGGCCGTCGAGCTTGCCAAGGAGTGGCGCAAGGATCGCGCGCTCCGGCATCTCGAGGCGTTGCTTATCGTCGCGGACGCGAAATCCACCTTCCTGCTTTCCGGCAACGGCGATGTCATCGAGCCGGATGATGGTTTGTGTGCCATTGGCTCTGGCGGGATGTATGCGCTGGCCTCCGCGCGCGCCATGATCAAGCATTCGAAGCTTGGCGCGAAGGATCTGGCCATGGAAGCGATGCGCATCACCAGCGAGATTTGCATTTTCACCAACGCCAACTTTACAGTCGAGGAGCTGTAGGGGTCGCCGGACAACACGCCGGATCATTTTCGCGCATCAAAAGACTCGGATACCTGGGGATTGCGCACAAAGGGATTGGATATTCCATGACCAGCAAGACCGATAAAGAATTAGTATTCACGCCCGGTGGCAATGGCGCCCCGCCCGCGGAAGAGCAAGAACTTCTTCCCGCGCTCGACGATATGACTCCGCGCGAAATCGTCGCGGAGCTCGATAAGTACATCGTCGGGCAGCACGCGGCCAAGCGCGCTGTCGCTATTGCTTTGCGCAATCGCGTTCGCCGCCAGAAACTTCCACCGGAGATTGCGGAAGACGTTCTTCCCAAGAACATTTTGATGATCGGCCCGACGGGTGTCGGCAAGACTGAAATAGCCCGCCGCCTCGCGCGGTTGGCCGGCTGCCCCTTCGTCAAAGTCGAAGCCTCAAAATACACCGAAGTCGGTTACGTGGGCCGTGACGTGGAATCGATGGTCCGCGACCTCATCGAAACTTCCCTCGACATGGTTCGCGAAGAAAAACTCGACGAAGTTGCCGATCGCGCCGAGCAGGCTGCGGAAGAGCGCGTTCTTGACCTGTTGCTTCCTCCGTCTCCTCCGCCTGCTCCCGGCACCACGGAAGCCGATGCCGCGGTGCAGCGCGAACAAACGCAGCGCACACGAGAAAAGCTTCGCGCGCAGCTTCGCGAAGGCAAGCTCGATCAGCGCATGGTCGACATCGAAGTTCGCGAACGCTCTATGCCTTCCTTTGAAATCATCTCCAATCAGGGCGTTGAGGAGATGGACGTCAATATTAAGGACATGCTTTCCGGCATGTTTGGCCAGCAGAAAAAAAAGCGCAAGATGTCCGTCGCCGACGCTTTCGAATACCTGATTCAAGAGGAAGAAAACCGGCTGCTCGATATGGACCAGGTCACGCGCATTGCCGTCGAACGCGCCGAGCAGATGGGCATCATCTTTATCGACGAAATCGACAAAGTCGCCGGACGAGAATCCGGGCATGGGCCCGATGTCTCCCGCGAAGGCGTTCAACGGGATATCCTGCCGATCATCGAAGGCACGACCGTGAACACCCGCTATGGCATGATTCGAACCGATCACATTTTGTTCATCGCCGCGGGCGCCTTCCACATTACGAAACCGTCGGACCTCATCCCCGAGTTGCAAGGCCGCTTGCCCATCCGTGTTGAATTGCAATCGCTCAAGGAGGAAGATTTCATCCGTATCCTCACGGAGCCGAAAAATGCCCTGATCAAGCAATACGTTGCGCTTCTTGAAACCGAAGGCCTCAAGCTCAACATCACCGAAGATGCCGTTGCGTCCATCGCACGCTTCGCCACCAGCGTTAACGAACAGACCGAAAACATCGGCGCCCGGCGGCTTCACACCATCCTCGAAAAGGTTCTCGACGAGATTTCCTTCGAAGCGCCCGATCTGAAAAAGAAGAATGTCAAGGTCGATGCCGCCTACGTGAACAAGCAGCTCGCCGATATCGTTAAGAATCAGGATTTGAGCCGCTATATCCTGTAAACTCCGAAACTTGAAAATGGCAATCGGAAACTCATGGACCGCCACTCTGCGCGACAGGGAACTTGCCCGCCTCATGAGTTTCTCCGTCCGAGTTTTGACGTTCGCATTTCTATTCGTCGCCGGTTGCGGCGCACCCGGTGAGCCGACTCCGCCTTCTCCGCCGATTCCCGCGGCCGTCACCGATCTCTCCGCTCAACAGTCCGGCGACGGCGTGCAACTCACTTTCACCTTGCCTGCGAATACGGTCTCCGGTGATCGCCTGACGGCTCCGCCAGCTGTAGAGTTTGTTCGAGGCGCATCAAATCCGGACGGTTCGCCGAACGTGAAGTCCCTTCGCGTTGTGTATACGATTCCAGGTTCGCTCGTGGATAACTACGTCGCTAGCGGCCGTCTGAAATTCATCGATCCCATTGCGCCGGCGGAAACTCGCGCGCATCCGGGCAGCTCCCTTGTCTACGTCGTTCGAACGCGTGCCTCCAAGAAACGCGCCTCGGCGGATTCCAACTCCGTTTCCGTCCGCATGTTTCCCGTTCCGGAAGCGATCGCTCACGCCCAGGCGCGCGTCACGGAGTCCGCAATTGAATTGAGCTGGCCTGCCCCAACTCGCACGTCCGGGGGCGATCCGCTGAATCCCCTGACGGGTTATCGTATTTATCGCGGCGAGCTCGATCCTTCCTCCGCAGAAGCCGCTTCAACCGATATCTCAAGAGCGAAATGGAAATCGCCGCTCACTTTGCTTGCTCCTTCTGACGATAGCTCGTACCGCGACACTCTTTTCGACTTTGGCAAAACGTACGCCTACGTCGTTAGAAGCGTCGTGCTTGTGGAGGGCAACGCGCTGGAATCTTCGGACTCTGTTCCTGTGATCGTTCCCGCACGCGACACTTTTCCGCCAGCCGCGCCGCAGAATGTGGTTGTTGCTGTTCTTTCCGGAGCCTCCGCCGGGTCGCTGCTCGTGGATCTCTCCTGGTCCATTAATCTTGAAACCGACCTCTCCGGCTACCGCGTCTATCGAAGTGAGCAGCAAGACACACAGGGGGTGGTGATTACTCCCGACCTGTTGCTTGCACCGGCGTATCGTGATACGTCTGTGGAGCCCGGCCACCGCTACTGGTATTCCGTCACCGCTGTCGATCGCGCTGGCAACGAAAGTGAGCCCAGCACGGCCGTCGATGTGGATGTCGCGAAACCTTCTTCGTAGCCGCGGGTTATATCTGGCAAGTAGCTTGGGAGAAGACCGCTTGACGTCCGTTCGAGCACACATGCCCGCCTACGGCTGGTTCCACGCTTTCCGGAACGCATCGGTCCGCACAGGAGTCTATGTTGGGATCCTTCTTTCAGCTGTATTTAGCGGATGGGTGATCGTGGCCAATCGAGTTCCGTTCCTCGATCGCTTCGCGCTCGCTCGCAACTTGGCTGCGGTCGCAGTTCTTGGCCTCCTCGCATTGATTCCCGTTCTCCGGTTTTGGCGCATGCCGGGCAATTTGCTGGCTTCTAGTCTCGTCGCATGGGTTCTTTTCAGCCTGACGTATCGCTTCCTTTGCATGAATTTCCAAGGCCTTGCCGAGCGGTCCAGCGCCGTTCAAATTTTCATGCTCGGTGCAGTACTGTACATGCTTGCGGTCACTGTTTCCTGGATTGGAACCATTATTCGACGCGCGCGCGCTGCACACGTCTCTCATCCGAATCACCATCCGAGCTGATCCCACATGAAATTCTGCCGCTTTCTTCCACCTGATACTGCTGCCGCGCAGCCGGCTTCTCCCTTGTACGGCCTGCTCGAAGGCGATCAAGTCCGAGCCATATCCGGTACTCCGTGGAGTTCCTGGACGCGCGGCTCGCAGATCTGGCCGGTTGCTGAGGTTCGCTTGCTGGCTCCCGTCGATCCCGGAAAAATAGTCTGCGTTGGGCGCAACTACGTGGCACACGCCGCCGAATTCGGCCACGAGGTGCCCAAGGAGCCTTTAATCTTTCTCAAGCCTCCCTCCGCGATGATTGGTCCCGGCGAGCCAATTGTTCTTACGCCGCAATCCCAACGCGTGGAACACGAAGGCGAACTTGCGCTTGTGGTCGGCCGGCGTTGTTCGCACCTCAAGGACTCCGACGACGCGCTGGCCTATCTGCTCGGTTATAGCTGCCTTAATGACGTCACCGCGCGCGACCTGCAGAAGAGCGATGTGCAGTTCACGCGCGCCAAAGGTTTCGATACTTTTTGTCCTTTCGGTCCGCACATCGAGACACAACTCGACCCATCGGATGTTTTGGTAGAGACGCATGTCAACGGCGTCCTCCGCCAATCCGGCCGTACCTCGCTTATGGTCTACCCAGTTGCTTTTCTCGTCCGCTGGATCTCTCGTGTGATGACTCTCAACCCCGGCGATGTGATTGCCACCGGCACACCTGCTGGCGTTGGCCCGCTGGTCGCTGGAGACATTGTCGATGTCAGCGTAAGTGGTGTTGGCGTGTTGCGCAATCCAGTGCAAGCCCCGCGCACGTAGATTCACCTCCGCGCCGCTGTTTCGGTAAACTACAGGATGTGGGGGCGCCTCTCGTAGGAAGACCTTTTTCTCATGTGCCGGGCATCTGACCATCCGTGCGCCTGGGTCACTCCACAACTCATTCGCCACATTGGAGCTAGCTAGTTGAAATCTCTTTTCGCAGACTGGAAACTTGTTCTCGCCATGGCGGGCGCCGCCATCGCCGCCATCGCCATGATTGCCTACGCCTTCTTTCGCCCGGCGGAAGAACCCGAGGACGTCGAACGCAGACGGCGTCTTCACTTGAATCAGATCGGTCGCATCGCGGAAGGCCAAGTCGTCGAGTTAGCGGAGCATCCTGCCGAGCCGCTCGAAGGCAGGAAAAAAATGTTTGGTTCGCGTGCCCGCCCGCTCGTCGATGCCAGACCGAGACACCTCGTCACCTACAGCTACGCGATTTCCGGCGTCACCTATCACACGGCACAGGACATCACCGGCCTCGAGGGGCAGATCCGTTTCGAACGCCTCGTCGCTGGCCAGCCCGCCAGCGTGAAGTACGATCCCGCAAATCCGAGCGATTCGATACTGGTTGCTGATGACTGGTCCGGTTTACGCTGAGTTTCGAAGCGTCCGCGATAAGTTTCACGGCGCGCAGACTCTAGTCTGGACCGCTTTGGCCGAGCCCCGAAGTAACCGTCCCGTTTTCACCCTTGCGTTCTGATTTGCGCCCAGTTGCGTTATCCTTCTCCCTGCGGCTTCGATACGCTGCGGCACCATCATGAAAATGATTTTCGCGTCCATCTTGACCACCGCTCTCATCGTCGCGATGACTCTCGGAGCGATGTTCATGCTCGTGCAGACAACAGAGTATGTCACTTCACTCGTGTCGCCTCTTCAGCGAGCCGTCGCCATCGCCGCCGAAATGCTGCTAGGTGTTGTCTTGCTACTTGGCACCGTCTGGCTCGCTACGCATCTTGCCGTTCGCATCTTTGCGAAAAATGAGCCTTCTTCTACAGGAGGAAAGCTTGCCTGAGAAAAACGCCGCCGCGAGTGCCAAAGAAAAACATCACGACCGCATGGAGGAGCTCCGGCGCCAATCCGCGGAAGCTGAAGCCGGGGGCGGGCCCGAGCGCCGCGAGCGTGAACATAAAGCCGGCAAGCTCACCGCTCGCGAACGCATCCGTCTGCTCCTCGATGAGGGCTCCTTCGAAGAACTCGACAAATTTGTCCGCCACGGTTGCGTCGATTTTGGAATGCAGGATCAGCGCCCCGCCGGCGATGGCTTCGTCACGGGTTTTGGCCGAATCGATGGCCGGCTTGTCTATGTTTTTGCGCAAGACTTCACTGTGTTTGGCGGCTCGCTCTCCGAAGCCAACGCGCGGAAAATCTGCAAGATCATGGATCTCGCCATGCGCGCCGGTGCTCCTATTATCGGACTCAACGACTCCGGCGGCGCGCGCATCCAGGAAGGCGTCGCCTCGCTTGCCGGCTACGCCGATATTTTTTTGCGTAACACCCTCGCCAGCGGGGTGATCCCGCAGATCAGCGCCATCATGGGCCCGTGCGCGGGCGGCGCGGTGTATTCCCCCGCGATCACCGATTTTATTTTCATGACACGCGAGACTTCCTATATGTTCGTCACCGGCCCCGACGTCATCAAGACCGTCACCCACGAGGAAGTCACCAAGCAGGAGCTCGGCGGCGCGATGACCCACAACGAAAAAAGTGGCGTAGCGCACTTCGTCTCCGCGGACGACGCCGATTGCCTGGCTATGATTCGCGAACTCTTAAGTTTCTTGCCTTCGAACAATGTGGAAGATCCTCCCCGCCGACAGTCCGTGGATTCACCCGATCGCCGCGAAGAGTCACTGAACTCGCTTGTCCCGGCCGATCCCCAGAAGCCTTACGACATCAAGGACGCCCTCCACGCCATTATCGATGATGGCTACTTCTTCGAGGTCCACGAGCACTTTGCAAAAAATATCGTAGTTGGTTTTGCGCACCTGGAAGGCCGCTCCGTCGGCATCGTCGCCAATCAGCCTGCGTTCCTTGCTGGCGTACTCGATATCAACGCCTCGCTCAAAGGCGCCCGCTTTGTCCGCTTCTGCGATGCCTTTAATATTCCGCTCATCACGTTTGAAGACGTTCCCGGTTTTCTGCCGGGCACGCAGCAGGAATTTGGCGGCATCATCAAGCATGGCGCCAAATTGCTCTTCGCATTTGCCGAGGCGACCGTCCCTAAAATCACCGTCATTACGCGCAAAGCCTATGGCGGAGCCTATTGCGTCATGGCCAGCAAACACATCCGCACCGATGCCAACTTCGCCTGGCCCTCCGCGGAAATCGCTGTGATGGGTCCCGAAGGCGCCGTGAATATCGTTTACAAGCGTGAACTGGACAAAGCCCCCGAGTCCGATCGCGAACGTCTCCGCCAGGAAAAAATCGAAGAATTTCGCGACCGCTTCGCCAATCCCTTTGTCGCCGCTGAAAAGGGCTACATCGACGCCATCATCGAGCCTGCCGAAACTCGCCCCCGCATCATCACCGCTCTCCGCGCCCTCGAAAACAAGCGCGACACCAACCCTCGCAAAAAGCACGGCAACATTCCCCTCTGAGTGCGGTCACGGCCTGTTGTCTCTGCTAGAATGTATGTTATGAAACGTCAATTCACTTCGATCATCGAGAAGCGTGGCCGCTGGTATGTTGCCTACATCGAAGAATTCCCGGGCGTGAACACGCAAGGGCGGACGCTTGCGGAAGCTCGTCGCAATCTGAAGGAAGCGCTGACCCTGGTAATCGAGGCAAACCGCGAATTGGCGGCAAAACAGCGCGTCATCGGCGCCATACGTGAACCAATCACTGTAAGTATTTGAGCTCCGGGAAATGAAGCGACGAGATTTCTTACGCCATCTCGCCGCTCACGGTTGTGAATTGTTGCGTGAGGGTGGCAGGCATGCCATCTATTTCAACCCAAAAACAAACGCTACTTCAAGTGTCCCCCGTCACACAGAGATCAATGACTTTTTGGTTCGAAAGATTTGCCGGGATCTCGGAATTCCTTCGCCTGGCTAGTTTGGTCCTTACTTATCTTCTGCTTTCAGTCCATCCGCTCGTCTCTTTGCGTGGCGCCTGTACGCATTTGTTGCACCTCAAACGATTAGACACTCCACGCGCGCCAGCGGCTTGGCGGCGATACCCCTCGTGCTAAAATCCCGCAGCGTTGCAAGAGGCTCATGTTCCGGAAAATACTGATTGCCAATCGCGGTGAAATCGCCGTGCGCATCCTGCGCGCCTGCCGCGAGTTGGGCATCCGCTCCGCCGCGGTTTTCAGCGACGTCGATCGCAAATCGCTCCACGTTCGCCTTGCCGACGAAGCCTATCCGATCGGCCCCGCTTCTTCGCGCGAAAGTTATCTTTGCATTGACAAGATAATCGACGTCGCGCGCCGTTCTAGCTGCGACGCCCTCCATCCTGGCTACGGCTTCCTCGCGGAGAACGCAGCGCTTCCGCGAGCCTGTGCGGACGCAGGCCTCACCTTCATCGGGCCGAGCGCCGAAGCCATGGAAGCCTTAGGCTCGAAAACCGCCGGCCGCCAGCTCGCGCGACGTTCCGATGTGCCGACCGTTCCCGGCGCAAACGATCCCATCGAGAATCCCGAGGATGCCCAGGCCCTGGCCCAAAACATGGGCTACCCTGTGATGCTCAAAGCCGTCGCCGGAGGCGGTGGCAAAGGCATGCGCGTTGTCACTCGCGATGCCGAGTTTGCCCCCGCCTGGCGTGATGCGTCTTCGGAAGCTCTGAATGCTTTCGGCGATTCCCGCCTCTATCTCGAAAAATATCTGGAAAAGCCCCGCCACATCGAGGTGCAAATCCTTGCCGATACTCATGGCCGGGTCGTTTCCCTCGGCGAACGCGAATGCTCCGTTCAGCGCCGCCACCAAAAAGTAATCGAGGAGGCTCCCTCGCTCGTCATGACGCCGGAGTTGCGCAAGAAAATGGGAGACGCTGCCGTCCGCCTCGCGCGCGCCGGTGGCTACGTAAACGCCGGAACGGTGGAGTTTCTGGTCGACGCCAATCTCAATTTTTATTTTCTGGAAGTGAATACGCGTCTTCAGGTCGAGCATCCCGTTACGGAGCAAGTCACCGGTCTTGACCTCGTCAAGTTGCAGATCGCCATCGCCGCCGGCCATCGCCTTCCCTTTGCCTGGGAGACCATCACTCCCCGCGGCCACGCCATGGAAGTCCGCCTCTACGCCGAAGATCCTGAAAACAATTTTTTCCCTTCCCCCGGAAAAATTCTCTCGCGCCATGCGCCCAGCGGCCCGGGCATCCGCCTAGATGAAGGCGTTTACGAAGGCTGGACCGTGCCGATGGATTACGATCCTCTCTTGAGCAAGCTGATCGCCTGGGGAAACAGCCGCGAAGAGACTATCGCTCGTCTGCGTCGCGCCCTTCAGGAGTACACCGTAACGGGCATCAAGACCAACGCTGGCCTCTTCCGCCGCATTCTCGCCGAGCCCGATTTTCTTCGCGGCGACATACACACCAAGTGGCTCGACGAATTACTTCATCGTGTGCCTTCTGCAACTCCGGCCTCCCTCGAGCCCGCACCTTCGGACCACGCCAGCGATGCCGCCGCTATTGGCGCCGCTCTTTGGCAAGCGAACCAGTCACAGCGGAATTCCGGCCCATCCTCTTCAAGCCAGGATTCGTCTCAACCTTCCCGATGGAAGCAGGAAGGCCGTCGCCAACAATTGGACCGCCTGCCATGAAATTTGAAGTCTGGCTCACAGGCCCTTCCGGTAAGAAGCTCCGCACCGTCGAATTAGAGCGCGACGCCGGCCGCCTGAGAATCACGCTGGACGGACGATCTGTCGATGCCGATGCCGTCGAAATTGATCCAAACACTCTCTCCCTTTTGCTCGAGGGCCAATCCTACGAACTTCGCTTCATGCAGCTGCCGGATGGTCTGCTCAAAATCCAAGTCGGTGAACAAGAGTTCGCTGCCGAGGTTGCCGATCCACGTGCCTGGCGCGGACGGCAGCATGGCTCCCTCGAAGCGGAAGGCCGGCAACAAGTCATCGCACCAATGCCTGGCAAGATCATTCGGCTCCTTGTCAGCCAAGGAGACAGAGTCGAAGCCGGGCAGGGCCTTCTCGTCGTGGAGGCCATGAAAATGCAAAACGAAATTCGTTCGCCGAAGAGCGGTATCGTCGGGCGCCTTCAAGTCAAGGAAGGCCAGCCCGTCAACGCCGGGGATGTTCTTGCCTGGGTGGAATAACCGAAGGATTGAAAAGCAAAATAAGTGGTTTAGTGCCCGGATGGTTTGGCTGGGAAATCTGTCTTTGCCGCGCCGGGCAATTTGCCCGCCGCCTCGATAATTTGCTGCGCCAGATAATTCGTCACGCGTGAGTCATCGCGCGCGATCGTGAGGTAAGCCGCCCGCAACAATTGTTCCTTGTGATTGCGCAGCGTGTCGCGAATCGTCTGCTGGACTTGGGGATCGGAGATATTGCGCTGCCCGGGCGATTCCCTCGAGATGAGCTTCAAAATCACGATGCGGGGCCCGTCCTTCGATTGGATCGCCACCGGTTGGCTCACTTGCCCCGCCTTCATTCCCATCACAAACTTCTTCAGCGTCGGATCCGACTGGTTTAGGGCCGATTCCGGCACGTATCCCAGGTCCCCGCCCATTGCAGCGGAGTTCATATCCTCGGAATAGTCCATCGCCAGCTGGGCGAAGTCGGCGCCGCTGTTCAGCTTGTCCTCGAGCATTTTTACCTTGCGCTGCGCCTCGACTTCGTTGGTCGCATCGTCGTTCTTGAGATTGCGGATTTGTGGTTCCTTGCGCGGTGTCACGACAATCTCGGATATCCGGTAGCGCGGCTCCATTACGTTGAATTGCGCTTTGTTCGCGTTATAAGAGTCAGTGATGTCTTGGTCGGTGATCGTTATTTTCGCCACCACTTCATGGTTCAATAGCTTGGTGATGGAAAGTTGTCTCCGCAGGTCGCTTTTCAAGTCGTCCACGGAAACGCCGCGTTCTTTCAGTTGTCTTTGGAATTCATCCTCGGTGTAGGGGCTCTTCAGCTCGGTGAATTTGTCTTCCACTTCGCCGTCGCTCGCTTCCAGGTTTAGCTTCTTGGCGCGCTCCAGCAGAATCTCATTATTGATGAGTTCGTCCAGAACGTTCAGCTTCAGCGAAAGCGCTTCTTCCTGCGAAGGCGCTTGCCCCTCCGGATTCACCCTCGTTCGGTAGTACTTATCCACGTCGTCGCGCTTGATCTCTTGCCCGTTTACTACCGCCCATACGTCCGGCGAAGGCTGCGTCTTTTGCTTGCAGCCTGCGCCCATCGCAAGCGCCATGGCAGCCGCAGGCAACAACAATGCCGCGTGCGCCATGCCCTTCATCGGGCCGTGCGGGCGCGCAGCCACACTCTTTTTCGCATGCGCCGGATTCAAGATGGAGTGCTCAGGCAGCTTTCTTGACGCGGCCCAGACGGATGCAGGCCGTGCAAACTCGAACATGCTTCCTCGCGCCGTCCACCACCGCGCGGACGCGCTTCAGGTTCGGATTCCACCGTCTCCGCCGCGTATTATTCGCGTGACTGATTACGTTGCCAAAGTGCGGCCCTTTGCCGCAAAGTTCACACTTCAGTGCCATTGTTCTTCCTACTCAGGCCGTCTTGTCCAGCCGGAAATTTTGCCCTGATGAAGTCGCAATACCGAGCCTCTCATTCTAACAGACGCCCCACCCGCGTCAAAGCCCGCCTTTTTGCTCGATGTTGGGTCAGTTCGAGAACAGAGGACCGCGGCGCCAGTGGGCCATTTCCAGGTCCGCCGAAATCCAGGACGCATCCGTTTCAGTCCCTGCGGTGTGGTACTATGGCGCCAATCTCGGGAAAGCAAGCCGCAGCCTCAGCAGGGGTAAAAATGGCGACATCGGAATCCGTGCGGCCGCCGCTGGGAGCTAGCCTCCCAAGCTCTGCCTCGTCCGTCCCAGTCACGAGGGTTACTACGCGGCACTCTGCCCTCGTCCGCGTCACTCATTGGATCACCACACTGTGCTTTCTTGCCCTGCTCCTCACCGGAGCTGAAATTGTGATCTCTCATCCGCGCTTCTATTGGGGCGAAACCGGCAATGTATTGACCACACCGTTGTTCAAACTACCGATCCCTTCCTCGAGGCACTTGGTGCCGACCGGCTACGGCTACGTACTCCCGGACCAAAACGGCTGGAGCCGCTACCTCCACTTTCAAGCTGCCTGGATTGCCGTATTGACCGGCCTACTGTACATAATCTCCATTTTGTTTTCAGGGCACTTACGGAAAAACTTGCTCCCGGATAAGGCTGCTCTTTCGTGGCGGGCGTTCTCGACCTCAATCGCCGATCATTTGCGCTTCAAGCGCCCGAGTGCGGCCGAAGCCTGGTCGTATAACCTGCTCCAGCGGCTTAGCTATCTGTGCGTGATCTTCGTTCTATTTCCCTTGGTAATCTGGACGGGCTTGGCGATGTCTCCCGCTTTCGTCTCCGCGTTTCCACTGACCGTCACTTCGCTCGGCGGCCAGCAGTCCGCGCGCACGCTCCACTTCTTCGTTTCTTTGGCTCTCGTGCTCTTCCTTCTAGTCCACATCATGATGGTTTTTCTTGCCGGTTTCAGGAGCCGCATGCGAGCGATGATCACGGGCCACGCCGATCATAAGGAGCCCACATGAGCAATTTCTCGCGCCGCAAGCTGATCACTACCGGAGTCGCAGCCGCAGCGGGCGTGGCAGGCCTGGGCGTGGCCGCGCGTCTTGCGCAAAAGTACGGCCTCGTCCCGCCCGATCACAGCGGAATCTACGGCCTCGGCGAATCGCTCACCTATGCTTCCCAACGCCTGCTCACCAGGCACTCGTTAGCCCGTGAGTTCTCTCCGAGCCAAATCTCCAAGCCTCCCCTCGCAAACGAATTGGCTCCGTTGCCTGACGCCTTCAAGCGCCTGCAGGCCGCGGGATTCGCTGACTGGCGGCTCTCCATTGACGGCCTCGTCGACCGCCCCGGCTCGTTCTCACTCGCCCAACTCAAGAGTTACTCGACTCGCAGCCAGATCACCATGGTCCAGTGCGAAGAGGGCTGGTCCTACATCGCCGAGTGGATCGGCGTGCCGCTCCATCACGTCCTCGACGCCGTCAGCGTCCAGCCTCACGCCCGCTACGTCGTCTACTTCTCCATCCAGCCCGACTGGTGGGATAGCATGGACATGGCCGATGCCTTGCACCCGCAAACCTTTCTCGTCTACGGCATGAATGGCGGTGAACTTCCCGTTGGCAACGGCGGCCCGCTGCGCATGCGCGTCCCCCGCCAGCTTGGATATAAAAACGTCAAATTCATCACCCACCTGACCGTCACCGACAACCTGAAAACCTTCGGCAAAGGTCTAGGCTCCGCCTCCCCCGAAGGCGGCTACGCCTGGTACGCCGGCATCTGAAAGGCACTAATTCCGCGCTTTTTTCTTGACAAACTATTACTTCTGGCATATAGTAGTCCCCGGATATTATTGCGCCCTTTCCCCGTAGCGCCAGCATCTTGCTGGCGTTTTTGCTTTCTGGCGTCCGCCATTCGACCTAAGCCTTTTATTCGCAATACTTACAAGACCTGCACAATTTTAGTGCAAATTGCGGCACTCAAGTCCTTTAGAATGAACACTTGCGTAAACCTATAAAAACAAGCAGCTTTAAGCTACTTAGAATGAACACTTACGAAAAAAGGGGGAGGGGGCCTCCTCCGGGGTTAACCGGCTAACGATTCGCAAGTCTTCCAGTGACGCTCCGTAGGAATCCACGAGCCTCGTCGAGTCCCAGGGCCAGGATAGCCGCGAAATAGATGATACCGAACGGGCCCAGGACGACAATGGCCACCAGAATGGGAGAATGGCGGCCTAGGAAATGACGGATTGCCAATCCAGCGGCCGCCGCCACAAAAGCAGCACCCCAAAGCTTTACCAGAGAACCCAAGGGAACACCCGTGTGGCCGATGCGGCGGTTCAACGTTCGCCTGAGCAGCGCAAATTCAACCCAGGATGATATTCCGGCGGAAATGGTGAGCCCGGCCGCTCCCCAGCGCGCCTCGATGCCCAGCAGATGCGGCAGCGGAAACGCGCAAAAAACACCGAGGATCGTCGTCAAGACAACCCGAACAATAGCGAAGCGCAGCGGAGTGCGCGTATCCCTTAGCGCATAGTAGGTGGACGAATAGAGCCGGCCAAGCGTTGAGGCGAGCAGGCCAACCGTGGCTCCCGCGAGAATTCCCCAGACATAGATTACATCGGCTTGCTGGAATTGCCCCGTACGGTAAATAGCTGCGACGATTACGTAGCCGAGAATCAGGAAAGCGGCGACTGACGGAACCACGAACATGGCGATCTGACCCAGGCCGGAGTTGAGCCGTCGGCGAAGCATGGCAGCCACTTCCTCCTCGCTTCCCAGCGCGCCGGACATATGCGGGAGTTCTGAGGCCGAAACCGACATGCCGAATAAACTCACCGGCAGCAAATAGAGAATCTGTGCATACGAGAGCCCGGCCACAGCGCCCATCGGCAGCCAGCTTGCCAGCAACGTATCCACATAAGCGCTGATCTGGACGACGCCGCGGCCAACGAAAACGGGAATGAAATTGCGCACCACCGTCTTCACGTTCTCCGAATTATAATTCAGCGTGAGGTGAAGACCCTGCAGCAAATGCAGCACGGCGGGAAGCTGCACGACCACTTGCAACGCGCTGCCGGCCACCGATCCCCACGCAACGATTTGCGCCAGCGGAAATTGCGCGAAGCGGCCTCCCCATCCCCACATCGTTGCGATCATGGCCGCGTTCCAAACTACGGGCGCAGAGTAGGAAAGGAAAAAACGGCGGTGGCTATTGAGAACTCCCAGGCACCAGGCCGAAAAAACCAGCAGGCCGGCGCTGGGGAAGAGAATGCGCACCAGGCGAATCGTCAATTCGCGCTTTTCGCCGGAGAATCCACCCGCGATTGCATTGATCAGGTATGGCGTGGTAAGCACGCCGAGCAGCACGATCAACGAAGTGGTAAGCGCAAGGATCGCCGCGACCGCGCCTGCGGTGCGGCGCGCTTCTTCTTCGTCCTTGCGCGCCAGGAGACTGGCGTAAACAGGAATAAACGAGGCGGAAAGCACTCCCTCGCCGAACATGTTTTGTAGAAAATTAGGAATGCGGAACGCGGCCTTGAAAGCATCCGCGGCGTCGGAATTGCCGAAATAGTGGGCGAACACGCGCTCCCGCACAAGTCCGGCGATGCGGCTTAGAAGAATTCCGGCGGCGACTAGCAGTGCGTGACGCTTCGATCCCGCCCGGGGATCCTCCACTTTTCCGGGGTCTGTCACGAGGGATTGGGGAATGGCTTGAGCATAAAATGGACTCGATTCATTACAAGAGTCGCTTGCGGCGTTGTCAACCCTGAATCCGGCGGGTGTGCGCTCTCCGTCGATTCCCTCGCAGCGAATAATTCTTTCCAGAGGTGCGAATCGGGTGTGGGCCGGTTTAAGCGTCTTAAAGCCACCGGCCGCGTAGGCCCCCAACTTCGGTGAGTGGTTCTTTCGGGGCGCCAGTGCGAAGCCTCAAGAGCCCCCTCAGACAGGCGGTCTCACTGCTACAAACGGTCGCAACTTGGTCCTCAAAGCCGGGTTTATCTAAGGGGCGGTTTGGGCCTGCTTTCTGGTCTTTTTTTTGCGCCTGGCAGGTCTATCGCTGGAAGGTGCCAGGCATCCAGATCTTGGCGCAACCTTCCGTCCGGTGCGGGCATCTCATTTATAGGGTAGGTCATTCCGTTTCAATAGTTTACGGAAGCAACACCTGTCCCTTAGTGCTGGCTTTTATTTGCCCAAAGCACTATTACCCCAGCCCGTACAACGCTCCCTTGATTCTCCTTTGAAGGGGTAAAATTGTACCTGAAGTCTTTAACAGTGAGGAGCCGATCTAGGTGCCTAAGTTGTCTCCATTCCGCTCTCCCATCGTATCGGGAAGACCTCTGCCTTGCGGGGTGGGGCTTAGCGTCTGTCTTGGGATAGTCCTGGTGCTTCTTACCCTGTGTGGGACTTCCTCCCCGGCCTACGCGGACGTCGGCGTCCTTCTCAACGAATCCTTGGATACGAGCTTCGCCAGAATCTCAGGTTCGGGGCACAGCGCTATCTATTTCTCGCGCATCTGTGCGGAATCGCCTGTCCAGCTCCGGCTCTGCCGCCCTGACGAGCAAGGCTCGGTCATGAGCAATTACACCACTCTTGGTGAGGATCAGCCCTTCGAGTGGAACATCGTCCCGCTCTCCATCTATTTATACGGTGTCGAGGATCCGCAAAACCGCCCGCTGTTCGGCTCGCAAAAAATCAAACACGCCCTCGAGGAACGGTATCGCGAAAAGTTTCTAGCAGGCTATTGCGACAGTGCCACTTGCCGCACCAGCAACAAAGCAGAATGGCGGGAAATGGTTGGAGCCACACTTTCTCGTAGTATCTACATTTTCGTTCTCGACACTTCCGTCGATCAGGACCGCGCGCTCATCGCGGAATTCAATGCGCGCCCCAACCAGAACCACTTTAACGGCGTCACCCGCAATTGCGCCGAATTCAGCAGACGCGTCCTCAACACCTATTTTCCCCATGCCGCGCGGGCCGATTATCTTAATGACTTCGGCTTGATCACTCCGAAGGCTATCGCCCGCTCTTTCACCCACTATGGCGAACACCATCCGGAAGCGCGTCTTCGTGTTCTCCATTTCGCTCAACTACCGGGCACAATCAAACGAAGCACCGAAGCCCGCAGCGGAACCGAACAGATGTACCACTCCAAAAAACTCCTTGTTCCCATGCTCCTTTTTGCCGACCACGCGGTTCCGTTCATGGTGGCGTCTTACGCGCTCACCGGACGCTTCAACCCCCAGCATGAACTGGAGGAGCATCCCAATGCCGAAGCCGCGGATATCGGGCAGGAAATCCGCCGGGCTAAATCACAAAAGGATGCTTCGCGCGAAGCGGAACTCGAAGCGGCAGTTGATCGAGAGAGCGATCAACTCGTAGGCACGACTAAGGAATGGAAGCAGTATCGTGAGGAGTTTGGTTCTCTCGCCAACGAAGCCATTAGCCGCGAAATCATTCCGAACGATGATTTCCTCGCCCGTCTTTTCAAGTACCTCGATCGCGCCGGCACTCTATCCGTCGACGCCAATGGAGCCCTCTGGCTGGAAATCTCAGAGGGGGGTAATCCTTCAAAGCTCGGTCTTAGCGCCAGCAACCTATTTGCTTTGGGCACCGATTCCCAGTGGGCCTATGCCATAACTCTCGCGCGCGCCAGACACTACCTCAAGAGCCCAAAACACAGTCGCGAAGTCATGCCGGATTTCAAGAACGATTGGGCCCTTATACAGGCAGCTCGCGTCAGCAGCTTGTCTTACACCGCAGGTGGCGGCCCTGCGCCTTCCACCACTACGCGTGCTGCGGCGGCCATTTCCCCCGACCAGAACCCATAATCTCCGCAATTATCCAGCTCTTCGTACGGGTCCTGTGAGTACTAAAGCACCTTGGCTATCCTCGCTCGCCACTCCGTACCATTTTATTCCTCTCGCTTTTGCGCAACTTTAGTCTTGTCTGTTTCATCTGTACTGTTGTAGTTTCCGGTCACGGTGCGGCAAATGTTTCCCTCGTTGCGGGTCGTGTGCTTGCTTTTCGCGTTGCTCCTCGTCTCTGGTGAGGTGAGTTCGCAGCCTGCCGCTGCATCTTCAGCCGTTCTGTCAAACCCACCCGTCATTGTCATCGGTTTTGTCGGTGGTTTCGTTCACCACGATGACCGCGTTCACACGGAAGTCCAACTCGTCGAGCGCCTTCGCGAGGAATATGCTTCCGGCATTTTCGTACAGACGTTTGAGAACCATCGCGGCAAGGACGCTCATAAAGCAGTTCTCCGACGTTTAGATGCCAACGGAGATGGAACCCTTTCCCCTGAAGAAAAGCAGAATGCCCGCATCATCATTTTTGGCCACAGTTGGGGCGCCTCAGAGACAATCGAACTCGCGCGCGAGCTTCAAAAAGACGGCGTGTCGGTGTTGCTCACCATCCAGGTCGACAGCGTCTCCAAGAGAGGCGAAGACGACGCTGTCATCCCCGCCAACGTCGTTCAAGCCATCAATTTTTATCAGCTCGACGGCATACTCCACGGGTTGCCCGAGATTCGCGCTGCCAATCCCGCGCGCACCCGCATCCTTGGCAACTTCCGCTCCGACTACAAATCGAAGCCTCTTACTTGCGGCTCCTATCCCTGGTGGGACCGCGTGTTCATGAAGCCCCACATCCAAATCGAATGCGACCCCGCTGTCTGGAAGCAGGTCGAGACCTTGATTCGCTCGAATCTATCCCTGGAAGCGCAGCTCCCCTCGCCAACTGAAACCAATTCCCCCGCTTCGCCTCTCCATTAACCCGCATCAGATTTGATAACCCCGCTCGCAGCAATCCGTCACTAATGGGTGTACCATCCTCTCGAAGGACGTTTCTGAGGAGGCGCCATGAAACGCCGCGAATTTCTCCTTCGCACCGCTTGCACCGCGGGAGCAGCCTGGCTCAATGCTGCGTTCCCCCGTCGGGCTCACGCCCTAACCCTCAAACCTCTTGCGCGCAAATTTAGCGCATCCGATACCGTGACCCTCGGCCAAACAGGCATCCAAACCAGCCGTCTTGCCATGGGCACCGGCACTGTCGGAGTAGGCCATCATTCTCACCAAACCGCGCTGGGCATCAAAGGTCTTTCGGATCTTTTGCTCAACGGCTACGACCACGGTCTCCGCTTTTTCGACTCCGCCGACAGCTACGGCAGTCACCCTCACGTCGCGGAAGCCCTCAAGCACGTCTCGCGCGACAAGGTCACCGTACTCACCAAAACGTGGGCTCGCGACGCGGCCTCCGCCCGCGCAGATCTAGAACGTTTTCGCCGCGAGCTGGGCACCGATCACATCGACATCTGCCTCATGCACTGCCTCACCGAGGGTGACTGGACAGATCGCTACAAAGGCGTGATGGACGTGCTTTCCGAAGCCAAGGAAAAAGGCATCATCCGCGCCCACGGTTGCTCGTGCCACTCGATCGAAGCCCTGCGTACCGCCACCAAATCCTCCTGGGTCGAAGTCCATCTCGTTCGCATCAATCCTATCGGCTCGTTTATGGACTCCGATCCGGACACGGTCGTCAGCGTGATTAAGGAAATGCGCGCAGCGGGCAAAGGCATCATCGGAATGAAAATTCTTGGCCAGGGCGATCTCCGCAACCGCCAGGACGAAGCCCTTAATTTCGCCCTCGGCCTCAATCTCCTCGACGCCTTCACCATCGGCGCGGAAAACAAATTCGAACAGGAAGACCTGATCCGCCGGATCGCCGCGGCTTAACAAGATTATCCAAGAGCGTTTCCAGCCTGAGGGTGTCATCCCGAGCGCAGCGCGGGATCTGTTTTTTGCGCGCTCTCAAATCATCGAAAACGTAGCGCCACCTACATCTCCAGGCCAATCAGACGCATCAATTCCAGCGCGTTGCTTTTTTCCACCACTCCGTCGCGCAAGCGGTAATCAAATCGCATCTTCCCGTCCGCCACCTGGTCCTCGAAATGTTTGTTCCGCAAAACATTTCCTACCGCCGCCGCAATTTCGGTTAACGCCAAATCATGGGTGGTCACTATTCCGATGGCCCGCCGCTTCAGCAGCGCCTGTATCAAACCTTCCGCGCCGATTCGACGGTCTTTCGAATTCGTCCCTTCCAGCAATTCGTCAAACAGAAACACCAGCGGCACTGCGTCGTTCGCGCCGTCAAACACTTTCCGTATGTGCAGAATCTCCGTATAAAAACTCGACCGCCCTTCTTGCAGCGAGTCCGTGCTTCGAATCCGCGTTCCAATTCTGAGCGGCGTCAGCCGCAGCCGGGCGCCCCGAATGGGCGCCCCTGCCATGGCCAGCACGGTGTTGATCCCTACCACGCGCAGCAGCGTGCTCTTCCCGGACATATTCGATCCGCTCACCAGCAAGACGCGCGTTTTTGCATCGAGGCGCACGCTGTTTCGCACGCATTTCTGCGCCGCTATCAGCGGATGTCCCAATTCTTCGCCGTCAAAAAAGCCCAGCCCTTCTTCCGCACTGGCGAATTCCGGAAATGGATCCGCGGGATGCTCGTGCGAATATGCCGCCAGAGAAAGCAGCGCCTCGATTTCTCCCGTCAACTCCGCCCACCGGCGCATCTTTGCTCCCCAGCGCCGTCGCCACGCTTCCGCGGCCATTCCCACTTGCACGCTATACAGAAACGGCAGCTCGGCCATCTTGGCAATCACGCTATCGTTCGCGTCTATCCAATTAACGATGCGCGCAAATTGTCGAATCGCCCGCGAAGCCGGCTCGTTTTCTTGCTTCAATTCCGCGGCCAAATCGCACAATCGGTTAGAAACGAACGGCTCCCTCTCCAGGCGTTCCAAAATCTCAGAAAAAAGCAGCAAGCCTTCGGCGTTGCAATCCACGCCCTCAATGACCGTGTGCGCTCTCCGCCGCAGCCAGGCCAGAACAGCCGTCTCCACTACAAAAATGCACAAAAGAGGCCAGAGCGTGGCTGTCTCCATGTAATAGACAATCCCCGCCGCCGCACTTACCGCCAGCAGAGCCATCACGCCGCGCCACGCACCCTTAGGCAGAATCGATTTCCCCTCCGCCCATTCGATCAACGTTTCCGGATTCAGCCGCGCCCGCAAGTCTTCCCCAGTCACAGCCAAATCCTCGCGCAAGTCCAGCTTCTCCCGCAGCTCCGCAACCAATTTCTGCCGCTCGAGAATCGCCGCAACCTCCGAACCCTCACGCAGCCAACTCGCGAGCCGGCTTTCTCCCATCGGCAATCGCGCCGTTGAGAGTAATTCGAACAGGCATCCGCGCCCAAAAAGATCCAAGTCGTCGGCGTACACGTGGTTCGCATCGCGAAAGCGTTCTCCCGTTTGCCCGCCGCCAGCCCAGCGGTCCTCGATCCGCGCAATGCCTTTGCGATAGAATTCCGCCGCCGTCTCCGCGCGCGCCTTGGCCCGCAAAACGCGCCCATGCAAAATCGTCAGCAACAAATAAGCCGCCAGGGGCGCGATCAACCAGTACGGCGTTAGCAGGTGGCTCCCCAAGACGAACCACATCAACAACAAACCGGCTGCAATGACCGCCAACTTCGCGTAACCCGCACGCAAATGGGCGCGATCCTTCCCGGCAATCGCACTGAGGTATTTTTCCAAGCGTATCGAGTACTCCGCCTTTGGCTCAGTCACGTTCCCTCTCAACACGTTTCGCCGCACCACATCCAGCTCGCCGCACGTCGAGTCTATCGCTTATCTGCCCACCCGGCACACGCCCTGTTAGACCGCTCACTCCCTCCGGTTCGCGCGGAGCAATTCCTCACAAGGAGCAACTAGATTGCCTGATTGGCGATGCGCCCGTTGGAGCAGAGACCGAGATTGCGAACTGCGATGGACAACATACTTACTTCAAGTGGAAAGCCCGAGACGGCGAAGATGTCGTAGAATTAGCGAGGGGACATCCGTGTTCTGGCGCGAGCTTCTCTTGGAGAGGAGCAGTGGCCAGGCCAGCCGACGATTACTTGCTCATGGCAAAGCCTTTTGTCAGCGTACTGATTGATACGTACAACCACGAACGCTTCATCGAGAAAGCGATAGCAAGCGTGCTGGAGCAGGATTTTCCTGCTTCGGAGCGAGAAATTATCGTGGTGGATGACGGGTCGACGGATCGCACGCCGGAAATCCTGCGAAGGTTTGAACCGCAAGTGCGAGTGCTGCGGAAAGAGAATGGCGGGCAGGCGTCGGCGTTCAACGCGGGGATTCCGGAGTGCAAAGGGGAGATTGTTGCGTTTTTGGATGGGGATGATTGGTGGCTACCCAACAAACTCCAACTCGTTTTATGCGAACTCGAGAAGAACCCTGAACTCGGTACTGTCGGCCACGGTTTTTATGAAATGCATCCCGACGGCCGTCCCCTCACTGCGGTCGTACCGGAAAGCAAGACTTTGCTCCATTTGCAGGATCTGCCTGCTGCTCGTCTCTTCACTCACATGCGTTGCTTCCTTGGGACCTCAAGAATCACAATTCGCAAGAAACTTCTCGATCAAATCCTCCCGTTCCCCGAGGAATTGGTCATCGAGGCAGACGAATACATGTTTACGCTTGCTCCCGCACTGGCTCCCGCGCTGGTATTGGACAAGCCGCTGTTTTATTACCGCTTTCACGAGGGAAATCTCTTCCAGTATTCCGGGAAGGACGATAAAAAGAGAAGACGTAAACTGCGGGTTCTGGAAGTTTTGCAGCATTGTTTGCCTCCCCGTCTTCATGCGTTAGGTGTTCGCGATGACATCATTGCTACGGTCATGGAGCCAATTTGGGTCGATGTCGGCCGCATGCGGCTCGCGCTCAATGGCGGGATGCCCTGGGAGACTTATCGAATTGAGAAGACAGCCTATCAATACAGCTACGCCGACCGGCCAATCGGCTACCGCTTATTCAAAGCATTAGTCCTGGGTGCAACGCTGGTCTTGCCTCCGCGCAGTTTTTACAAAATTCAGCAATGGTATGGGTCGAATGAACTTCACCGTTTTCGCGATTTGATCGGCAAACCAACCGGTGTGCCGCCAATCATTGAACAGCGGCCGAGAGATAAATGACTAGAGCTTGTAAACTTCCCAAACATGGTGCCATGTTGGATTCATGGAAATCTTGAATTGAAGGGCCTGTGCTCACTTACCAGTACAAAACGCGATTGATAGAGTACGGCATTATGGCCAGCTTTGCGGTATGAACATAACTGTTCTATATTGTGATTCCTGGCGCGGCATTGTCACTGTTAAGGACGTCACTGGTGCGTCTCGAAAGTTCCGGCGCAACACCTTAATTTTGACAGCCAGACCGTACCGGCGGACACTGTCACGCAGAGGCGTGAGTTTTTGTAAAACATGAAGTAGTTCCAGGAAATCGGCGCAGTAGGTGTGGATATGCATTGTCCGATATGCGGAGTTCCTGATTCACGATCGGTGTGGAAACAAGACGGAATGCGAATCGAAAAGTGCGGCGGTTGCGGCGTTTTCTTCACCGCTGAGAGACCGCAGGAATCCGCACTCATGCAGCTCTACAAGGGCAGCGCATTGTTGAAAGAACGTCCGGACCCCCTGCCAAAGGGTGAAGACTCGTTCCCTCCGTGGAAGATGAAGGAGCACGAAGGGCTTCTCGAGGAAATTGCGAGGTTCGGAGCCAGCTCTGGCTCACTACTGGACGTAGGTTGCTTCAGCGGCATGTTTCTTACAAACGCCCGGAAGCGTGGGTTCGAGATTGCGGGCATCGAGCCGAACCAGGACGCGTTCATGCACGTCCGTAATTTATTGGGTTGTGAGGTAGTGCACGGGAGCCTGGCCGCTGCACATTTTTCGCCAAACCGTTTTTCCGCGGTAAGCTTTCTAGATGTCATCGAGCATGTTGAGGATCCCGTCGCCGACCTAAGAGCAGCTTTGCGAATCATGCGGCCGGGTGGAGTATTAGTGCTGGCAACGCCAAACGTGCAAGGTCTACCACAGCGATTGGTGAAAACAAAACGCAACATCATGCGGCAGCCTTGGTGTCCTATTGACGATGTCCCCTGGCATTTGTGGGGCTTTACCCGTGAGAGTCTCAAGCTGTGCGTTGAAAAGGCCGGGTTTATCGTAAAGAAAATCTCATGGCTGGAACCGAGCCCACTCTCAACTAATCTAGGTGCCGGCTCTTCGACTCTCAAGCGCGCCATTTTGATGGCAGTCGCTGAGGCTAGCAAGCGGCTGGGGATGAGCGATCGTATGGTGCTGTTTGCACTTAAGCTGAAATCTGGATGACGGGACGTAAATTATAATCAGGTAACAATTCGGCATCAGAAGAATGTTCCATCTCACTGCGAATACTCTATCGCCCCTGGTGAACCTTTGTGCAGGAGCTATAGTAATTGCCCTTGGGCAAAGAATTGGCCGGTAGACTCTAGTCTGCAAGATGAAAAGATCTAGCACTTAAATTGAAATGATCACACTGGGGATTAATTATTCACAGATGCATGATTCGTCGGCGTGTTTGGTGCGCGACGGCGAGCTTGTGTTTGCGGTGGCGGAAGAACGGATCAGCCGGGCGAAACACGATGCGCGGTTTCCGGTGAACTCGATTCGCGCGTGCCTGGACTTTGCCCGGGTTAAAGCGGAGCAGTTGGACGAAGTGTGCTTTGGGTGGCAGGTTGCCGGGGCGGCGTTTCGGCATGATTTGAAGTGCTACGCTTCCGGGAAAATGCCCGCGACTTACATGAATGGGCTGAACTCGACGCTGCATTTTTTGAGCATGTGGCACCAGCGGGGCGGAGCGAAACGATTCACATACACGTTTGGTGCAACCAAGGCGCGCATGAGATTTGTGGAGCATCATCTTGCGCATGCGCTGAGCGCGTATTCTTTTTCTGGATTTGATGATGCGGCAGTTGTTGTGATGGATGGGCGGGGGGCGTGGGAAGCGAGTTCGATTTGGCATGGGCGAGACGGGCGGATCGAGCATGTTTTGACGATTCCGTTTCCGGACTCGCTCGGATATTTTTATAGTGAGTTCACGGAATACCTCGGATTTCAGCGCAACAGTGACGAGTGGAAAGTGATGGGCTTGGCGCCATACGGCAAGCCGGGCTTGGATTTGCGCGCGTTTATTGAACCAGAGGGTGCGCCCTACAAAGTGCACGCCAGGAAGCTTGTTGGGAACGGAGCGGCGTCGTTTGTGGAAATGGCGAAGTTGTTCGGGCCGCGGCGAGTTCCTGAGAGTGAGATCGAGGAACGGCACAAAGACGTGGCGCATGCGGTGCAGGATGCTTGCGAGATCGCGATGATGAGCGTCGTGAAGATGGCGATC
>Ga0070693_100000029_pt1 | contig 55815 bp, 45 predicted proteins | sample KBSK1103metaG_FD_65472 | JGI IMG/M metagenome (GOLD analysis project Ga0070693, IMG submission 65472) | Corn, switchgrass and miscanthus rhizosphere microbial communities from Kellogg Biological Station, Michigan, USA - KBS K1-10-3 metaG | ecosystem: Host-associated > Plants > Roots >...
TGGAGCAGCCTGGTAGCTCGTCGGGCTCATAACCCGAAGGTCGTCAGTTCAAATCTGACCCCCGCAACCAATTGAGCGTTTGTTTCTGAAGGGCCGGATGCTCCATCCGGCCCTTTCCCTTTTGCGGCGGGTTTTGAGCCCGCAGAAGCCGGGCTGTCTTTTTTCTTGCGAGTCCCGCAAAATCCGCGGGACTCGGGCCGAAGGTCGTCAGTTCAAATCTGACCCCCGCAACCAATTGCGCGTTTGTTTCTGAAGGGCCGGATGCTCCATCCGGCCTTTTCCCTTTTGCGGCGGGTTATGAGCCCGCAGAAGTCGGGCTGTCTTTTTTCTTGCGAGTCCCGCAAAATCCGCGGGACTCGGGCCGAAGGTCGTCAGTTCAAATCTGACCCCCGCAACCGTGGCCGCTTAGCAGGAGACTCCTCAAAGCGCCCTTTTTAATTAAAGTGCGCTGTTTCGAACAGACGCGAGTTGCGAAATCTCCTATCTTTACCAAGTTCAGATTTTCAAACAACGCGCTACTGAAGACGCTCTGCCGCCAGGAAGCCTGAGAGGGACGGTCTGCTCAGAGGAGTGACAAATGCTAGCTGAGAAGGTCAAGAAATGCGCTCATCCAAACTGCTCATGCACGGCAATGGCCGGAAAGTATTGCAGCGTGCAGTGCGAAACAATGGAAAAGGTTCCTGACATTGAGTGCAAATGTGGCCATCCCGGTTGCGAGGGCAAAATAGATTAGAAAGCCCGTTGCGCTCCAGAGGCTACGCCACGCTTAAGAAAACCAGTTTAGATTTTGTGAGGGATGAATCCAGTGAAGCCAGGCACACAAGATGAGGTAGAGGGCAAGTTTCATGACTTGAAAGGAAAAGTGAAGAAAAAAGCGGGGCAGCTGACGAATGATTCCGACCTCGAAGCCGAAGGCCAAGCCGAAGAGATAAGCGGGAAAGTCCAAGAAAAAGTCGGACAGGTCAAAAAAGTTCTGGGCAAATAAGAAAACAGTTCCGCGCGGGAAGAGGCTGGGTCCACAAAGCATCCGGCCGGAACGCGAGGAGTCGCGAAACAGAGTTTCAAGGATGTTGCAAACTGAATGGAGTCTCAAATGTTGCTATTAATTATCGTGCTTTTGCTGTTGTTCGGCGGCGGTGGCGGTTATTACGGATACTCGAGATGGGGAAATCGCGGAGGCATCGGGATCGTCGGGGCGGTACTCATCATCATGCTAGTCGTGTACCTATTCGGCGGACTCCGAATATAAAAAGGTCGAACCACACTCTTGCCGTACGCCGAGGAACGGGAAACAGTGAGGCGGAGTTATGAAAAGCGCCGTCCGATTGGATCATCTTGCAACGTGGAACGAAGTCTGCGACGCACTAGCGTATTTATCCCGCGATGCCTTTGAACTGGTGCGCGCTCGAGACGCTGACATCGAGATGGAAGCTGACTTTGGCAATGGCGTGGAAGTGCTATGCGAGGAACTGGCATGGTTGCGAGTTGGCAACGAAGCGCTGGATTCCTGGTTGAACTGAGTCTGCAGCGAGAGTGCAATTTCTGGTGTTCTTGTGCACAACAGGGAAAATAACCAGAAATCCGTAAGCGGCAAAAAAGGCTGAAATCGCCGGAGTATTTCGAGTCGTTTCAATGTTCTTAGCAGCCGACGTCAGGAGGGGGGAGGGGACCGTCGAGTGCTTTCGGCCGATACGTTGCGACTTACTCGCTGGCCCCCTCATTACAGGGGTACAACCCAATTGAGGAGCTCGTGAGAAGGAACTCCATCCGGGCGAAAAGAAGCCCGCCAGGTCGGCAGCGCATGGCTGTCGAAGGGCTCGTTTTCTACCAAACGGAATTTTTAAAACGGCGAGGAGGTGAAAAGAACTCGGCCCAGCCCTGCTTTCCGGTCCCTGACATTCTCCCCTCGCCGTTTATGCGCCCATCCTAGGGGCACCGACAACGTCTGTCTGTTCTGTTTTATACACCTCGGTGGGCTGACTGAAAACGGGATAAATGGGACGCGGGAAAGCTGCAGACGGAGGACCTTCGCTGTACGATTGCCGATCTTCACGTTGGACGACTCAAATATTTGGCAGCGACGGCTTCGCGCCGCCTGGAAAGAAACGATTTATCTTGTCGGACCGCGTCCATGTCCTTTATCGGACAGTTTCGCCCGCGCAGGCGCAGCATACTAGCTAGCAGTCGAGAAACCAGGCTTGAATTTCTTGGCCTGCGAAGAAATACAAAATGAAAGCCAGATACCGCGCTTATCGCGAGTTCCTCGGGACGTGCACCCATTGTGAAGCGGCCGTGGGGACGGATGCATCATTTCGTCACTCATATCGCTACGGAATTACACGCGTGCGAGTCCCTGGACCTCTGGCTCTCAGAGACCCGAAAACATGCGATAGGGAAAGTTGGAGGGAGGCTGGGCTCATATGAATCGATTCCGGAAAGAGGGATACATTGACTGCGATGGGGAGTTTGGAAGTGCACCAGTCGCTGCGAAAAGCATTCCGGAGCGCAGTTCACCTGTAACCCAATGAACCGGCTGGGCTTGTTAACGTTTGACGGTCGTAGAAGGAGACTGCGCGGGCGGGCCGGTACTGTGCAATATTGAACAGTTTGCAGAACGTCAGACCATGCTATTCTGACGCATGGTGTCTACCCAAGTTCGACGTGTATCCACCCAGGGTCTTCGCTCTCCCAAGAAAGGGCATTTAGGAAGTACTGCGTTTAACGTGAAATTGTTTCTCGACTCGACGGGTCTTGGAAGGACAGTAGGCCGGTTTGCAGCACGAGAAACCATCTTCGCGCAGGGCGATCCCGCAAAGAGCGTCATCTACATTCAGGAAGGTGGTGTGAAGCTGAGTGTAGTCAACGAGGTCGGCAAAGAGGCCGTTGTGGCCATCCTGGGACCGGGAGATTTTTTTGGGGAAGCATGCCTTGCAGGCCAGCCGGTTTACATGGGGACGGCGTCCGCGATTGCACCCACCACCGTGCTGATGATTGAAAAGAGCGAAATGCTTCGGGTGCTCCACGGAGAGCACGAGTTTTCCGACCGTTTCATCGCCCATATGTTGGCGCGAAACATCCGAGTTGAGGAGGACCTAGTCGACCAGCTGTTTAACTCCAGTGAGAAACGACTGGCGCGAACGCTGCTGCTGCTGGCGCGCTATGGTTTGCCGGGCCACACGCAAAAGATTCTACCGAATGTATCGCAAGAGACGCTGGCGGAGATGATCGGCACCACGCGGTCTCGTGTGAACTTTTTCATGAACAAATTCAGGAAGCTGGGCTTCATCGATTACGACGGCCAGATCCGCGTCAATGATTCCCTCCTCAGAGTAGTTCTGCACGATTAAGCCAGAATTCCGACGCCGAAGGAAATAGCCAAGTGTAAGTGGCGACTCGTCGCCCATATAAACGGCCATTGTGTGCATAGACAAGGCGGCGATGCGTGGTCTGAAGTTCAACATCAGCGAAGATGGATTTCTGGAAGGAATCCTACAAAGCTATAGGTGGCGATTCTTGGCGTTTTTTGCCGGTTCCGACCCAATATCCCAATTCTAGCGAACGAGCGTGTGAACTGGCGCTAGAGCTGCGCTCGAGCGTTCAGCGGGAGGCGGAGGGCAGCTGCGTTTGCGGGGGTGTCTCCGAGAAGATTTGCTTGGCGGCGGGTGGAAGATCGTGCATGCGACTCAGGAAGGCAACTAGCTGCCAGAGTTGATGCTCATTCAAGACGCTTTTCCACCCGGGCATAGCAGTCCAGCGTATGCCGTGTTGCACGATATAAAAATTTTGGTTCTCCGGCATGTCGGGCTTGTCATCCACGAACTGGGGTGCTGGAGGATTCATGGAGTCAGCAAGGAGAGATTTGGGATGCGCGGGATCGCCATGGCAGAGTGTGCAGTGGTCGCGGTAGAGACGAGCTCCCGCGACCAAGTTGGCTTCGTCTGGCGTGACGGGATTCGTTAATTCGGGGGCACGCCGCGCGACGCTCGCGTCCATGGCTCGCCCGGCAATGGCGGTTTCTAACTTGGACGGAGGATTGTCGGCGCGCATATTGACGAAACCCTTCAGGGTAAAAAGGAGTCCCAGAGCAAGAATGAGAATCACCGTCACGATGCCTAATACGAAACCTTTCATTGCGCTCTCCTGTCATCCGTTTGCTTTCACGACGCCCCCGGTGTTTATCGGCTCGGGCTGCTTCTCATGCTGGCTCATCCCTTGAGGTGATCCGTTGCTTGAGGTGCGACCTCCCACCGAAGGATTTGGCGAGCTAACTGGCCGAGATGGCCGCCGCGGTTTCCATGAAACCGAGCATCGCCTGTTTCAATTGTGAATCCACCTCGTCCGCGATGGTCATCACGTCGAGTAGCACGGTACCGAAATCTATGCTACCTAGATTGTTTTGCAAAGTATTGAAGATGCTGACCTGCAGGATACGCGATTCTTCGACGAGCATGGGTGCGGTGTAGCCTTGCTTGCGACGGAGAATTCCATGCTCTCGCGCGGCGCTGGAAATGAGAGGTTTGGCGTCGGAAGGAAGGCGCAGGCGACGAACGAGGTCATTCAGGAGGAGCGGGAGATGACCAGTGCGGTCATGGTAGTCGAGTGAGATGGCTGTGAGTTCGTCGGTGTGCAGAACGCGGGACATCCAACTCTGGATGGTTGAGTCGAGATCGCGCTCGAGAATGGAGGCGACGCGTTCTTTTTTCACAGCGATGTGGGGTGAAGGGCTCGCGAGCTTCTTCAGAATGATTTCCGAGATTTCGCCAAAGCCAATAGGTTTCACCAGGACTTGATCCGCCTGCAGGAGGATGGCGGTCATGGCCGCTTGAAGAACGGGGTAGTTGCTGAGGACCAGAGTCACAGCGTTGGGCTGCGCGTGGCGCATGGCGTTGACCACGGTAAATCCATCGGAAGCATCCGGCATGTGGAGGTCGGAGAGCAGCACGTCGAAGTTCTCCATAGAAATCAGACCGAGGGCTTCAGATACGGAGGCGGCGGGTGTAACTTCAAAACCGTGCGCTTCCAAGCCCTCCTGAAACGTGACGCGGGTCTCGGCGTTGTCTTCTGCGAGCAGAATTCTATTTTTCCTCATTCAGCCTGTGGCTTTCTCCCATAAAAGATGGTTGCACAAAATTGGTAAGACTTCTCAACCTTGAACCCAACGGCTTTTAAATCAGAGAGTGATGAGGGAAAAGAGTTGTGCTGAGAATCTTCGCGCCACGATCCAGCGTTCGCCCCGGCCGCCAGTTGACTGGTTTCAAGGCGACCCTTAGATCAAATCGCCTCTTCACCCCAAGACGCCTTTTTGTTTTTTTTGCTCATATAGAAGCGGTAGACGCCTTTCGCTATGCGGCTGCCGGAACGATGTTCGCCTTCGAGAGGGAGGCGGACGGGATTCTGGGCTGTGAGCAAAAGCAATTCACCGAAATGGCGGACGAAGGGCAGTACTGCTACTAGACGCAAGAGAGGGCTGGCCAAAGCTGGCGGCAGTTTCGTGAACAACGGAACGCGAGCCCGAATCGGGCGAACGCGAAGTTTTGAGAAGTAGGGTGCCGCTTCGCGGCGCAGAGTCTTGGTGGTCAAATGCTCGATGAGAATCCCGTCCTTGGAGTAGCGTCGTGCAAGAGGAAGGCCCAACAGGCGGCGATTTAAGTCGTCATGTTCAAAACTGCCGACGTATCGTCCGTCGTCAGTCAGGGCCAGCGCGATCGTGCGATACATGTTCATGCGCTCATCACGAGAAACGAGGGGAGTTAGAGTGAGAGCACGATCGAAGGAGCGGCTGGCGAGATGCAGCTGGTTGATGTCCGCCTGGACGCGTCCAACCCGGGCGCCGGGGGGTAGTCGCTCGGCAAGGAGCCGCAGGGCGTTAATGGAAAAATCGACGGCGAGAACCCTTGCGCCGGTTTGAGCGATGAGCGTCGTGAAGCGACCGTCGCCGCAGGCAAGCTCCAAAACAAGACTTGAGGGCGTGGTTTGAAGTTCATCCAGATGCGCAGGAACTTCCAGGATGTCGGAGAGGAGCGATCTCCACCCATCGGGCGGAGGTACGAACGGACTCGGGTTTGTACAGTGGTAGTCGATCGTGTCGCGGATGCGCATCTCGTGACTGGCCTCAGAACTAAGCTGACCTGGCAAGAGGAGCGCGATTCCATCCGCGATGCGGTATTCGGCCCGACAAATCTTACACCGTAAAACAGCGTCCAAGACCCCATCGGCGTCGGTTCGGAGTTCCTCGGCAAGTGTCAGTTCGCCAGCATCGGTGTTGCAGCGAAGCAGGGGGACCATATCCCTTGGGAAGTGAGGAACCATCGAGCGGGCTCCTATTGGCAGTGTAAACTGCTTCCCGTCTGCCTGGACTTGGATCAAATTCATCGGCATGATTTGCGACTCGCTGATTCCTGTGAGAGGTTTTGAAATCCGCATTGGTTTGAGCCATGTTCGATAAAAGGAACCGGACTGATAGTAAGCTGCTATTGGTTGGAGATGGTGGCAGTCATACCGTCGAGCTTGGTGAATTGAACGGTGAACTTCTCATTGAATGTCTGCGCCTGGTCTTGAAGGATGCTGATCGCGGTGGCCTCTCCGAGCAGCATGGACACGTCGGTATCACTGCGCCAGTGGATACCTGCGTGGATGCCGTGACCAAAGCTGACGTTGTGAGCGAGCTTGTTCAGCTCGCCATTTACGGTGAGCTGATTCCTATCTGAACCAGTGTAGGGCACTAGAGAGAGCCCATCATCTGTCGGCACCAAAGGATCCGGGATCACGAAATTACCGTCGAAGAAGAACTTCAGAATGGTAATGCAAGCGCCGGCGACTACGCCGTGTCCCGTGGGGTAAGACGGGTGTGTGGGCGAGCCCTCCGGGAAGGCCTGCGAGAGCAGGTAGGTCCCATATTTATTGAAGCTACTTTGCACGGCCTTTGAATTGAGGACATTGTTGTTCAGATGGCCGTTGATGTTACTTCCCTGCCCGGTTTTGAGCAATTGGACGATTCCGCCGCCCGATTCGGGGCGATGACGGCGGTGGACAAACCACTTTTGGTACCAACTGCGTTCTAAGGCCCGGCAGGCCACTTCGCCGAGCATCCCGACAAACTGCGGCCCGCCAAAAGTGGCGAAGCCGATCTGGGTTTTTGAATGGATGTACATGCTCCCAGGATTCACGGGAGCGCCAATGCTGTTAAGCACGAGATACGCTACGAAATACGCCTGATAGAGAACATCCACGTGAGTCCAGGCGGCGAGGCCTCGCCCACAATGCTCAAAGCGCAGTTGCTGATTGATCTGGTTTTGTAAACCAGTGCTGCCGCCATTCTGGATGAGGGCCCAAGAGGCGGGGTCAGTGAGATAGTCGACGTTCTCCTGATAGGAGATTTGCTGCTGGCTGATGGGCTGTTGGCCGAGGAACGTCGGCGTAATGAAGAACTGGGAGATATATGATCCAACCGTTTCACCCGGGAAGGCGCCCCGGAATAGCAAGTCCGGGGTAACTTGGCCACCGCTTCTCGGGCCATCGTAGTCAGGCAAGCTCGTAAGTTCCTGTGCCGCTTCAGCCGCTAGTGGATTCGAGGAGTATTGGGTGAATGGGACGTCGCGCAGCAGGGAGGCCCAATATAATTCGATCAGTTCCGTTCCGTAGGCAGCGCTGGCCAATGCAGGCGCGGGCGGAACGACCACAAGAGTTTCCTGATTTCGTGGACAGGGAGAGTTGCCAAACTGCTCGGAGTCGGTGCCCTCGAGGTCCAAGGCTAGCCCGGATTGAGGATCCGTCAGTTTCCGTCCACCGCCCATAATGATTTCTTCAAAGTCGTCAGGATTGCCGGTGCGCAACGCAGTCTTGAAGCTTTCGAAGGCATTCAGATTCACGCGGCCGGGGCCGTCTTGCAAAAGTCCTTTAGTGTACGTGCCGCACTTGTCGGCATAGCGCTGCTCGTCGCCGTTTGTCGCGTGTGGCGGAGTAGGAATCTTCCTCTCGGCGTTCGCGGCCGCAATGCGGATTTGCGCCGATTCTTCAGCGCGCTGGGATTCCCTCAAGCCACCATCATGGTCAGCCCCATGTTCAAGCGATTGCTCTGCGCCCAAGAGCGGCCTCAAACCGATTGCACCAACGGTTGCGACGGCCGCGGCAACTCCCCGGACGTTTCCAAGGAACTTACGGCGGCTCTTCGAGCGCGGAGATCCCGAGGGTGTGTGCAAATCCTGGGTAGCCGAATGCGTATCCTCAGGATGTGCTTGAATACGGTGAACCTTAGACGGCTCTTGTTCGTCCATGCGGGAATCCTTTCAGTGTTCGTTTAGATGATTTCCACAAAAGTTGAAAATAACCGCGGCTCGGAACTCGGGGATGGTCGCTCGCGAGTGTTGGCTGGTCGTAATCAGGAATGCTGTATCAGGAGAATCGCAACGACGGGTAGCCCGCTGTGCCGGAGCAGAGCCACAGCGAACGCCACCAGCGAACCGGTGAGTTGAAGACTAGCGTTTTTTGAATCAGCCAACTACCATCTCCGGGACATTCGCGCGATCCGGTTTATGCGCTGGACGTTTGTCTCCGCGAGCGAGTGCATCGACGGCCTGACGCATCTCTCGAGCAGTTGAGAAGTGCAGGTTGAGACCGGCCCGCTGGCACTCCCGCGTGATAAGAGAGAGGGTGAACTCCAAGCCGCCCTGCAGCAGATACTTGGAATGGCGTTCTTGTGTGCCATGAGTGAAGAGTTTGAGGAAGATGTCGTCCCCAATACGCGGCGCGAGTTCCAACCAACGGCGGACGCGGTACTCGGTAGAAGGATCATAGGAACAGAGTTCGCTGTATTCAATTCGCGGCTTAAGGCGCTGCGCCCACCGAAGGCCGAATGGCCCAGGAATCATCAATAAATCGCCGGTGGCCGTGCTGCCAGGAGTCACGGGAACGCCTGTGTCATAAGACTTCGGTTTCTCGGGATCATCCACGGCCCAGTAGATCTTGTTGACCAGGCGGGCTTGCGTCGGCGAAGCACCCGAGGGCATGGTGAAATCGGCATAGCAACCGAGGTCGCGCAGAAGAGTGATCTCATTGTTCAAGCCGCAGAAACGGCGGTCGGGACGGGAGTTGTCGAGCGCCCAAAGGCCATGTATGAACCCAAATGTAATGATCCCCTTGTCTTTTCTCAGCAGGCCGTGGCGGGAGAATAGTGTTTCGGTGAACCGACTGATGCGGTCAACGAAGTTCTGCTGGCCTTCGCCGTCGTGGTGCAAGTGAACCTCGACGTCGGCGATTCCATCCGAGGTCATGCGCTCGAGAGGCTCCAGGAGGCGGGGCCGATACTCTTCCTCGGGATAGAAGAACGTATAACGAGGCGGACGACCTGCCGAATCTTGAAACTTTGCTGCAATGGCTGGCCATCGGGTTGCCCACAGAGCGACGCGCCCTGCCCCAGTCTGCTCGTCGGCACCGTTCCAGAGCGGCTCAAAGTGATCGGCAAAGAGCAGCCTGAGCCTCCTCGCGGGCTTGCGGGCGATGGTTGAGAGCCTGTCCTTTATATACCCCGGGAGCCAGACTTGACTGTGCCGGGGCAGCTTCATGATTGGGTCCTAATCATTCGTGAAATCCAGTCAGAAGGGGAAATTGCTATTAGCCGTGGCGGATAGCTGCAAGGTCGTTCGGTCTGGAAGCGAGGCGGTCCTCGCGGGAACACCTCTTCTTCGTGAGGCACGTCTCGAAGACAGCTTGATAGTTGTGCCAGGTTTCCCGGATGCCGAATTTCTGCGCCCATCGGCGAGCGGCTTCTCCAAGGGCGGGCAGATCGCGTCGGTGGGCGGCACTGAGGATTTGTTCGGCGAGGGATTCCGGCTGACCTGGATTGCAGTACCCCGCGACCACACTCTCTGGCGCCAGTTCGGTGAGGCCGGGGAGGCGAGTCGAAACCACGGGCAAGCCCGCGGCCATGGCCTCCATCAGGGAAATAGGCAGACCTTCATCAATCGACGAAAGCACAAAGAGATCGAGAGTGGAAAGAAAACCGGGGACATTGAGGCTAGCGCCGTGGAGGAACACGCGATTCGCGATACCAAGTGATTCCGCCGTTTGAGAGATTGCAGCGCGACAAGGGCCGTCGCCGAGGATGTGCAACTCCGCCTCTGGCATGGCCGCACTGACTATCGCGATCGATCGGATCAGAGTGATGTGGTCCTTCGCCGGCACAAGGCGTCCCACGCAACCCACTCGAAATCGGGGAGGATGGGTTGCCGGGTGCACGAGGTGAGTTGAAAACTTGTCGACATCGATGCCGTTGTAGATGACCGAAGTGTTGCGCCGAGAAATGCGATCCTTGGTGACGTAATAATCCCGCACTCCTTCCGAAACGAATACTAAGGAATCAATCCAGCGCACGGCATGGCGCCAGATCCGTTCGCAGTGGGGATCCCAGTTCATGTTTCCACCGTGGCGGGTGTTGATGACGACCGGAACTCGGGCCATGCGCGCGGCTGCGATGCCATAGTGGAGAACTAGCGCGTTGTGCGCGTGAAGCACGTCTGGACGATCCACTCTGAGTCTGGAAGCAAGGTCGCGGATCAGGCGTGGAGAAAAACCGGTGGATTTTCCAAACGAATGCACTGGCACGTTTGCGGCATCGGCTTCTGGCTCCAATTGACCTGCGTGGGAAGTGCAATAGATGGAGGGCTCATGGCCTTCGGCCTTTTGCTGGCGCGCCAGATCAACGGCGAGCCGCTCCATTCCTCCTAAATCAAGACTAGGCAATAGCTGGACGATTTTCATAATGAGCGCACAAAGGAAACGACGAAGTACCCAGGGCAAATCTAATAAGGCGAGTCACCCTCGGTGTAATACCAGCGATCTGGCACGGCAGGTTCCATGGCAGGGTGCCGTTCGTGAGTAAAGAGAGTCTTGCACAGTTCGTGTCGGCTCGTTCGGCCGGGCTTGGTTGTTGGTGCAGCCGATCGCCGCGTGAAGCCGTGGTGCAACAGATTGGCGGGAAGTGCGCCGTCGGAACAACTGAGCGATAGTGAAGCGAGTCCATCACGCCACGCCACGGCCGCCCAGGAGGAAAGCAGGCAGCCGAGATCTTCCGCGCCGTCCAAAACAAGCAAGTCGGCGCAAATTGCCGCATGGCCCTCCACGAAGTAGATTAAATAGCCGAGCAGCCTCGACCTATCTTCTGTCAGCAAAGCTAGCGTTTGATACTGGCGCAACGGACATTCATAATATCGCCACTTCAGAAACCGCCGGTCGCGAACGGTCAGTGCCGAGTCCTCTGTACTAATTCGACTCCAGAGTTCGTCAAATCGTTCATCGAAACAGGGCAGAACCTGTGCAACCCTGTCGTCCATTTGCCGTCCGAATGAGTGCAGGGCGGCGAATCCGTTGTCGGTCATCCTCCCGATAAGAGAAGCGACTGCACCGAACTCTCCAAACTTTTGCAGGTAATTAGATACCCGCAAGACTTTTGCATATCGGTGTACACGGCAGAATTCACGATACCCGACATATTTCATGACCGATGCGCCACCGGAGTTTGGCACTCCATAAACGAATCGAACGCCGGAATGTGACGTGGAAAGCAAAGCCCGCTGAAGCATAAGTGCAGGTTGAAGAAAGCGATGCTCTTTGTTCACGGCCAGGTCGCAGGCCACGCCTGCATTTGTGAAAGTCTCCCCTAGTTTCATGGGGCGCATACCTAGAGAAGTCGTACCGATTGGGTGACCGTCCGCCCTCAGGATCCAAATCTGCCCCGGGCCGAAGGGGTTGTTGAGGAAATGCCAGTCATACTTTTCCTCAAGGTGGCCAGTGTCGGCTAGGTTCTGACGCCACAAGTCGATGACGACATGCCTGTCTTTCTGGAGATCGGCAGAAACAACGGTGTACTCAACCATATTCAACGCTCGACTTGTTCAAGACACGCGAAGATGCGCGGCGCGTAGTCCCAAAACTTTCGCGGGGCTGGCATACTCGAGAATTGTTTCCTGAAGCTGGCGAGTGTTTTGCGCCGCGTCGAAGAGGTGCTCGATGCGCGTTCTGGCGCGCTCACCGAATTCATGACATTGCGCTTCATTCTCGAGGAGCGTCAATACGGATTCGGCCATGGCTTGGATGTTTCCGGGAGGAACCACGAATCCCGTGACTCCATTCTCAACCGCATCCGGCATACCACCGTTCTCCGAAACAACCGCGGGAATACCGACCGCCATCGTCTCGAGGCAGGTCCGCGCCAACCCTTCAATATACGTGGTCGGGCAATGCACGAAGATATCGACGCATTTCATGACAGAAGGAATGTCCTCGCGCCAGCCGGTAAACATCACATGTTCATCCAGATCGAGGGCGTGCACGAGATCTCGGAGTTGGCGGGTGAGAGCGCCGCCATTCGGTCCTTCGTCGCCGACGATCAGGAAAACGGCATCCACGTAACGCTGGATCACTACCGCAGCCATCTGGATGAATTCCGGCAAGCCCTTACCGACCACAACTCGCGTGATCGCCGCCACCACCTTCTTGCGCTTGGGTATTCCTAATGTTTCGCGCATGGACTCTTTGGCCGGCAAAGTTGCAAAACGCCGGAGGTCCAGGCCTTCGTGAATATTGACGACCCTTTTTGTTCCTGGAGTATTTTGCTGGTCGGTTTCGGTGGCCCGGGAAATGCTTACGAACAAGTCCACGCATGGATTCAAGAGCCGTTTCAGACGCCTGGCTTCACCGATGCCTCCAGCCTTGCGGCAGATGCAAGGCCGGCTGGCCAACTTGGCGGCGAGTACGCCGGGGACGTGAAAGTGGACGTCCTGATTCAGTACCACGACATCGATCGCTTCACGCTTGATGAATCTCCACACCTTCCACGTCAACGGCAATTGGACGCGAATGAGCCGCGAGAGGATGATGGCAGCCGTTCTCAGCTTGCGCAGGCTTTTCAGACGCGTGTCGAAAAGTCCGGCAAGACCGGCAGAGGTTTTCGGCGCTACCGGTCGCGTGTCCTGGAAAAAGACAACCGGGAATCCGAGGCCTCGAAGATCCTCGAGGGTCTTGCTCGGGTTGGGGAAATACAATCCGCCGATAACGTGCGCCTTTGAGTGGTCCACGTGAAGCATAAAATCCCGAATGAAATTGACCGATCCCCCGGGTCCTGTGCCGCTCTCCAGCAGGAGAATGCGCACGGGACGCGTGGCCGGCGCATCAGTCCCTAACATCATCTGGCACCTCGGGCACCTTTTCACAGAGCACAGGCGGTTGATGGAGATAGCTTGTGGCCCTGCGGGTTGCGTCGATGACGCGGTAGACGCGAGCCACCTGTTCGGCGTTCAGCCCGATTGCGGGAGCGACCTCTTGCGGCTGGAGACCTTGGTTCTTGGCATACAGGCACAGATCCATGCGGTCGTAGGGCAGGGGAAAATAAAACTCCTCCTGGGATTGGTCCAACGGATACGTGTCGGTCGTCGGAGGGCGCTTCTGAATCTCTTGCGGAATGCCGAGAAATGCCGCCAACTGATAGACCTGTGTTTTGTAGAGGTGAGCGATCGGTTTCAAATCGGCAGCACCGTCGCCATTCTTGACAAAGAAGCCTTGATCATATTCGAGACGGTTCGGAGTGCCTACGACCGCATAGTTGAAGCGGTCCGCGTAGTAATACTCCATCATTTTGCGAGTGCGCTGTTTGAAATTGGTCGCAGCCATCACGCCGAGGTAGGAATCCATTGTCAGCCTGGCTTTGGTGCGTTCACCCTTCGGCGATTCGACGACGATTGAGAAAATCGGGTAAGCGCTTCCATTTACTTGGTCGGGCAGGACGATTTTGCACTTGTAGCCTTCTGTGTATTGCGGAATGACCTTGCGAATGGCGTCGTCGCGGCGCTGATAACAGCCCGCGGCAGTCAGAATGCCAGCAATGTCTTCGACCTGCGTCCGAAGACCGAGTGATTGCGCAAGCAGAATCGCGAATTGAAGACTGTCCGGCGACGAATCCGCCTCGGGCAACATGAGGCCGAGAACGCGGGTACTTCCCAGCGCTCTGAGACACAGAGCGGCAACAACACTACTGTCGATTCCCCCGGATATTGCGACGACGACACCCTTGCGGTTCAATCGTAGCAGCACGATTTCGCGAATTTTGTCTTCGATGCTGGCTGAGACTGCGGCGGCATCGATCTTCAATACGTCAGCCGAGAACACGGTGGCGGCCACGTTCATTGTCTGCGCTCCGATGTTGCCTGTGCGGTGCCGGCACTAAATTCCAAGAACGATTCGACTTGCATTAGGAGCTCCCACAAAATTCGGCCGAACGCGGCTTTCAACAAACCGGGCCAAGCCGTTGATCGAATCTAAGTTTTCTGGAATCAACTCCTGGTCCTGCAGCTTGAACCGATAGCGCTCTTCCAGAAAGGCTATAAGTTCCATTACGGCGGTGGAGTCGATGATTCCATGCTCTATAAAGGAATCGTCATCAGCGAAGCCTTTGTAGGGCTTGCCAAACAGGAAGTTGTCGATTACGAATTGTCTCAATTCATCGTTAAGCGTCATGGGAAGTCATCCTGCTTTCAAAGTGATTTATGAACTGGTGCATCAAAAGCTGTGTGGAGACGATGCCAACCAATCCCATGTTGTCCTTGATGCCGATGGCGGCGCCCTTGCGGAACTTGTCCTGGAGCATTGCTACCGCGGTCGCATCGAAAATGCCGTCCTGGCGTATTTGCTCGGGGGAAAGCAGCTCCTCCATGTACTTGCGAGCCGCGGGCTGGAGAAAGCTGCACGCTTCAGGCGCCCGGTAGGGCTGCTTGGGCCGTTTTGCCACTGATGAAGGAATGAGCCCGGCCGCACAGCGCTTCAAGAGGTACTTTTCATTCAAGACTTTCATTTTGAGAGAGACTGGAAGTCTGGAGGCGAATTCAACTACCCGATGATCGAGGAATGGGAACCGGCCTTCGACAGAGTTCGCCATGGCCATCCGGTCGCCCTGAGACGACAAGATATAACCGGGTAACAGGTATTTCGTCTCGAGGAATTGGGCCTGGCAGAAACTGTCCCACGACGCGTATCTCTGCGGCAGCTCCGATCGGACTTTGGAATAACCATTGTCTTCGCCAATTTCTGCACGGACCGCGTCGGAGAAGAATGTCTTCAGCTTGGCTGTCAACTGCCAGCGCGGAATGTGGGAGAAGAATGGCTGCAGATTGGCGTCGACGTTGATGTGGAAGAATGCTTTGCGGTAGGTATCGGGTTGGTTCTGTATGTTTTGCAAATATGGATACAACCGGCGAAGCAGAGCCGGCCTCATCCTGGAATTGGGCTGCGATTCCCAGAAACGACGAATCTTGTTCTCCTTGAAAATGTCATAGCCGCCGAGAACTTCGTCAGACCCTTCGCCGGTTACAACGACCTTGTAGCCGCTGTTTCGCACGAGCCGCGAAAGCAGATAAAGAGGAGCTGGCGCTGTTCTTAACACCGGTTTTTCGGTGTGCCAGATGACGTCCGGAAATACCTCGCCGATCTGATTCTTGCTGCACCGGATTTCCTGGTGCTCGGTGTCTAGAAAGCGCACCGCCTCCGCCTGGAAAGAGCTTTCGTCGAACTCCGCATCTTCGAAGGAAACCGAGAAGGTGCGTAGCCGGGCGTTTGTAAATTTCTTAACCAGGGCGGTTGTGACTGTCGAGTCAAGCCCGCCGCTCAGATACGCGCCGACCGGGACGTCGGAGCGGAGGCGGATTTGTGTCGCGTTAACCAGAAGATCGAGGAGTTCGTCGGCGTATGCCTGTTCCTGCGAGGGCGCGACAACCGCGGGTGTTGTCTCAAATTGGTGATTCCAGTACTGCCGAATCGCAATCCCGCTAGCGTCCACGGTCATCGAATGGCCAGGCGGAAGTTCGTGGATACTACGGAAAAAGGTGGTTGGAGGAATGGTGCACCAGTAGGTGAACAACTCATCCAGCCCGTGGACGTCGATTTCTCTCGGGACGCCTGGATGTGCAAAGATCGCTTTGATCTCAGAGCCGAAAAGGAACGTTTTGTTCACTTGCGTATGGAAGAGCGGTCTTACGCCTAGCCGGTCGCGGGATAGGAATAGTTGGCGGCGCTTATTGTCCCAGATGGCGAAGGCCCATTGTCCGTTCAGGTATTGGACGCAGTCCTGCCCCTTATCCTCGTAGAGGTGGAGAATCACCTCGGTATCGGAGCGAGTTGCGAACCGATGCCCCTTGCTGCGCAGCTCTTCTCTGAGCTCCAGGTAGTTGAAGATTTCACCGTTGAAGGTGATCCAGAGAGAAGAGTCTTCGTTGCACATGGGCTGCTGGCCGCCGGCGAGATCGATGATGCTGAGCCGGGCGTGCGCCAGCCCCACGCCATTCTGCATGTGGAATCCAGTATCGTCAGGTCCGCGATGCGCAAGCATCCGGATCATCCCTTTCAGGGACTCCGAAGCGACGGTCGCTCCATCAAGATTGAATATGCCCGCAATGCCACACATATTGATTTGACCCTGTGAAAGGCCTCGGCCAAGAGTTCCGTTGGAGAGGCGGGTTGTTCGAAGAGCCACTCCTATCCAGCTAGGGGAGGGCAGCGATTCTCTTGCGAAGGCCTAGCCCGGCCTCTCAGAACCCGCCAAGCATCTTTCTAACCACAATTTCACCTGAATCCAGCATTTGAGTCATTTAGGCCTTTGTTTAGACAGCTTTCTTGACCATTCCTGGTAAGTGTCCTCTCACCTGTTCCTAACCCCAACCTTTGGACACCTTTAGAGACTTTTAGTCACTTTGGACACCGAGGGACAGGATTTGGGCAGTCGCCTTTTTTGGGACTCTTGGTCAGCTGTAATGGACATCTCGCTCCTGTAATTACTGTAGGTGGAAGCACGTGTTGAATTTTGGCACGGAGCTTATGTGTAAGCCGGAGCCAAATGTTCATTGCCAATCGTTCCCCAGGTACTCAAAATTTTAGATTTCTAATACTCCTTGTTCTAACAGTAGGCCTGTTCCTCGCGGGATGCGCAGCTCTGACGAGCACGAACGGCACTCCCAAAGGCAATGGCGCGGCAGGGGCCCCAACCATTACAGCGCAACCGATCAGCGCGGATGTCACAGCTGGGCAAACGGCGAGTTTCTCTGTAGCAGTGACGGGCACAGCCCCGTTCAATTACCAGTGGCAAAAAAATGGAACTGCAATCAGCGGCGCGACCTCTTCTACGTACACGACTCCCCCCGCGACAGCTTCCGACAACCGTGCCCTTTTCGCAGTAGTCGTTAGCAATAGCGCGGGTAGCACAACGAGCACCAAGGCCACTCTTAACGTTGCCGCCGCAGCTGGTGTAGCAGTGCAGATAAGTCCAAATAACGCAACAGATGCAGTTGGAATGACTCAACAGTTTGCGGCAACGGTGACCGGCACTTCGAACTCGGCTGTGACTTGGAGTGTGAGCGGCACGGGCTGCAACGGTGCGGCGTGTGGTACCATTTCGGGAGGCGGACTTTACACCGCACCGGCCAGTGTACCCTCGCCTGCGACTCTGAGCGTAAGAGCGACCAGCGTGGCAGACCCTTCCAAGTCGGCTTCAGCGAGCATTGCCGTTGTCGCGGCAACTGCGGTTTTGCTAAGCATTAGCCCATCGAGTGCCTCTGTCCCCACCGCTAGCGTCGACACTTTCACTGCAACCGTGACAGGAATATCAAATACGGCGGTCGCGTGGAGTTTGACTGGCCCAGGGTGCAGCGGCGCCTCCTGCGGGACACTGGCAACAAGCTCGGTAACGGCCGTATACACGGCGCCAGACGTGGCACCTTCTCCAGCCAACATCAAAGTGGTTGCAACCAGCATGGCGGACGCAAGCAAAGCAGCTTCCGCAGACGTAACCATCATGCCCGTTGTTGTTGTCAAAGTGACGCCGGCCAGCACGTCGGTTTTAACGGGGGCAACGCTACAGTTAAACGCGTCCGTTGTGGGGACCTCGAATACCGCCGTGACATGGAGTGTGCAGGGAGCCGGATGTACCGGTTCGGCGTGCGGAACAGTCGATAGCGCAGGACTGTACACAGCCCCTTCGGCGGTTCCCTCGCCATCCACTGTAACGGTGACAGCTACAAGTACAGCGGATCCGTCCAAGACAGGTTCAGCATCCATCGCTATCTTCTCCGCAACTGCTACTAATACGATTGCCGGACTCAATATTCCTACCGGCCACCCCAGGTTGTTCTGGAACGCGGGGAGAGTCGCCACGGCCCAAGCATGGGTAAAAAGCACAGGCTATGCCGGATTGAATACGCCATTTTCTCGCGGCGCCCTCGACGATCAAGATATGGCTTTCACGTGCTTCATCATGAATATTTCCGGGGCATGCACCCAAGTCATCTCGGACGCGCTGGCACTTACCCCTTCCGGCGCAAGCGGCGCGGGAGCGGGCGACGACAACATGCGGCGCAATGGCGAGTGGATCATGCTGGTTCGTGACTGGTTAGCGCCCGGCTGTGGGAAGGCACAATGTCTCACCAGCTCACAAGCGTCCACAATTGATGCGAACTGGAACACTTGGCAGTCGAATCAGGATAATCCCATCCAAACCTGGGGCAACGTGGGGATGCCCGCCAGCAACTATTTCGCTGGACAGTTTCGCAATGATTTTGACTTCGGGATCGCCAGCTACATGGACAACCCGAATGCCGCAGCCAACTTAAACTACGGGGCTGTGAACCGCTGGAATGATTTGCTCAACTTTGTCTCTCCAACTGGGACGGGAAAAAATGGGGCCAAGGGTTACGCGCTGCACAATCAAGAAGGCGGAGGCGAGTACGGGAGGTATTCGCTCAATTACTACGCGCTGGCGCTCGCATCGTCCGCGGTTTTGGGACGCGATATGTGGACCGAGACGACGGCCTTCAAGTCTGGTGTGCTTCAGACCATCTACAACACCATGCCGATGACTACCACAGGCCGGGGCTTGACTGATATGTTCACTTGGGCCGACGACGAGCAGTGGGTCAGCGGAGCGAATTGCGGATACCAAAGCCATAACGGTCCAGATGGACACGGTGGATGCGGAGCCGCCAGCCAGTATTACGGGGACTTCATGCAGGCGGCTGCGAACGAGTTCTCCGGCATCGCAGTTGGCAAACTCGCCCGTCAATGGATTTCTACGGTGAGTCCCGCCATTGGCCCTATCCACAAGACCGTTGACCCAGGCGGATCCTCACAAGCGTACTCAACATTGCCCCTCGATTACTTCTCGTCTGGCGCCCAGTACATGTATTCCCGAAGTGATTGGACGACGAACGCAACGTCCATGCTCTGGCAGATGGGCATAACGCAAGGCACCAACATGGGTACAACCCAGTCATGGGGCGGCGGGCACGGGCATTGGGACGCAGGAACTTTCCAGGTGTTCCGCAAGGGCGTCAATATCATTCGCGAGACGCCGGGATATAGCGAATTCGTCGCCGGATATAACGGCGTCGGAACGTCCGACACCTTCGCAGGATTCGCGCATAACATTCCACTTGTAGGCGGTCAGGCGGCCATCAATGTGCAGGGGTGCTCAGACGGCCCGGGCGTCGTCAAGAGACTGGAGACACAGCCCAATTATGCGCTCGCTGTGACCGACCTGACGCTCGTGTACCAGAACAATGTGTGCGATTCGGGGCATCCGACTCGGCAGAATCCCCACGTAGTCTCGGTGGTTCGGGAGCTTGTCTACTTTCGAAGTATCAACGTTTTAATGATCGTGGACCGCTTGCAAAGCGATGCCTCTTCTACAAGCACGACGTTCGTGAGCCATTGCGAGACCAGTCCGACGGTAGTCGCGGCCACTGTCGCGTGCATTGACGGTACGCAGGAGGCGTTCTACACAGCGCTAACTCCAGCCACTCCCGCCATCGCTATCGTCGCTGAGAACGCGAACGGCGCCAATGCAGCCAATTGGCAATATCGGATTGAGGCGAACAACGCGAATCCAGGTAACGTAGTCAGCTACAACATCTATTCGATTCAGCTTGGAGATGTATCTGGATTCAGCGCGTTGACTCCGGGAATTGTCGATTCGAACCCTGGGAATCCGACGAGCGGCACGTTTACGATCACAATTGATGCGAACAATAGCCTTGTAATTAACAAGGGGACCACGTCGTCGGGCGGAACCATCAAGGCGGCCGGTTCGACGAAGGCACTGGCCACGGCAGTTCAAGGTCTGACGATTACCGACAGCGGGCCGGCCTGGCAGTAAATAACCCGCAGATTGCAAACGTTTGTGAATTCCAACGCCACGATGCGCGGGAATTCAGCCTCGGGCGGGCGGAATGGAAACCGACTCTTGAACGCGTTCAACAGACCGCCCGTCGAGATCGTTCTGGAAATAATTCGGAGGTAGACTTGCGGCCTCTCGCGAATCCGAGCTAAATCTCCCAAGACGCTCACGGATTGCTCTCCCGCGTTTTCTATTGTCGTGGTCTCAATGCACCCGATATCATTTCTCCAGATAGATGACCAGGCCGCTTGCGAAGTGCCTCATAAAAGGCAAGGCGCTGAGTACCGCGTGGTCGACTTGTTTGACCCCCGGCCGGTTCAGCACTGGGATGCGCTTGCGCAACCGGGAAACGATGTGGAATGGTCTTGCCGTCACCCGAGAGAATTCAGGTCGTATCTCCTGGATTTCCTTCCATGTCACAGGGCGTTCGCCTAGCGTGTAATTCTTCTCCTTCGGACGCAACCATTCGATCAGCCTAGAGTTGCCCATATGCTCGAAAAATAATCCGCGCCCTCCCGGTTTGAGGAGGCGTTTTATTTCCATCAAGCCGGTATGCAAGCCAATATGATGAAGGATTCCGAATCCGTGGACCACGTCAAATGATTCACACGGAAATTCGGTGGGGTCGCAACGCATCAGCAGCGCACTGACGCGATCGCCCACGCCATTCAGTTTGGCCCGCTCCTTCGTGAGCTCAATGCCAACAGGCGAAATGTCGATCGCGGTCACTTGAGCGCCCATTTTGGCGAGATACGTAGCCTCTTCACCCTGCCCGCATCCGTAGTCCAGGACGCGGCAATCTTTAACGGAGCCGAGAAGCTTGGCGCCATATTGCCGCCAATCCCAATCGTGTTGTGGTTCGGCGTACTTCTTAAGGAAGTTCTGGTTCAGAAGCAGGTTATGGGCGTACCGAGCGTATGCTTGATCCGCGAATCGCGCCTCGTCGGCTAGTCTTGCTTGCTCTTGCGCTGACGATACGGAGCGGTTGGCGGCTTCTCCATGAAGAGAAGCGTTCAGCGTAGTTGACATAGTGTCCTCCTTTAAAAACGTATCGAAATGAACTGCTGGGCTGGTACCGCCGCACTTGCAGGCATCAAACTTCCATGCATTCTCTATGGACACAGACTCAACGCTCGGTACTTGACGATGCACACAGTCCCGAGTGCAGCGGGCGCGGGAATCCTGAGGAAAAACCGATGAGGACTTATCACTTTGCCGCACAGCTTTCCTGAACACGTCCAAGCACATTGTTGCTGGTGTTGACGCGTTCGGCCGCCATCGTTTCCTGCAGGCCGCAAGCTACGCCAACGCGCGGTTGCCAGCCAAGTTCATTTTCTGCGCGGCTACAATCAAACCTCATGCGAGCAAGTGCAGATTTGACGCGGTAAATGGAGAGCGGGACAGAGCGGTTTAAAACCTTGGACAAGAGTTCGAAACCGAATGCCAAACCATGGACGATGGCCACCGGCACGTGCACAACTGCGGCTTTCTTTGCGTTCTTCGATACGTAGTCACGAACTACTTGATTCTGTGTGATTTGGGTTCGATCTACGATATGGAAGACCCGGCCATCGAATTTGCTTGTTTCAGCTGCCAGGACCGCGGCATCGATAACATCCTCTACGTAAACCAACGGTAATTCGCGGGTGCCATCGCCGAGGATAACAAAAAAGTTTCCAAGCCCGCGGGCAACTTCAGGGGTGAGTAGCGTCATCCCGGGACCGAAAACTCTTCCCGGGCGAAGCAGCACAGCCGGGAGATGCCGATCTCGAACCGCATCGAGCACTATTTTTTCGGCTGCGGTCTTTGCCTGGGTATAGGCACCTCGCTTCGTAGGGTACGGTTCCAGTGGCCAATCCTCGGTTACCACGTCGCCGCGTCGCGCAACCGCCGCATGCAGACAACTAAGCGAACTAATGTAGACGAGGCGGTGCACATTTTTCCGAAGGGCACTACCGACAATATTTTGCGTACCGCAGACAGTGCCACGTTCATAGTCGTGAGCGCCTCCCTTCATGGCCGCGCCCACGTGGTACACGATTTCGGTACCCGCCACGGCTCGGTCAACTGCGGCGGGATCTCCGAGATCACCGAGAAACACTTCGACGTTGCGATCGTTCATGAACTCCGCCAGCGGCTGCCGTCGAACGAAGATGCGAACACGATTCCCCTCTAGCAAGAGTCGCCGAACCAAATGTCGCCCGATCAAGCCATTTGCGCCAGTCACCAAGACCTTCGCATGTCCCACACTTGGGAATTGGGCCTGATATTTGATTTTTGCTGCATCGGCTTCTTGAGACACGTGGTTCGTCCAATAGACAGTGGAGCGCGCCTGCTCGACTGGCACCGGCGTAGGTGCGCCCGTTTGCAATGCTTGATAAAACGCAGCTACCAAGGTATGCAGTCCATCGTACTGGACGATTTTCTTAGCCGCGAAGCGAGCGATGTTTGCTGGAACCTGAGTACAGATGCTGAGCCCCTCGCTCATAGCTTGAATCGCGCGTGCCGCTGCTTTTGGTAGCGGGAGCTGCTTGGTATGAGTCACCCACATTGCGAAAAGATTCGCGCGGAGCACGCCTTTCGTACCTTGAACGACAAACCAATTCTGCAGAGGTCGTACATTCCATGAAATCAGGATATTCGCGGTGCCACTTTGGCATTGGGCTGCCACGCGCCATTCGTCAAACAGAAGGTTGGAGTCGCCTCCGTATGTGCCGTAAAAAGCTTTCACGTCTTTAATGGCGCCCAAGAAGGATTCGGCGAGATATAACGCGTGTACACCCTGGTCCAAAAAAGGGTAACCGCCACGCTGGTAGTGGATCGGCAACGGTCCTCCGCGGTAAGGAGGATATTCGCTGCTGCGGACATAATCGAAACTAAGCGGGACTCCAATGGCGCCCGAACGGACAAGGCTGAGCGCTCTCGATACAAAACGGTCGTACAGCATGGAATGGTTTACGCAAACGGATTTTTGCGCGGCTGCGGCTGCAGCCGAAATGCTATCGACCTCTTCCGCATTGATTGCCAACGGTTTTTCCACCAATACGTGGCAGCCGTCTTTGAGCGCTGCAATCGCCAATTGTGCGTGAGTGTCGGGAGGAGTCAGAATATGAATTACGTCGACACCTTCGTTAATCATGGCTTCCATCGTTGGGAAGACTTTCGGAACATTGAACCGAGCAGCCAGACTCGCAGCGCGTGAGTTGACGACGTCGACGATTCCAATAATCCGTGCGTTAGGTACCCGCTGGATAGCGCGAGCGTGAAACTCGCTAATGTAGCCTGCTCCAACCAATCCGACCCGGAGACGTGTATCTGGAGACATTCAGGTTTCCTTTCGAATCTACTGGATGTCGCAATCAAGTTGTTTCATCTGAGCCAATGCCCTGGCTGAACTTTCACCGCGGGCTAACTGAACTACGAAGCGAGCATTCGCAGCCCATGTGTGGCGGCTAAAGACAGCGTCCTTCGCACGAGCACCGATTTGAATCCGTAGCGCGGAATCTTCGACGAGCTTCAGAAGTGCTTTTTCGAATGCGGCGTAATCCCTGTGGGGAAACATGATTCCCGTTGCATTGTCCTCAATCACGTCGCACATTGGGCCGAGGTCAGGGACTACGCAAGGTTTGCCCATGGCCATGAACTCAAACAGGGCAATCGGAGATCCAAAGGCATTGGAATCGGGTAGTACGCAAATATCCATGGCATCGATGTACGCAGGCACGTCATCTCGGGGCACTGGCCCGGGAAAAATTACTTCCCGTTCCATTCCCAATCGAAACGCTGTCTGCCTTAAGTTTTCCGTTTCAGGACCATCACCGACGAGCAGTACTTTTATCTCTGGATGCTGATCGCGGATGCGCCTCGCCGTCTCGATCAATACGTCCAGACGATCCCAGCGATAGAACAGTCCCACATGCCCGATGACGATTGAACCCTCGAGACCAAGGCGTGACCGGAGCGACTGCTCAGGTCTTGGGCTTCGGAATCGAATCGCATCGATTGCATTGGGCAAGAGATGTACGGTTTCACTTCTTGCGCCACGCTGCGCAGCTTCGTCGGCAAGCACGCGGGACACGCACAGAATGTGGTTGGCACGCGAGAACACCCATGCATCGATCCTTCTCGCGATACGTTCCATGATCAAGCCCCGGGCTCGAGTGAACCCTGCAAGCTCATTTACCTCGAGCACTACTGGCCGCTTTAACCAATTACCTAACAGCACGCCCGTAAACATGAAGTAAGCGTGCCTTTCATAGAGGACGGCATCCGGCTGTCGCCATAGAACCGGCAACAACCGAAACGGGAGAAACAAGTTGTAGAGAAGCTCGAATACTTCAAAAACGAACTGCGGACACTCGCAGCTTATGTATCTCCAAACTCGTTGAAGGCCGCGTGCATGATCCGCTTTGCGCAAAAATGGCATAAGTCCAGCGGATTTGAGCGGATCTACACCTGGTGGGGATACGATGGTCACCTCGTGGCCATCTGCTTTCAATGCTTCCACCAGGCTGCGAATATGCATGGCTTGGGAACTGCGGCCCATGGTGCGATGGTGGTAGATGAATTGCAAAGTATGAGGCCTCGGAACAAAGCCAAAAAGACACGGTGACTGCGTCGTCCCCGCGATGACACTTGAGGATCAACTGCGTGCCCGCTCTGAGACGAATTCTCTTATGACCGGCTGAGCCGGTGCTTCATTCTATGCAGGACGCAGCGCTGGATTGTGAGAGACACCGCGATTGTAAAGGCTCATGTAATCATCGAGCATACGTTCCGGTCGAAAATATTGCTCGTAACAATAGCTGGCCAGCTGCCCCATCTTTGGCAGGTCCTGCCTTCGGGCAATCGCGTCGGACAAAGCAGCAGCCATGCGCTGAGGATCGGACGATGGCACGAGCGTAACTGCGCCCGACAAACGCGCGATCTCGCCCATGCCTCCGACATCGGTGACCACCGCCGGCAACCCAACCGACATTGCTTCCAGGAGAGATACAGGCAGTCCCTCGGTAACAGAAGAACTCACAAATAAATCAGCCGCCAGCATGAATGGCGAAACAGCAGCCTTTTCTCCGAAAAAAGTGACACAGTCGTTCAACCCAAGATCGAAGGAGAGTTTCCGCAGACTGAACGCGAGAGGCCCATCGCCAACTATCCATAGCTGCACATCAGGATGGTGGGTGCGTGTCAGTGCAACGGCTTGCAACAAAGTGGCGTGGTCTTTCAGGGGCGCCAAACGGCCAACGTACAGTAAAGTAAAGCCCTTTTTGGGCTGCGGGACTGCCCGAATATCTGCGGGCAAAGCACCGTTATAGATGTGAATGATCCTGTCCCGGGCGGCGAACGGAGCCGCCAGCAAATTGGTCCGCGTGCCTTCGCACACTCCCACGATCCAATCACACCAGCGGGAAGCAAGCGCAAATTTCAACTCACGACGAATCTGGTAAGGAGGCTTAACCAAGCCATGCCGGGTTGCTATGACCGTCTTCACTCCGGCGAGGCGGGCAGGCAAGGCGGCGATGATGGCGGCAGTAGCATTGTGGCAATGCACTACGTCAGGGCGAGAGCGCCGAAACGATTTGTACAAGCCGCGCACCAGCTGAAGAAACGAGCAAGGATGATGCAGAATAACTTCAAAACCTTCGGCCCGGAGCTCTTCGCCAAGCTGGCCAAGCCGATAAAGGCAGTGGACGGACGCAATGTGGCCGCGATCGCGTTGTAATCGGCACAGCGTGGCGGTTAACTTTTCTGCTCCGCCCATTTCCATGCTGTCACCCACGTGCGCGATTCTTAACGGGGAAATTCGCTCTGCTGGCGTGTCGAGGATAGGTGAGAAATTCGGTGCTTCCATGATATTAAGCATTGGAGTGGGGCCTTTTGAGTTAAAGAAATTTGCCGCTTTGGCCGGCATATTCAAGGTATGAGGTCTATCGATTCGAAGAGGCTAGTCAGCGCGAGAGGCTGGTTCTGGCACTCTCGGCCACCATCTCGATGAGCCATCCGGCTATCGCGCGCCGCGGTGGCTTCTCAGGCTAAGCCGGCTTCCATTTCATTTAGTAACATTCATGCACTCCCGGGGGGCAACGAGTTCAGCCCGGGTCGCACCTCCGTCAGCCTAGCTTCCAGTTTGCGGGCCTGGCGCGATCCGGCCATGCGCGGAGCCGTGGGCGCCCGCCGGAATCGGTCGTTCGAGAGGAGCCATAGCAAAGGCACGGTGCTTGTGAAATAACCTATTCTGCCAAGGTGCGATCCACGAAATTGCTCGTATCACTTCATCTGGAATGAGCGGATGAGCCCCCAGTCGTTCCTCAAGTTTCCTTCGGTGGTATTTTGTAACTGGGATTTCTTGCCAGCTAGAAAACAGGCGGGAAAATTCCCAAGGGCGAGTGGCCCACGGGTAACCTGCTCGATGGAAATAGTCGCCAAGGAACCTTCGAGAATGATGCTCATACAGTCGAAGCGGATTGGGAGTCGAAATGTAAACATAGCCGCTGGGCCGTGTTACTCGTCCTAGTTCCGTTATTAGTTCCGTGCGGGCCCGCTTGGAAGTCACGAATTCGATGACAGAAGTGCAAACCGTCAGATCGAAGTAGTCATCTTCGAATGCCAGTCGGTTCCCGGGTGAACAGCCCAAAAAGGACACCAGCCCGGACGGGAGATCATATCCAGCTGCTCTTACTTGTGCCGCCTCTACAGCCAAACGGCTAGCATCGATCCCGACGACTTGCATCGGGCGCAAGATCGGGGACAACGCCATCGCAACACTGAATCCGCCCGTTCCACATCCCACGTCCAGGATTCTTTCGACTCGGCCAACATACTCCTCCAAAAGCCAGCAGGCATTCTTGCGATGATGATCAACGCGTGCCAGTTCTCTTTGGGCAAATTGATTGCTGGCACGATGAGGAACCGCATAACCCATTCCAACAGGAGAATCAAAGATATCTTGGACAGCCGCTCCTTCGTTCAACAATGCAACAAATTGCCTCCTATAAGTTTCTCTCATACGTCTCCTCGCTGTGATTCCATTGTGCGGAGCCCGAAGAACACGGCATCTCGCAGCAGCGCGCCTTTAAAAAGGGGGAGGATGCTCGGCCGGGCCGCTGGCGATGGCGATTTGTCCGAGAGCTAAGGTCTAGGTCATCTTGAGACTTCCACGACCGCCGGTTGCGGAACCAGGAAATCCACCAGTCGTCTTAATGAGGAACCGACCACCACCGGCAGCAAAACAGAAAGTGCCAGCAGGCGCCGGCGATCGTCCTTCTGTAACACCATGAACATCCGGCTTGTGATCAGGAAAACTAACGCGCCTACCGGAACAGCGACGCTCAACTTAATTACGGCGCCGAGCGGCATCGCCACAATGCCAAGGACAACGATCGCCATCGCAAGAGTTGCAGCAGCAAGCCTGAGCATAACGCGCACATCGATTCGGACGGGATAACGAACCAGGACACGTCCCCAGATAGTTAGCGCGGCAAACAATTGGGCGACGCCATTTGCCCAGGCCGCGCCAAGTGCGCTGTGACTTGGAATCAACACGAGATCAAGGAGCACGTTGATCGCCGCGGCCACGCAGCCCCACTTCAGGATGAACCCCATGTCTTCGGCCGAATACAGGAGCGTCTGGGCGGGAGTCAGTATCGCTTTTGGAATGCTGAAAAGTGCCACCACAACAAAAACAGGAATGGCTGCCAAGTATTGCGGCCCATACATGACGCGCACAAAGGGACCGGCGATGCAGGCGACCCCGACCAATATCGGAAGTGCTCCCAGAAGAACATACGTGGATGCCTTTGAGGTCATACTAAATAGGCGATCCTTATCGCGTCCGTACTCGGCCATCTGCGTGGCCGAGAGTGCATTGGCAAATGTTTGAGGTACTCGCATGAGTCGGTCCGCCACACTGAAGCACACCGAGAAAAAAGTCAGTTGACGAATATCCGTCTGCAGCAATTTTAAGAAAATGATGTCGGACCGGTCCCAAATTACGATCTGCAAAATCATCAGTCCGGCGCTCAGACCAGAGAAGGAAAACATTCGTTTGCGAATGTCCGCCGGCAAGGGGACCCGAGGGACAGATTTCATAGACCTAAACACAGGAAGAATCTTTACGGCCAGTTCCGCGGTGCGATAAAGCACGATGCCTGCTGCAATGCCGACCAGATCCCACCCAAGGAGGAGACTTACAGCCACTGCAATCACATAGACTATCGCTCCGACGAAAGCGCCCCGCGTGTTGAGAGAGGCATCCTCTGCGGCGGTGTTAGCCTGCGAGGGCACGAACGTAATCATGTTGGGCACCATGCTCAATACGAGCAAAGCCGAGCAGAGCCGATACGCTGGATCAGCGATGGTGAAAGCGGCGATCAGGCCAATGGCGGTTAGGGCGCACGAAATCGCCGTTTGGGCCCAAAGGGTGTAAAAGAATACAGCGCGCGCGAGTTCCTTTTGACCTCCGCCAAGGAATTCGCCCATGTACTTGAAAGTTGTAAGCGGGATGCCCAACGAACCGACTGAGCATGTTATGGAAGTCAGCCAGAACACGAGATTGAAATAGCCAAGCCGGGTCGGCCCGATGACTCGCGCGATGACGACCGTTGTGAGCAGCGTGCACACGAGCGTAATCACGACTTCCAAGCCCATGAAAATGAAATTGCGGCCGATTACCTTGGCATTGCTATTGGCTGGTGTTATCGCGTGAATAGTTAGCGGCGGCAAATTAATTTCCGGATTGAATCGAGCTATCAAAGTACTTACGGGCTACTAAGACGCAGAAATGTGCGATTCCGCATCGCGAAAAACCTTTCGGGAACAATCCGCGCTGCAGGGCCCCGATCAGATGCAAGTCGTCTCTTCGGTTTCGGCAACGGAGCTGCAGTAAAAATGCAAATTTACCAAATACGTCTGAGTGGCGAGCAGATGGCCTACTGTGTCCAAGCGATCACATTGTGGTTGGCCTGCTGGCCTTCCTTGATGATCGGAGAAAACGTCAATGGAGATTCTTCGGTCTCAGCAATGAGAAAGCTAAATGCTCTCAAGGACTGAAGAAATCTTAGACATTCAACCGGATCGCGCTTGGTACGCGTGGCAACTCGCGGGCTAGCTTCCACAGTTACCACGCACTTTCGAGCCGACGCGATAGTCTCTGCAGCACCCTTGAGCACGTCCAGCTCACTGCCCTCTACGTCAATCTTTATGGCTACGTCGCCACCCCGCACACCAAGACTATCGATGGTGACTACTTCCAGCGGGCCATCGCCGGGAACAAGAAAACGGGCGTGATCAGAGTTGTCATAAGCTGGAACTTCCAGCCGGCCGGTCCCCTTGAAGCAGCCTACTGCCTTAGTGATCGCTCTCGATGGAATCCGCAGTTGAGATAAATTACGCTTCATGAAGCCTGCTACGTCGGGGTTAGGCTCGAAGGCGATCACTCGCGTGACGCGGGAAGTTTGCGAACAGACGAGCGCTGAAAACGTCCCAATATCTGCTCCACAATCGAATAACACCACATCAAACAGCGGTTCAAGCAAGCGACAAAACGAATGAATGAGTTGCCTTTCATAGTCTTCAACGTCTCGCTTGTCCCAGCAGGTGTCGGCACGGAACAGGGGCACACTGAAACACACGGCGCGGCCCAATTGATACTGCGCGACCACATTGAGCATCCCCAATTTCCCGAAGATTCCCACCAGCCGGTCGCCGCCGCGGATCCCGCAACGGGTCAAAGTTCTGGCGAATCTTAGGAGTAGTGGAGCCCGTGTAACAGTCTTCGGGATCGTAGACGTACTTGTGGTTCTGGGCGGTAGCTGTTCAGACACCAAATCACTCGAACGCGAACGGATTGACGCCTGGGGATAGGGAATTGTTTTCATCGGAAGTACCTTTAAGAGAACTTAGAACTTTTCGCGCGATTAAAACCTAGTGTTGCATGAGCTCGGAAATGGTCACGGCCTTGCGATTCTTACCTAGCGCGGCTTGGATTACGCGAGGCAGCGCCCTTAACGCAGGCGCGTTAATGCCGTGATAAAGAATGATGTCTCCAGAGGTGAAGTTAGTTCGATCCAACTGCGCTTCCACATCTCCCGAAGCAGCGCAGTAGTCTTTCAAATCGACGTTCCACATCACTACCTGTTGGCCGACTGCCCAAGCTGGGATGAGGCTGCGAAGTGACAATTTGCCGTGGGGTGGGCGGAAAAGCTTGCATTTCTCTCCCATTATACGGTCCAAAACCCATCCGGTCATTCCTATCTCTTGAATGGCACCAGACCAGGAAAGCCTATTGAAGTACGGATGGCTATAGGAGTGGCTACCGACGTCATGCCCCTCTTCCTTCATCCGCAAAACGATTTCCGGATATTGCTCGGCGGCTCCTCCGACTACAAAAAACGTGGCCTTCACCGCATGTTCTCGAAAAATGTCTAGTATCCGTGGGGTATGGACGGGATCGGGCCCGTCATCGATTGTTAAGGCAATCTGGGCTTTGTTCCGATTCCCGTGCACAAGTAATTGTCGGCCGGGAACGGCACTAAACAGGGCTTTCTTAACCAGCGTATGCCCTCTAGGAACGTGTCCGTTCGCAGGGAGCGAACCATTTTCACGCCACAAGTAGGTATCGCTATAGTATTTCGCGATGCTCTCCTCGGGGCTGGGACCAAGACCAGGCTCTTGTTTCGGCTGCTCAGACAGCCTTAGCAGGGCTTCTTGCAGTCCTTTCTCATCGCCATCACGAACGAATATGACCGTACGCTGGTCGCGAAGGGCTTCTGGGACTCGGACAGCCGTCGTAATTATCGGAATGCGCGAAGCCATCGCCTGCAGCACCAGGAGGGGCACCCCGTCCTGGAGCGAAACGAGGACATCGCATGCTCCGAGCGAATCGCGTGTATTCAATTCGTTCGGCACCCACTGAAGGTCCGGACGAAGCTTCTGAATCGCAGCTTTAATGGCAGGGTGTTGTGTTTCGTGCGAGGCGAAGACAATCACTCTGGTGGGTCGGCCACTGTTGCCCAGATTCGAAGATGCAGCCAGCAAGCGATTGAAACTGCCATTGGAGTCTGGGCCGAGCGCGGCACCGACTACAAACTCTTCTGAGTTACGTTGCAACTCGCCAGATGAAGCCTCTGATGGACTCGTCCGTGCAACCAACAGCTCAGGCTTTCCCACTCTGGCTGAGTTGAATCCAATTCGGAACGCAGCAAACGACCGTCGCAGACCTTCTGACGTCGGTACCGACTGCCTCCACCCGATAGAATGTAGCTTAGAGTTGTCGAAGCGATTCCCGCCCCACTGACTTGCGGCCTTATATGGTGTGAGGATTGCCGGCAACTGGCCCTTCGAATAGCGACAATATTTCGAAACTAAATAAGAAAGTAACCGCAAACCGAAGTAGGGTACGGAAATGGATCGAACCTTTGCGACATTCTTCCTGTATGCACGCAGATATTCGCGGCACGTCGGCAGATCATCGTCGTGCACATTGTAGACCTGACCCGCAGCCCGCTCATGGGTACCGACAAACATCACTGCTTCCGCGCAATTGTCGATGTAACTCAACGGGAGAAGATTGCTTCCGCCGAAGTGCAATAGCCAATTACCAATCGTCAAGCCGACGCGGTTGGAAAAATGACCGCTCTCAGGACCATAGATCACGCCCGGACGCAGAACCACTAGTTCGAAGCCACTACGCCGCTGGTATTCCCAGAACAGTTGTTCCTGACGAAGTTTGGAAAACGAGTAATGGTCACGCCACTCGGGATGTGGTTCGAGCATAGTCTGCTCGTTTACCCTCGCCCCACGGCCGAGGCTTGCTACTCCGTATACACCGAATGAACTAACCAGAACGATGCGCAGCGGCTTGCATTTTCCAACGGCATCCAGCAAATTTCTGGAAGCGACCACTGAATCGAGGAAGAGATCCGCGGCAGTTCCCTTCTTTCCCGCGACGAGATGGAAAATAAGTTGGATGTCATCCACGGCTCGAGCAGCGTCCTCTGGATAGCGCAGGTTTCCGACGCTATACTCAAGACGACTCTGCGCCCCTCGCCCCAACAGCGCATCTAACTTGGGAATATCTGCCTGCTGGCGTACATTGCACCGGATATTGCAGTAGCCGTGAGCCAAGAGGCGCTTGATCAGGGCCCTCCCCAGAAAGCCAGCGGCACCTGTAACGAGTATCCTCATGCCAGTCTCACCGGATAAACCTGTGAGGAGATCACATCCATGATTTGCGATACGCGCAAAATTTCCGTGTACGAGATTGGGACTTGGGTGTCATGTAAGATGCTTTGGTAAAAAAGCGACAATAACCGGTTCATCCCTTCAAAAAAATGAAATCGAGATCCGGCAAACTCGCGGACATTTTGGGTGGCTTGACGCAGGGACTGCCAGCTGGACTTGAACGGAGGCAACAATCGACCGACCGCACTAGGAACGGTCTGTTTTTCTTCCACAAACATGCCACGAAATGCAAAATCAATATGAGCCGTATTCTTGGTGCCATACACCCGCATAAAATGGCCTACTGGCCGCGCGTGCGAGCTGAAAGTAACGTACGCGGACATACCACCGGCGAGAATCATCACGCGCAGTTCATCGAGCACGCCATCCGTGCGGTCGCCAACTGAATTCCGCCGGCGATAGGCACGGGCAATAATGTCCACCGGTTCGTCGGGCAGGAATGGAGTAATTTTATTGATGGCGTGATCGATGATATTTTGAAACAACTTGCCGGGTAATTGATGCACCCAGTGCCGGTCGTCGGAGAGCAACGCCTGGCCAAATCCTCCTGCCAAGTCATATCCGTAATAACTTTCGATATGTACTGGGTCGCCTAAGTTCCCTTTTGCAACGAATTCCTTCAAGGCCAGAGCGGGAGACTCGAAGTTGTACCAGTAGTTGATAGTCATCTTTCGATTGGTTTGTTGGAAGCAATCGATCAGCCGCCGCCCGTCTCTTGCGTTCATTGCAAGCGGTTTCTCAAGAAAAACGTGGCAACCGGCCTCGGCTGCCTTCTGCGCCAACGCCAAGTGAGAGTGCGGGGGAGTGGCAATATGAACTACATCGAGCCGATGCTCGGAAAGCATGCGATCGAGATCCGTGTACCGATGTGGAATCGAGTAGCGAACTGAAAGCTGTTCGGCCAGGATCGGCTCGAGGTCGCAAACCGCCAGCACGCGGGCGCACCCAAGCTTTTGAATTCCCTCGATGTGACCGTCGGCGATTTTCCCGCAGCCAACAATACCAATATTCAGCATCAGTGAATTCCGATACCAACGCCGGCGCGGTCGATCTTGTCCGTGCGCGTGGCGACTACGGGATCGCGGCGTTGCCTGATGGCCTCAATCGCGAGGTACATCTGCCACGCGGAAACGAAATGAATGGAGCACCCGCGCCGACCTGCTTCTTCTGCCAACAAATTGAATGCCGATTCCAGCACATCGCACAATAAAGCCGAGGAGTTCCGCTCTTGAGCTCCATGGGTAAATAATTTGATAAAGCTATCAGTTCCAATCCGCGGCGCTAGTTCCACCCACCGTCTTACGCGATACGGTGTTGCCACGTTGCCATAACGAAGTTCGCCCGTTTCGAGCCGGGGTAGCCAACGGTCTCTCCACCGCATTCCGATGGGCCCAGAAATCATGAGTAGGTCGCCATCAACATCACCGCCAGGTGTGAGTGGGACCCCATCGTCATACGATTTCGGCCTATTGGGATCACCGTTGCAGTAGTAGATCGTATTCACCAAACGAGCTTGGGTCGGAGAATCCCCGGACGGCATAGTGAAGTCGGCATAACAACCAAGGTCTCGCAGCACTCGAATTTCATCGTTGAGGCCACACCAGCGGCCATCCGGTCGCGAATTGTCCAGCGCCCAGTTGCCGTGGATGAAGCCGAATGTCAGCTTTCCTTTACGCTTGCGCAACAGACCATGCTCGCTGTCCAATACGCTGCAGAAACTGCTGATACGGTCGACAAAGTTCTGGCGGCCTTCGCCATCGTGGTGAAGATGAACCTCCACGTCCGCTATTCCGTCGCGAACCATTTCCGCCAGAGGTTCCATTAGGGTCGGATGATATTCCTCTTCCGGATAGAAAAAGGTATATCGAGGTGCGTTACCAACGGAGTCGGGCCTACATCGCCTGGCAATCGCCGGCCATCCGGACCGCCATATGGCGACGCGTCTCTGCGCGGTGCTTAAATCAGCGCGCCGCCACTTGGGTTCGTAATGGTCCGCAATGGTCACCCAAATACGCTGGAGCGCAGGCACGGTGCGCTGCGTAATCTGCCGCAGCCGCTGCCTGATGTAAGAAGGACCCCAAATTTGTGAATTGTGGATTAATTGCATGGTCTTGGCTTAATTTGACGCGCACCGCATCAACGGCTTAAGACAGTCGTGGCTTTAGCCGGCAGCTGCCATTTCTCTTTTCGTTGCGGCAATGCCTGCTCACAGATACGAAGTAATTCCTCGGCAGCTTCATCCCAAGTTCGGCGAAATTGTTCGGAGATGGAATGTTCATCCCAGCGCCGGTCCATCGCCTTTTCAATTGCACCGGCAAGCGCGCGCGAATCTCTTGGAGGAATTAAGATTCCGGATTCTTCGTTGACAAGCTCGAGGATTCCACCCACATTCGTCGCAATCACAGGTCGTCCGCAGCTGAGGGCTTCAATGACGACGTTTGGGTATCCCTCGTTGTAGCTGGGCAGAGCGAGCACATTGGCGGCCGCAAGCCACTCGGCAACCTTCTGGGAAGAACAGGCTCCATTCAGAGTGATTCGATCTTCTAGCTCAAGATGATTGGCTTTGCTTCGCAGATGCTCGCCACCCGGTCCATCCCCGACAAATGCCAGTCGCAGGTTTGGACGGCGGCTTGCCAGGGAGGCAAAGGCTTCGAGCAATTCCTCGATGCCTTTCGCAGTATCCAATCGCCCCACGAACAACACCAATTCGGCCTTGTCGTCAACAGCCAGCTGCGCGCGCGCGGCACTCCTGTCCCTCAAGTGAAACACGCTCGGATTGCAGCCATTCCGGATCGTCCGGACCTTACTGGCAGGAATACCCATCTCGATGGCTCGCTGGCGCAGATGCTCGCTTTTGGTTACCACGAATGTTGCCCGCTTCATCGCAAGTCTCGTCAGCCATCTGGAAGCCGGGTCCACAAAGCGATTCAAGTCTGAACCAATGGAGCCGATAACGGCTGGAATACCAAACCTGCGCGCCACAGCGACGGTGGCGTAGCCTTCGGGGTACAGCCAGAAGTTGCAAGCCACGTCCGGCGGGCACTCCCGGAAATATGCCTCCAGGTAGTTTGCGCAAACAAAACCGTTGATACCCCTCGTAAAGCCAGGTAACGCTGGATACTCGAAGTACCGTGTAGCCACGCCCGGAGGAGAAAAGGACAAGTCAGGAGGGCGATAGTCGAAATGTGGCGGGAACCATTTAGGATAGCGCGGGAACGGGCAGACAACGTTTACATCGGCGAGTTTTGAGAGTGCCAAAACGATTTCGTATTCTGAATGCCCACGGTACGGTTGGGCCGGGATGGGGAAAATCGGCGTAACCACTGTCACCTTCAACCTCATCGCGTCACCCCGCGAGCTCGCAGGCGATCTTGCAATCGCAGGTTGAGCATTGTTGCGTTCCAATCCGCTCCCTGTTGGGCATCCGTTGCAAACGAAGATGGGGCCCCAGCGATCCAAATTTTCCAGAGCGGTCCTCTTGTGAACAGGAACTTGTAGAAGCCCACAACTATGGCAGCATTCAACATACAGAAGGCGCTCGCTGGGCCGGCTATCCGCATCAGCGGTGGAATGCCGCGCCCGGCGCCTAGAACGGCAAGGACATAGAAAGCAATCTGCGCCGCAAGCGCTCCCGCGTATAGCGCTGAACGGGCTGCCAAAAATGTGCTGGTGACGAGCAGTAATATCAGCAGGATTGGCACAAGCAAACGCATTAGCTTGTGAGAGATTAGCTCGAACCTTAGCCGATTCTGCCGCGACAGCAACCAGGGCGCCAGTTGTAACAGCTGGAAGTTGCCCGCCAGGGTTCGGACCTTGCGATGAAATTCTCCACGCAAATTTCTGGGCCATATGTCGTAGACTCGCGCACGCAGGTCCAAAACAGACCGATAGCCCTGACGAATCACACTAAGAGGCTGCAGCATGTCGTCTAGAATAGTTCCCTCTGGCAGCGCGCTTGCCAGTTTGCGGCGAATTGCATAAAACCCGCCGTAAACTCCCAGCGGCGAATCTACTTTTGCCTCGCAATTGCGAATCCACTGCTCGTAGCGCCAATATAGGCCTCCAATGGCTTTAGCGCCTGCGTTGTGGCCGTCTTCGCGAAGCACTAAATCACCGGCAACACATCCAACGTGAGGATCGGCAAAGTTGCTGATCAATAGTTGCAGGGCGCCGCTCTCAACCCAGGGACGAATGTCAAGGAATAGCAGGATTTCGCCGGTAGCCCTCTGCATTCCCAGGTTCAACGCCGCAGCCTTGCCAGAATGCTCAGCGCATCGGAAGCACTTTACTTGGGGGCTGCTTAACTCCTGGAGAATGTCGTCCGTGCCATCCGTTGACCCGTCGGATACAATCTCGATTTCCATTCGATCTTGCGGATAATCCAACGACAGCAGATGAGCGACTTTCTGCCGCAACAACGCTGCTCCGTTGTGGACGGCAAGGATGATGCTGATCGTGGGCAGAATCGATCCTTGGCGCTGGGGTCGCGGACGCAGCCGGCTGCGTAAATAGATCCACAGCGGATACCCGGCGTAGGTATAGAGCAGAAGGAATGCAGCGCACCAGAAGATATAAGTCTGGACATGTGTACCGCTCATCTTATTGGCCTTGTAACTCGAGGGTGCTACTGCGTGAGAACAGCGCGCGATGCGGATGGAAGCTGCTCGACTTTAATTTTTACTGAACTTATGGAAATGAACTGCGGCTGAATTCTCATCGTGGTGCCTGCCGCTTGTTATTTCGATTTGGATTCTTAGTGTCGGAGGCGAACTAGACCGTAAATCACAATGATCAACACCGCCTCGAGCGTCACCGTGGAAAATACCCAATGGCCGCGGTCACTTGATTTGGTGGTATCGCGATGCATCGCGATCGCAACTGTGGCCAGCCCCAGAACCAAGTACATCGTTGTCGTGTAGCTGCGTGATAAGAACCACGCGCTCGTCATAAACGACACAAATGCTAGCCGCATCAGCACAATCCAGTGGCGCGGTACGGTCGGAGGTTGGGCGGGTTCAGACTCTGACTGGCTCCCCGTGGCACCGCCGCCAGCCATAGCGGGTAACGCTTCGAAGGCATGCGTGTACTGCAGAGCGATAGTTGCACGCGAAGGTGATGGATCTGTAGCCAGCGCCCCGGCCCGACTGATATAACTCGCTTCGAAAAGCTCTCGGAGTCCCAAGAATCTGCTCGTCCGCTTTACCTTTTGCACTCCAAGAACGCGATTCAAGCCGGTCATAGTTGTGACGAGCAAAGCCAGCCACAGAGTGCTCCCCAATAAGCCAAGCTCAGCAAGACATAGGACAAAAGAATTGTGCGCGGTGATCTCGTACAAATCAGTGAAGCCATTGAATCCGATTCCGAACAATGGAGCGCTCTTGAACATTTCCAGCCCATTGGCCCAGGCTTCCAGTCGGTCAGCGCCGTCCGCCGCCGAGATCCCGCGGCCCCCCGTGAAGTCAAGAGCAAGCATGCCAAAAATGAATATGGCAGCCACAGCCGTGGACGCGGTCGTTCCTATTTTTTTCCTGGCGACCATAAGCGCTACGGCGGCCAGTGCGAGCAACCCACCGCGGGAATGCGTCAGAAAAGTGGTCCATAGCAGCACGACGGCTGGTAAGAGCACGACAATGGAGTTGGTAACCGTGCGTCCTCGCCGCCACGCGATAAAGAGAAGTGGCAGCGCAATCAAGAGAATTTGCGCAAGGTCATTGGGGTCGCTCAAAAAGCCGGCGCCACGTATTCGCGTCAATTGACCAATTACGTCGTCCTGCGGAGAGGAGATATTGGTTGTTAAGATGAACATCTCTCCCTTAAAACCCGCGTAATATCCACAGAGTGCCTCCACAGCGACAATGAGGCAGGATGCAACTGCGGCCAGGGTCGCGATCTTTAGCCTTCGAATTGTCGTTACGTTTACGACGATGAAAAAAAAGACCGCCGCGCTCGGCAGGAAAATTCGCCAACTCTCAAGGATCCCTCCAAGCCATCCGTTAGCCACCTGTGACAAAGTAATTGCACCGATAAGCCCGAGCAGCAGAAAAGTCTGTACCGATGATTTCCAAAACTTGTAATTGGCCATACTGGGTAAAGAAGCTAAAACTGTAATTCCTGCAAGGTACATCAGGGCATGATAGTTGGCCCATTCCTTTCCGAATTGCTCCGGTGAGATGATCGTGACTACGATGTAGAGAATGGTGAGTGCGAATGCCATGATGAGGCGGCAACTTCTATGGTTGATTCAATCTTGCTAGACCGCCAGCGAGGCCTATGACCTGATTTCCGGCGGTAGTCGGGAATGGCTAGGGCAGTGAAGTGAGAACAGACGTCACTTGGCGCCACGCCCCAGAAGTACAATCTTGATGGTGTTAAAGAGGATCAGCAGGTCCAGCCCCACGGATGCGTTCTTAATGTAAAAGAGGTCATAACGCAATTTTTCCTTGGCATCCTCGACCGTGCTGCCGTACTTGTAGAGAATCTGAGCCCAACCCGTTATTCCCGGACGAACAGAGTGCCGCAAATGGTAGTAAGGAATCTCTTGATTCAACCCTTCGACAAACTCAGGCCGTTCCGGGCGTGGACCGACGAGGCTCATGTCGCCCTTCAACACGTTCCACAATTGCGGAATCTCATCCATGCGAGTCTTGCGAAGAAATTTGCCTACTGACGTGATTCGAGGATCGTCGTCCTGCGCCCAGGTTGGTCCAGTATCCGCCTCTGCGTCAGCGCGCATGGTACGAAATTTGTAACAACGAAAAACCACTCCATCGCGCCCCACGCGGCTCTGCGAGTACAACACCTGCCCTCGCGAACTAAGTTTGATGGCAAGAGCGACGAACGGTAGAAGTGGCAGCGTGAGTAGCAATCCAATAATCGAAATAACCACGGAGGTCAACCGTTTGTAAAATAGGAAGAGACGTGAAGCATGAGAGCCCGGCGCGAAAAGCAGCCAGCTCAATCGGATGGATTCGATGGGAACTTTTCCAGTAATGGACTCGTACACGTCATTTCCATCTTGAACTTGCACGCCGCGATTCTTCAGCGAAAGCAACAAGTCGACCGGCAATTTCCCCCGGCGTTCCTCTATCGCGACGACGATGCGGTCTACACCGCGGATCGGACGACCGACCGCAAGATTCTCGAAAAACCCGGCCTGCGAGAGAGTGATCGGCAATCCACCGCCTTCCTGCTTGTAAAGATGGTGTCCAGTTTCGAGCATCTCCGCACGGCCTGCGATGCGAATCCCCAGTTCGGGCCGCGATTCGATTTCATGTAAGAGAGATGCAGCCAGCGAGCCCTCTCCCAAAATTACCACGCGCTCCGCAAGCCTCTGCGTGCTATTGATGATCGAGAAGAGCCCGCGCCAGAGCAGCAGTAAAAGCCCAACAAACAGGAACCCGAGATGGAAAATTCCCCGCCCCAGCTTCACCGGTGGATAGAGGTAATAGACGACGCCTAATGCGAGGTACGCTACTCCCATTACTTGGACGAGGCGGACAGGTGCTTCGCGCCGGTTGCCTACTATCGTGGAATCGTAAAGGTCGAAATAATACATGCACGTCAGAAGGGCAACCGCTACGAATAGTATTTTCAGAGCGCCGTATTGATACGTAAGCATGAAGCTGGCTTCTCCCGCGCCTAGCCGGGCCAATGCCGACGCCAAAAGCGCGAGAGTGATCAAACAGGCTTCTGAAATCCCTAGCAAAAGCGTCCGTTTGGGGATGTAGGCATTCAAGAGACGGATCAAGGCACACTCCACATGATGCGGGACATGGGGGAGCCGTGGCTTCCATGTCGGATTAACCAGAATGATTTATTTGTGCCCACCGTTACGCCGCCGTCGGATAATAGCTCCTCCGATCAACAGTGCTGCCCCGAATAATAGCGCCGTGGCCGGCTCCGGAACTGGCGCTGGCCCCGGATCAATGGGTGTCGCCGGGGGATTAAATGCTTGAAGTGGATCCTGCTTCGGGCAGCCCCAACTCAACAACGCTGCGATGAGAGAAAGACCAAGAATCCATTTCTTCGGGCGCATCCTTAATCCCCGTCTTGAAAGGGCCGACGGGAGAATTGAAGTAAAAAGCCAGTTTATGTTTCTCATGGGCATACCATCCTTCTATCCTTCTGCAGAGACTTGGAATCGAGGCTGAACTTTACTTTTCGCCCGACCCCGAGAGGTGGTTGAGCGTTACCGCATCTGGAGGAAAATTCTTTCCTGACGGACAATCGAAACGAAACGTCAGTTCACGGCTGTATCTAGCCAGCCAAGTTGGTTAATTGGGCAGGAATTCATCGACCTTCGTGTAGACGCGGTTTGCGAACTCTACCGCGCGGGCTTGAGCGGTCTCTTCTCCATCAGATGCGGTGGTCCAAATGCGGATCATGGCCCCATCGGTCGGTCTGTTTTTCAATCCATCGGCAATCATCAAAAACTTAACCAAGAATTCGCTCGCCGCGATCCGTCCATGTGACTGGTACCAATAGAGGACCATATTCCGCTTCGCTCCCTGTGCCACCAGGTATCCGTTTACAAGAACGGGAAGTCCGTTCACCGATCCAATTTGGACACGGGTGGAATGGACTGGCTCCCATCCGGACCCCGGAAGGCAATTTTTAGGAGAGTGAATTCTGTCGCCGGAGCGTTGATCTTTGTAATACCCAATGTAGAGTTCGACCGGAAGGGCGCTTCCGAGATACACGCGATTGATATAGTCATCAGCACCGATTGCCTTGACGACCTGCTTCTCGAACGGACGATCCTCACTATGTGAAATGCCGATGGCGGAAGGAAATTCGCGCAACGGCTTTTGCAGCCCGCCGGCATCCTTCGGTCTGAAGCTGTGCGTCGCGAATATCCCGCCCACCAGAACCATCGCGGCTACTGAAACTCGTAGAAAAGTCATAGACCAACCCGCGCGGGATTCTGATGTCCCAAGTGTAGGCCAAGAGTTTTATGGATAAGCAGGATTGACAGAAAAGCCAGCGCGAAGAAACCAATGCCAAGCGCCAAATGGACCGCCCCAGAATCCACGCTCGGTCCGAAGTAGTAACTGAGCACGCCCGTCGTAACGAGACGGAGACCGTTCGCGGCAATCGCAACTGGAATGCTCGCGACTGCCAGCAAGACGCGTTTCCACGTGCTGGGTTCTGCCATGTACCCGTAGGCAACGACTGCGGCGAGCAAAGAAAGTAGCGAACGAATCCCGCTGCAAGCCTCGACCACGTTTAGCGTGCAGTTCGGGAGAAACAGTAGATTCCCCTGCCGCACGGTGTGAATCCCGAGCGCGACCAAACCGGTCGCACCCAATCGTGAGGCCCACAACTGTAGCGGAAGTGTCAACTGGTAATAGACGATTGCCGGCAAGGGGATCATAAACAACAGGTAGCCGATCGGAAATGCGATTGACCGTAGCGCCTGGCGACCGGCCAGAAATAGGACAATTCCTGCTACCAAGACCACCAGAGAAAGCCGCGCCGTGAACAGCTCCGCGCCGAGCATCCCGATAACCCGCAGGACAATGGCGAATAGCATGATCGCCAAACCGAAATTATTCGGCCGGAGAGTCAGTGCCCCCCATCGGTCGCGCTCGCTCCACAAAACATAGCCCGCAAATATTGGAACGAAGAATCCGTGGCCATAGTTCGGATCGTCCCACCATTGCCGCGCAAGCGAAATAAGTACCGGCGCGTACATGATTATCGCCAATGTGGCGAGCGATAACGCAGCGAGCCAGGAACCCATCTGCGTCCTTTCCACAGATGAATTTTTCTCCCAGGTAACGCTTTTTAGGGCCCGTGAGCCGGTCTTCAGGCTTTTGAAGGACCCTGCATTCTCACCGTCGAGAGAGTCCACACGGCCTCTCAGACTTAGCCACACCAGATAATTGACAAGTGGAAATATTGAGTACGCCATCTAACTCAATCCAATAAGGCAAGCGAAAGCGAATCCTAAACAAACCTAGTGCGAAGGAGTGGGAACGCGGCACCACCGGCCTTACGTGGCTACTTACGATGAAAGAGGCTACCGGCTTCGCGGCGGGAGGATAGCCCTGTTGGGTGAAGGATCAATCTCACGACCGGCTCGATGCTATCTTCCATTCTTCGAGCTCTTGTCTCCGTTCTTTCGGGCACCATAATATTGCCCCTGATAATCGACCTGATCGAATTCAGAAGCCTCATTGACTACCACGCCGATCAAGTTCGGATGGTCGAGAGACTGTAAACCGTTCTTCAGGGCCTTAAGGGGGGCCACACCCTCCCGAACGACGAGGAGTGTGCCGTCCACCAATCTCGACCACAGGTTGGCATCGATAACCGGCAGCATGGGAGTGGAATCTACAACGATCCAATCAAATCGGCCGGCAAGCTGTGCGAACGCTTCCGCAAGTTGTGCGGAACGAAGGATTTCTGAGGGCCGGTCGCAACCCTTCCCTGCCGGCAGAAGGAATAGCGGCGTCCCGGTGAACCGTACCAGGAAGTGCGCCAGGTCCTGGTTTCTTCCGGTCCACCAGTCACTCAACCCATGCAGGTCTTTCAAACCAAACATCGATGCCAGCGTCGGTCTGTGCAAGTCTCCTTCAATCAGCAACGTCTTCGATCCGGAGTACTTGGCCAGCGTCACCGCCAGATTCGAGGCCACAAATGACTTGCCCTCGTTGATCACGCTACTGGTCACTTGCAGGGATTTCAGCTCGTGTTTCCTGCGCATAACGTCTAGCCGGACAGCAAGAGCGCGAAATTTTTCTGCGCCCAGACTATTAGGTTCACTCCACGCAACTAAACGCGCTGTCGAGGCCGGTTGCACCATAACCGTCCGAGTCTTATCGCTCTCGAACATTTTTTTGCTCTCGACTGCTCCTGCTACACCGGCCCCCTGCGACTTCGCCACGCCTCCCACTTCCGCTGTCTCGGGGGGCTCAGGTGAGACTAGTTCGGCAGGAACCATTTCAATTGGGACAATGTCCTGCTGACTCTGTCGAATTGTTGCTCTGCTGAATCCTTCGAATAACTGGCTCATTGGGTTCCATTCCTGATTCTGAGTTTCCTTTTCTGCAAGGAACACCCCAGCTCATGCTGGAGAGCGGATTGCTAGGGCGTCCATCGGGAAAGGGTATCGCATCAAGGCCTTAACTCTTCAATTGAATCTAAGTGCCGCTCAACCGTTGTAATACGTATAGAGGTTGCCAGTAAAAATTAATAACGCCACCGCCGTCACAGCGCCAAGCTCAAAATACCGTGCGATAACCCGAGAACGGTCCTCTTGGGGAGTGCTCAAGCGGGGTATTCCGACCAGCATGCGAGCAGGAAGAATTCCTTCCAGATCCTTCTCCTGCCGAAAGCGCACGTCGGTCAATTCAAGAAAAGTGGCAAGACCCAAGCCCAAGGCGGTTCCCAGGCCCAGGCCAACAAGACTGATCAGGAAACGATTTGGGGCCGAAGGCTTGTCCGGTAGCTTTGGCGGATCGATGATATGGAACTGTTGACCTTGCTGCTGCTGTCCGAGGCTGGTGGCGAGCTGTGACTGTGTTTGCTTCTGAAGAAGCGAGTTGTAGTTGAATTTGGCTTCCTCATACCCGCGGGATACGACCGACAGTTCTTGCTCGGTCTCCGGAGTCAAATTCAGCCTGGCTTGATACGCGGCAGTCTGTAACTCCAGCTCCTTTGCGTTCTGTTGCTCGTTTTGAATCTCCAATTGATTGGCCTTAAGCTGGCTCTGCAGCTGCATAACTGTAGTCGGTGAGCCGCGCTGCACTCCGTCTGCAACGGAGAAATCTATCGCAGTTGTGGATTTGCCGCTTTGCTGATGGGAAGCGATTTCCGCCTCGTTCTGCTTCCTTAGGGTTTCGGTCTTGGCTATCTTGTCTTTGAGTGCCACGATGTCTGGATGGTCATCCGTGTAGCGTGTGCGCAAGTTCTGGATTTGAAGGCGCAGATCCTGGAGCACCTTATCGAGTGCCTGGGCGGAAATCACACTTGAGTCTCCACCCAGACTTGCTTGCGCCGATTGATATTGCTGCAGTAGTGATTCCAGGTAGATCTTCTGTTGCTTTGAAGTGTCCAACGCGTGTTGAGTGCTCGCCAATTGTGCTTGCAGGCCCGCCAGAATTTGGACGTTGCTCTGCAACTGGCCCGGCAGGTTTCCCGCATGTTTGGCTTTAAACGCTGAGACTTCGGCTTCCTGTTGTTCCATTTTGATGCGCGCGTCCGTCAGCTCGCTGTCCAGGAAGGCCGTCGTATTTTCGGAAAGCTGTCGCTGAGCCCTCACATTTTCGTTGATGAACAAAGACGTTAGCTCACTATTTACCTGCTGTGCCAGCTCGGGCGTATCGGCCGAGTAATGAATCTTAAAGGTGAAGAACTCTCCTCGATATCCTGGCGCCCCTACCAGCTCAATCTTGATGTCGCCCCGCATTTGATCGACTGGATCCTTGGACTTGAAAAAACCGCTGACCCGAGGAGGTGTTACATAAAGTTTAAAGCGGTCTATGATCCTCTCCAGGCTGGCATAGCTCAAAACCTTTTGCGTGGTGCTTTGCAATCGATTTTGGAGATTCACATTGACGTTCTCCATGACATAAATGTCGGACACTTTTTCCTGCTCAGCGGAGATCAGCGCATCGGACGTGTAGGTGGTCGGCAAGAGCCAGCTCACTCCCCATACCGTCAGCCAGGTCAGAAATAGGGGAAGCACTATCCACCAACGCCGCCGCCATACAATCGCCACATAGTCTTCCCAGCTGCGCGGAACTGCCTCGTCTGCTTTGTTAGACATTGCCAGCCTCTCTGTGGATATTCTTTAATTCGCCTATGGGACGAGACTTCTCGTCGCTGAAGGATTAACCCTTTTCATTCAACAACACGCAGTTGCTTGTCGTGCTTCTGCCTCCGCCTATTGGAATAAGATCGGGCGCAGTCCAAAATTGAAGCCTACGGAAAACTGATGGCTAATGTAGTTGGTGGAACAATTCGGCGAACTACAACCGGCGGCGTTCGTGGCCTGCAGCCCTGCACCATAGCTCACAAATAAGTTGGTCCCGGGCCGCATTTGATGGTTGAATCGAACCGCGGTATACCAGGAGTTGTAATGCTGCAAAGTAGAGATAGTGGTATTTGGGATCAGGCTCCCATTGCTTGCGTAACCCAGCGAGGCCGAGAGTCGCCATCTCGGGCTCAGTGTTCGCTCTACCGTCGCCTCCACCTGCCCCGTCTGCGCCCCGACCAGCACTCCGCTTCCTCCTGTCACGAGACGATCATAATTGAATGAAAGCGTCGTGCGGTCCCACTTATATATCAAAGCGCTATCGAGCGCCCAGGAGAGGTTGTTCGCGTAACCTGTAAACACACCTCGCAGCATTACCAGGCTCGGGCCGGCGGCAAGCTGGAAACTCAGTCTTCCAGTTATATAACGCGCATACCCAAGCTTCACCACGTGGTTCTCGGTCGTCTGGGGAAACTCGGGATACCGGAAGTCATGAAAGGTGTAGATCACCGCGATGGTGCTCTGCGGACTAACGGAGTAGTTGTAACCGGTTTGAAATAACGCGTCGGCGCTGTTGATGAAGCCCACGCCAAAAAAATTCAATGTCCCGTAAGAACCGGCAGCGGTCCACGAAGCTCGTGGGCTAACCTTGTATTCGATCTGCGAGACTAGCGTATTACTCAATCGGGGCACCATTATCGTGGGAATTGTCTGGTTGGGACCTAGAATCGAGCTCAGGGAGCCGCCGGGACCGAACGGAGAATCGCCGCTGAGGAATTGCAGACCTCCGACGCCTCCAAATCCAAAAGGCGATTCTGAGAGAAAGCTGACATCATCGCCCACCAGCAGGGACCAGCGTTGCCATTTGTAGCTGTAGGAGAACTCCAGGTCTTGGATAGCCGAGTTTTGATACGAGGAGAAGATTCCTCCACCCGCATAATGCACGAGCAGCTCAGCCCGGTTTGTCACGTGGTTCAAGTCCAGCGTACCCAGTAGATAGTTGAAAGCTGTTGGCTGAACAAAACCTGCCGAAGAAGAACTCGTGGCCAGCTGCGACATTGCACTAAAGCTCGGCACGAGGGAATTGCGGGCGCCGAAAGTAGGACCCAGGCTTGGTTCCTGCACTCCACTTAGTGGCCGATCGGTCCCCGCTAGCTGGACCTGCTCAGTGCCCGCCCCCAAGGGAGAGTTCAAAGCCAAGACGCTAGTGCTCCCGGCCGGCAGGGGTACTAAATAAGGTGCGACAGGTTGCTCACGCGGATCGTTCTTGGCCGGAGCGGTCTCTTGACCCTGGATTACGGGCGCATATAGAAACACTGCAAGAAGCACCCATTCGTAAATGTGGATTAGTTTTGGCATGTTCTTCCCTACGGCACGACAATCGTATCGCCAGGTCTAAGATGAATATTTTGTCCCGTCTTGCGCCCGCTACTCACTTCCTTGTAGTTCATGGCGAATATCTTGTCCGCGCCATTTTCTTTGCGCATTACGCGGATCTTTTTCACATTTGCGTAGGGGGTGAATCCACCGGCAATCGACAGGGCCTGCATTACCGTCATGTCAGGTACTAACGGGTAGGCTCCTCCGCGGGTTACTTGACCTAGAATGTAAATCCGCTGGCTACTCATCTGCGCCACAATCACCGTTACCTGCGGATGAACAATTGTTGCGCGTAATTTTTCTACGATCTCAGAGCCGAGCTGCGTCGGCGTCAAACCCGCGGCCTGAACGTCGTTTAGCAATGGCAGAGAAATCTTGCCATCTCTGCGCACCGGCACAGTGCGGGAGATCTCTGGCTCCTTCCACACATCGATCGTGAGGACATCGTCGGGAGCGATGGAGTAGTTCGGATCTTCGGTCGCTGCCTTCCGGGGCTGCGATGCAACATCTGCCGCAGTCAGGACCTTTGCGCTTTCGTTCTTAATGTCCTTTCGTGCCTGTCCTTGAGCCCGCACGGAGACCGAAAATAACGCTAGAGCTATTGATGTCGTTACATACAACCATTTTCTCATGGCATCCTCGCTGGCGAGTCTAGCCTTGGCTCGCAGTCTTGCATCCCAATCTGCTTCAGTTTTTGGCATTGTCCTACATCTCATCATTCAGGATAAAACGCTAGCTTCAGCGCCCCGGGTGTGCACCGAACCCGCGCCAAATCCAGTGCCGGTATCCTTTGTAGGCGGAGCGTTCACTTCCTCAACCTGGAAAGCTGCCACTTCGATTGCTGCCGCCGTCCCCAAGATCTCTACGGATAGCACCAGCCGAGAGATATTCTTCTTACGCACAAGGATCCCTTCGATTCCTATCAATGGTCCGCATTTGACCCTCACCCAGTTTCCGCACTTTAGGTAGGGATGAGCTTCCACGCGCGCACCGCTTTCGACAACTCGCCGAATCGCTTCGATTTCGGTATCCGGAATCACAGCTGGCTGGCCTGCGCTGGACACAAGACCATAGATTCCTGGCGTTGTTAGGATATGAAGCCGGCGGTCAATGCCCCCTTTCAAGAACACGTAACACGGAAACAGGGGCAATGTGAGTGCTTTGGTCCGGTCCTTCCAATTATGGATGGTTGCGTAAAGCGGAAGAAACGTGTTAAATCCCTTGTTGGTTAAAACTTGATCCACCATTTTTTCATGCTGATGGCGCGTGTACAGCGCATACCAGGAAGCGTCACCAAGATCACTCCCGGCCGTGACTGTTGAATGAGAAAGCATAGAGCTCCGCCCTGTGACTCACAGCTCACCATCCTGTAAGCCTCTGATTACAACTAGCTTGCGTTTGGCCTCAGCAACGAGAACGTTGCCTTGCTAACGCCGCCCGCAATATTTTTGGCGCATTCACGCCGCCAAATTCTCGAGAGGTCTGTCCTTGATTTCAGTTCGGACGATCTCTTCAGAATTGAATCGCAAAACCCCCCGTTAGCATTCCTCTCTCAGCGGGGCATTGCTCGACTCGAAGGACTTCACCCTCTACCTCAACCGGAAGGCGTCCGATTTCATCGGGGATTCCTTCTAGATCAATTTTGAGTGTCAGGTTCGCACCAACCGGCGGACAACAAGATGCAAACACAAACGCGCCGTGCTCACTCACGTCACGGCTGCGGCCTTCTCCCTCTCGCGGCTCCCCGTTCCCATTCGTCCACCAGAATGTGACTGCTGTTTGCAGCAGGACCCGGAGAGTCTTTCTCGCTGGCCGTACAAGATTCAACTGGCACCCCCACTACTCGCTCGAATTGCACATTAGCTATATCAGCGGGAACGGACAAGAGAAGGAAAGTCATCAAATATTGGAGAAACGTCTTGAGACGCTGACCGCAAATAGTAGGTACAAATGTAACTGTCCACTTTTAGACAGATAGGCGCCGCAGGGCACGCGCTCAGATCTTTTGCCGAAGGGACTCTGCTGACCGTTGGCAGCAATGGACAAATACTCGAGAGAGACTAAACCCCTGAGCCGCGTGCGCATTCAACTCGACAGAATTGGATGTTCGACAGAATTATGTCCACCACGATATTTTCGGCTATCCGCACAGGCTTCGGCGTTTAACGAAATTCCTTACTGATGATCGATCAGAATTAGCGAAGGGGGATAAATGAATCTAGCCCAGGGGTCCTACGGATCAGACTCGTCTTGAGGAGACAGCTTGATTCGCGCTTGTATTCGACTCTTCCTGGTGAGCCATGGAACTCTGCTGCTCATGGCCTTCTCGCCGGTCGAGCGCGTAAAGAGCCAGCTCAAGTCGATTCGAAGTTCCTACCTTGTTGAAGATCCTGAATAAATAATTCCGGACGGTATGCTCACTAAGCTTCAGTTCCTGGGAAATGTCCCGATTGGTCATTCCCTCCGCTACCAGGTGGACCACGCCTTCTTCCCTCTTTGTAAGTAAGCTCGCTCCTCGCACGGAGATTGACTTCACCGCCGGAGCCGAACCCAGCGCTTCGATCACGAAGTGTAATTCCTTGCTGCTCGCCCACACTTGCCCTTTGTGCACCGCGTGGATGCACTTGCAGAGCAGTTCCGAGGATTGATCCCGGGAAAATATGCCGCTGGCACCTGCTCGGAATGCATCGACCACCATCGCCGGTTTGTCTGAATCGAGTATTATGACGACACTAGGCTTGGTGCGCGACGCCCTTATCTCTCGCGTCACATCGAAACCAGCCAGCCCTTCATCCTGGAGACGAGCACCTATGACTGCAACATCCGCATCGTTCGATTCGAGCCCTTCGCGAATTCCGGCTGCGTCTGTCGCGTAGCCAACAACCCTAGTCCGGTAACGGCCTCGCCTCACCGCAGACGCTATCAATTGACAGCTCAGTTGACTGCCGTCGGCGATAAAGACCTTTACCGTGCCGCCATGCCCTTGGGATTTCGACAACTTTTTGCTCCTGAGAGTTATCTCCGCGGTTCCGATATGCCCACCCCGTTCCACCTTGTTGAGAAACCCACGATCACTTCCCGTTGCTATGCCAACAGTCCGGTGATCCTTCTGGATGAGTGACCAGACCGCCCAGTCTTCGAACAACTATTGCTCTTTCTCGCTAACCAAGACCACATTGTCAGTACTTTCGAGATTTCGCGCTGTCCCGTTTTGTACACTCTCTTGTCCTTTCTTATACACTCCTGCACGGCTTCTTCCTGGAGGGCGGATACGGCTGGACGACGCGCGCTTTGAGATCGCTTTTCGACCTGAATAGCAAGCCAAAGAAGCTCAAGAACACTCTCTATATCAAGGGCCTAACTTCGGTTTTCGGAGTAAGTTTGCGATTACGGCTTTCAATCGCAGAGAGCCGGAGAGCAGAAAGTTGAACTCACAATAAGACGAAATCTTTGCCGAATATCGCAGAACGTTGTTTAGAACCGAGCTGCAAAATCACAAGCCAACCACTATCCATCGAGGTGCGGCATGGTTGCCTCTCAACTCAACTTCTCACTCGGGATCGAGATTGCGGAATTGTTGCGTATGGCAATTAGTTCTGGAGAGATTTGTAGCCGCACGCAAGAAAAAGAACCTCCACTTATCTCTCGTATACGTAAATTCTCTGAACGAGCCCTACTTTTTGGACCTCTTGTTCAATCTGATGGGTACATTCGGCGATTTGGTCGTCAATGATTCTAATCTCGAGAGCGAGGTGGAGATCGTGAGGACTTTTCTCATACCTCTTGAACAGTGGTATTCTTCTACTCTTGAGATCTTCGCGTTTTCTCTTCCAAACGCCTGCGCGGGCGGTCACTAGAATCTCCTTAGCAACAATTCTCAACTGATCCAAAATAGGCTGTCTGTGCACTATTGAACACCCTCTTTACTTTAAGAGATGAAATGAACATGTACTATTTGAACTGAACTCGAGGCCCAGTCGGCGTGTTCTGGAGGGGAGGGCAAAAAGCGTCTTATGCCTCCACGATGTTGGTTCGGATGGCATAACGCACAAGTGCCGCAGTCGAGTGGAGGTCGAGTTTCAGCATAATGCGAGCTCTGTAGCTCTCCACAGTTCTCGTACTGATATCCAGAATTGAGCCGATTTCCTTGCTAGACTTGCCATCTGCCAGGAAGCGAAGGACCTGTCGTTCTCTCGGACTCGGGCAGCTACTGGGTAATTCGGTCTCGCTCCGTGGCAAAGGTGAAGTTAGCCGCTCAGGGCTGGAAACCGTCTGCGGCATTATAGAACTAAGACTCGACTCTTGTTCGCGGTTCGCGCTTAAAAACAACGCATGACTCGCCAACCCCGCCTCCAGTCGCATCTTGGAGGCGTAGAAACGAAGAACCACGGAATTCTTGAGGAGCGCCACGGACCGCTTGACTAGCTCAATAGTTCGCTCCGGCATTTCGGAGCGCTCCTCCCCGAGAAGACTGGGTTCAACTTTGAGTTCGGAGCGAAGCTTTTCTCTCAAGCGCCGCAAGGTTGATTCCACGCAGCGCCCCTTTGTAACCTCGGAAAAGATGGCCGCAACCAGCAAGACTTGCCCCAATTCGTTGAGTACAGGATGGCAACTTAGCAGCCAGCGACGCGGTTCTGACCCGGTGTCCAGCCGTGCCGTGAGTTCCAGGTTCGACAGAGAGTTGCCGGTCTTAAAGACCCGTCGAAATGCAGGCTCCAGTTTGGGGGATACTCCTGGGAAAAACTGCCCCAAGCGTTTACCTAGATGCTCCTGGGTGGGCACACCACTCATTCTGGCAAGAGTGCTGTTGAGAATCCTGCAATGCAAACTCTTGTCGAAGAGGGCGATTCCCACAGTTGAATGATTGAGGTAACTGGTCAACGAGCTCAGCGGTTTACGAAACGGCTCGACTCCGCCCCAATCACCCTCGCCCACCGATTCGTGAGCCCCGCTTCGCGTCCGACAAACGATTGCCAAGGGATATCTCCAAAATCATTCGAGCCGTGAAATCAACTTGTCTCTTCAGTTCGTTGGTGCGTTGCCTCCCATCAACAAATTCGGCACCGCGCGGACAATCTGCCGCCATTCCAGAATCCATTGCGTTCACTGCAAACCGATCTCGCATTGTCTCCGTACGCGCGAGAGGCAAAAGATTCCCAACCGAACTGGACAAGTCGGAAAGTATACTCATCATGTTAACGCCACGTAAAGCTAATATAGCATGATAGAAGGCAACGCATGGATAGCCCGTTTGGATTTGCTCGTAGCTTTGCACCGCTAAGAAGTTCGCGCCAGCCCATCTCGCCTCGGAACGTTAGGTTGTGCTCCCTCATCAGTCGGGAGCAATATCGACGATTGTGATTACCGCGCCGTCAATTTTGCTTTCCAAAGTCCGGTAGGGGAGGATTTTGAATTGATAGTGAACACCCATTCGGTCCGTAAGCTCTCTCTCCAGCGGGCGAAAATCCGAGACTACCTGCGTAACCATCGACTGAAGATCCGAGATTTCGATGGATGGATTGATATTCGAAAGCGGGCGGCCAATATCGCCAGGAATTAGGCCAAGAAACTTCTGCGCCTTGGGCGTGAATCGCCGGATCGTGAGATCGATGCCGATCATAATCACGGCGATATCGATGCTGGAGAGTAAATTGATCAAGTCATTGTTGATTTGCGTAATCTCCAGATTACGGCTTCGAAGTTCATCGTTAACGGTACTCAATTCTTCGTTCGCGGACTGTAGTTCTTCCTTGGCGGTTTCCATTTCTTCGTTTGTGCTCTGCAATTCCTCATTGCTCGAAAGAATTTCCTCGTTCGCGGACTGCAACTCTTCATTCGTGGCTTCCTGCGTCTCAATGACGGATTGGAGGTATTCTTTTGTTGCCGCCAATTCCTGTTCGAGCTTTGCAGTCCGTTTCCCGTTCGAAGCCGTTTCTTCGCTTTGCCGGGGTCGGCGCTGCGGTCCTCCCCTGGATGGCTCGAGCGGCCCTTCCTGAAAAACAATCATGAAGTACAATTCCATCGTATTTCCCAGCGTGAGCGGAACTACCTCGAAGTTTACCAATTGCGTCGAACCAGATGCCGTTGCCTTTTCACCATTTTCATTTCCATTTCTGATTCGAAGGTTCTTCTTGGCGACAACGATGTTTTCCTTTTTGGCTCGGCGAACCGCGTTTCGCAATTCAACGAGGAGCCCTTCGTGTGCCATTTTCAGCAGGCTCAGACTTGCCCGGCCGGGCGCAATCTTGAGATAGCGGTTTACATTCCCCCGCGTATGCATGATTTCCAAGTCGTCGTTGACGAATACCGTCGCCGGAGAGTATTGCGTAAGCAATCGGCGGTCGAATTCCTTTTGAGCCTCCCCATAGTTCCAGAGGGAATCTGGCTGCTTCGCGGGTATTCGGACCGGTCCATATTCCCTCCGTTCGGTTTGGGAATCGATGGAAAGCGCGCCCCCCGGCCGCACGGCTCCGGCTTTTCTTGAAAAGATCTTGTGAGTGCGGTCATCCGGTGCGAATAGGTTTGTGACGCCAACACCTTCGGAACTTCCCAGCACCAAAATTCCCCCGGGGTGCAAGGCATAGTGAAACAGCGAAATGACTTTGTTTTGGAGGACCGGCTCAAGATAAATGAGCAGATTTCGGCAGCAAATCAGGTCCATTCTGGAAAAGGGAGGATCATTCAACACATTGTGCTGTGCGAAAATACACATATCACGAATGGCTTTGCTGACGATGTAGCCGCCCTCCGCCTTGGTGAAATACCTCCTAAGCCGCTCCGGCGATACGTCTCCTTGAATGTTCTCCGGGTACATTCCATTGCGCGCCTTGGTCACGCTCTGCTCGCTCACGTCTGTGCCAAAAAATTGAATCGGAATTTGCGATGCTCTGTCGCCCAGGAATTCTAGCAGCGCGATGGCAACAGAGTAGGTTTCCTCCCCAGAGGCGCATCCCGGCGTCCAGATGCGAATACCACCCTCCTGCGGCAACTTTTTCTGGATGGTTGGAAATGCCAGAGATTTCAATGCCTCGAACACCCGCGGACCGCGGAAGAAGCTGGTCACGTTGATCAGCATGTCGTGATACAGCGCCTTGACCTCCGCGGGATGGCTTTGGACGAAGTTAGCGTAGTCAGCTATGTCATCGATCTTGTGAACCACCATGCGCCGTTGGATACGCCGCATAACGGTGGTTTGCCGGTAGTGCGTGAAATCCACTGCTGTGGCCCTTCGCAAGATCTGAAAGATTGAGTTCAGCCGACCGTTTGGTGCTGGGACATTTTCGGAGTCGCCGGACATGGTTTTGCGCGCAATGTACGGATGGCGGGCGATCCGCGCGAGTTCCCTGGCAATTCCCTTGGGCGGAAGCACGTAGTCCGCATGGCCTGCCATGACCGCGCTCCGCGGCATTCCATCGTACTTGGCCGACGCTTCGTCCTGCGCAAAGGTTACGCCTCCGTGGGCCTGGATTTCCGACATGCCCAGAGTTCCGTCCGATCCCGACCCCGAAAGAATCACGCCGATGGCCCGATTACCGGCTTGTTCCGCAAGCGAACGCATGAAGTGGTCCACGGACATATGCATCCCGCGGGATTCTTCCCGGGGCCTCAGATGCAAGGTATTGCTGGAAATAGACATCAGAGCATTTGGCGGGATAACGTAAACTTCGTTGGGCTTTACAATCAATCCGTCCGTCACTTCCGTTACCTTCATCGAGGTTTTCCGGGCAAGCAGCTCCGTGAGGATACTGTGATGTTTCGGATCAAGATGCTGTACCAGGACGAAAGCCATGCCCGTATCAGATGCTAGGTGGCTTATCAGGTCCGAAAGCGCTTCGATACCCCCAGCGGAAGCGCCAATCGCTACTATCGAGGTATCGTTCTCCTCACCGGCCGGGATTGTGTTCTGCGCCTTCATAACCATCTGTTGATCGCCTTTGCCCGCTGATTTAGTCTTCATACATTTCCGTCAGTCTTGGGCGCTGCGCGCGACCGCCTTCGGGAACTTGATGGAGTCATCACAAATTCTGCAAGACACAAGAAGTGGATGAGTGCGAATCCACTTCCCTCAATCCGATGGAAGAGCTGCTCGCGCCCGATTCTAGTCCATTTCTGCATCTTCCTACAACCACCGTCTGTCAATAATAAGCTCTTGTATTAGCTAGTATGAGAGCTCACATCTTCTGTACAACCGTCCGGAGGTAGTCCATCGTAAGTACCTTCTCAACCCGGGAGATTACGGCGCTATCTACTTGCGTTTTGCGATCGTCTGATGAGCCCCAGGCAAGATAGTCCGCGACCGATCTTGCTCCCACGCACTTCGACACGAGACCAACACTAGTCCGCCAATGTTGTGACTCGCAGATGTAGGAGCGTCCTTGATCCGACGAGAGAATATTCGTGCTTTAACGCCGCAACTCTCCCAGTTAGACCTCATTCACCAGTTCAGATCACAAGGCCATAAAATTGGCGCGCTGGGGAGGAAAATTCGATAGCCGAGAGGGTCGAGCGATCGCGCGAGAATCTTGCCAACACGTTCAATCTGACCAAACCTGCCTTGTTCCAACCGTGCCTGCACCGGTCGGGCGGGGTGCTTAACGCTCCGGTCCGTTCGAAACATGTGAGGCGCACCTGTTCGCGGACTCACAGGAAATGTTCGAGGTGTTACTGCAATCCACCGAGATCCTTAAACTGGAATTCTCTGGTTTGGAAGGCAGCGGCAGGGAAATACTTGTGAAGCGCGAGAATGCCCTGCGCAAGACTCGCTCGGTTTGCACGATAGAACTGCCACTCTACTATGCTGCGTCGCCGTTGCGAGTTCCTAATTCTATGGTTCCTAGCAGGCGTTGACCGGCACCTGGTGCGACGCCGCTTGGAAGCTGGCATGGACGAAAAGCTGCTCATTCTGCAGCTAAAGAAGTTGGAATCGCACGGCATCGCGAGCCGCGATGCCTTCCACGAGTTTCGGCTGCGCGTCGAATACCAAGCTATTCCCTTTAGGCGCACCCTAACAGAA
>Ga0070693_100000032_pt1 | contig 52928 bp, 41 predicted proteins | sample KBSK1103metaG_FD_65472 | JGI IMG/M metagenome (GOLD analysis project Ga0070693, IMG submission 65472) | Corn, switchgrass and miscanthus rhizosphere microbial communities from Kellogg Biological Station, Michigan, USA - KBS K1-10-3 metaG | ecosystem: Host-associated > Plants > Roots >...
TTCTGCCGCGCCACCGTTCCTTTTCCCTCGTTTACGGCCACGAACACAAACGCTTGTCCATTGATTCTCTGGATTGAAAGCACGGGGACGACCGGCCCGTCGTGCGAACTCCACGTCACCTGCGCTCGCACCTGTTGGGCTATCCGCAGCTTCGCGCGCGCATTTTCCACCGCTGCCTTCGCCAGCACCGTCTGCGTGTCGGTTTCGACTTGCGGTGAAACGAACGTGATGTGGGTATCGGATACCGAGCTGCCAGTTTCATCCAGCAATCGCACCGGTAATCCCACCCTCAAATTCTTGGCACGGTCCGCGGGAACATAAATGTAGGCTTCCAGCGCTCCCGGCAAGTCAATCGTCGTCAAGTGCGTCGTGACCGCCACGCGATCGCCCACATGCACGGGAATGTCCCCCACGATGCCGTCTGCCGGCGCGCTCACTTTGTAGTACCGCAACTCCACTCTCTGCTGCTCCACTTGATCGGACAACGCCTTCATCTGAGCTGCGGCTCCGTCATACGCGGACTGCGCGTTGTCTAAATCCTGCTTGCTGATCACCTGCGCCGCAAACAGCCTTTGCGCCCGCTCCAGCGAAATTTTTGCCAGACGCAGATTCGCTTCCTGCGCCGCCAGCGTCGCCTGCTGGCTGCTTAGCGTGGCTTCCTGCTTCAGCGGATCGATCTGCAGCAGGGGTGTCCCGGCGTTTACTTTGTCCCCGGACTTCACAAAAATCTTTGTAATTTGCCCTTCCACTTGTGGGTTAATCACTGCGGATTGCCGCGACTTCAAAACGGATAAGTACTCGTTCGTGTCCGGGATTCTCACCGTTTGTACTATCTGTACCTGAACCGGCATCGCCGGCGTTCCGCCTGCTCCCGGTCCCCCCGCGGAAGTCTTCTCGCCACATCCCCACGACATCAACGGAACACCTGCCGCTAGCATCAGCGCTGCTGTCTGCCACTTCTTCCTCATTCTTTGGCTGCCTTGCATGGTTGGGCCCGTCTCCCCCGGCGTAATCGCAAATTTTACGATACCTTCGCGCGTCCACCAAGGCACAAAACGGCGTGCCCCAGTTAGACGCGCGAAATCCAGGCTGGTTATATTGGGAGGGGAACTAGCTCAGTAAAAATCGCTCGGGTCGATGCGCTTGCCGGAGAGTCCTAGTTGCAGGATTTCCATCTGATTCGGCCGGTCAAACACCTTGCCGGGGAAGAATATTTTCGTCAACACGCGTACGCCGCCAAACGCGATACCCAGCACCACCGCCGCCACCATGAAGACTCCTGTCCCAATAAAGATCTTCACCATGATGCTCGTAATCGGCGGATCCGTAGCAGTCTGGCTCGCTTCGTTCCAGGTCACCTGGGTCTCGTAATCGACGGCCTCTCTCAGGCTTTTCGCGTACTCCGCCGAAGTCGGCGACAACACCATCGAAAGCAGCGAACCCTTCCGCTCAATCACCGTGCCGGATTGTTTCGCCGCCGCCGGGAGCACCTCATCCAGGTGATGAATGTGCTGCTCCGCCAGTTGCGGCGTCGGATATTCCAGCAACAGCAAAACTCCGCCGTCTCTGCCCCGGCTCGCGAACCGCGCCAGCATGGCCTCCGCTCCGGACGAAAATCCCGCGGCATCGACCAGCCCAGCCAAGTCCATTTGTCCCAACCCTGCCAGCGCCGCCCGCATCGCCTCCGGCCCCAGCGCGTACCGCTCCGATCCCAGCACGCGGCCCGGACCCGGGAGATAGCCCCGAATCGGTGGAAGAGGCCCCTTCTCGCTGCCCGCTTCCATCGCCTTAACCAGTGTGCCTAGATCATCCTTGGAAACATTTGCCGTGGACGACAAAACAAGGCTGCCTTCAAGGATAATCACCCCGTCTTTGTCGAACGCGGATACCTGCCCCACGTTGATCGGGACCATTCCGGGTCTCAAGCGGCTCGTATACACCTCAAATGCGCTACTCGGATCGTGGTACCTCCCAGCTGAAATGCCAACGACGCTATCTCTGTTCTTGTACTGACAGATGCTGAATTCCCGCTGACCAGCTTCTTTGTCAAAATCAAACATTGTGGGCTTCGCGGAGCAGCTTGTCAGATTCCAGTCGCGGAATTGTTTCGGCAGGGAAACTTCCTGGGCGAAAAGCGGCGAAGCGCTGAGCAGCGCAATACCGCAAACGAATAGTAGTTGTCGGCGCATCCCTTGCTATCGCTTAGACACCACCAGACTACCTTTGGTTCCGGGATTGTTCAACTAGAGTGGCTCCCGAGGACCGGCCTGAGGCGCTCTTGCCGGGCAGATTCAGGGTCACACTGTTCATGCTTTGCAGGTAGCTCGCAACGCCCTGGTACAGCCCTTCCGCCACCCGCTGCCGGTATTCCGGCTGCTTCAACAGTTTCTCGTCGGAGGGATTGCTGAGGAACGAAATCTCCGTAAGGATCGATGGCATGTCCGCGCCGATCAGCACCACAAACGGCGCCTTGCGCACGCCCCGGTTCTTTACCGTCCTGCTGGCTTTCTGCATCCGTTTCGCCAGCGAATCCTGGATATCTTCCGCGAATTCTTTCGACTCGCCAATCTTCTCGTTTCGCGCAATTTTCTTTACCAAATCCTCGAGATCGTGCACGCCGTCCTGCGACGACGCGTTTTCACGTGCCGCCACTTCCATCGCTTCCGGAGAGCCCTTCAGATTCAGGTAGTAAGTTTCTACTCCCCGCGCCGCGTGGTCCTGGCTCGAATTCGCGTGAATCGAAATAAACAAATCCGCCTTCGCCTGATTCGCAAGGTTTGTCCGCTCCTCGAGCGGAATGAATGTGTCGTCGGAACGCGTATACACAATGTCCGCTCCGGGCAACCGCTGCTGGATGATCTTCCCCAACCGCAGAGCCACATCCAGGCACAAATCCTTCTCCATCAAGCCGGTCGGCCCGATCGTCCCGGTGTCATGCCCGCCATGCCCGGGATCGATCACAATGCGCCCAATCTTCAGCCCCAGCGCGCGCGTCAACGTGGACTGCCCATCCCGCCTAGGCTGCGGCACGCTCGTGGGTTGGATCAAGTCAGGCTTACCGTTCGAAGCGCCCAGGTTCTTCCCGCGAGAATTCTTCCCTCGCACCGCATTATTCGGCGTCGCGTTGCTCGCAGGTGAAACGTCAGGATCCACCGCCGGATTTCTTGCCGATACAGACTTTACATTTCCATCGTCGCTTGGTCCGCCTCCGGCATCTTCACTCGCTTGGATGGCGCCGCTTTGCGGCCGCGCGGTTTTCGATCTCGCCGTGCGAACCGCTGCTCCATGGTGATCCACTGAATAAAGGAAAATCACCAGTTGCGGCGGATTACTCACCAGCGATGCCGCGTAATCGTTCACGCCTTTTACGTCCAACACCACACGAACCACGCCTGCGTGGTTCTGCGCGACACGCACTGCTGTCAAAAGATCCCCGCTCACCTGCACGTTGTCCCGCGCCACTGCCGGTGTCAGCCGCGCCGAATGCAAATCAAAAAATATGCGGTCGGGATTGGCGATTCGCGCAGAGCTGTACTGCACCGTGTCTTCCAGGTCGATTGTTACGCGCGTTGCGTCGGCATTCGCGCTCGCGCTGATCCGCCGGATCCGCGGAGCGCCTTCGGAGGCGCTGCGTCCCGTCGCTTCAACTCCTCCGCGAACCGGTCCAGGCGCCTCTGTCTCTGTCTCGGCCGCTGCCCCCGATGGAACATTTCCCGCTGCCGCTGGAGAATCGCTTTGCTTCAGCAGCGCCAACTCAGCCAATTCTTCCTGCGCTTCGCGCTTGCGTGGTGATCGTGGATACTTTTTCAAGAAATCTTCGTAGGTTTTCGTCGCCAGCGCGCTGTCGCCCAACTGGTCTCGTTGGAGTTTGCCGATGCGCAGCATCGCATCCTGCGTGTATTTGTTGGAGGGATATTCATGCACAAGAAATTGGTAGGCATCCACCGCCGACTGGTAGTAGTTCCTTCCAAAGCGGTCCCCCATCTCCGTGTATAGCTCGGCAACAGAGAGCAGGGAATCCACCACTTCCGGCGCTCGTGGAGTGATCAGATACACGCGGCGATAGCTGGCAACCACCTGCTTGTATTCCGCAAGCGTTCGCTTATCTGCGGGCTTTCCATTCAAATTCGCGCGCTGTTCTTCCGCCCGCGCAAATTGCGCTCCTGCCGCTTCGCGCTTCACCGCGCGGCTCGTCGTGGTGTCCGCTGCCTTCGCAAGACTCGCGGACAGTTCTCCACAAATACCCAGGGCAGCAATTCCCAGCGCTACAAAAACTGGCGAAAGCCGGGCGAATCTTCTGTTCGAAATTTTTCGGCCCCCCAACATGCGCGCCCTGCAATTCTGGAATGGAAAATTACGGCCCCACGCGGGCCTTCACTTCTCGGATCGCTGCCCGATCCCTCTGACTGCCTGCCGCCATGCGGCTGGTTCAATCAGCTTGTTGTTAATCGTTCTTGAAGATGATGCGTCCGTCGGAGTCGACTTCTCTGTGGATTGCGCGTGGATTCGAAAACGCGCCCTCAAGACGACCCGATCCAGGCCTGAAATATGCATCCTGTACCTTCTGCACGTAGTTCCGAGTTTCTCGGAACGCAGGGATGCCGTGAGCCCGATCAACAGCCCCCTCACCCGCATTGTACGCCGCCAAGGCCAATTCCAGGTTGCCATTGTATCGTTCTAGCAACCCCTTTAGATGTCTAACCCCGGCGTCGATATTCTGTTGCGGATTGAACACGTCAAATGCACCGTACCGTTGTGCCGTCGTCGGAATCAACTGCATCAATCCGCCGGCTCCCTTGCGGGAATACGCCCCCGGATTCCAGTTTGATTCCGTCTGGATCACCGCGCGGACCAAAGCCGGGTCCACGTTGTGCCTGTTTGCCGCTTCGCGTACGAGCTTTTCCGCGCCGTCGCGGTCGATACTCATTTCCGGACGGCTTCGGCCCATAAATGTAGATTCGGCAGGGAGGTAGATGGTTTTACGCGCTTTCGCGGCAGCTAACTTGACGCGGATCGGCGGATCGGAGTTTATGAACAACTGCCGTCCGCTTGTGTCCACTGTTCTTGCTATCTGCGCGCTGGCTCCGGGTGCCCAAGTTGCTGCACACAAAGCGAATGCTCCCAGATAGATGCAAGCCGTGATGGGTGCGCGTTTTTTCATCGTGCCTCGGAGTAGGCTGTGTAACGGTGATACCTTTTTACAGCGATACGATAGTCGTGTTCGGGGCGACCTCCGTGTTACAAGGTCGACTCGTCTTCTTAAACCGTGCCCACTTCCAGGTGATCCCGCGCTACATGTACAACCGTGCGAGTGTCCCCTGGCGGACACGCTTCTGGCGCTGGACGACATCATAGCAATGGCTCCAGTAGCGCCGGGATGGTACTGAGGGTACTTTTTAGAGCCGATGTGTCCTTTCCGCCAGCCTCTGCCAAATCCGGTCTTCCGCCCCCCGAACCGCCCACCAGCTTGGCGAGCGCCTGTATCAGCTTGCCAGCATGGACTTTAGCGGTGAGGTCCTTGGTCACACCGGCAATCAGGGCTACTTTTCCGTCGTCGGCCGTGCCCAGGGCAACTATACCGGACCCAAGTTTTTGTCTAAGTGAGTCCACCAATTGCCTGAGCCCGTCGCGATCCGTTCCCGTAACCTCCGCCGCAATCAGCTTGACCCCTTTAATGGTCTGTATTTGCCCGGCAAGCTGGTCGAGCTGGCCAAGCACTCCAGCACGCTTTTGGGCCTCCAGCTCCTTTTCGAGGTGCTTGACGGTATTGGAGAGCTTTTCGACGGTGGCGAGCACAGAGTCTTCGCTCGTGTTTAGGTGGCTGGCTACCTGAGATAGCAGGCGGGCCTGCTGCTCGTAATGCTCGAGGGCGCCGATTCCGGTGACGGCCTCAATGCGGCGGACGCCCGCGGCGACCGAGCCTTCGCTTATGATTTTCAGGACGCCGATATCGCCGATGCGGTGGACGTGCGTGCCGCCGCACAGTTCCTTGGAATAGAAACCGCGAGGCGAGCGCTCGTCGGGAATCGTCACGACGCGAACGTTGCTTTCCGGATATTTGTCGCCGAAAAAGGCCAGCGCTCCCGAAGCGAGCGCGTCCTCGAGCGAGCTGATGTTCGTTTCGATTTGTGTGTTGTGGCGGATCTCGTCGTTTACCTGCTGCTCGATGTCGCGCAGCTCCTCGGGATCGACGTGGGCGAAGTGCGAGAAGTCGAAGCGCAGGCGTTCCGGCGCATTCAGTGAGCCTGCCTGCTTTACGTGCGTACCTAAAATGTTTCGCAGCGCGGCATGCACTAAGTGTGTTCCGCTATGATTGCGAATGATGCGCGCGTGACGTTCGGTATCGACATCGACGCACAAGCGATCGCCGACGTGCAGCGTTTCCTTGGCGATAACTTTGTGAGCGACGAGCCCCGCGACGGGGTAATAAGCCCCGGTCACTTCGGCGAGCAGTTGGGAGTTGGCGTTGTCATAGAAGCCGCCCGTGTCGGCCATCTGCCCGCCCGACTCGGCGTAAATCACGGTGCGGTCGAGCACCACCTCGCCCGATTCCCCGGCCTTCAACTCGTTGACTGGTCCGCTCTTATTAAGAATCGCCTCAATCGTGCAATCCTTTGCCGTCGTGCCGTGATAAAAATCCTTCTCCGTCTTAAACGTCTCCGCAATCTTCGCGTACGCCGGGCTCGCCGCCTCTTTGCCCGCCCCGCCCTTCCACGACGCCCTCGCCCGCGTCCTCTGCTCCTCCATCGCTTTGTTGAACCCAGCCCAATTCACGGTGACGTGAAGGTCGCGCATGATGTCTTCAATAAGATCTCGCTGCAGACCATAGGTGTCGTATAGGTTAAAAGCCCTTTCACCCGGGAACATCCGCCAGGCCCCTGGAACTTCGTGTATTCGCGAGATCATATAGCGGACAGCCTCATGCAGTTGCTCATCTGTTCCCGCTCTTAGGTGATCTGCCATCTCCTCGTCTTTTTTGTTTTGTTTCTCACCGTACGGAAGTTGGGCGTTTTGGTCCCGCAGTGCGGTCATGTTGGCTTCTAATATTGGGCGAATGTGCTCAGCAAGCTCTTGGTAAGACCTCCTTATTCCAATCTCCAACGTGCGAGCGAATCGTCGCTCTTCCTCATCAAGAACTCGCCGAATGGCTTCGGCGTGTTCGAGGAGATCGGGATACGCTCCCTTCATTTGCTCAATGACTGTCTCAGCCACGCGCGATAGGAACGGAAAATCGCCTCCTAGGAACCGCACGTGGAGCAGGGCGCGCCGGATTATCTTCCGCAGAACGTATCCCCGTCCCTCATTGGAAGGAACTACGCCGTCTGAGATCAGAAATGTGGCTGCCCTCGAGTGGTCGGCTATAACACGATAGGACGGTTGGATGTCGCCGGCTTGTGTGACCAGGTGCTGTACGTTCCGCTCGACAACGCGCATCGTCGAATCAACTAGCGGTTCCCGTCCAAGTAGCTCAGCTGCGCGGTTAATTAAGGGCGTGAAAAGGTCGGTTTCATAGTTGGAGATGACGTTTTGGAGGACGGCGGCGGTACGTTCGAGGCCCATGCCGGTGTCTACGCAAGGTTTGGGAAGCGGAGTAAGTGTGCCGCTGGCATCGCGGTTGAATTGCATGAAGACGAGGTTCCAGATTTCGACGTAGCGGCCGCAGTCGCATGGGAACCGGCACTCCCTATCGCCTACGTGGCCTTCTTCGGAGGCGGCGGGGCCCATGTCGTAGAAGATCTCGCTGCATGGGCCGCAGGGGCCGGTGTCGCCCATGGCCCAGAAATTGTCTTTCAGGCCGGGGACGGGGACGATCCGCTCGGTGGGGACGTTTTCCTTTCGCCAGATATCGTGGGCTTCTTCGTCGACGCCCAGCGATGTGCCGGGGGCGACTTCGGCGCCGCCGAAGACCGTCACGTAGAGCTTTTCTTTGACGAGGCCGTACCACTCGGGCGACGTTACCAGCTCCCACGCGTACGGGATCGCTTTTTCCTTGAAATAATCGCCAAAGGAGAAATTGCCCATCATTTCGAAAAAGGTGTGGTGGCGTTTTGTGAAACCGACATTTTCGAGGTCGTTGTGCTTGCCGCCGGCGCGGACGCATTTCTGGGCTGTGGTGGCTCTGTTGTACTCGCGCTTTTCGAGGCCGAGAAAGACGTCCTTGAACTGGTTCATCCCGGCATTCGTGAAGAGCAGGGTCGGATCGCCATGCGGGACGAGCGAAGAACTGCGCACGCGGCGGTGGCCTTTGCTTTCAAAGAAGCGCAGGAACATCTCGCGGATCTCGTTGCCGCTCATTTTCGTGTTTTCAGAACGCGTCATGACTTCGGAAATTCCTCACAGGCCAGAAAGTTGCCGATCCGGGCGGCGATGCAAGACCGATGATTATGGCAGAGGGCGGGAAGGGCGGCAATGAAAGGGAAAGGGGCACCCCCCTGGGGGGGTTCGTAAGTGCGGATTCTAAAGGGCTTTAAGTCCTGTGTTTTGGAAGTGCGGATTCTAAGACGCTTACAGGCGCATTTCGCGTAAGTGCGCATTCCAAAGGGGATAGTGGGCAAGGCAATAAGAGAGAGCGGGCAGGAGGTGTGCCCCCACCCCAGGTGTTTTTTGTAAGAGTGGCAAACAAAGAACTTATGCTTGACGGGGCGCGTAAGAGTGGCAAATACGGAACTTAAAGTTGTTGTGTTTTCAGGTATTTGCACGCTGGCTGTAAGAGAGGGAAACAAAGAAGTTGCAAGTGGGTATTCTTGCAGCTCGATAAACGGCTGACGAGTCTGGAGGGTTGAGAGCGCGAATGCCATGATAGAGTATAGCCCAAAACAGTATGAATGTCAATAGCTAATTGTGTGGTACATCATTCGAATCGCCCGCATTTCGCACGCAAGAGACAGAAAGAAAAGGCTTTGACGCAGAGTAAGTAAACAGAGTTTCGTGCGGAGGCCGCGTCTATCTGGGCGTTCCGTGAATTGCTAAAGAGGAATCCGGCGCACTCAGGGTTTTTCTTCCTGGCTTCGCCGTTGCAGGAGGTCGGCCGAGCTGGCGCGTCTGTGGCTGGTCTCCATCGCCGTTTCGCGCGACGGGAACTTCATCCGCACCAACCAGTTTTTTCGCAAATTGCTGCCGCGGAACAGAAGCAGAAACATCCCTCGCAGCACGTCTTTACACAATGCGCGCTGCTGGCTAAAGCGAATCAACGACCGCCAGCCGAGTTTTCCGAGAAGTTTTAGACGCAAACGAGCAAGTCCGAATGCCATCTTCGACAAAGATGCGGCAATGTCCTCTTCACGGTGGTGCTCGTAGTAACCGAAGTTCATCGACCAGCCGGACTGCACTTTGATGAAGTTCTCGAGCGCGTGGTTTTTCGGGTCGGCAGCAACCTCCTGAATAAGCTCCTGGAGCTTCCTGGAATCAGCCTCGAGAGTTTCGAGGCTGGCAAACCAATTGATCAGTTTCACGCCGAGCGGATCCCACAGATAGCCGTTAATCACCAATGGCAGCCCCAGATGAAAGAGCTTGGTCACCGCGAGATGCACACGCAGATGGCATTGGTAGGCATCACCCATGCACGCATACAGCCGCGTCGTATCGCGCGTGACGCTGCGTTGAAACGCGGCGAGAACGGTATCGAGATTCTTCGTGAACTCCCGGGTGTCTTCGCCGTTTAATTCTCTTTGGATGATCGCGGCGATCTGGCGGATTTGCAGCGACGACAAAGCGAGGCCAACGCTGTACAGCGGATCAACCGTGTCCCCGGCATCGCCGATGATGTACCAGCGATCGGCTGAATAGCGCTGGCGGCATTCCCACATGTACGAGCTGTAGAAATTCGTGTCGACCACCGTGCCGCTTTGCACCAGCTCGACAAGCACGGGGTGCTCGCGTCCGACGCACTCGAGGAACTGTTCCATGGTGCGCGGTTCGCCGTGAGGGTAGACGTCTTTGCGGTAGGTGATTCCGATGCTCACGAGCGGCACGTTTTCCGGTGAGCGCATTGGGATGTACCAGATCCAATTGCCTTTGCCGAAGAAATGGTGAGTCGCAAAGTAAGAAACGTACGCCCGGTTTTGCTTCTTGATGGCGTGGATGCGGCTCAGAAGTTCTGGATTGAAGTTGATCAGCCGGAACCAGAAAACGTTTTTCTGTTCGAGGACCTTTTCCTGGAGTTGCAACTGTTTGGCGAGCACGCGGTTGCGGCCTGTCGCGTCGACAAGCCAGCGGGCGGTCAGCGTCTTCTTTCCCCCTGCAGCGTCTTGCACGGTCACTGCGTGGATTCCATCGCCGCCGTTGATCTCGACGCCGGTCACGGTGCCGTCGATCAACTCCACACCGTTCTTCTCGTTGCGGTCGCGCACCTCGCGATCGAAAGTGAACCGGTTTATCTGGAAGGAGAGAATTTGCGGCGCCGTAGGAATTTCGTCGACCACATAAGTGCGATCGGCGGGATTGTCGATGTCGGGCTTGAAATAATAGGTCAGGCCGTATTTGGGATAATGTTTTTCCACGAGGTAAGAGCCGAGCCCGAGTTCGAACATGAAATCGACGCTGACCTCGACGAGCGACTCGCCGACGATAGGGCGGTTCTTGTGCGGGCCTTCAACCACGGCCACTCTCAGGGTGGGGAAGCGCATCCGCAAATACGCGGCCGCAAGCTGGCCGGTCGCTCCGCCTCCCATAACCAACACATCTGCTGCAGTCGTCATCGGTATTCGGGCCTCGTTTTCGCGCACTCGCTGCTTTCAAAGATCATGGGAGACCACACAAGAAGCGCGATGGAAATCCTAACATAGCAAAAGGAAATGTATCCGATGCGGCAGCTGGAACACAAATATCTACGACGAGCAGCGCCCAAGCCGCCGGCCGGAACGCCACACTGAAAAACATCCTAATTCATCCGCCAGGGAGAACGCTCCGGCCAATGCCGCAGTGCCTCCGTAGCCCAAGCCGTGGTCTTATCGGTGTGGCACGACGTGCATGGGTTGGGAATTTTGTAGTTGCCGGTCATCGCGGGAGTAATGAATTTAAACGTATGCGCGCTCACAAACACGCCGGGGATGGTGACTTCGATTTTCGGCATGTGGCAGGCGACGCACTGGCTTCCCGCCGAGCCGGCTTTATGATGCGTATGCTCTTCGAGCGACGCCGTGCGAGGCCCGTTCCGCGAGCCGGGGCTGTGGCAGTCCAGGCAAAGTTTATCGGGCGGCTTGCGGAGCTGCGCGTAGTTGTCCGTACCGTGCACATTGTGGCAATCGAAACAGGTGACGCCGCGGCGGTACATCACACTTTGCGTGAAATCGTTTCCTTGCATGCGGTTCTTGTGGGCCGTGCCGTCGGGAAAATGCGTAAAGCTCAGTTCGCCCAGCTTGTGCTCCTCGAGTTGCCAGTAATCTTGCAACTTGAGCCCAACGTGATAGCCGACCGGCCAGTCGTAATAATTGCCTTCGATCGGATTGGTGAGCGGGCGGCCTTGTGAGTGGCACTGGATGCAGGTGTCATTTGCCGCGACATAGTCCAGGCGCGCCGGATTGAGGATGTTGCCGCGCGTGGCGCGCTCGATGTGTTCGCTGCCGGGACCGTGGCAGCGCTCGCAGCCCACGTTCCACTCGGCGACCTGCTTCGTATGAATGTTGTAATCGACGGAGTGGCAGCCGTCACACGTCGGGCCGGTGGGACGCTTCATGTTGTCGGGCGGATAAAACGGCTCCCACCAGTCCGTCCCTTTGGCGACAAAGTAAGGTTTCCACGCGTGATGGGTTACATCCCACTGCGCGGGCTCGGGAAAATAATCGTCGCCGATTTTCGTAAAGTAGCGCTGCTTCCAGAGGCTTCCGTAGACGAACGCGACGTCTTGTTTAGTGAATTTCTTACTCACATTGTTGGTGGCGAGGTCGGGGATAATCGCTTCGGGATGCTCGCGCGGGTCGCGAACGACGTTGGCCATGGGAGTTTTCTTCCAGTGCTCATAGATTTGCGCGTGGCATTTCTGGCAAGCCGCAGAGCCGACATAGTGCGCGGTTTTCAAGGACGCGGTTTGTTGCGATTGTTCCTGCGGCGTCAGCGCGGCAATGCTGCGAAGAAAGAGAACCAGCTTCCACGCGTCGGTGTCGTCTTGCTCGACGTGCGGATTTCCCCAGGCGGGCATGCCGGTGAGACGGACTCCGTTCTTGATGATGTAGTGGATTTCGCCGTCGCTGAGATTTTGCGTCGCGGGCAAGCGGAGGTTGGGCGCTTTGGGATAAAGATCCTGCCCGATATTCGACTCTCCATTGCCGTCCTTGCCGTGGCAGTTTGCGCAACGATCCGTGAAACGCTCTTTAGCTTCCGCCAGAACGCCGGGATCCGCGGCCAGGGGATTCTTTTCGTTCCGCGCATGGCTCGGGATTGAAATATTTCGCACGGCTCGCGCCATGACACGCTCTAAGCCAGACGGCTGGTCAGCGGCGCTGAATCCTCGCCGGATGATGGACACACCGTATAGTACCGCCAGTAATGCGACCAACGCCAAAACGGCAATGCTCAAGCGTTTCATCTTGTTCGGTCCCTCATGCACAGAAAAGATTCAGCAGGGCAGCATACCAAATCAAGATAACTGGCGGATTAACTCGTTTTCCATCTGGATTGCACCGGCTGCGCGTACGCTTAGAGCGTGACCGGTTATTCCTCGGGCTGCGGCTCTGTCTCTGGAACTTCCTCGCGGGTTAGCGACTTGAGTTCGCGGCGGACGACGTCGGCGGAAAAGCCGGCGCGCAAGAGGCTCCGATACATTGCGGCCATCTTGCGTTCATCGATTTCGCCGCGAAAGGAGCGGAGTTTGCGCTCGAGGCGTTGGCGGACAATGGCGGCTTCGTCAGTTTCTTTGGCGGTTTCAGCGAGAGCGGCTTCGATGTGGCGGTCTGGGACTCCTCGCGCGCGTAAATCCCGCGCAATTCGAAACTTACCTTGGCGGCGGATTTCGGTGCGCTGGCGGACAAATTGTTTTGCGAAGCGCTCGTCATCGATCATTTTCGAGCGCTTTAGGCGGTCCATTACGGTTTGCAGAAGATTGTCGTCTTCGGTACGGCGGCCAAGCATTTGTTTCATTTCGTAGACGGAATACGCGCGGCGCATGAGGGCGCGGACGGCGGCGTCGTAGAGCTCCGTTTCGGTTTCGACTTGGCGGGGCTTGCCAAACATGGAGGAAGCATAGAGGAAAGGAAGTTGACAGTCGACAGCTGAAAGTCAAATGCGAAAGTGAAGAGAAAAGAAATGAGGAAGATGATGCTTAGACTCAGAGCCCAGAGAGGTTCGAAGAACCGTCTATTCAGACGTTATGAGTTCGCGGTAGCGGCCATTCTTCCAGTAAAAAAGGCTAGCGCCCTTTTCGAGCGTCTCGCACAGGATCGAATCCAGGTCGGTGTGTGCCTTCTTTGGACTAATCGCCTCTCCATACTGGCCCCGAGGAACTGTCGCAATTACCTCATCTGAACCTTGATAGTAGAGGCCGATATGCCATTTGGTCGCGAGGTGTGCGACGTAGGGTGCAGATGGCCCGTTGCGAGAAAAAACTACTAGCCTGAATCCGGGGCGTTTACGATCCGGCTTCGAGATTAGCAAAATGGCGTAGGCGAGCTCACTTTTCGATTCAAAATGCCCAATTGCGATTCCTGGACAGTCGGTCGGGTGAGCCTTGATCCACAACTCGCGATCGTCGTCATACAAATGTTCGAGCCTTTCGGGCTGCCAGTCAGAATAGTTCTTGTCGAGCTCGGTGCGGACTTCTTTAGGAAGTACGGAAAGGTCGCACGAATCGGCGGCCCTTGAAGTCAGGGGAAGCACGCCGAGCAAGAGCGCGCTGATCGCGATTGGCCGGGTTAGACTGAAGAGGTTCGAGAGCATGAATAAGCCGAAAGGCGGTTGCGAGCAGCCGCGCTCCGAAGATTATTTGCGGGCGAAGCGCTCGAAGTCGGCCATTTGGCGCTCCATTTCCTCGCGGGCGGAGTCGGCGGCGGAGCGGATACCCTGGATCCGGAGTTGGAATTCGTCCGGGTTCGTGGAGCGGAGCAGCGCTTCTTCGAGGGTGATGAGCTGCTTAGTGTAGAGCTCGAAGAGGGACTGGTCGAAGGTCTGCATGCCGTATTGGCTGGTGCCGGCGGCGATGGCGTCGTGAATCAGGCGAGTTTTGTCGGCGTTGATGATGCAATCGCGGATGTACGCGGTGGCGATCATGACTTCGCAGGCGGGGACGCGGCCTTTGTCGTCGGCGCGGCGAACGAGACGCTGGGAGACGATAGCTTTGAGCGTGGCGGCAAGCTGCAAACGAATCTGCTTCTGCTCGGGAGGCGGGAAGACGGCGATAATACGCTGAATGGTTTCCGTGGCGTCGAGAGTGTGCAAGGTCGAGAACACCATGTGGCCGGTTTCGGCGGCGAGCAGGGCGGTGGAAATGGTTTCAAGGTCGCGCATTTCGCCGACGAGAATCACGTCGGGGTCTTGACGCAAGGCGGCGCGAAGCGCGGTTGAAAAGTTAGCGGTGTCGACTTCGACTTCGCGCTGATTGATGAAGCTGCGCTTGTCGCGGTGCAGGAACTCGATGGGGTCTTCGATGGTGATGAGGTGGTCGGAACGATTGGCGTTGATGCGGTCGATCATGGCGGCGAGTGAGGTGGACTTACCGGAACCAGTGGTTCCCGTAACGAGAACAAGTCCGCGCTGCTCTTCGCAGATTTTGCCGATGACCGCGGGGAGATTTAATTCCTCGATGGTGCGGATTTTCGTCGGGATGACGCGGAGGACCATGCCGACGTTGCCGCGCTGCTGGAAAACGTTGACGCGGAAGCGGCCGAGGCCGGCGACGCCATAGGCCATATCCAATTCGGCGGTTTCCTTGAACTTTTGCTTCTGGCGGTTGGTCATCATGCTGAATGCCATGGAGAGCATTTCTTCTGGCGTAATGCGAGGCACGTCGGTGATGGGGTTGAGAACCCCGTCGACGCGCAAATAGGGATGGTTGCCGACCTTCAAATGCAAGTCGGATGCCTTGTTTTCGACCGCGCGCCTGAGAAGATCATCAATGCTGATGGCCATGTTAGTGTGCACTCCGCGAAACTACAGCAATCTGCGACGTTAGCATCCGGAATCCAGGCGGGCAAGCAAGCTGCGGTGTCCGGTTGCGCAGTAGTCACCTGAACGAAGGGGCAGTTTTTGGTGACTGGTGACTCGTGACCTTTGATCGGTGTGCGCTTATGCTTGGGGGCCCAGGCCTAGGCTCAGGCGCGGGCTCAGGCTTTTTTCAGGAACAGTGCGTCGTAGAGGAAACCCGCGAGGAAACCGCCGGCGAGCGGGCCAACCCAGTAAATCCCGTGATTCTGCCAGTGGGAGGAAGCTAGAGCGGGCCCAAAAGCGCGGGCTGGATTGAGAGCTGCGCCGGTGAACGGACCGGCCACCAGAATGCCCAGCACGATGCTTGTGCCGATGGCAAAACCGGCGACCGGGCGGAAGGAGGAGCGTTCATCGACAGCGGTGGCGAAGACGGTAAGCACGAGGAAAAACGTGGTTACGCCTTCGAGGATCATGGCGGAGAGACGCGTGAAGTCGTGCGCGATCATAGGAGTGCCAAGCGCAACGGCATGCCAGGTGTCGTCCGGAACGACCGCCTTCAGGAGAAACGCCGCCGCCGAGGCCCCGGCGAGTTGGACAACCCAGTAGGCTATCGTGTCGACGGTGTTCAGCCGCTTGGTGACCCAGAAGCCGATGGTGACCGCGGGGTTGAAATGTCCGCCGGAGATGTGGCCGAGCGCGCAAACCATGATGGCGATGGCGAGGCCATGAGCTAAAGCAATACCGAGAAGTCCGAGCGCGCTAGAAGCGTGGGGATACCAGTCGACGCAGATGGAGCCTGCGCCAAAAAAGATCAGAGCAAACGTGCCGATGAACTCAGCCGTGAGCTTCTGCGCAAAGTTGTACATCAAGGAGCCTCCCGGCCGGGGCACGAAGCGTGCCCGCTGCGACCGGGAGGGATTCTATCTGGAACGCAAAGAGAAACGCCAGCGATACTCTACGACCTTGTTTCGAGTCCGTGCTGCAAGGCATTAGTGCGAAACTGCGGCGACTGGTGCGTTAACAGGGGTGAGCCAATTGTGGCGATCGGGCTTGTTGCCGCTGGTGAGGGCGAAAAATTCTTCCTGGAGCTTGCGCGTGATGGGACCGGCGACGCCTTTACCGACCTGGATTTTGTCGACCGAGCGGATGGGTGTGATTTCGACGGCCGTGCCGCAAAAGAAGACTTCGTCGACGATGTAAAGCATTTCGCGGGGGATGACGTTTTCCTTCACAGGAATCTTCAGATCTTCGGCGAGGGTCAAGACAGTGTTACGCGTGATGCCGGGCAGGATACTGGTCGCTAGCGGCGGGGTATACAGCGTACCGTCGTGAACCAAGAAGACATTCATGCCGGAACCTTCGCTGACGTGGCCGGAAGAATCGAGGGCAATGCCTTCGGCGTAACCGTTGAAGGAGGCTTCCATGCGAATGAGCTGCGAGTTCATGTAATTCGCAGCGGCTTTGGACATGGCCGGCAGGGTATTTGGCGCGATGCGGGTCCAGGAGCTGACGCCGACGTCGACACCTTTGGAGAGCGCTTCCGGGCCGAGGTAGGCGCCCCAGGACCAGCAAGCCATATAAATGTCGATCGGAGAGCTGAGCGGATTGACGCCGACTTCGCCATAGCCGCGGAGGACGATGGGCTTGACGTAGCAAGAATTCAATTTGTTGAGGCGAACCAACTCGGTCGCGGTATTGCAGAAATCGTCAAGGGAAACCGGCAAGTCCATGCGGTAAATTTTTGCGGAGTTAATGAGGCGCTGCATGTGCTCGCGGAGGCGGAAAATGGCAGGGCCCTGCTTGGTTTCGTAGCAGCGGATGCCCTCAAAGACGGCGGAGCCGTAGCTCACGACGTGAGAGAGAACGTGGAGAGTGGCGTCTTCCCAGTTGATCCATTTTCCGTTGTGCCAGATTTTTTCCGTCTTTTGGATTGGCATGATGGTGTCCTTTTAGTGGCGCCACTCGAGGTGTTGCCCGAAGGTGCAGAATACGGTACGAAGCAGGGAGCGTCAATGAACTGTGCGCAATGCGGGGGCCAACGCTAAAACCAAATTGGCGCTGTCGGTTTGCACGGGAACGGCGGCGTCCAGTCATCTGGGCGAATCGTGTTACTTCGTCGAACTACTTCGGCGAATCGGGCTGTGAATCTTGCGGAGGCGCGGACTTCGCCGGCCCGTTCAAAGAATCGTAAGCGGACTGAGCTTGCGCCGGGATATTGCCGTACTTGTTTTCCCACAGGCCAAGAAGAAGGAAGGGAATGGCGGTGGCGAGGACCAGGAGTTTGGCGTTGCGAGGCACTTTGACCTCCGGCTCCCAGCGAAAAAGCTGAGTGGACAGAAAAAATGTGAGCACGGCCCAGAAGGCGAGAGAGCCGACTTGAACACCGAGCTGCCAAATGGGAATGGAATTAAAGATGGCCCGCTGCAAGCCCTGAACGAGATAAGTGGCCGGCAAAAACAAAGAGACTTTCTGAACGACCTGGGGAAGGAATGCGAGGGGAAAAGTGGCGCCAGACAGAAAAATCAATGGAAGCCAGAGAAGCTGGTTGATGACCTGAGTTTCCTGCATGGTGTTGGTGACGCTGGCGACGACAAGACCCAGCGACGCGAAAGAAATCGTGCCGATGCTGATCAACAAGAAGGCGGCGAGCAAGTCGCCGAAATGCGCTACGTGAAAGATGTAGCGGGCGAACAGGAATTCGAGGAGCACAGTGGGAAACATGAGGACGTAGTTGGCGACGATGCTGGAAGCCAGCATGTCGCTGGCTGTGACGGGAGTTACATGGAAGCGGCGAAGAATGCCTTGTTCCCGGAACATAACGAGAGCAGCGCTAAGCCCCCAGAAGCTTCCCATGACGGTGAGGGCGACGACCGGTCCCAAGAAAAATTTGACGACCATTGGCTGACCTTTGGCGAACACGCCGGCATAGAGAAAGAAAAAAGCGAACGGCATGAGCACGGTGAAGAACAAAAACATTTTATTGCGCAGGGTGAGCTGAATGCGCATGCGGGTAAGCGTGGCGAAGTTTCTCAATCGCGCAGCCTCCTTCCGGTCATTTCGATGAAGACGTCTTCGAGCGAAGGAGAGGCAATTTCGAGGCTGACGAGCTCGTTGCCTTCCGCTTCGAGGTGTTTAACGATGGCGACGATGGTTTGCGGGGGACGATTCGAGTGGATCACGTAGGCACCATCCACTTCGCGTGCATCCGCGACTCCGTCGAGCTTTTTCAGCGCGCCGTCGGCCTCAGGTTTTGCTAGGCGAACTTCGATGCGGGTCGTGCCGCCAGAGCGGGTTTTGAGCTCGCGAGGAGTGCCGAGAGCGACGACTTTGCCGTGGTCCACGATAGCGACGCGATCGCAGAGGCGTTCGGCTTCTTCGATGTAGTGGGTGGTCATGACGATGGTTTTCTTTTCGCGCTTGAGCTCCTCGATGATGTCGTAAATCTCGCGGCGAACCTGGGGATCGAGGCCGGCGGTGGGCTCATCGAAGAAGAGAACTTTGGGATCGTTGACGAGGGCCATGGCAAGGGCGAGGCGCTGTTTTTGGCCGCCGGAGAGCTGGCTGTAAAAGGCGTTGCGCTTTTCTTCGAGGCCGAAGCGCTTGAGGAGCTCTTCGGGGTTGCGGCGGCGTTTATAAAAGCCGGAAAAGAGGCGAAGAGCCTCCATGACGCGAAGTTTATCGGGGAGGGAAGTGGACTGCAGAGCGGCGCCGATTTCGTGTTTCAGGGCTTGCGAATCCCGTTGCGGGTCGAGGCCGCAGACCGAGACGCGGCCACTGTCCAAATTGCGAAGCCCCTCGAGAATTTCGACGGTGGAAGTTTTTCCGGCGCCGTTGGGGCCAAGCAGGCCGAAGACTTCGCCTTCTTCGACGGAAAAACTTACGCCGCGCACAGCTTCGACGTCGCCGTAATGCTTCACGAGATTTTCGACTTGCAGGATGGGGTTTCCCATGGACATTGACCGCTACACGGTTGTACGCAAAGAGACTCACTAGGATAACGCAAGTGCGCACTAACCGGGCAATGTTGGAACGCCAGGCAGCGGTCCATTTCAGGACATGAGGTTGCGAGGCGCCGGGGACAATTAAGACATGTATGGAAGCGCGAAGTGCGTGGCAGCGCGGAGAGCCCTGTTGAATGGAAGGAGACAGAGCGATTGGCTCGCATTGTGAGGCGGGAGATTTCCAGCTAGTCTAGGAAACACCAGCCACAGTCCGGAGGGGACAATGAAAATAGCGAGATGGATGTGCGCGTGCGCATTGGCAGCCTTTGTGTTCAGCGGGAATAGCGCACTGGCCGAGGGCCGCGGACAGGGGAAAGGAAAAGGTCACGAAAAACACGGAAAGAAGGACGACCAGGGAGAACAATATTACAGGGATCAAGACCGTGAAGTGATCCGCACATGGTATGCGGGCCATCAAAGCAATCTCCCGCCTGGGCTGGCCAAGAAAGACCGCCTGCCTCCTGGGTTGGAAAAACAACTGGAGCAGCGCGGCACACTTCCGCCGGGGCTCCAAAAACGAATTCAACCTTGCCCCGAGGAGCTGGTCCGGCGACTACCTCCGCCGCCTCCAGATTGTGCGAATGTGCTGATTGGTGGCCACATCGTCCTACTGAATCGCCGAACCAATTTTGTTCAGGCCGTTTTCCATATTGACATCCAGTAGCTGATTTCGAGGGGCGTCATGTGGCGCGCAAAAGGCGCCACATTGGGCGGAAAAAAACAAAATCGCTTCTTGTTCCTGGTAATTCAGCCGGAGTTTTAGCTCATCTCAAGGAGGCACGAATGCCCGAAGCAAAAGGAATGTGGGAAGGCTTGATGGATTTTTCTTTTCGCATCTACGCCACTCCGAAAATGCTTAAATTCCTGTACGCGTTGCATCTGCTCGTGGGACTGGTCGCGGCGGTCGCGTGGGTGGTACTGGCGTTCCAACAGGCCCCGGTGCAAGGGCTGCTCGCGCTGCTAGCGGCGGTGGTGGGCTATTGCTTCTGGATTCTCTACTGCCGCGTCGTGCTGGAGGTGCTTGCTGCCATATTTCGCATGGCTGCGGCAATCGCCCCGGAGCGCTCCACGACGGAGCATCAGTAGTCCGGCTGACTGGCGTGACGGAAAATTCCAAACCAACACTCAACCAGAATTCCAAAATTAATGTAGTTAAGGTACTTGTGACTCGTGCGAACCGCGCCGAGCACGGGAGCGATGCTGAACGGCTTTTTGTTTCTGTTCCTACAAAGTCCGGAGGCGCGGCGCAGGGAGCCCAGGTTCGGCGAAGTTTGGATTTCCGCTTGGAAACCTGATGATAATGAGTGACATGAGGTTTTCGCAGGACCGTCAATATCGAAATGCAGGTTAAAAAGATTCAGTGGTTCCAGGCGCGTATTCGCGGGATCCACCGCGGAACGTTTCTGCAATATTCCTCATAGTCCGTGCCGAACAGCTTGCGGAGGGTTGGCTCTTCATAGAACGATACGAAGAGTGCCACACTGACCATGGCCACGAACGCCACGGTGAGAGCCGAGAGATTCGCGCGACCGAAGACTACCCACAGACCCAGCCATCCTGCAAAAAAGCCTACATACATTGGGTTGCGGACATAGCGATAGAATCCAACAATGACTAATTTTTGAGGGGGAGCGAATGGGGCGGGTGTTCCGTGTCCTATCCATCCGAAATCCCATACACATCGGAACGCCACTGCGAATCCGAGCACCGATGGAATAGCCGCGATCCATCGCCAGGGGGTGACACCGAGAGGGTCAACATGGAACCCCAACCAAAGCGGCAGCAACCAGCACCACAGGGTAAAAAAGGAAGCGCCCACAATGAGCGAGGCAGTGGCCGTGAGCCATCGCATGCCGTGATGCGATCCGCGTCCAATGCGAGCCTGGTCGCTTGTCATAAGCACCTCCACAACGCTCATGCCAGAGTTGCGTTTTTGTACCTTCAATCTGTTATACGAGGTCATGCGCGGAGAGGTTACACAAAAGAGGTGGCTAAGCAAGGCAGGTTCTGCCGACTTGATCTTCTTGCCCGCCGCTCCACGTTAGGCGCGCGACTTGCTGAGACGACGGGTTTTCTTTGGGGCGAACAGCGTGGTGAAGGCTAACCCATGATTGCGCTTGCGCAAGGAACAATTCCTCTAATTAGAATATAAATTGGACAGCCAATATGAAATAACTCACTCACCATGGGTCGCTGGAGCTGCGGGTTTTCTTGACGGTGGAAGATTTTTTTCGCGGTGGAGTCCAGAGATGCTTTTTTAGGTTGATGCGGGATTCCATGACGTGAATGCCTTCGCTTTCAAGGAGCCTTTTTTGGAGGGAGGCGTAGGGTTCGCGGATGAGGATTTTGCCGCCGGCGCCGAGGACGCGATGCCAAGGGATGCCTTTGCCGCGCGGAGTAGCGGCCATGGCGCGGCCCGCGGTGCGTGCGCCGCCGGGGAGACGCACAGCCCGAGCGAGAGCCCCATAGGTTAGAACCCAGCCGCGGGGAATTTGTTTCACGAGTTTGTAAACGGGATCGAAAGACACGGAGAATCGACTCCTTGTGAAAGTCCTTGCGCCGGCGCGCCGGACATCGTAGGAGGATACGCGAAACGCGACAAGAGATAAAACGGGCGCAGCAGTGTTTGATAAAGTGAGAGCCGGCGAGCAAGGTATCGGGAAATCGAATTCCGGCGCCGAGCATCTAATAGATAGGAAGGTGGAAGTTCGGACGATGCGAAGAATCGATGAAACAGAGCGAATAAAGTGATGAGAGAGTATGGACAAAATTCGCTAGGTTGTAAGAGTTACCGATCGGACGAAGTCTATTATATTCGTGCGCATCGTGCATTGACGGCTGTAGTGGAAGGGAAGTACACTACAGGCAAGGGAAGTGGCTCGAGGTGAAGTCATGGCTTTTGTCCGCCGAAAAGGGAATTCGTATTATTTGGTGCACAATGTGCGCCGGGGCGGAAAAGTGCGGCAACTGCACCTTGCGCGACTGGGGGAGCGCGCGCGGATCACCGACGAGGTGGTGCGCGAAGTTTCCAAGAAACATCCCTTCGTAGAGCTGAACTGGCGGGCCTTGCGTGAGCAGATGAACAACCAACTGGATCTGGCCGATGCCCACTCGCCGGCTACCCAAAAGCTCGTTTCCAACCTGCGAGCGCTGAACGTTGATCTGGCGGACCTGTTTCCGCCGCTTCTCCGGATTTCTGAAACGCCCACTGTGGCGCGAGAGTTGCTGGTACAACTGCGGCTCTTGCAATCCACGCTTCAGGTAAAACTCAACCAGTTCGACCGGAAACGCGGACGCTTCAGCAATGCGACCTTGCGGATGCAAGGCCGCTAGGAGGAGACCATGAGCTCCCAAGCATCGCCACTCGATCCAAACCTGAGAAGCAACACGACGATAGAATTTCAGACGGCGTTGCGGTCGAAGATCGTCGGGCAAGCGGAAGGGGTGCAGGCGCTCGTGGACTTGTATCAAGTGTTCTGCGCCGGATTGAACTCTCCGGGGCGGCCGGTAGGGAACCTTTTGTTGCTTGGGCCGACGGGTTCAGGCAAGACACGAATCGTGGAAGCGGCTGCTGAGATTCTATTCGGGGATGCGCGCACAGTGATTAAAGTGGATTGCGCGGAGTTTCAGCACTCCCACGAGATTGCTAAATTGATTGGCTCGCCTCCGGGTTATCTGGGCCACCGGGAAACGCATCCTTTGATCACACAAGAGGAATTGGCGAAGAGCCACACCGAAAAGTTGAAGCTGAGCTTTTTGCTGTTTGACGAAATAGAAAAGGCGTCTGACGCTTTGTGGCAACTTCTGCTGGGGATGCTGGATAAGGCGACTCTCACTTTAGGAGACAACCGCAGGGTGGATTTGTCGCAGACGGTGATCTTTCTGACGTCGAACCTGGGCGGGGGAGAGATTACGGAACTTATGCAAGGGGGGATGGGGTTCGTACAGCCGACGGACAAGCCAGACACAGGGCTGGATGAAAAGGTGGAGCGGACAGCGATGGAAGCGGCCCGCAGGAAGTTTTCACCGGAATTCATGAACAGGCTGGACAAAGTGGTGGTATTCCACCCGCTGCAGAGGGAGCAACTTGAAGAAGTACTTGAGATTGAGCTTGGACAGGTTCAGCAGCGAGTACTGGAGACGGCGAAAGGGCAATTCCTGTTCCGGGTGACAAATGCAGGAAGGGACTTCCTGCTGCAAGAAGGAACGGATCAACGATATGGAGCGCGGCACCTGAAGAGAGCCATTGAGCGGTTTGTGGTGTATCCGCTTGCGAATCTGCTGGCTACAGAGCAAGTGCACCTGGGGGACCTGGTCTGTATAGATTGGGACCGCGAGCACAAGGAACTGACGTTCGCGCGAGAAGGAGAGGGCGCTCTGGTGACACCAACGACGCCTGAAACGGGTCAACTTGCGGCAGCGGCAGAAGCAAAAGATGGAAAAGTAGCTGATCCGCCCGCGGAAGCGGTGGCGGGAGAGAGAAAGCTACGAGCAGCACAGCCGGGAGTGGCGCCAGCCGCGGCTACGCAAGGACGAAAAAAGACGGAACGGTAGAAAAAATCAAAATTTCGGAAGATTTCGGAGGGGCGCGTGGACTGGAGGCGCCCCTTTTTGACGTGCGGAGTTTGACACAAACCGTTCTATCCTCTCATTTTGAACCCGTATGGAACTCAGTCTCATGGCATGAGACAGTTTCCACAGTTGCAACACCCGTATGTCATTGAGTTTGTACCGGTTTGCTCCGGCGGAAGGGACTGCTGGGAATGGCAGTTCTCCTGCTCTAAATTGAAGATGCGCATAGCTGAGACGCATGGAGCGTTTTGGGAGTTGAGCGCGGAGGGAGCGAGGCCATGAAAGCCGCCGCCCGACAACAACTAGATCCAACCATCCGAAGCACTGATACCCGCGATTTCGAAGGCGCATTGCGCGCCAAGATCGTAGGACAGGCAGAAGGAGTGCAGGCGTTGGTGGACCTGTATCAGGTGTTTTGCGCCGGATTGAACTCACCGGGACGGCCTGTGGGGAACCTGCTGTTCCTTGGGCCGACGGGGTCGGGCAAGACGCGCATCGTGGAGGCGGCCGCGGAGATACTGTTTGGAGACGGCCGGGCTGTGATTAAAGTGGATTGCGCGGAGTTCCAGCATTCTCATGAGATTGCCAAGCTGATTGGTTCGCCTCCGGGATATTTGGGCCACCGTGAGACCCATCCGCTGATTACGCAGGAAGCGCTGGCGGCCAGCCATACGGAAAAGCTGAAGCTGAGCTTTTTGCTGTTCGATGAGATTGAGAAAGCGTCGGATGCGCTGTGGCAGTTGTTGCTGGGGATGTTGGATAAGGCGACTCTAACGCTGGGGGACAACCGCCGGGTGGATTTGTCGCAGACGGTGATTTTCCTGACGTCGAACCTGGGCGGAGGAGAGATAACCGAATTGATGCAGGGCGGAATGGGATTCGTGCAGCCGAAAGACATGCCGGCCAGTGGATTGGATCAGAAAGTGGAGCGGACGGCGGTGGAGGCGGCGCGAAGGAAGTTTTCTCCGGAATTCATGAACCGGCTGGATAAAGTGGTCGTGTTTCATCCGTTGCGCCGGGAACAGCTGGAAGAGGTGCTGGAGATTGAGCTGGGGCATGTACAGCAGAGGGTGTTGGAGACCGCCAAGGGACAATTTCTATTCCGTGTCACGCCGGCCGGGAGAGAGTTCTTGTTGCAGGAAGGAACCGACCAGCGGTACGGAGCGCGGCACTTAAAGAGGGCGATCGAGCGGCACGTGGTGTACCCGCTGGCGAATCTGCTAGCCACGGAACAGGTGCATTTGGGCGACCTCGTGTGCATCGATTGGAACAAGGAAAGTGGAGGATTGAGCTTTATTCGCGAAGGCGAAAATCTGGCGATGCCAGCACGCCGTCAGGAACCGGCGGTAGCGGCGCGCACTGCGCAAGCACGGAGCGGAAAGAGCGTCGAAGCACCTTCGACCGCCACCGGTCCTGAACCGGCACCACGGATGGCACGTTAAGGGAACCTGTAGCTTAGTCTTCTAGTTTGGTCTTCAGAGGCTGAATTGGCCCGGGGGGAACTCCCCCGGGCTTTTTCATTTGGTGGCGGGTCGGTGTACATTTAATAGGAAGAACGGGGATTTGGCTGTTCGGGCTCATAGGGAAGCGTACATGTTCTTACGCGAGGAGACGAAGAAACGCGGAAGCAAGTGGCGAGCGGACGAGTTTTGGTGCCGCTCGCGGAATATCGCACTCATGGCTTCGCTGTGTCTTTTGCTTGCGCCGAGCTCGCGGGCGCAGCGGACACAACTCAAGGCAGGATGGAATTTTTATTCGCCGCAGGACGACATTCAATTGGGCAAGCGGGTAGCCGTGGATGCGGAGAGGCAGTTGCCATCCTGCAATGCGCCGAAAGTAGAAGCCTACTTGACAGAACTTGGCAGAAAACTCATCGCGAAACTTCCGACAGGAGGCGTGGAATATCCGTGGGAGTTTCATTGCGTGAACGACAAGGGGATCAACGCGTTTGCGTTGCCGGGCGGATACGTTTTTGTAAACAGGGGCGCGATCGAGGTGTCGGACAATGAGGCGCAGCTTGCCGGCGTGATGGCGCATGAGCTCTCGCATGTGGCGCTGCGCCACGGTACAACCGAGGCGACGAAGGCGCAGGCCGCGCAGGCCGGCGTGGGAATCCTGGGAGCTATTTTTGGAGGAAACGCCGGCGGAGCGCTTCTGACGGAGCTGGGGAGATTCAGCGCAGGCGGGGTGTTGCTGAGGTATTCGCGTTCGGCGGAGACGCAGGCGGACGTCATGGGGACGCAAGTGCTTTACGACGCGGGATACGATCCGAGAGCGCTGGCGCAGTTTTTCGAGAAGATTGAAGCGGAAAGCAAAGGGAAGAATCCACCGGAGTTTTTCTCCGACCATCCGAACCCGGAATATCGCGTGGAGCGGGTGCAAGAAGAGATTGGCAAGCTGGGCGGGCTTCCACCTCATCCGAAGAGAGATTCGCTGGAGTTTGAGGCCATAAAGCGGGAAGTGATGGCGCTGCCGGTGGTGAGCCGAGGGACGGTAACCGCGGGCGGTCGTATACCGAGACCGATGGGACCGCCGCCTGCGCCCTCAGCGAGTTTCGTGGAGTATCAGGCGAGCGCGTATGCGGTGAAGTATCCGGACAACTGGAAAAAGTACGGCGAGAAAGAGAATGTTTCGTTCGCGCCTGACGGCGGCGTTATGGAAGGAAGCGACGGCCGAGGGGCGCTGGCGTTCGGAGTGATCGTCGATGTGACCAAAGTGCAGGGAGACGTCGGCGACGCCAGAGCGCTCGAACGCGCGACGCAAGATTTAATCCGGACGCTGCAAAAGGATAATCCCAAAATGAAGGTTGCTCGGCAGGCAGGGCGTATTCGGCTGAACGGGCAGCGAGGTCTTTCCACGTATTTAAGCAATGAATCGCCTGCTGGCGGAGAAGAAACGGATTGGCTAATCACCGTGATCCGGCGAGAGGGGCTGGTGTCCTTTGTGTGCGTCGCGCCGACAAAGGATTATGAAAAGTACGACAAGACCTTTGCGTCGATTCTAGATAGCGTGCGGTTTGCGAAATAGCTGAGAACAGTTCGTCGGACAAGACGAAGTTGCTCATTGTACGTTTCAAGAACAAACAATTAGCGAGTGAGCCCGGGCGTCACCTTTTCGGGGGAGCTCTCTGCCGCGGCGTGCTGGGCCTGATAAAGGCTGTCGGCGCGTTCGAGGGCGTCGGCGATGCTGGCACAGATATTTTCGGTACCGACGTGGCGTTCGAAATCGGCTTGATGCATGAGTTTGGCGGGCTGCTCGCGAGCGCCGCAGAGCAAAAGGGAGCGGCCGGAGGCGTGCAGCGTGTCGGCCAAGTCGCGTATGGCGCCGAGGCCGGTGGCGTCGATGGCGGTCATATTTCGAAGACGCAAGATGACGATCGGCGGAAGCGAATCGAGTTCGCCGAGAATATCCGCAAACTTGTCGGTTGCTCCGAACAGAAACGGGCCGTGGATGCGGTAAACCGTCGCGTAGGGCGGGATGTCCTTGCCTTGCAGGATATGCACGCGGCTGTCTTCGACGTAGTCTTTCGTGACGCGCGCGACGGTGGTGGTGCGCGAGACTTTTCGAATAAACATTAAAGCGGCGAGGACCATGCCGACTTCCACCGCAAAGGTCAAATCCGCAACGACGGTCAGAGTTACCGTGATCAGCCATACGGCGATATCGGCGGCGGAAAGCTTTAAGATCTCCGGGATTTCCTGCCACTCACCCATGTTGTAGGCAACGATCATCAGAATGGCGGCGAGAGCCGCGAGGGGCACATTGCTCACCAGCGGCGCGGCAAAGAGCACTATGGCGAGCAGTGTGAGCGAGTGGATTACTCCGGCGACGGGAGTTTTCGCGCCGGCGCGCACATTGGTGGCGGTGCGGGCAATCGCGCCGGTGGCAGGGAGTCCGCCAAATAAGGGAGAAACGATATTGGCTACGCCTTGAGCCATGAGTTCGACGTTGGGATTGTGCTTGTCGTTGCTCATGCGGTCGGAGACGACGGCGGACATCAGAGATTCGATGGCCCCGAGCATGGCGACAGTGAAAGCGGGGGAGAGAAGTTGGCGCGCGGTGTCATAGCTGAAATGTGGGATGGCGAATGTTGGAAGGCCGCTGGGAATGCCGTGGAAGCGGGTGCCGATCGTTTCGACGGGCATGCCCAGGAGCGTCACGGCGATGGTTGTTCCGAATGTGACGACAATGGCTCCAGGAATTTTTTTGGCGAATTTGAGGCAGAAAATCATAATGGCGACCGAAAAAATGGCCAGTGCCGTCGCGGGCATGGAAATCGTGTTCCATGCTTCGCCAAAGGCCTGCATACGATGGAAGAAGTCGCCGGGAACATGGTCCATACGCAGGCCGAAGAAATCGCGGATCTGAGTGCTGGCAATGAGGATGGCGATGCCATTGGTGAAACCGACGATTACGGGACGGGGAAAGTATTTGACGGCAGTGCCCATGCCGGTGACGCCGAGAAGAACGAGGAGAACGCCGGCCATCATGGTGCACTCGAAGAGGCCGTCGATGCCGTGCTTGGCGATGATTCCGGCGACGACGACGACGAAGGCGCCGGTGGGACCGCCAATTTGCGTTTTGGAACCGCCCAAAGCGGAGATTAGGAAGCCGGTGACGATCGCGCAGTAGATTCCGGCTTGTGGGGATACACCGGAGGCGATGGCGAAGGCCATCGCCAGCGGCAGAGCAACAAGGCCTACGGTGATGCCGGCGATCAAATCCGAAAGGAATTTATGCCGATCGTAATCGCGCAAGAGAAGAACGGATTTTGGCAGCCACTGATTCAGGGCGGATGTCATTCGAGCACGGGATAATGGAACAAGTACGGTCAAATAATTTTAGCAGGGGAGGAGGGATTGGCGTGGCGCGCAGAAATTGAATGTGCTCGAAACAAAAATACGATGGCAAAGAAGGTCGAGCAAAGCGAGAGGCGTTCGTCCTAATCCGCGGCTCCGGTGCGGGAAGCTTGCGGCTTCCAACGCAGGATTGGTTTGCGGGCGGCGCCGACTTCATCGAGGCGACGGACTCGCGTGGTGTGAGGGGCGGTCTTGACAAGTTCGGGAGTCGTAGCGGCCTCGTTGGCGATCGAACGCATGGCATCGATGAAGAGGTCGCACTCTTCGCGGGATTCCGACTCCGTTGGCTCAATCATGAGCGCTCCGGGAACGATTAGCGGAAACGCAGTGGTGTAGGGGTGGAAGCCGTAGTCGATGAGGCGTTTGGCAATGTCCATGGTATTTACGCCGTTTTTCTTTTGAAGCGCGTCGCTGAAAACAACTTCGTGCATGGAGGGCAGGGAATACGGAAGATCGAAAGCGCCTTCGAGGTGCTTGCGAATGTAATTGGCGTTTAGCACGGCGTCTTCGGTGGCTTGGCGCACGCCGGGGCCGTACGCGAGGATGTACGCAAGGGCGCGAACCAGGACCCCGAAATTTCCGTTGAAAGCCTTTACTCTGCCGATGGAGTCTGGACGGACCTGTTCGAGGGCGAGGCGGCCATTTTCTTTTTCGACGAGAATCGGGACGGGGCGGAAGGGTTCAAGGATTTTTTTCATCGCGACAGGGCCGGCGCCTGGACCGCCGCCGCCGTGCGGTGTCGAAAGGGTCTTATGAAGATTGAGGTGCATGACGTCAACGCCGAGATCGCCGGGGCGGGTAATGCCGGTTAGGGCGTTCATATTGGCGCCGTCCATGTAGAGAAGAGCGCCTTTGGCATGCAGGATTTCGGCGATTTCCGGGATGCGCTCTTCAAAAATGCCGAGGGTGGAGGGGTTGGTGATCATCAGCGCGGCGACGTCCGGGGTGACGAGGTCGCGCAACTTAGCGACGTCGATCTGTCCGTGCGATTCGGACTTAATGTTTTCGACTTCGTAACCGGCGATAACGGCGGTGGCGGGATTGGTGCCGTGGGCAGAGTCTGGAATTAGAACTTTCTTGCGCGGGTTGCCGTTTTTCTCGTGATAGGCGCGGATGAGGAGGAGTCCCGTCAATTCACCCTGAGCGCCGGCTGCGGGCTGCAAAGTAACGGAGTCCATGCCGGTGATTTCGAGGAGACACTGTTCGAGGAGGCGCAGAATTTTAAAGCAGCCCTGCGAAAGTTCCTGCGGCTGGTAAGGATGTTCGGTGGCGATGCCGTCGAGGCGGGCGACAAATTCGTTGACGCGCGGATTGTATTTCATGGTGCAGGAGCCGAGCGGATACATGCCGAGATCGATGGCGTAGTTCCAAGTGGAGAGGCGCGTGAAGTGGCGAATGACTTCAATTTCGCTGACTTCGGGGAAGCCTTCGATACCTTCGCCGCGGTGAGCGGCGCCTAAAGCTTTGGAGGGATTGGCAGGCGGGACGTCGAGTGGAGGGAGTTCGAAGGCGCGCTTGCCGGGCGAGGATTTTTCGAAGATCAGGCCTTCGTTCTGGTTCGGATGGTGAGTGGCTTTCTTGATTTTGTCGGTCATGTCTTTACTTTGCGAAGAGGGGCCCGATGTATCGCGCCCCTACGGAATCTCCTTAGACGGGTTGTTCCAGGGCTTTGCGCAAGGCGGCGGCAAAGCGTTCGATCTCGGCGCGAGGTGTTGTTTCCGTGACGCAGACTAGCGCGTGTTTTGTTAGTTCGGGATACGCGGTGCCCAGGACGAACGGGCCGATGATTTTCTCGCGCAGAAGATAGGCGTTTACGAGCTTTACGGAACGCGGAAGCTGGAGTGTAAATTCGTTGAAGAACGGGGCATCGAACGCGCGGCGGACTCCTGGAACTTTTTCAAGTTCGGCAAGGGCGAATTGCGCTTTCGAGAGATTTTGGTGAGCCATCTCGCGGAGGCCTTCCTTACCGAGGAGCGTGAGGTGCACGGTGGCGGCCAGCGCGCAAAGAGCTTGATTGGTGCAAATGTTGGAGGTGGCTTTCTCGCGGCGTATGTGTTGCTCGCGGGTGGCGAGCGTCAAGACAAACCCGCGGCGGCCTTCCGAGTCAGTGGTTTGCCCGGTAAGACGGCCAGGCATCTGCCGGACGAACTTATCGCGCGACGCAATAACGCCGGCGAAGGGTCCGCCAAAGCTCGGTGCAAGGCCGAAGCTTTGGGCTTCCATGGCCACGATGTCGGCTTCAGCTGGCGGGTGCACCAGTCCGAGCGAAACACCTTCCGTAATGGCGGTAACAAGTAGTGCGCCGGAGGAGTGCGCGGCGTCGGCGAGAGGCGTAAGCGACTCGATTACGCCGAAAAAATTCGGGGATTGCACGACAACGGCTGCGACATCGTCCTTGAGCGCGGCCTGCAATGCTTTCTGATCGAGCGTGCCGGCGGCGCCATAGCCGATCTCTTCCACTTGCAGGCCGGAATTCTTGGCATAAGTTTTGAGGACGTCGCGGTATTCCGGATGCAAGGAACGGGCGACAAGAATTCGGCGGCGGCCGGTGAGACGCTCGGCCATCAGAACGGCTTCGGTCGTGGCGGTGGAACCGTCGTACATGGAAGCGTTGGCGACTTCCTGCCCGGTGAGCTGACACATCAGAGTTTGAAACTCGAAGATGGCTTGCAGCGTGCCCTGCGCGATTTCTGCCTGGTAGGGAGTGTACGAGGTGAGGAATTCGCCGCGCTGGATGATGGCGTCGGTAACGACGGATCGATGGTGATTGTAAACGCCCGCGCCGAGAAAGCTCGAGTAGCCGCCGGAATTTTCCGCTGCACGCGCCTTGAAAAAATCGATGACTTCGGTTTCAGAGAGCGGCCCCGGCAGATGCAGAGCTTCGCGAAGACGGAAACGCTCGGGAATGCTCGAGAATAATTCGTCGATGGACTTCACGCCGATGGCAGCGAGCATGTCTTGCCGCTCGGCGGGACTCTTCGGGAGATAGCGCATCAGGCGGAGGCTTCCTTGCTTTGCGAAGCGATGTAAGCCTCGTAGGCCGCGGTGTCCATAAGGGTCTTGATCTCCGCGGGATTCGCGAGACGAATTTTAATCAGCCAGCCCGCGCCGTGTGGATCGGAATTAATTTTCTCGGGAGTGTTCTGCAGATTGCCGTTGGCTTCGACGACTTCGCCCGAGGCGGGGGCGTAAATATCGCTGACAGCTTTCACCGATTCGACGGTGCCAAAGGTTTTGCCGGCTTCTATTTTCGCGCCGACCTTCGGGAGCTCGACAAAGACGACGTCGCCAAGCTCGTGCTGCGCGTAATCGGTGATTCCGATTGCGGCTACATCACCCTTGACGTCAACCCATTCATGTTCTTTGGTGTAGCGATAATTCGCCGGATACGCCATTGGACCACTCCTCGCCGCCCCTGTTAGGCCGGGGCCGCCAAGATCCTGCTCGTGTCAGAACTTCGCCGCGGCTTGCGGGGCGGCAGTTTTCTTTGGGCGCTTATAGAACGGAGTTGCGACCACCTGGGCCTTGCACTTTTGCGCGCGAATCTGGACGTAAATTGGTGTGCCAATAGCTGTCATGGCGGGCGGGACATAAGCGAGCGCGATGTTCTTGGAAAGTGTTGGAGACGGCGAACCACTGGTAATTACGCCGATCACATCGCCGTTCTCGTTGCAGCAGCAATATTCGTCGCGCGCGATGCCGCGGTCGACCATCTCTAGCCCTGCAAGCGCTCTGGTGAGGCCTGCCGCTTTCGCGCGCTCCAGAGCGGCGCGGCCGATGAAATCACCTTTTTCCATTTTGCAGTAGCGATCGAGGCCAGCTTCCCAGACATTGATTTTGTCGCTGATTTCGTGGCCGTAGAGCGCCATCTTTGCTTCGAGACGCAACGTGTTGCGCGCGCCGAGACCGCAGGGAATGATGCCAAACTCGCGTCCAGCCTCCATCACCTTGCTCCAGACCATCTCGCTTGTCGAGACATTGGAGGGAACATAAATCTCAAAGCCGTCTTCGCCGGTATACCCTGTGCGAGCAATCAGAATGTTCTTCAAGCCACAGACCGTGCCGTGCGTGAACCAATAGTTCTTGATGACGACGAGATTGGCATCGGTTAGTTTTCGCAACAACTCTTGCGCACGAGGGCCTTGTATCGCGAGCTGGGTGTACGCGTCGCTGAGGTCTTCGACCACGCAGTCGAACGCTTTCGTGTTTTCACGAACCCAACTGACGTCTTTCTCGCGCGTGCCCGCGTTGATTACGAGCAAAAAGTCGTCATCATTTAGCCGATGGACAATCACGTCATCGACAAACGTGCCTTCGGGATAAAGCATCGCGGAATAATGCGCCTGACCGATGGCTAGCTTGGAAGCATCGTTCATGCTGAGGTGCTGCACTGCGGCAAGAGCGCTACCCGCTGCGTTCCCGGTATGAACCCGGATGTCGCCCATGTGGCTGACATCGAACAGGCCGACGGAGGAGCGCACCGCCTTATGTTCGGCAACCAGGCCGCCGCTCGCGGGGTATTCCACGGGCATATCCCAACCGCCGAAATTGACCATTTTCGCGCCCAAACGGCGGTGCATCGCGTTGAGCGGCGTCTTGCGAAGTTCGGCGATGGGAGGAGTCGTGACGGATTCCATTCCGTGTGCTCAGGAAGAAATTGATATTAACACGCGCCTTGAACAGCGTCAAAGAAGGGCGCGGCGAGCGCGGAAAGGAACTGTGAGGCGGTGCATGGCGGCACAAAGCTAAGACGGGCAAAGTAATAGAAGAAACGCGGCATTACCCAAACGTCCAGCTTGCTGGCTTCCGCCTGCGTCAGGTACAGTTTTCTTTGGAGGCTGCCATGCAAGGTCCTGTCGTTTGCGTTCAGTGCGACAAGCCGGAAGGCCAGTGCAACTGTGAAAGGTACTGCACGATTTGCAAGGGGCAATTGAACGTGAAGCTCTGCGCAGATGGACTGTACTATTGCCCGGACTGCCGGGAAGCTTGCGACATGTCGCTCGCGAGCAACCACAGTGAACGCTGAATCCCACCCGATTCAGCTGCAAATCGACGCGGACTTGCGGCTGGCGCACGCCGCGGGAGGGGCCGCTCGATATTTAGCGGAGGCAGGAGGGCTGGCGAGCGATGCCGCTGTTAAATTGCATAAAGCCGTAGTCGCAGCGTGTGAAGAAGCCTTTGAAAATTTGACGGCGCAACACGCGCACCTGACAGTGACGATTGAGCGATGTCCGGACCGTATTGAGATTGCTTTGGCTCACGAAGGCAAAGAAGCCCCGGCGATGGGGCTGGACCGAATCGCGGGCTTTGCGGGCGAGCTTGGAGCAGCAGGCGGATTGGACGGGGTTGACCGCGTGCAGTACCAGGCGCGCGACGGAGTGGCTATTACGCGTTTGACGAAATATTTTGGGGACCCGCCGCACATCGCCTGACGCTACCAGAAAAACAAAACAGCCGGGCACGATATCGTGTCCGGCTCTTCTCAATTTTCGTAAGCAAAGATGCGGCCAGCCTACATCTTGAAGGCAAACGTATTGCGCTTAATGAGCGAGGTCATCTGATCATCGCTGAGGGACATACGCAGAGTTACGCGGTCGCCTCCCGGCGTGATGCGGACCTGATCGAGCAACTCAGCCAGATCGGGATTGTCTTTCTGTGCCTGATAGCGCTTATAAAGGAAGCCGGCCTGAAGCAGTTGGCCAAGCGTGTTGGCATCCTCGGTTGAGCCGCAGATTGTCTGGACTTTTGCTTCCAGGCTGCTGCCGGCGTCGATATTGATGATGCTGTTCTGCATGCGGGCCACAAGCTTGGCGGCTTCGGGGAACTGCTGGACTTCCGGAGCAAGTTGCTGGATGGCCAGGCGAGTGTAGGCGGGATCAGTCACCAGCCATACAGAGCTGCCGGTGTTGGCTTCATTGATCAGGGAGAAGAACTTGTCGTTGCGCAGCAGGCCGTCCTCGTCGCCGAAACGCACGGAGATCATTTTTTCGAGGATGCTCTTGTGGCCATACGCGGCGGTGCTGGCATCGATGAAAACGAAGAAGAGGTCCGTTGCACCAGTTCCCGTTCCAAACGCATAAAGGGTATAGCCGTGGAAAGTTGAGGTGGGGAGCTTTTGTTTCTTGAAGTAAGCGGCGGTCGAGTCCTGGTTAAAGTTGCCAATGGCGATGCCCACCATCTGTTCGCCGGTAGGAACCGCGCTCGAGCCGGTGCCTTCGGCTTTCGCAGTAATCCCCTCGGGTGCCAGAGCCCAAGCGATCTCATCGACCTGGCTATTAGGATCATTGCCGGTGGACACCAGAAATTTCTCGAATTGACGAAAACGCTCTGGAAGCACCTGCTGTTGAAGCTGCGGAAACCATTTCAGAGTGCGAGCTTTCTTCAGGTCGGCATAACCAAACTCGCCGACGTCCTTGGGGAACATTCCGATGACATCCGAGCTCAGGGTGCCGGCCTGCGCGGGCTTCGGCAGGGATAACGCCGACGCGAGCATAAGGCCAATCGCCACGAGTCTGCGGATTGCGGACCCGAGTGGCGCCGCGTCTAAATTCGTGGTCAGTTTCATGAGAAACTCCTTCTGAGGGCCGGTGGAAAATCTATTCTAAGCGGTCGTGGAGCGGGGCGCGTTGACCAATCGCTCTCGAACGGATTTGATTTTTGCGCGCATCCTTGCCACGTAGGCGCTGTCAGTAATGCCATCGAGGTTGACCTCGACATTGGCCAAAGCCCCGCGCGCTCCTGCCGCGGCCATCCAGCGTGCGACCTCTAAGTCTGACCTCATGGATGCGGCGGCGATAGCGTCCAGTTGTCCCAGACGTTCGAAAAGAGCAACGGACCGCTCTGCGACCTGCAGGGGGACTTCTGAAGCTCCTTTTGTAGCAACTTGCACGGCCGCATCCCGGCGTCGTGTTTCCTCCGTGTTGCTGTGCGGCAGTTTGAAAGCGGCCATCACGGCGTCGTACGAAGCGGCGTCGCGGTCGATGGCTTCCGTAAGCTCCTCAGCGGCGCGGCGCAAATCTTCCAGTCCCGCAGAAAGCAAGTCGAGATGCGCTGCTTGAGATTTCTTTTTGCGAGAGAGTCCGGCAACCATTTGGCCAAGCGAGGCCGCCAATGCGCCAGCCAATGCGGAAACGCTGCCACCTCCCGGAGTCGCGGTCGGGGCCGCCACGGCTTCGAGAAACGGGCGCGCCAAATTGGCCAGCTTGCCTTTGCCCGGGTCGAGCGTCGCTCCCGTAAGGGCGGCGGCCAGCTTGTTTTCAAACACCTGTTCGGGAGAGAAGTTCTCCAATTGCAGGAAAAAATCCGCAGCCATTTCGATCGCTTTCTTGGGAATCAAGCCGACGATTTCGCTGCCGACGGGCATGGCGCCGTAGCGTGCCGCCTCGCGCTTGACCATTTCGTAGACACGGTGCATGGGGGTTTGCTCAAAATCGGTTAGGTTGATGGAGACTTGCGCCAGGTTGCGGGCTTTCAGCTCCACCCCCATGGATTTAACATAGCGGAGTCCGCCGGAAGAGAAGCGGATAGCTTTGGCAATCTTGTTGGCGATTCCGACGTCCGAAGTATTGAGATTGACGTTATAGGCGATCAGAAATTTGCGCGCGCCTACCACTGTCACACCGGCCGTCGGGTGTAGCTTGGGCTCACCGACATCCGGCTGGCGGTCGTGATTGCGCTTCATCTCCTCGCGCAAGCCTTCAAACTGGCCGCGGCGAACATTTTCGAGATTGACGCGCTCGGGCCGCGCCGCGGCCGCTTCGTAGAAGAACACGGGAATTCTATAGCGCGCCCAAATTTCATGGCCGGTGCGGCGTGCGAGCGCGACGCAATCCTCGATGGTTACGCCTTCGATAGGAATAAACGGAACCACGTCGGTCGCTCCGACGCGCGGGTGCGCGCCCGTGTGTTTTGTCAGATCGATGAGTTCCATCGCTTTGCCGACGCCGCGCAAGGCTGCTTCCGCGACGGCATCGGGCTCGCCAGCCAGAGTGATGACAGAGCGATTATGATCGGCGTCCATTTCACGATCGAGGACATAAACGCCGGAAACACTGCTCATTGCGGACGCAATGGCGTCGACCTTCGCGGGATCCCGCCCCTCGGAAAAATTCGGCACGCATTCAATCAGTCGTTTCATCGCAAACGTGTCCCTCACGTCTCACCAGACCATCATAGGAGATTTTGGGCCTTCCAGGCCACTGGCGCCGCGAAAGCTACTGCCCGGAGAGACCGAGGCACTGCTCGGATTATTTTGGCGGCTTAATAAAGGGACTCGGCGGGGGGTATCTCTTGTCGCCTGCTGGCGGCATCGGAGAAAAATCCTTGCTTACCCGTGGTAAAGCTGGGGGAGTGTACGGTTTCACCGGCTGCGCCATGGCGTCCTTTTTTTCATCCTTCCTGGGCGCCGCATCACCTTTCATAAACCGCCTCACTTGCCGAACGGAAAATACGATAGCTACAATCCAGAGCCCCACAATTGCCGATTCGTCAAGGCGGAGGCCGAAAGCCTTAAGGAAAAAAGTTGAAACAGCGAAAAGAATTCCGAGGAAAAGATAAAAATGCTCCGAGACCAAAGACTTCTGCCGCCTTCCTCCAAGCTGCAGGATTCTTATCTTTTTGACCGCCTTCTTACGCGGATCAAATTGTGGTTTTGTTGGCGGCATGGACCACGGCACCCAGCTTGAGAGTCATCCAGCAGGTGTTCACTCCAAAATAATAAGGAATTTCGCGGTAGTCGGCCACCTCGAAGACGGCGAGGTCCGCGAATTTGCCAACCCCGAGCGAACCGATGTGATCGTCTCTGCGGAGCGAGTACGCCGCATTGATGGTTGCGGTGGCGATAGCTTCGGCGGGCGTCATTCGGAGTTGCGTACAAGCCAGCGATAAAATCATGGGCATGCTCATCGTTGGGCTGGTGCCGGGATTGTAGTCCGTGGCCAGGGCAACGATGGCGCCGGCATCGATTAACTTGCGCGCAGGCGCGTAGTGATTCAGGCCCAGGTGGAAATCGCAGCCGGGAAGAAGCGTGGCCACGGTGCGCGACTTTGCGAGCGCTGCGATGTCGCTGGAGTTGATTTGCTCGAGATGATCGCAACTGGCCGCGCCAAGTTTTACCGCCAGTTGCGCGGCGCCCGTGCGCGAAAGCTGTTCTGCATGCACTCTTGGCGTCAATCCGTGCCGCTTGCCCGCTTCCAGGATTTGCTTGGCTTGCTCGCGAGTGAACGCCCCGCGATCGCAGAAGACGTCGCAGAATTCGGCGAGCTTTTCCTTCGCGATCTCGGGAATGAGTGTCTCGGTGAGCAGCGCGATGTACTTTTTTACTCCGGCGGATGTTCCGCGATACTCGGCGGGGACGACATGGGCGCCGAGGAAGGTCGAGACGAGCTCCAGGGGCTGTTCTGTGGCAAGTTCTTTGTGCAGGCGAAGAATTTTCAGTTCACTCGCCACGTCGAGGCCGTAGCCGCTCTTTGCTTCGATCGTTGTGGTGCCGTAAGCGGCGAATTGCGAGAGTGCGCGGCGTGCGCGCAGTTTCAGGGCTTCCGATGTCGCAGTCCGCAGTTTCTTCACGGAGTTAAGGATGCCTCCGCCTTTGCGGGCAATCTCTTCATAGCTTACGCCAGCGATTTTCAGCTCGTATTCTTCGGCGCGGCTGCCGGCGTGGATTAGATGAGTGTGCGAATCTACAAATCCAGGCAGTACGACGCGGCCGCCCAAGTCAAGTTGCTCAGCAACGGAGGCTTCTGGGAGCGCCTCCATTTTCGCGCGCGTCCCTACCGACGCAATCTTGCCGTCGCGCACCAACAGCGCGCCATCCTTGATGATGCCAAGATTCGCGAGCGCGGAACCGCGGCGAGGACCGCGGCCGCGCAGCGTCAAGAGTTGCGATGCGCCCGTAATGAGCAGGGGATTAGACAAGGCCCCGGTATTATGCCGGATACAGAAGGATCGTGCACAGCGCGGGCAGGAGCAGACGTCCCCACTATCGAGCGATTCTTAGCCTTCGGTGTGAGCCAAATTCCGAATTCCAGAAAGCCGAGAACGTCTGTTCCGCCGCCTCAGGCTTTCGCAGCTTGTCCTTTGTAGGTTGGAACAAACACCTTTTGCGCAAAGTCCTCGTAGGAAGTCTGCGTCGTGTTTTTTGGCGAACGGGGTTCGAGCGCGCGCATGTAGCCGTTATTCATGGCCTCGGTCATTTCGCAAAGCAGAGTGGCCAGATTGTTGGACATGCCCATTTCGGTCATCGCCTGAATCACCTGATCCGTGGGCAACTGAATGTACGAGAGGTCAGCTTTTCCAATGGCCGCTCCTACGATTTTGGCTATGTCCAAATAGGTGAGGTCTCTCTGGCCATGCAGTTCGCGCGTCTGCTGGCCCGTGAAATCGAGTTTGAGCAGCGCATCGGCAGCCGCGACACCGATATCGTGAGTAGCAATCACGGCCATTGGCAAGTCAGGGCGGACGGGCCCAGCCATCTTTCCTGCCTTTTTGATAATCCCGGCTTGGGCTAGCGTGTTTTCCATGAAATACCCTGCGCGCAAGTGAAGAGCATTCAATTTAGGAATTTGAGCAAATCTGGTTTCCATGAAGTGAAGGCCGACAACCGGTCCGGTTTTTTCCGGTTTATCAGCGCCAATGCTGCTTAGGGTCACTACGTGAGTGACCTTTGCAGCTTCCAAAGCTTTCGCGATCGAGTTTGTAACCTGATCTTGATAGGCGCGGAAGTCGGGGTTGGTCATACTCGACGGAATCAGAGCGTACACCGCCTGCGCTCCTTTGAAAGCTTTGGTCAGTGCGGCAGAGTCTGTGACGTCCGCCACAAACGCCTCCGCACCACGAGCAGTGAATCGTGCGAGATGCTCCTTGCTGCGCCCCACGGCACGTACCGGTTGTTTATTCGCCAGCAGAGTATCCGTGGCGATGCTTCCTGTGTTTCCTGTAGCACCTAAAATGACGTACATGGTTTCCTCCTGGCTGAGTTTCTCTAGCTAACTACGATGCACGGCGCGGCGACGGAGATACTTCCTACAACATAGGGATTTTCACGCCGGTCTTTTTGGCGAATGCAATCGCTTCGGGGTATCCGGCATCCGCGTGGCGCACGACGCCCATTCCCGGATCATTTGTCAGCACGCGTTCGATGCGCGCGGCCATTTCCTTGGTGCCGTCAGCGACAGTGACTTGGCCGGCGTGCTGCGAATAGCCGATGCCCACGCCGCCGCCATTGTGGATAGAAACCCACGAAGCGCCGCTTGCGGTATTCACGAGCGCGTTGAGCAGAGGCCAATCGGCAACGGCGTCAGAACCGTCGAGCATGGATTCGGTTTCGCGATAGGGTGAGGAGACCGAGCCGCAATCGAGGTGATCGCGGCCCATCACCACCGGCGCTTTCAGTTCGCCGCGCGCGACGAGATCATTCAGCGCGAGGCCGAATTTGTCGCGCTCGCCGTAACCGAGCCAGCAAATCCGCGAGGGCAAGCCCTGAAACTTCACGCGCTTCTGGGCAAGCTTAATCCAGCGCATGAGATGTTCGTCGTGGGGAAACATTTCGAGAACCAGTTGGTCCGTTCGCGCGATGTCAGACGCTTCGCCGGAAAGCGCGGCCCAGCGAAACGGACCTTTGCCTTCGCAAAACAGAGGCCGGATGTAGGCTGGGACAAACCCCGGAAAATCGTAGGCGTTTTTAACGCCGTACTCGTAGGCAAACGTTCGAATATTGTTGCCGTAATCGAAGGTCACCGCGCCCAGCTTCTGCAAATCGAGCATGCCTTGGACGTGCTGTGCAATCGCGGCAAGCGCACGCTTTCGATACTCTTGCGGATCGTTTTTGCGCAGTTCCAGCGCGGCTTCGAGAGACAAGCCGTTCGGTACATAGCCGCCGATGGGATCGTGCGCGCTGGTTTGGTCGGTCAAGAGATCAGGCACAACGCCACGCTTCGCAAGTTCCGGAATCAGGTCGGCACAGTTGCCCACTAACCCCACGGATGTGGCTTCGCGCTTACGGACAGCGTTCTTCAGGATTCGCAGCGCCTCGTCCAGGCTCGTGACCATCACGTCGCAATAGCCGCCCTTGACGCGCCGCTTGATGCGCTCGGGATCGGCGTCAATCCCGAGGAATGCCGCACCATTCATGGTCGCGGCGAGAGGCTGCGCGCCGCCCATACCGCCCATTCCGCCGGTCACCACCAGCTTGCCGGCCAGATCGCCGCCAAAATGTTTTCGAGCCGCTGCGGCAAACGTTTCGTAGGTGCCCTGCAAAATTCCCTGCGTTCCGATGTAAATCCAACTGCCCGCGGTCATCTGGCCGTACATCATCAGACCGGCGCGGTCGAGTTCGTGGAATCTTTCCCAATTGTTCCAGTGGCCCGTCAAGTTGGAATTGCAAAGAAGAACGCGCGGTGAATATTCATGGGTGCGGAAAACGGCGACCGGCTTGCCCGATTGCACCAGGAGCGTCTCATCCGATTCGAGCGCCTTCAGTGACCGAACGATGGCGTGAAAGCATTCCCAGTTGCGCGCGGCTTTTCCTGTTCCGCCATAGACCACCAAATCTTCCGGCTTCTCGGCAACTTCCGGGTCGAGGTTGTTCATCAACATGCGCAGAGCCGCTTCCTGTTGCCACCCTTTGCAGGACAGCTGGGTTCCGCGCGCCGCGCGAAAAGGGCCTTTGGACAATGCGCTTTCGGCTACTGTTCGTGGAAGCGTCACACTCATGAATGGACTCCGCAATTCATCTTAACGCAGGGCTGCCTTGTGTACCACAACGGCGGGCACAGTACTGCAGTTGGATTGCGCGTCGAAATGGCCTAGGGTAGAGTCAAAGAATCCGATGAACTACGGCACGCTTCCTTCGCGATTGCTCAACGCTGTTGACTCACTGTCGAACCCCCGCGCGCAATTGGTCCGCGCTGCCGATGGCTGGAAAGAGATCTCCTCCGAAGAGATGTTGCGGCGTATTGCTGGACTTTCCTCCGCATTTGTCGAGCTGGGCGTGAAGCCGGGGGATCGCGTCGGACTTTTTGCAGCCAACCGTCCGGAGTGGCACACGGCCGATTTTGCCATCACGGGCGCGGGCGGCGTTACCGTTCCCATCTATTTTAACGAATCGCCGGAACGCATCATTTACATTTTGAAACACTGCGGAGCCAAAATCGTGTTTGCTGCCGGCCCCGCGCAAATGCGGAAGCTGCAGGAGCTTCGCGCGCAGCTCCCTGAGTTGGAACAAGTCGTCCTCGCCGATTGCGGCGCGGACCTGCCCGCGGATTCTCTCCAATATGAAACATTGATTGCCAATGCTGGCGGCGCCGATATCGCCGCATACCGAATGCGCGCCTCGCAGGTGCTACCAGGCCAGCTGGCCTCCATCATCTACACTTCCGGCACGACGGGCGAGCCCAAAGGCGTCATGCTGACGCACACGAATTTTTGTTCGAACGTCACGGACTCTTGCGCCAACGTAAAATTCCAATCGAAGAATGATGTTGCCATTTCCTTCCTGCCGCTGGCGCACGTTTACGGACGCACTCTGGATTATGTTCATCTTTTCCACGGCGTAACGATCGCATACGTCGAGGTGGTCGAGCAGGTTGCGCAGGCGCTCCTGGAGATCCATCCCACACTGCTTGGCGCGGTGCCGCGCGTCTTCGAAAAAATTTATGCGCGCGTCGTGGAGCAGGGAAGCAAGCGAACTGGACTTCAACGAAAGATTTTTGATTGGGCGATGGGAGTCGCGAGCCGCTCGGCAATGTGGCGTTCTGGGGAAAAAACCGCCGGCTTGGAAGTAAAACTGGAATGGTGGCTAGCCGATAAGCTGGTCTATTCCAAGATTAGAACCGGAACGGGCGGAAAGCTGCGCCTCGTTTTTTCCGGTGGTGCACCGCTTGCTACGGAGTTTGCGGAATTCTTCTGGGCTGTGGGTGTTCCGATTTACCAGGGCTACGGCCTGACCGAAACCTCTCCGGTATTGACCTCCAACTATCCAGAAAACCGGATGGGCAGCTCCGGCAAGCCGATTCCCAATGTCGAGCTTCGCATCGCGGAAGACGGCGAAATTCTCGCAAAGGGTCCTTGCGTCATGCAGGGCTACTATAAAAGCCCGGAGGCTACACGCGAAGTGCTTACCCCCGAGGGATGGTTCAGTACGGGGGATATCGGCTATCTCGACAAAGACAACTATCTATTCATTACCGACAGGAAAAAGGACCTGATCAAGACCGCGGCGGGCAAATTCGTCGCCCCACAGCCCATCGAGAATGCGTTGAAAACCAGTCCATTCATCCTGAACGCCATGGTAGTGGGCGACAAGAGAAAATTTATTGTGGCACTCATCGTGCCGAACGCGGCGACGGTTGCGACGAAGGCCGCGGAGCAGGGAATCGAGTTTGCTTCGAACGAGCAAATGGCAGCGCATCCCTGGGTGCGTTCCCTCATTGAAGGCGAAGTGAAGCGCCTGACGGCAAATCTTGCTCAGTATGAATCCATCAAGCGGTTTGCGCTTTTGCCGGAGGACTTCACCTTTCACAACGGAAGCCTCACCTTCACCCTGAAGCTCAAGCGTCGTGTCGTCGAGCAGCAGTTTCAAAGCGTCATCGAGCGGCTGTATGCGGACGCTGCCGAGCCCCGCCCGATGCTGCAAGATTAATGAAGCGGGCGGCTGGCGAGGTTGGGTCGCTTAGAGCGGGCACTTCCACTGCCCGTCCATTGTTCGAAACTTCTAGATCGGCTTTCCGTCGGCGTCGAGGAGCCGGATTTCTCCGAGCCCCAACTCTTTGATCCCCGCTTCGATTTTGGCGCGGTCGCCAACGACGACCCAAATCAAATGATCCGGATGGACGATGGCTTTTGCGCCATCTTCGACGTCGCCCGTTTTTAGAGCTCTCACCTTACCCGCATAAGTTTCGTAATAGTCTTCCGGTAAGCCGAACCGGACGATATCGATCATCGATTGGCCAAGCGCATCCAGCGTTTCAAACGAGCCGGGAAGGCTAAGGGTCTCGTTTGCTTGAACCCTGGCGAGCTCATCCGCTGTGACTGGATGGTCGCCCAGAATTCCGCGAAATTCCTTGTTCATTTCCGCAAGCGACTCTTTCGTCTTGTCGGTTTGCACGGGCGCCACGGCGAGGAACGGCCGCTGGCCGCGCGCAGCCCAGAGAAGGCTCGTCGCGCCGTAGGACCAGTGCTTCTCCTCGCGCAGGTTCATGTTCAGTCTTGAGCCGAACATTCCGCCAAGACCGTCGTTTGCGGCTTCAATCGCAATTTCCTTCGGATTGGCCCGCGGAGGTGCGATGTTTCCAGCGAAAATGATCGACTGCAAAGCGCCTGGTTTGTCGATGAGGTATACGACGGACTTTTCCGGAAGCTGCACATTCTTGATGTTCTTCTCTGGAATTTGGCCGGCCTTCCAGTTCGCAAACAGTTTTTCGAGCTTCGGGGTAACTTCGGCAAGGGACGTGTCCCCGGCGATTACCAGCGTCGCATGGTTCGGCTTGAACCACGTCTCATGGAATTTGACGAGGCTGTCTCGCGTCAATTTGTCGACACTCTCGGTCGTTCCGGAACCCGTGAGTGGATTACCGTAGGCATGCCCCGGGCCATAAATCAGGCCGGGGAAGACCCGCAGCGCCATCTGGATAGGTGTATTTTTCTCGCGCTGAATCCGGGCGCGCTGTTGTTGTTGCTGTCGCTTGAAATCCGAGTCGGGAAAGACCGGGTTTAGAATCACATCGGCAAACAGGCCCAGAGAGGGATCAAGCTTCGATTTGAGGGTCGACAGCTCGACCATGGAAACGTCCAGATTCGAGCTGGCTGCGAGTTGCGCTCCGAGAAGCGCCTGCTCATCGCTGATTTGCAGCGCCGTCCGCGTCTTGGTTCCTCCAGTAAGCAGCGACATGGTCATGCTGGCGGTTCCGGGCGAAGCAAATTGATCCGCGGCATAACCCGCATCCACGTTCAGCCAGAAGTTAATGAGAGGAACTTCGTGGCGCTCGGCGAGAATCACCTTCAGCCCGTTGGAAAGTGTCGCATGCTGCAACTTGGGAAGCTTCAAGTCTGGCGGCACGCCGACGTCTGGAGCTTTGGCGCGATCTGCTCCCGTAGCTGCCGCTTTGTAATCCGGGAAGGGACGCACTTCTAGCACGTACACGCCATCCGAAAGCCAGCGGTTCGCGACGGCTTTCAAATCCTCCGCAGTGGCATCCTGGACTTTCTTGAGCGCGACCTTGTATGCATCGGGACTGCCCAGGAACACCTGGCTCTGCGCCAACCGGTCTGATTTTCCGCCGAATCCGCCGATGCGTTCGATGCCGCGAACGAAACTCGCTTCATGCTGTGCCTTCACGCGCGTGAGCTCTTCGGCGGTCGGTCCATCTTTTAGAAACCGCGCCAGCTCCTCATCCAACGCTTTTTCCACTTGTGCGAGGCCCTGGCCCGGCTGCGCCGTCGCCTGCTCAAGAAATTGTCCGCCAATTTCGTTCAAGTTTACAAACGCCCCGGCGTCCGTCGCAATCTGATCGTCGTAAACCAGCCGTTTGTAGAGGCGCGACGTTTTACCCAGAGTCAGAACGTCGCTCACCATATCGAGATAAACGGCGTCCGCGTTTCCGTAATCCGGAATGTTCCACACTTTGTAGATGCGCGCCTGCGGAACCCGGTCCTGCACGATTTGCCTGTGGGTCCCCGTCATTTTGGCGATCCACACCTCTTGATGCGCAACAGGCGGACCCGGTGGAATATTCCCGAAATACTTTTCGACTTTTTCTTTCGCCGTTTTAAAGTCTATGTCGCCTGCCAGGACGATTGTCACGTTCGATGGTCCGTAGTAAGTCTTGAACCACTCCTTCACGTCATCCATCGAGGCCGCACCGAGATCGGCCATGTCTCCGATCACCGTCCACGAATAGGGATGCCCCGCGGGATAGGTGTTTTGCGTAATCAGTTGCCGCGAGACCGCGTAAGGCTGGTTCTCTCCCTGCCGCTTCTCGTTCTGCACCACGCCGCGCTGCAGGTCGAGCGTCTTCTGATCGAGCGCCCCCAGCAGGAATCCCATGCGGTCGGACTCCATCCATAACGTCAGGTCCACAGCCGAGGTTGGAACATTCTCGAAGTAATTTGTGCGGTCGTTATTTGTGGTGCCGTTCAAATCCGTAGCGCCGATTTTTTCCATCGTATCAATGTAGCGGCCGGAGGAGTGCTCGCTGCCGCCGAACATCAAGTGCTCGAAGAGGTGCGCGAATCCGGTCTTGCCAGGCTTTTCATTTTTTGATCCAACGTGGTACCACACATTAATCGCCACGATGGGAGCCTTATGGTCTTCGTGAACGATGACCGTCAAACCGTTACCCAAAACGAATTTCTGAAAGGGAATATCGACATCCTTGCTCTGCGCATACGCTCCCCCCGCGAAAAGCGCGGCCAGCATAACGATGAGGGTATTCCTGATTCGCATTGTTCCTCCGAACGAGTCGCGCACTGCATCCCGTGGCAATTTGGAAATCGAAGCGCGCATCCTAAATGAGATTGGACGCAGGCAAACGGCAAGCGTCGCTCGATGACGTACTCTTCAAACCGGCATGTCCGAGTGTCAACCGCGAACAATTACAGTGTGAAAGTCTATAACGCACAGCAGGAATTTGAAATGTAGAATCCAGCCGGTACTTTCGCCATTACCCGAAATCCGCCCTGCACTTACGCGGATTGCCTTTCCTCCGATTTGTCGCCAGCCCCGTGGAGGGCTAAAATCTCAGAGGGGGTACCAATGTCAGATGATCTTGTTATTGCCGGCCGCGCATTCAAATCCCGGTTGATTGTGGGAACGGGCAAGTATCGGAGCTTTCAGGAAATGGCCCGCGCTCATGCCGCCTCCGGCGCGGACATGGTTACCGTCGCCGTTCGCCGCGTTAACTTGACCGACCGCTCCAAGGAATCGCTTCTCGATTATATCGATCGCGAAAAAATCTTTATTTTGCCGAACACCGCGGCCTGTTACACCGCCGACGAAGCCATCCGGACTGCGCGGCTCGCCCGCGAAGTCGGCCTGTCCAACTGGGTGAAGCTGGAGGTTATTGGCGATCAGCAGACTCTTTTCCCCGATACCGAGCAACTCATCGAAGCCACGCGCGTACTTGTGAAGGAAGGCTTTGTAGTTCTCCCTTACACCAACGACGATCTCATCGCCGCTCGGAAGCTCATCGATGCGGGGGCCTCGGCGGTCATGCCGCTGGCCGCGCCCATTGGATCAGGCCTCGGTATACAGAACCCCGCCAATCTTCGCATCCTTCGCGAACGGATCACGGAAGTCCCTATGATTGTGGATGCAGGCGTGGGCACCGCCTCCGATGCGGCCGTTGCCATGGAATTGGGCGCCGACGGAGTCCTGATGAACACAGCCATCGCGGAAGCCGCCGACGCCGTCCTAATGGCCGAGGCAATGCGCGAAGCAGTGTCTGCCGGCCGCAAAGCTTGGCTAGCTGGCCGCATGCCCAAGCGCTTATACGCCTCGGCATCCTCGCCAGTTTCGGGTGTGGTTCGCTAGCTCCTCCAAGAACTAGGACGCGACCCCACAGGGATTAGTGTCTCTCAGGATGGTCGTGTCGCCAGCGCCAGTAGTCTCGCTGCTCGTCACGGTTCAGCCGCTTGAAGTCGCGGTACTCGTAATGCCTCTCGCTCAGCCAGATGCGATATGCGCGGCCCTCTTCGCCATCCCAGCGATGGTAATCCGAATGATAATCGTCGTAATAGCGCACCCGCGCGGCGCATCCGCTCGTCAACAGCGGAGCAAGCATCGCAGCGCCCAGCACAAGTGGCCCCAGATATCCCTTTATTCGGAACATTTCGCAACCTCCTCTGCTTTTCACTGCTTCTCATCGTGTTCTTGAGCTAACCTTGCACAGATTTGTGCGGAATCGCCCGGATTACGGGGCGCTTCAGGGCAGCCATTCATGAAACACGGAAAGCGTGTCCAAGTTGCGATTTGTTCCCAGTGAACTTCAAGAAGGGGTCAGTCAGAACGTGAGCGCCGCTAGGCCTGCGCTGCTTTTCTGGCCTGCTCGGCATCGTAGCTTTCCCCGTAAATCGACGGCACCTTCGCTCCCATGCATCGCAGATACGAGCTCAGTTGTCCGCGGTGATGAATGGTGTGGTGCAATCCCGTCATCAGAAATGTCACCGCAGGCCGCTGAAACATTCCGCGAAAATCCACGATCTTGATCAGCTGTTCGCCAGTCACTTTCGCCAGCGCTTCAAGGCTTGCCGCATAGTGCTGCTCATACCATGCTGCAATTTCCGCGGGAGTCTTCAGGTTCTCCGGTAGCACTGCCGCTGTGCTGAACTGTCCATTCACGACAGTCTCCACAAAACGGATATCTGCTGCCGCGATGTGCCTCAACAGCTCCATCGCGCTCTTGGATACCGGGTCCGGCCGATACTCGGATTTATCGGCGGGCACAGCCTCGATCACTTTCTTCGTCAGCTGGCTCTCATTCTTCAACGCCGGAAGGTACACGCCCTGCAGCAGGAACATCGCGTTTTCCGCAGTCATTTCTTTCATTTCTTGTCCCTCTCTTGTGGATGTCAGATTTGGTCCGTTTCAGTGCTCTGTTGGATGTATGGCTCCGCTACGCGTTTCATCGAGTATGCTATTTAAAGCTGCGAAAATCAGGTGTCTTGCTCCCTGGAATTTGGGCCATCCTCCGTCTCGACGCAAGGCTAAACAGTCTCTAGCTCATTCATACCGGAGCGTCTGGATGGGGTCCACTCTCGTCGCTCTCCTCGCGGGGATATAGCAGGCTGCCAGCGCGACTCCAAATAGCACTGCGGTCACACTCGCAAAAGTCGCCAGGTCAGTCGGCGCAACTCCAAAGAGCAAGCTAGCCATCAGCCGCGTCAGGAAAAGCGCTAGCACGAGTCCGAACGCAACGCCAATTGCGATCATCCCCGCGCCCTGTTTCATCACCAACCCGAGCACATCGCCGCTCTGCGCGCCTAGCACCATGCGAAGTCCAAACTCTTTTGTCCGGCGCGCCACGGAATAGGAGACCACTCCGTAGATCCCCACGGTCGCGATGGCCAGGGCAACCACGGAAAAGAGCGTCAAGAGCAGCGTCAAAAATCTTGGCCTCGCTTGCGCGCGGGAAAGAACGTCATCCATCAACCGCACATCCGCAAGCGGCAGCGAGGGATCGATTTCATTCAGCCGCTGGCGAACCTCTCCCGCGAGCGATCTCGGGTCTCCGCTACTCGCGCGCATCACCACGTACATGTCCGAAACCCCAGCTGCCGCCGGCTGCCGGTAAGGCAAATACAATTCGGTGCCTGCGGGGCGGTCCAGTCCGGCATTCTTCACGTCATCCACGACTCCAACGATGGTGCACCAATCCTTGGCGCCGCCTGGTCGCACGCGCCGTCCAATGGGATTTTGATGGGGCCAAAAGGTCAGCGCCATGGATTTGTTGATGATTACCACCTCGGGACCGCCCTGCACGTCGCGATCATCAAACAGGCGGCCGTCCATCAGCCGAATACCCATTGCCGCGAAATAATCTTTGCTGACCGCCTGATAAAAATCCACGTTCTGTATCGGCCCATCTTTGGTCATCACAAAACCTTCGATGTCCGTGTCGTTCATGTTCGGAGGCCGCATGGGCGCCAGTCCGCTCACCAGCGCCGCAGATTGCACGCCTGGCAGATTCGTCAGGCGTGCATCGAGCCGTGTCCACAGATCCGTGATCTTTGCCGCATCAGTGTAGGTTCCACTCGGCAGTGACACGTGCATGGTAATCACGTTGTCGGGACGCAGGCCGGTGTGAACCTCCTGTAACTTCCAAAAAGCGCGTAGCATCAAGCCGCAGCCGATCAGAAGCACCAAAGCCATCGCCAATTCGCCCGCCACCAGTGCCCGGCGGAAGAACTGCGCTCCAGCCGCCGCTGTTGTGCTTCCCGCCGTGTCCTTGAGAGATTCGGAGATTCCGCTGACGATTAATGGCGCGAGAGGCGCCAGACCGAAAAGCACTCCTGTCAGCAGGCTCACCGCCAGCGTGAAAACCAATACGCGCCAGTCCATTGCGATCTCATCGGCGCGGGGGATACCGCCGGCATTTGTGAGCTGAACCAGACGCACTCCTCCAAAGGAAAGTGCTATCCCCAGCAGGCCCCCGCACAACGCAAGCAAAATGCCTTCGGTCATAAATTGGCGCGCCAGCCGGGCCAGGCTGGCTCCCAGTGCCCCGCGGATCGCAATTTCCCTGCGTCGTGCTTCCGCACGCGCCAGCAACAGATTCGCCACGTTTACGCTCGCGATCAGCAGCACGAATGCCACTGCTCCCAGCAGCATCAGCAGCGCGGGCCGCACACTCGAGACCACTTCGGCCTGTAACGGGAAACTGACGATCGTATGATTCTTTGGGTCAAAGCTGTGCGTCTTAGGCGCGCGCTTTTCGCCGTAACTCTGAACGAGCGATGCCAACTCGCCCTGCGCTTGCGCCGCCGATACTCCAGGCTTCAACCTGCCTAGCAAGTAGTAATTGTGCGAACCCCGCCCTCCCGGTTTTGCCGGGTCCAGCTGCAATGCTGTCCAAACTTGCGCGGGCTCCTGTTCGCCCGGCGGAAATTGAAACCCTTTCGGCATGACGCCGATAATCGTGCATTTCCGCCCGTCCAGCCGCGTTTCGCGTCCCACTACATTCGGGTCTCCGGCAAAAATGCTCTGCCACGTGCCATAGGAAATGTCCGCGACAACGGAGCCTCCGGGAACATCGTCCGATTGCGCAATCAATCGTCCGGCGACGGGAGCCACGCCGAGCGTTTCCAGCAGTCCCCCGCTCAGATAAGCTGCGGTGACCCGTACAGGTTCCGTCGTTCCAGCAAGATTCGCACCTCCGCTAATCCAAGCATCCAGCGATGCCCAGGAATGCGTGTCACGCTTCAAATCGATAATTTCCGGCCCCGAAGTCCAAAACCGGTGCAGCCCGCCATTTGGAAACGTTGGAAACTCCGTGTAGACGCGAACAAGCTGCTCCGAGTGCGAGTAGGGCAGCGGCTGAAGCAGCACGGCGTTCACCACGGTAAAAATCCCCGTTGTGGCCCCAATCCCCAGCATCAGGCAGAGGACTGCCGCCGTGGTGAATCCCAGGTTCTTCCCCATCATTCGCAAAGCGAACTGGATGTCTTGCCGAAGAGTTCCCATAGAATGCCCTCCGGACATTAGTACGTACTATAGCTGAGTATGTTCCCGACCTTTTAAACCCTTTGACGAGCCAATCAATCCGTTGTTTCAGCACCAGGCAAAAAAATCAGCATGTGCTCGCTGATTCAGCCGGAGCGAAACAAGAAATGCCAAGTCACATCCACCAGCGCGTGCACAATCGCTGACGCAAAAATCGAACCTGTCTTGCGCCAAGTCCAACCGTAAGAGATCCCGGCGATGGACGCGAGAACGACGTAGCGCCAATTCGGAAACCCGAGGTTCGTGATGTGCGAAAACCCAAAGAGCACCGATGCCGTCCACCAGCCCGCCAAATCACTCTTACTCGAACGCGCCAGCATATTTTGCAACAGCCCGCGGAAAAGAAATTCTTCCGGCCATGCCGTAAAAAAGAAAATCCCCAGCGAGGTGAACAGCAAAGAAGTCCATGCGTGCCATTGTGGAGCGAACGCCAGGAAGTGCATCGCGGTCCCCAATGAAATGGCAATGCAGCCAAACACGACGAAGCTGCCAAGCACGAAGAATCCCCAGCACCGCCCCCAGCCAATCGAATAACCGATTCCATCCACGCGACGCACCAGAACGAACGCCGCAAGCGCAACGTTCAACGCCAGCAGCACGGTGAACACATAGGCGAGACGGCCGCTCGGATACGGCCACACCCAGTTCGACGGACCAAATTTCACCGCCACCCAAACGCCGGCCAACAGCACAAAGTCCTGCCAAGCGCCCGCCGGCTTCCGCTCGGCGGATGCGGCCAGGGCCAGCGGAGCAAAGACAAAAAATGCCACCGCTCCGACACGCGCAATGCCGAAAGTATTTGTTCCCAGCGAGTAAATCAGGTATGCAAGGAACGCGGCGGCGCCTAAGGCGATGCCCCCGCCGGGACCGAAGCGGGACGCCAGGCCATCGGCTACGCCTCGTGCAGCGAAAAGCAGCATCACCAGAAAGAAGAAGGCGAACGCTGTCAGCGTGGCTGCGAAATCGCGGCCCCCATAGCCTTGCCATGTCGCATACAACGCTCCTGCAAGGCACATCCCGGCCCACAGGCCGAGCATGGGAAGCACACCGAGTTGGCGCGTCGCTGGCAAATTGGTTGCTTAAATTTCAGAATTGAAAGAGAAGATTGTAGCGCAGAGTCATGGCATCCCAAATTCCACTAAAGCTACTGCGGAACCATGCCGGTCTCCGTGACGGGAATTTCCGGGGCGGTGGGCAAGAACCATGAAGCGCCTGGCGTACGTCGACTGGATGCGCGGCCTCGCGTGCGTCCTGATGTTTCAGACGCACTGCTATGATTCCTGGCTTAGCCCGGAGGCGCGCAAGTCTACCCTCTGCGTTTGGTCTCAACTTGGCGGCACGCTTCCCGCTCCGCTATTCCTATTTCTCTCTGGCATTTCCCTTGCGCTGGTGACAGAGCGCCTCCGCGAGAAAGGCATCGCGCGCCGCGAGATCGCGAAAACAACCATCCGTCGCGGCGCCGAAATTTTCGCGCTAGGCTTGCTCTTCCGCGTCCAGGAATATGCGCTGGGCTACCGCTGGTCCCCGTGGACCGATCTCTTGCGCGTCGATATCCTCAACATGCTCGGCCTCTCGATGATGCTAATGGGCATTCTCTGCTGGCTCAGCGCCGGCCGCACCCCTGCCAACGCATCCATGCTTTCGCAATCCGTCAGGGCTTCGCGAGACCGAGGATTCTTGGCCGGCCTTTTAGCCGCCGCGCTTGTAGCCATCGTGACACCGCTTCTTTGGACCACCCATCGCCCCAGTCGCCTGCCTTGGCCCCTTGAGTCGTACATCAATGGCGTCCACGTATTCGGCGCCCCGCAGCCGTGGCTTTTCCCGCTTTTCCCCTGGTCCGCTTTCGCGTTTGCCGGACTCGCCGTCGGCTTCTTTCTCTTCACGGACTTCGCCAAGCGCATGGAAGGCATCGCTTTTGCCGCCCTGGGGGCGGCAGGCGCTCTTGCCTGTTTCCTTTCAATCCAGTTCGATCATTCGAACGTGAAACTCTATCCCCTCTACGACTACTGGCACACCAGTCCGAATTTTTTCCTGATGCGCTGCGGCGTCCTTCTAATTATTTTGTTTTGCGTCTACGCCTGGTGCCGCTGGGGCCTCGCCCAAATGGGATTCAGTCCCATCATCCAGCTCGGCAAAACTTCACTGCTGGTCTACTGGGTGCACATTGAATTTGTCTACGGCTGGCTCTCGATCCTGCCTAAGCGCCAGTGC
>Ga0070693_100000033_pt1 | contig 52337 bp, 44 predicted proteins | sample KBSK1103metaG_FD_65472 | JGI IMG/M metagenome (GOLD analysis project Ga0070693, IMG submission 65472) | Corn, switchgrass and miscanthus rhizosphere microbial communities from Kellogg Biological Station, Michigan, USA - KBS K1-10-3 metaG | ecosystem: Host-associated > Plants > Roots >...
TGGCTATTCCATCCCGAACACGTTTGGAAGCCCCCACTTCAGCTCGCAGGCGACGGCCTATACGGAAAAGACGCAGGACATCAACACGTTCACAGATATGAGGTATGAGGGGTCGGTGCAACTGACAAACCAGGTGACGCCGCTTACCACGGTCCTGTATCGCTATGCATTTCGCAAAGTGCTGGTCTCGAATCTGAATATTGCTCCGGAGGAGATACCGCTCTTCGAACAGCCGACTCTGGTGTCTGAGTTTGGCGTGACGTGGCTCCGGGACTCGAGGGATAACCAGGCTGATGCCAGCAAAGGAAGTTTCAATAGCGCGGATTTCAACATCGCCAGCACCGGTTTTGGTTCAAGCGCGAGCTTTCTGCGGTTTTTTTTCCAGAACTCGACCTACCATCGGATCAAACGAAGATTCAGCTTTGCCCGTTCCGCGAGGATAGGAATACTCCAGCCGTTCGCCAATACCGAGTCCCTCACGTTTCCACCACCGACGCCGACACAGTGCAGCGGGACCGCGGTGACGACCGGGCCGACTCCGGAAATCATTCCGCTGCCGGAACGCTTCTTCGGGGGAGGAGGAACGTCCCTGCGAGGATTTGCGCTGAATCAAGCTGGGCCGCGGGACGTTTGCACGGGCTTTCCGGTGGGAGGCCAGGCCATGCTGGTGTTCAACCAGGAATTTCGCTTCCCGATGCGGTTGCCGTACATCGGGACGCAACTGGGCGGGGCGGTGTTCTACGACGGGGGAAATGTCTATAGCCGCTTGGATCGCATCACGTTTCGGGCATACTCGCCAAAACCGGTCTTCGTGTTACAAGATCCCTCACTACCCCCAAGCGCTACGAATCCCACGCTATGCGTCTCCAATTGTACGAATGAGCTGAATTATTTTGCGCACACGATCGGATTTGGAATCCGCTATGCGACGCCGGTGGGGCCGATTCGAATTGACCTGGGATACCAGATCAACCGCCCTACCTTCGTCGTGCCGTGCGTCCCCAGCACCACGGGGACTCCTGTGACTCCGCTTTGCTTTAAGGGCACACACTTGCCGAGGCTGCAGATTTTCTTCAATTTGGGGTCGACTTTCTGATGCGGCAAGTCTCTATGTTCGGATGGTGCGTGCTGTTGCTTCTGCTGGACACAGCTTCGTCTTTGGCGGGACAGGAAGTTGTGGATCGCATCGTGGCGCGGGTGGAGAACGACATCATATTGTTGAGCGACGTAAAAGAGTTGAGGGGATATCAGGAACTGGTGGACGGCAAGTCCGAGAGCCAGAGCGTAATCCTGGACCGGCTGGTTGATCAGTGGATCGTGCGCTCGGAAGCGGAACTGGCCCAATTTCCGCAGCCCAATGATTTGGAAATCGACAGCGGAGTTTCGCGCGTAGTGAAGTCATTTACTTCAGCCGGCGAATACGAAGCCCGAAAAAAGCAGATTGGCCTAAGCGACGCGGAAGTCCGGAAAATCGTGGCCGCACAGCTGTACTTGAGCAACTACCTGGATTCAAGATTTCGGCCATCTGCGCAGATCAATGAACAGGCAATTGAGGATTTCTATCAGAACAAAGTGGTGCCAAGAGCAAAGGCACGCGGGCAGGAGCCTCCATCGCTGGACGCCGCTCGCGACATCATCCAGGAAGCCCTCGTGCAAAGCGACATCAACGAACAAGCGGATCGCTGGCTAAAGGAGAGCCGCGCCCGGTTACATGTTGAAAAGTTTCTGGAAGACGGAGCGAAATGAAGGCCAGGAAACGCCACCCGATCTGGAACTGGGTAATCCACACGCCGTGGGTGCTGACGGTCATTGCGATCTTCTCCCTGATTGGCTTCTTTGGAAGCGGCTCAGGAAATCCGATCCTGCGCCGGTGGATGGTGCATGGCCTGGAGAAGGCGACGGGTGGCCGCGTGGAATTGCGCACAATTTCCATCCAATGGCTTTCTCTGCGAACCACCCTGAAGGGATTGGTCATCCACGGGAGCGAACCGGCGGGGACGAAACCTTTCTTTTCCGCAAGCGAGGTGCAAGCGGCGCTTCAGATCGATTCGTTCTGGGGCCGAAAGGTATCGCTGAGCGATCTGCTGATTAAGGATCCGGAAGTGCACATCCGGGTGGGGAAAGATGGCTCGACCAACGTGCCAACCCCCGGGCGAACGAGTGGTTCCAAGAAACCGATGCGCGAGTCGTTTTTCGATCTGCGCGTGCGCCAGGTGAAGATTGAAAACGGATGGGTTCTCTACAACGAAGTCAAAATGCCGCTGACCGTGGAAGGTGGCGACATGCGGCTCGCGCTCAACGGAGGCGGGACACCAGAGAATCCGCTGTATCTGGGCAATCTGGAATGGCAGGCCGTACGATTTAAGGCCATGAAAATGGCGCCGCTGACTGCCAGTCTCTCCGCGAAATTTACGATCTCGCGCGGAGGCTTTACGCTGGAGCAAGGAGTGCTGAGCGCGGGACGCTCGCGCATTGACGCCCAGGCGGAAATGTCCGACTTTACAAAGCCCAAGTGGAGTTTCCGTTACCGCGGCTGGGTCGAGCTGCAGGATATACGAGACACCATGCGTTCACCCGAAACGCCAACCGGGCACGTCGATGTTCGCGGAGAAGGGACGTTTGCGAACGGACAGTACAAGGGAACGGGCAGCTACGCGGGGCGCGACATCTTTTTGAATTACACGATTTTCCACGCGGCGGGCCTTACCAGCCGGGGCAGCTACAACATCAACAACGATGGTCTTGTGATACCGGACTTCCTTGCGGAAGGTTTCGGGGGAAGCGTGAAGGGCAAAGTGACGCTGCGGTTCGCGGAAGTGCAGTTTCGCGCGGACACTCACATTCAGGATATGCACCTCGCGCGAGTGTTTCCGGCCATCGAGCACCCCGGCTTTCCAATCAACGAACTCGATTGGGACGCGCTGCTGAGCGGGGATACGGTCGAGACGTGGAGCAATGCCTTTCAGCAGTTCGAGATGGGCGGAAGGATGGCCTGGGATCCTAAGGAGACGCCGGCAGCAGGCCACTTGCCCATAACCGCAAGTTGGCAAATCCACTACCGTCAAGATTCTCGGGTCTTTGCAATTAGCGCGGGCGAATTCGAGACGCCCTCCTCACGCGGCACGATCACGGGTGTCCTGGCGCCGCGCAACTCCACGCTGGACATTCATTTCGAAACAGGCGCACTGGAATCCTACAAGGATTTCATCAATGCGATTCGCGGGGTTAGGAAGGGCTCGGCAGACGCGATCAAGGAAATTTCCGGGAGCGTGCAATGGGACGGAAAGATCACCGGGCCCGGCGGACGGCCCACGTTTACCGGCCACGTCCGCGGCGAGCGGGTTCGCTATAACGACCTCGCGCTGGATTCCCTCGAGGGGGACATGAGTTATTCTTCAACCCAGCTGGCACTGTCGCGCGGCCACGCCCGGTTTGGCGCGATGGATACACAGCTCGAAGGAACACTCGGCCTGACCGATTGGAGTTTCCTCCCGGAGAACGAGTGGACCGCGGATGTGAATTTCGATAGAGCCCCGGTTGAGACAATTCAGAAGCTCCTTCACTTGACGTATCCAGTGCAAGGCGTGCTGAGCGGCCAATTGCATGGGCACGGAACACGCGCGCAACCGAGCGTCACGGGGCTCTTCGATCTCGCGGAGGGAAAGGTCTATGGGGTGTCCTTCGATCGCCTGCGAGGCCAGCTCAACCTTGTGCCGGACGCAGTGCGCATCGCGGACGCGGAGTTGCGCGTGTTCGCTCCCGGGAAGGAGAATCGCCGGGGCGCGGGCATCGTGACCGGAACCTTGGGCTATAGTTTCGCTGACCAGAGCATAACAGCGGATCTGGTGGGAGCGTCGCTTCCCCTTGAAAATATAGAGAAATTGCAGTCGGTATGGCTGGCTGTCGGAGGAGGAGTCACGTTTAGGCTGAAGGCAAGCGGGCCGCTATCCGCGGTGCGGGGCGATGGAACATTCCGGGTAGTGGATTTTCGGGTCGGTCAGGATGTGATTGGAAGCCTTGATGGAAGCCTCAATTCCGACGGACGCATCGCGAAACTGGAACTTGGGTCGGCGATGACCTCTGGAGGAATATCCGGTGAGGTCACTCTGGGGCTGGCTGATCCTCATGTTCTTAGTGGGAAACTTTCGATCAAGAACATCGATCTGGATCCATTTTTGACAACCGCTTTGCACCTCAAGCAGTTCAACGGTCACGGTGTGGCCGACGGAGACATCACCGTGGGTGGCGAATTGAAACAACCGGAGAAAATCGTGGTGGACGCCACGTTTTCCAGGCTGGCTCTAAATTACGCAAACGTGCAGCTTCTAAACTCGGGACCGGTTCATTTGCGCTCTTCGAAAGAGAATCTGGAAATCGATCAGGCCACTTTCAAAGGGACCGATACAAATATTGCTGTCGCAGGCGCGGTGCGGTTTGCGGGAAAGGGCACACTGGGGTTGCGATTGAATGGAGCGCTCGACCTCCGCCTGCTCAGGGGATTCTTGCCGAGACTGGAGGCGAGCGGGCCTGCGCAGATCAATGCTTCTCTCGAAGGGGCGTTCGATCGCCCGCGCATCACTGGAAAAGTGCATATAGGGAGTGCCTCCGCGAGGGTGGCCGATTTTCCGACGGGGATGAGCAATATCACGGGCGATCTGACCTTTGACGCCACTCGGCTATTTTTCGACAATGTGACTGCGGAATCGGGCGGAGGAACACTGCACATGAGCGGCAGCGTCAACTACGTTGAAAATCCGCTGCGTTACGACATAACGGTACGCACGGATCGCGTGCGCATTCGGTATCCCGAAGGCATGAGCTGGCTGGCAGGCGGCTCCCTGCGATTAACGGGAACACCTACGTCTGGATTGTTGTCGGGAAGAGTTGTCGTTGAACGGGTGACACTGTCGCAAGGTCTCGAGGTTGCCGGGGTGCTTGTATCGTCGAAAGGAAGTATTTCCGGTCCAACAACGAGTTCGACCTTCTTGCGTAACCTGCAGTTCGATATTGCCGCTTTATCCGGGCCGGATGCACGGATGGAATGGCCGGGTGCGGAGCTTGAAGCAGAAGCAAACCTTCGCGTGCGCGGAACATGGGAGCATCCCATTCTGTTGGGGCACATTCATATTCTCTCCGGCGACTTGGTGTTTCACGGCGACAGATATCGGGTGACGCGCGGCGACATGAACTTTGCCAATCCGTTCCGGCTCGACCCGGTGCTGAACGTGGAAGCCACGACGACGATCCAACAATATGAAATCACACTCAATTTTAACGGGCCCGCAAGCAAGCTGACCCTGGCGTACAGATCTGATCCCCCGCTACCGGCGAATGACATCATTACCCTGCTTGCACTGGGCCAGACGAGTTCCGAAGCCAGCATCCGAGGCGGCGGTACGGGTACATCACAAAGCGCCTCGTCGGGCGCTTCGGCGATTCTCTCCGAAGCAGTGTCAAGCCAACTGGGCGGGCGCCTGGAACGACTGTTTGGAATTACGCGTTTCCGCGTCGACCCTGGGCTTGCCGAGGTGGGCTCGACCGGTTCCTCGCAGAACGCCGCGGCGCGCGTCACCGTGGAGCAACAGGTGACGAGAAATCTGACGATTACTTACGTTTCGAACGTGGGATCGACCCAGCAGCAGGTCATCCAGGTGGAATACAATCTCGACAGGAATATATCGATTGTAGCGCTACGGGATCAGAACGGGACGTTCGGCATCGACGTCAAGATCAAAAAACATTTTCAATAGATGCAGCGCAGCCGCTAGATCCTTAGGGTTGCTGAGGCTCAGGTTGTTGCGCTGCCTGCTGGGATTGCGCCTGTTGTCCGCGGTCACCTTGCTGCCAGCGGCGCGGACGGTTCCCCAGGCGCGCGGATTGACCGATTCCCGGATTTTCCGCTTTCAACGCCTGCAAAGCCTCTTTGGCCGCCTTGGCGCCGGTTGCGCGGCTGGCTGACTGGATTTCACGTGCGATCTGGGGCATCTGTGCAGCAACCTTCTGCCCCACCGGAGACCCATAAAATTGCAGCAAGGTCTTAATCTCATCGTCGGTGTAGTGCTTGTCGTAGATCGCGACGAGTTGCCCGGTCAACTGGTCGACGTCAAATTTCTTCTGGTAACTCTCAACGAAAGAGGTCACAAAGGCCTGGCCCTTGTCGTTACTGGGGACAGTCGCGAGCAGCTTTTCCCGGTACTGTTCACTGGAATTGTTGACGGCATCCTGAACCTGATCGCGGGCGCCAATCAGTTCCATGAGCGAGCGAATGTCCGCGTCCTTGACGGGATCGAGGGGCTTTGCTTGCCCAGGGTTTACCTGGTCCTGCGCTTCTGAGCTTTGCGGCGCGGCGCTGACTGCGTTTTGTGATGCGCCCTGGATGGCGAGAAAAAATGTTCCCACGTAGATAATGACGAGAGCTAAGACCGCCTTCATGACTTCCTCCGCGGCGGAAGTTCAGAGCCCTTCTGCCACTGTTCGAATTGTAGGAAATGGGGCCGTAGACAGGGGCCTCCGCGCGGTACAGGCGTGCTTCTCGTTTAACTGTCCGTTCGTTCAGGCGTTGATCACGGCCGCTTCGGCTTTCTGCTACCATGCCGCGGCATGGCGGAGAAAACAGCTGCGGGTGGGAGCGGGGTGTCGGGCAGCACGGCGGACCACGCTGAAATCGTCAATCGCGAGGCGGGCCTCCATCGCAACTTAACGCCGCGGCAACTCTCCATGATCGCAATCGGCGGGGCGATCGGAACCGGGCTGTTCCTCGGCAGCGCGATTTCTGTAAACCTCGCAGGACCTGGCGTAATTTTCAGTTACTTGGCGGCGGCAGCCATCGCGCTGTGTTTGATGTGGGCGCTGGGAGAAATGACGGTTGCCCATCCTGTGGCGGGCTCGTTTGGCGTGTACGCGGAAATGTATGTGCATCCGTGGGCGGGTTTTGCGATGCGCTATTCCTACTGGCTGGCGCAGGTGATCGCCACGGGCAGCGAAGTTGTAGCCGCGTCGATTTATTGTAAACACTGGTTCCCGAACGTGCCCTCATGGATGTGGATTGCGGGTTTTTCGGCCGCGCTGGTTTATGTGAACGCGCGAAGCGTCGCGAGCTTCGGCGAATTCGAATATTGGTTCGCGATGATCAAGGTCCTGACTATCTCCATGTTCCTGATTCTTGGCGCCGCCCTGCTGCTGGGATTCGGATTTCCGCGGATCGGAGTGGCGAACTACACCGGACACGGAGGATTTCTTCCGAACGGGTGGCAAGGAGTTGGCCTAGGCGTGGCCATGGCGATCTTCAGCTTTCTCGGAGTGGAGATCGTGGCCGTGACGTCCGGCGAGGCGAAAGATCCGACGACGGCCTTGCCGAGGGCCTTGCGCTGGACGCTTGGGCGCATGGGACTGTTCTATGTAGGAGGGCTCGCGGTCGTCGTGGGAATCGTGCCTTGGAACGAGGTCGGACTCGGGGAAAGCCCGTTCGTGCGCGTTTTCGAGACGGTCGGCATTCCCGCGGCCGCGGGGGTGATGAATTTCGTGGTCCTTACGGCGGCGCTTTCCAGCGTCAATTGCAATTTATATCTAATGGCGCGGATGCTGTTTTCACTTTCGCGCGGTGGCTATGCGCCGGTAGCGTTGGGACGGTTGAGCAAACGCGGGACTCCGGTGGCGGCCTTGCTGGTATCCAGCGCGGGGATGTTCGCCGCGCTCTTTGTGGATCATTGGTTTCACGCGAAAGCTTATGTTTACATGCTGGGATCGGCGTTTCTCGGCGGCATTTTTGTCTGGCAGATGATTTTCGTGACCCATCTTGTGTTTCGCCGGCGAACTGCCAAGTGGACAAAGCCACCGCTGCGTTTTGCGCCGCGCGGGCCGTGGAGTTCCGCTTTCGGACTCACGGCGCTCACGGCCGTGCTCATTTCCACGTGGTGGGTTCCCGGGTTGCGGATCACGCTGAAAGCGGGAGTTCCCTGGCTTGTGTTCATTTCGCTGTGCTACCTTGTGTGGAGGAAGTTCCGTTCTCCGAAGATTTCCGATGGAGCTTTGCAAGATGGATGAACTGCTGAAGTGGCGCGGCGAGTTTCCAATTCTTGAACAGACGACGTATATGATCAGCAATTCGCTGGGCGCCATGCCGCGCGGCGTGTATGACGAAATGCGGGCCTACGCGGATGCGTGGGGTAACCGAGGGGTGCGCGCGTGGGAGGAAGGCTGGTGGGAAATGGCCGTCGACGTGGGCGACAAGATCGCTCCGTTGATCGGCGCGGGGCCGGGCGAAATTTCGCTGCATCAAAACGTCACGCTCATTCAGGCGGTGATCAGCTCGTGTTTTGATTTTCGAGGTTCGCGGAACAAAGTGGTAATGACGGACCTGGAATTTCCTTCGATTCAGTATTTCTATCACGAGCAGCGGCGAAACGGCGCGCGCGTTGAACTCGTTCCCAGCAACGATCCGGTGCGCTTCGACCTCGGCAAATTTCTTGCCGCCATCGATGAAAGTACCCTCCTCGTGCCGATCTCGCAGGTGCTCTTCCGAAGCGCGTACATTGTGGATGCGCGGGCGATTATTGAGAAGGCCCATCGCGTCGGTGCGTACGTCATTCTCGATCTTTTCCAGGCTGCTGGGACGATTCCGAATGATGTCCGCAGCCTCGGCGCGGATTTTGCCTGCGGGGGCGTGCTCAAGTGGCTTTGCGGCGGCCCCGGCGTCGGGTATCTGTACGTGCGGGAAGATTTGCGCGCGAAACTGCAGCCGGCGATCGCGGGCTGGATTGCCCATCGGCGCCCGTTTGCGTTCGAGACTGGCGCCATCGACGCCCGCGAGGATTCTTTCCGGTACTTGAACGGGACGCCGCACATTCCGGCGCTGTATGCGTGCCAGCCGGGTCTCGACATCCTGAATAAAGCGGGAATTAGCGCGATTCGGGAAAAATCCATGCGCATGACGGCGCGTCTCTTCGCGGCCGCGCACGCGCACGGCTGGCGCGTAAACACACCCGATAATCCCGCGGAACGCGCGGGCACCGTTTCCGTGGATTGCCCGCATGCCGCCGAGGTCTGCCGCGAGTTGCTGGCAAGGGAGATTTTAGTAGACTACCGTCCGAAAGCCGGCGTGCGGCTCTCGCCGCATTTTTACAATCGGGAAGAAGAGTGCGACCTGGCGATTGCTCAAATTGCCGAAATTCTCGAAACGCGGGCGTGGGAAAAACATTCTGCTGCGCTCTCGCATGCTTGAGGAGTAGGATGCCACTCTCGTGACAGCAATGGGAACGGCGAAATCAGTATGAAACTAGTTCGCGACGGTGAAGCCGGCTCCCTCCCCCGAGGCGGCTCCGGCGAAGACGAGTTCGCCGGGCAGCGGGCGGAGATGCTCGAGAAGCAGTTGCGGCGCCGCGGCGTGACGGATTCCGGCGTGCTGGCCGCGATGGCTGCCGTGCGGCGCGAAGAGTTTGTGCCGAAGGAGTTTCGCGCACGCGCGTATGAAGACGCGCCATTACCCATCGGTGAAGGCCAGACGATTTCGCAGCCGTACATTGTTGCGGCGATGACCGCCTCGTTGCATCTCACCGGCAGCGAGCGCGTGTTGGAAATTGGGACGGGCTGCGGATATCAGGCGGCGATTCTTTCGCACTTGTCGAAAATTGTTTTCACGATCGAATCGCGGTCAGAGTTGGCTGCCGCGGCCACGGCGCGGCTGGAGCGCCTGGGATATGAAAATGTTCACGTTCATTGCGGCGACGGCACGCTAGGCCTGCCGGAATTTGCTCCGTTTGACGCGATACTAGTTGCCGCGTCGGCGCCTGCCGTGCCGGAACCACTTCGTTCTCAGCTTGCGGAACGTAGCCGGATGATTTTGCCGGTGGGCGATGCGGAGAATCAAGAATTGCTCCTTATCGAACGGATCGGGAATTCCTTCCACACGCACACGCTTGAACCATGCCGATTTGTTCCTTTGGTTGGTTACCATGGATGGAAAGAACCACCGGCGCGATGAGTTCCACGAATCCTGAGATTTCGATCGTCATTCCCTCCTACAACGAAGAGCTGAGACTCCCAGTAACTCTCGAGAAGATCGCCGGCTATCTACCAAGCTTGGGTGGAGAGACGGAAATTCTGGTCGTCGATGATGGTTCCAAAGATCGCACCGCGGAGGTCGCGGAATCCTTTCGGAGGATATTTCCAAACCTGCGGGTCATTTCCAATGGTGTGAACCGCGGCAAGGGTTTCAGCGTCCGCCACGGGATGCTCGAAGCGCGCGGCCGCGCGGTGCTCTTCACGGACGCCGACCTTTCCGCTCCGATCGAGGAAGCGCCAAAGCTTCTCGAAGCGCTGAAAACCTACGATGTCGCCATTGGATCACGGGCTCTCGACCGCAGCCTCATTACCGTCCATGAATCGCATTTCCGGGAATTCGCCGGCATCGTGTTTAACACCATCGTGCGCCTGGTCCTGCGGCTTCCCTTTGTCGATACGCAGTGCGGCTTCAAAGCATTCCGGCGCGAGCGCTGCCAAATCATTTTCGAGCAGCAGCGCATCGAGCGGTTCGGGTTCGATCCTGAATTGCTCTATCTGGCGAGGCATCACGGGTTGCGCACCGTGGAAATTCCGGTGCGGTGGGGGCATTCGCCCGCGACGAAAGTAAATATGCTGCGCGACAGCATTCAAATGTTTTTCGACATTTTCACGATCCGGTGGAACTCGCTACTGGGCCGGTATCGGCGAGCTCCCTGAGTGCCATCGAGGCCCTTTACTTTGTGTCATAAAGTACTTGACAGGACCACTTTTTTTCTGCTAGCCTTTTTTTATGTTAGCCGCCGGTCCGCTCAGGTCTGCCAAGCGCGAGCCCATCCCCATCGACGCTCGCGCCGCCGATCATCTCCGCTACATCCGCGAAACCATGGAGAGCGCCGCCGAGTTTACGGCCGTGCCCGGATGGGGCGGCGTGGCTATGGGTATCACGGCGCTCACGGCTTCCTTTGTTGCGGCGCGGCAGTCCTCACCTCGCGCCTGGCTGGCGGTTTGGCTTGTCGAGGCCTTCGTTGCGGTGGCCATCGCCGCTCCTGCCGCCGCCACCAAAGCGCGCCGCGCGAATTCGACACTTTTCTCCGGCCCCGGCCGGAAATTCCTGCTCAGCTTCGCTCCCCCGATTATCGTTGGCGGTTTGTTGACGTTTGCTCTCTACGCAGCCGGAGCAGCGAGCGTCCTCCCGGGAGTTTGGCTGCTTCTTTACGGGACTGCCATTGTGACGGGCGGAGCGTTTTCCGTTCGTATCGTTCCCGTCATGGGTTTTTGCCTCATGAGTCTTGGGACTGCCGCGCTTATCGCGCCGGCTGCGTGGGGAGACGCCTTCATGGCGGCGGGATTCGGTGTGCTCCAGATCGGCTTCGGCGTCTGGATCGCAAGGCACTACGGGGGATAAGAGGGAGCAGCATGGCGAAGGCGTCGACAGCACACAAGGAACGAATGGAACGTGCGCGCGAGCGGGACTCCTCTCTGGCCGCGGTGCGGGGATCGGCGCAGGAAGCCGTCTCTCCCGATCTGGACCGTCTGATCCACGAGCGGATTCGCCTGGGGATCGTGAGCGCGCTGGCGGTGAACCGCTCTCTCACATTCAATGAGCTCAAAGCTCTTCTAAAGACCACGGACGGCAATTTGAGCGTGCACGCTCGCAAGCTCGAAGAGGCGGACTACATTGTGTGCTCGAAGTCCTTCGATGGCCGGCTGCCCAAGACGGAGTACCGTCTGACTGGCTCGGGTAAGCGCGCGCTAGAGCGTTATCTGAACCACATGGAGGCGCTGATTCGCGCGACGCGCGAGGGTTAGAAGGATATTTTTTTTGTGTTTTTACTTTGTGATATAGAGTAGTTTGTGAAACTTCATCTCAGCGGCGGAGAAAGCAGCAAAAAACATGCTACCCCTCACCACGCAGCACCTGGTCACCACTCCTCCCGTACCCGTCCTGGGTTCGGGCCTTCACGTAGCCATCATTACGGACGGCAACGGCCGCTGGGCGACCTCGCGCGGATTGCCTCGCTCCGCCGGGCACCGCGCAGGGGCAGAATCCGCCAGGCGTGTCATCGAAGCGGCGCCGCATCTTGGCATTCATACTCTCACGCTGTTCGCGCTCTCCTCCGCGAATTGGAAGCGCCCCGCCGCGGAGGTCAATGCGATCCTGCGACTTCTGCACGAATACCTGCTGGTTGAAACCTCGCATTGCGTCGAAGAAGGCGTCCGGTTGAGCATCATTGGACGCCGCGACCGAATTCCTGCCACGTTGCGCCAAGCCATCGCGGATTCCGAAGCCGCCACGGCAAACGGCACGCGGCTGCATCTCCGCCTGGCGATTGATTATTCCGCGCGCGAAGCGATCTTTCACGCCGCCTGCCGCTTTTATAAGGTCACCGAGTTATCGCCGGAGTCGTTTTCGAATGTCCTTGCAGAAGTCCTTCGTGGAGGCTCAACAGAAGTGGACTTGCTCATCCGAACTGGAGGCGAGCAGCGGCTTTCCGATTTTCTCCTGTGGGAATGCGCCTTCGCCGAATTTGTCTTTCTGCCGAAACGGTGGCCGGATTTCACAGCCGCCGACCTCGAGGGCGCGGTGCGGGAATTCGGCCGGCGCGAACGGACTCGCGGAGCTCTGCCCGATGCGATTGCCGGATAGCTTCACTCGATAGGAGCACATAAAATGTCGGAAGCTACGCCTCACTTTGCACCGATCGTTGTGCTGCTATTTCTCGGAGCCGTTTTCGTCACCGGCGTGAGCATCCTGGTGCTGCTATACGGTTCGCTGCGCCGCTCCAGGTTGGCCGCTGGAATGGGCGCCGGTGGCGCGCTCATCGTCATCGCGGGATATGGGCTCTTGCTCTGCGGTGTCTCGCTGGCGAGCAGCGAAAAAGTCTTGCCGGTCGGCGGATGGAAATACTTCTGCGAGATGGACTGTCACATTGGCTACTCAGTCTCCGGTGTGCAGACAACGGCCGCTTTTGGCCCCGAAGTACAACAAACGACTGCGCATGGTCAATTTGTGATTGTCCGGTTGAAGGTCTGGTTCGACGAGCACACTATCTCTCCGACACGCGGAGACGGGCTGCTCACGCCTAATGCCCGGCGTGTCGTTCTCGTCGACGAAAGCGGCCGAACGTACGCAAGATCTTCTGAAGGAGAACCGGAGTTCTGGCCGGTAAAGGGTGAGGAACTGACTCTTCGCCGGCCACTGCGTCCCGGCCAATCTTTCGTGAAGGATCTCGTTTTCGACGTACCGAAACACACCTCGGGACTGCGGCTGCTGATCACCGAGGATGACCCTGAGACTCGCCTTATCATCGGGCATGAAAACAGCCTGTTGCATAAAAAGATCTATCTGAGTCTCAACTCCACTCCAAATATCACTTCTGAAATCAGTCCTTTAGCCTCGACCAAGTAAATCCTCGCCGGCCGCCGCGCATCCCCTGCCCTGACGTTTGGCCTCCCTGCGTCGTCTATATCCCAGGAGCCGGGAATGGGAACTATGGGACTTGCGCTGCGCTGGGGGGCTAGAATCTCTTCCGTGCCGCGCGAACGGGAGAACCGAGTGGATCCTTCCGAAGACCTTACGAGCCGCCCCAGCCAGACTGCGGCGTCTGCTGCTGTGACTGCCGCAACATCCGAAGACGCAGAGCTGGCGGCACGCTGCCGCGCCGGTGATCTGGCCGGCTACGAGCGTCTTTACGCCCGGCATGGTGCGCGCATGAAGAACGTGGCGCGGAATCTCTTGGGCAGCGCCATCGATGCCGAAGACGCCGTGCAGGAAACTTTCCTGAAAGTGCAGCGAAGCATAGCGAGCTTCCGCGGGCAATCGAGTTTCGTCACTTGGACGTACCGCATCCTCATCAACACTTGCTACGACGCGCGTCGTAGCCGGTTGCGAAAAAAGGAAGTGGCAAACGACGAGAGCGAAGATTTGCCGCGGCCGGAGCCGCGCGCGCCGGGAGCGCATCCCTCCCTTCGGATGGCGCTGGAACGGGCGCTGGCGAGCTTGACCAAGCATCAGCGCGACGTTTTTTTGCTTTACGAAGTCGAAGGCTTTCATCACGCGGAAATCGCCGGGATGCTTGAAATCACGGAGACCGCTTCGAAGAACACACTTTTTCAGGCGAAGAGAAACCTTCGTCAGGTGCTTGAACCCCCGCGGGGGAACAGTGCCGCGGGAGCACGGTGAACGACCATGAATATCAAATGTGAAGATCGCGACAGGATTTTTGAAGACGGCACGCCCGCCGAATGGGCTGCTCTCGAAGCACACAGCGCCAACTGCGCCGTCTGCGCCGAAGAGTTGCGCACCTGGAAGTCACTCAGCGCAACTGCGCACGAATTGCGCGACTACTCCGATACGCCTTCGCTTTGGCCGCGCATCGAGCGCGCGCTTGTCGAACAAGCGGCCACCAAAAAACATCGGGCAGAGCGCTGGGGCTGGCTTTCTTTTGGCCGAGGCTTTTCGCTCGGGCTGCAAACTGCCGTGGCGGGTGCCTTGGTGTTGATCTTGACGGTTTCCGCGGCGTGGGTTTATAGGCATCGCTCGTATCCCTTGGAGCAGGGGGACCACTCTCTTCTCAAGAGTCCTGCGCTCGCCGAGGTGGAGCGCGCACAGGCCGCTTATGAGCAGGCGATTGACAAGCTCGCCGCGCAAGCGAAACCGGAGCTCGCGAAACCCACTACACCCTTGCAGGCAAACTACCGCGAGAAACTGCTCCTACTCGATAGCGCCATCAACGATCTTCGTGCGCAGGCCGGGATGAATCCGTCCAATACGCATGTTCGCCAACAGTTGCTGGCGATGTACCAGGAGAAACAGCAAACGCTGGAAGACATTTTGGAGGAAAAGCGATGAAGTTGTCCTTGTCGAATCGAATCAGGCAGCGCCCGAACGGCTGGCGCCTGGCGTGCCAACTTGCGGCCGCCCTTCTGCTGACGGCGCTTCCCCTGTTGGCCGGTGGAAGCCGAGCGCAGGACGAAGTCACGCGCAATTTTGAGAAAAGCTTGACGCTGGCAGCCGGGCAGTCCGTCCACATCGAGCACAAATTTGGGGAGGTTAAGGTCCACGGCGAGTCCGGACGCGACGTCAAAATCTCCGCCACCATCCGCGCCCAAGCCAGCTCGCATGACGAAGCGGAGTCCTTCGTCCAACAGATCAAAATCGAAGTGGAACAAACCAGCGAGGGCGTGCGGATTAAAACCGTCTATCCCGAAGAAGAGAAGAGATGGTTCCATCTGAGCAAGCGTTCGTCCTATTCCGTAAACTACGACATCGCCATGCCAGCGGATGCGCCGCTCTACGTAAAGAACAGTTTCGGCAGTGTCACCACCACCGGAATTCATGCCGCTGCGGATGTCGACAACAGCTACGGGTCCATCACCATGCATGATGCAGGCGTGGCGCGACTCAACAATTCCTTCGGGAGCATCGAGCTGACAGGGGCGGCGGGAAATTCCACGGTGAATGACAACAACGGATCCGTGCAGGTCTCCGATGTGAAGGGGACGCTCGACGTGCGCAATCGCTTCGGCAGCATCACTGTGCGCAACGTTCAAGGAGCAGTAAGCCTGACCGGTGGCAATGGCGCCGTCACGCTGTCCGATGTGGCTTCCGCGAATGTCACGACGTCCTTCGGAAGCGTGGATGCCCGGAATATCCGGGGAGACCTATCCATTCACGACAACAACGGCAATGTCGACTTTTCGACAGTGGCCGGAAGCGCGGAGATCACGAATAGCTTCGGCAATGTAACTTTCACTGACGTCAAGGGCCGCGTAAACTGCACCACCAACAACGGCCGGGTCAAAGCAAGCGGGCTGACGGGAAACTCCGTCACGATCCGCGATTCCTTCGGCAATCTCGAACTGGAAAATGTCAACGGCAGCCTGGATGCGGAAACATCAAATGGAAAGATCACGGTCCGCGACATTCGAGGGATCGTAACGCTCAAGTCCTCGTTTGGGGCCATTGATGCATCGAACATCCCCAAGGGCATCCGCGCGGTCACGGGGAATGGAGCCATCACGCTAGCTGATATCGGGGCTGACGCATACGCGAAAACCAGCTTTGGCAGCATCCTGGCCGAACGCATCAACGGCAACTTGACTGCAGAAAACAGCAACGGCTCGGTCACCGCGCGAAACGTCAAAGGCGACGCCGGCGTGAACACTTCTTTCGCCGGTGTGACGCTGGAATCCATTGGCGGACGCATTCGCGTAGACAATCAAAACGGTGCGATCTCCGTGACCGCAGTGCGTCCTGCCAGCGGTTGCCGCGACATTTCTCTGAAGACGTCTTTCTCCTCCATCCGTGTCCACATTCCGGATGGCGTGGGCTACAACGTTGCGGCACGCACGTCTTTCGGGAGAGTTTCTTCCGAGTTGCCGGTGACCGCGACTGGAAACTTGGGCGGAGATTCGCTGAACGGGACAATCGGTGCTGGCGGTTGCCAATTGCAACTGGTCGATTCCAATGGAAGCATCGAAATCGCCAAGGCGCCTTGATCTTGACGAACGCAGCAGGCTGATCCGCGTGCGGATTAGCGCAGGAAACGGCGCGCGAGTTCCATTGCGAATGCCCTCTTTAGCACGCGAGTGGCGGTTTCAGTCAGGTGATATTGGTCAAGCTCGTCCTCTCCCGCAAAAGCCACGTCGGTCACATCGCTTCCGGCTCGCGGTTCCCCGCCGATGCGCTCGCATAGGTAATCGACAATGACGAAATGAAACCGGGGCTGGTTTTTCGCCTCAAGCGCGTGCGGGCCGTCCTGCGGAAATATTCTGTCAAACACTTCGATAAGCTCAAGTACTCGTACATCCAGGCCCGTTTCTTCGCGTAGCTCACGCGCGACACCTTCTTGGAGGGACTCTCCGAGCTCGAGAGTCCCGCCCGGAATCGACCATTCGCCTCGCAGGGGTTCGCTGCCGCGGCGAATCAGCAGAGCGCGGCCATTTTCAATAATCACCCCACCCACGCCAACGATGGGACGCTCAGGATATTCGCGTGAGGAAGCCACTTTGGGAAATCTGCCTTTGTCGGTTTACAATCGAAGCAGCCGCGCCGAGCATAAGAGTTGACTTAGGACAGCACGGTATATAATACGCCATGGCGGCGGCAGCACAGTCTGTGGGGCCCCGCCCAGCGAACATTTCTACGGAGGATGGTGCCGTGATCCGCTGCCCTGAATGTTCCACCGAAATCGACGTGGATGAAGACGAAGTCGAGGAAGGCGAAATCCTGAGTTGTCCCGAGTGCGAGTCCGAGCTGGAGGTCTCGCAGACGCATCCCGTGCATCTAAACCTCATCTCTGATGACGACGACGAAGAAGAAGAGGACGAGGAAGACGAAGCCGGAGAGAACGGCGACCTCCTCGAAGACGATGAGGAAGACGAAAAAGAAGAAGAGGAGGACGAGGAGTAAGCGGCTTCCCCCTCCCGTCCAGTATCCACTTTCCCCGGCATCGGCATCTAATTCAATAGGAGTGTGCCCATGAAGAGTCCCGGGCGGATCGTCCTGGCGGGAATGGCCACTATGCTTATTTGCGCTGTTCTAGCCTTTTGTCGGGCGCAAGAGCCTGTGCCTCCGGCTCCGCAAGCCGCGCCTCCCGCTCAGAGCTCCAGCTCGGAAAAGCCAAAGAAACCGAAATACAGCCACGCCAATGATTTTCTGATTAGCGGGACAGTATTCGATCCCAAGGGGTATGCCTTTCCGGGAGTGCAACTCAAGATTAGGCGCAGCACTGAAAAGAGATTTCGATGGGATGACTTCACGAATTCACGCGGCGAATTTGCCGTGCGCGTGCCGAAGGGATGGGAGTATGAGATGGTGGTTCAAGTCAAGGGATTTGCCGATCAAACGCGCGAACTGGATGCCAAGTCCGGCCTGAGTGAGGCACGCATTGTGTTTCGTATGGAGCCTGGAGGAGGAAAGAACAAATGAACATGCTAAAACGACTTGTTTTTCTGGCGGCAATAGTGGCTTTTGCGGCCATGGCAACCGTTGCTCAGGACTCCAAGCGCGAAGCGCAGCTCCGCACGGTCCACGGAATCGTACAAGACAAGTCCGAAAACCTCGTCCCCGAAAGCGTGGTTTTCCTGAAGAACACGAGGACAAACGTGGTGCGCAGCTCCTATACGGACACTTCCGGCAATTACCGCTTTAGCGGGCTCGATCCGAATGCCGACTACGAAATCCACGCCGAAAAAGAAGGCGCCAAATCATCAACTCATACCGTTTCGAGTTTTGACAGCCGTAAAGACATCACCATGAATCTCAAAATCGAAAAGAAGAAGAGTTGAGCGCTCGGCTTCGCGCGCCGAATATTCAGTGCCCGTGCCCCGCAACCACAAAGTCATATGGCGGACAACTTTTGGCCGGCGGCCCATATCGCTCACTTGCCTGCAGCAAAACTCCCAAGAGTGACAGCTTCGGATATGCGCGTGCCATGCACGTGAAACCAATCTTGATGGCGGCGAATCTAAGCCGCAAGCCTGATTTTGTGGAAACTCGGGTAGCCCATCCTATTCAATTTCGTTCTCCCAGGAGAGAACTGGAGTTTTGCATGGACCGAACAATTGGGAGACCGAGCCGCCCGTTTATCCGCTTCTTGATTTCGTTCTTAATCTTAGTTCCTTCCGCTTTGGCTCAACAGCCGCAGTCACAGCCGCCCACGCCGACTCCAGCCCAGGCGCCCGCAGAGAGGCCGAAAGAGGGGAAGGATGGTCAGGACAAACAGACACCTGATGAACAGATTGGAAAGAGCAAGCTCGAGAAGGAAACCGGCACGGTAAACGACCGTATCTTCGAAGTAATGCCAAATTACGGGACTGTTGAAACTTCCAAGGAACTGCCGCCCCTTACTTCGGGGCAAAAGTTTCGGCTGGCTACTGCTGGCGTCTTTGATTGGGGTTCGTATCCTTTCAACGGTGCGCTGTCCGCTATTGCCCAGGCCAAAAACGACCCGAAATCGTGGGGACAGGGCTGGGACGCTTATGGGAAACGCTATGGAGCATCGTTTGCCGACAACAGCATTGGAACCTACATGACCACTGCGATTTTCCCCAGTTTGCTCCGTGAGGATCCCCGCTATTACCAAATGGGGAAAGGAAGCTTCGCCCGCAGGGCCTATCACGGGGTCAATCGGCTGTTCGTCACGCGCACAGATTCAGGAAGCAATCGGTTCAACATCTCGGAGTCGGCAGGCAATGCCGTGGCAGCCGCAATCTCCAATATTTACCATGCGCCAGAGGACCGCACTGCCTCGCGAAACGCTTCCACATTTGCATTTCTAATCCTTTACGATGGCCTCTCCAACGAACTGAAAGAGTTTTGGCCGGATATTCGCCGCAAAGTGTTCCATAAGAACACGCCATGAAAATGCGCGGGAGCTTGAACAGTTCCCATTAATTGTCCCTCGGCACCAGAACTCGTACTCCGTGCGGAACGACATCGATTTGCACCGGCGCGGGACCCACGATCTCGCCATCCCCATGAAACAAGCAAGGCCGGTCGGTAGTGAGCTTCACGGACTTGGCCCGGACCCGCTCGACATGAGGAGTGCGCAATTCACCGCTCTTAAGCAATCGCGGTAACAACTGCAAAACTTGGAAGGTACTCAGATCTTCGATGACTACCGCGTCGAGCCAACCGTCGTCCAGGAGTGCATCTGGGGCGAGCCTGATCCCCGCTCCGTAGGTTGGAGTATTCAGTACGGCGGCCAGGAGAGACTTGGCATCGATGGGAGGCAGGTCGCTCCCGGGAAACTCAACTCTTACTCCAATAGGGCGATAGCCCCACAATGCTCGCAGCGCTGCGGCAATGTAGCGAGATCTGCCGGGCAACCGGCGAAACAATCCGTTCGCGTGGCGGGCAGCTTCCGCATCTATCCCCAATCCTCCTCCGCCCAAATAAAGACGAACGCGACCGTCCGCCGCGCGCGCTCGCGCGAGATCGATGAACTTCGTTTGGCCCCGAAGAATTGCCGTGGCCGCTGTAACCGGGTCCTCCGGCAAATGAATGCAAGCCGCAAAATCATTCCCGCCCCCTGCCGGCAAAACCCCCAGGACCACGTCAGCGCCGTAAGCGGCATTCACCAATCCTTGAAACGTTCCGTCGCCTCCAAGTGCAAACAACAGGCGTTTGCCGCTCTCAATCGCTGCACGAGCGCGCGATTCGAGATCTTCCATGCTCTCGGTGAAGATGAATTCTGCACGAACGGATGCCGCCTCGAATACTTTCTTAACTTGCGGGACGGAGGAGCGGGCACAGTCCCCGCCTGCGGCAGGGTTCACATACACAACTGCTGGGAGCAATGGAGAGAGCGGACTTGAGTTGGCCACTGGGTGTGCCATCCTGCCCAACCAGCTGCGCGCCTGTCAATCAAAAGGAGTGGAAGGGAGCGCCCCAATTAGCCCAACATAGCGGATGTGGCGAGCCGGTGTAGTTTAAGGCTCGTCCTGTAAGCCATCGCCGGGGCAAGTCTGCGGCAAGACCAGGATGCGGGCGCCACTGGTTTGTGCGGGGGGCCCTCCCCCCGGTCTTTTCATAAGTGTTGATTTTAATAGATTTACCATTCGCGTAACTCGTTTAGAATGAATACTTGCGAGCTATCTTGCAAGTGTTGATTCTAAAGAAGTTGTTGACAAAGAATGGAGCAAGGTGCGGTTTGCTTAGTAAGTGTGGAGAACAAAGAACTTAGCTCGTAATGGCGGTCTCCAAAAAGCAAAAACGCCAATCAGGAGATTGGCGTTCACGGGCACGCGGCAGAACGATACCCAAGAACTACTATATGCCAAGAGTAACAGTCTGTCAAGCGAAAAAGACTGGGCCAAAAAGCAGGTCGATGACCTCTGGCTTTCTTCTGTGCGCCGTGTAGCAGCGAAGCGTTTGAAAGTAAGACAACGCCAGTCGGACGGGAGGCGCGTGGACGGGGGCCTCTACTTGCCATCCTCCGTCAAACGCGCAGCCGCAGACGCGCCTACAATGGCGGCGACATTGTTTTCCGAGAGAGTGCGATTGAATGCTGGAAGATCCTCGGCGACGATTTTCTTGTACTCGTCAACTGCTCCCGTCAGATCCTTTTCAATTGTTTGGAGTAATTCCAACTCTGTGTCCGTCGGAGGAAAGTCGGCGCCTCCAGCAACGTCACCGCCTCCCGTACCGACCTCGGCGTTGAGCCAAATCAGGTTCAAATAAACCTTATAGGCTTCGACATAATATTTGTCGTCGCTGTTGACTTCCGACGGTGACACAAGCTTGAACTCTATGGCTTGGAGTTTCTTGTCCATCTCCTCGACGGTTTTGAGTAGTTCGGTTTTGCGTTTTGTCTGGGCTTCATCCTGCGCCGGCGCAGGCTCTGGTTCCTCGAAGTCGTCCGGCTCCGCGAAAGGCGGCCTTTCCCTTTCTTTCTTCTTTGGCGGGCGAAGCATGGTTTCGATGACCTCGAGTTGCTTGCGCAACCATTCGATTTGGTTGACGGTGTCCGAAACGCGCGTGATGTCATCCCGGATTCGGAGTTGGGTTTTTACGGAGCTTTCGATGTCCCCCTCCGAGGCCGGCACACGTGGATCGGGCAACAAGGTGAATGGCTTGGTGAAGGATTGGCCTCCGACCGTCAATCGCACGGAGTATTTGCCGGGAGCGGCAAACGGGCCGACCTCGGCAGGGCGGATTCCCCAGTGCGTGATGGGCCGCGAGTCCGTTTCACGGAAGCGAGGTTCCTGCCAAATGTGCGGGTTATCGGCGGATACCGTTCGCAGCGCAATGAGACGCGGCGATTCATAATGCAGATCCCACTTCATTCGGTTAATTCCAGTGTGGGCTTTGGTCTTTAGGGTTCGAATCGCTTTGCCGTCCTCGTTCAGGACCTCAATTTGTACTGGATCTTTGGGCGCTGCCTTTAGCGAAAAATTAATCATGCCCTGCCCGCCGTGCACAAATCGATAGGTGGGACGCAGTTCGAAAAGCACCGCTGGAGCGTCGGAATGGTTCTTGGCGAGCTGTTCGAGCGGGGTGATGTCGTCAAGAATGTATAGTCCGCGCCCATAAGTGGAAATGACCAAGTCGTGAAAATTTTTCTGCACCACGGCCCAAGTGACTGGCGCGTGAGGCAGCCCGGTTTCCAACGCCGTCCAATGGCCTCCGTCATCGAGTGAGTAGTACAGCCCGTTTCCCGTGCCGGCAAACAAGAGTCCTGCGCAGTTGGGGTCTTCGACGACGGAACGGACATAGGCCAGAGGATGTTTCGGCAGGTTTCCGCTGATCTGCTTCCAGGTCTTGCCAAAGTCCGCGGTTTTGTAAATGAAGGGATCCCGATTGTCCATCAGGTGAAAATCGATCGCGACGTAAGCAGTGCCTGGATCAAAATTCGATGGCGCAATGCTGGTGACGGTTCCCCAAGCAGGCAATCCGGAAATGTTTTTGGTGACGTTCGTCCACGTGGAAGCGCCATCTTTCGTATACCAGATTTGGCCGTCATTCGTGCCCGCCCAAATCAGTCCCTTCTGAATTTTTGAGGGCGCGATGGCAAACACAACTTCTCCGTAAAATTGTCCCAGATTGTCTCCGACAATTCCTCCGGAAGAGACGATGTGGCTGGGATCCTGCGTGGAGAGGTCCGGGCTGGTCACCTTCCAACTTTGGCCGCCGTTCGTCGTTTTGAAAATGACTTGGCAGCCGTAATAGACGACATTGTGGTCGAAGGGATCGACAGCGAGCGGCGGCGTCCAATGGCAACGGTATTTCAGGTCACTTGGCGCTGAGTCAATCGTATGAAGGTACGGGCTGACAGACCGGGCTCCCTTCGTTTTGGCATCCCAGCGTGTCACTTCGTCACCATAGCAGGTCGCCCAAACTGTAGCGGGATCGGCGGGATCCGGGATCGTAAAGCCGGATTCACAACCCCCCATGTGGTGATCCCATCCCGTTTCCTGCGAATCGATAGGCACGCTGGGGCCGCGCATGTTTCCGTCATCTTGCATGTTGCTATAGAAGTAGTAGGGGATCTGATTATCGACATCCACGTGATACATCTGGCCGATGGGCAACTGAACTCGGTGAAAACCGCGGCCGTGGACGGTGGTAATAATTAACCCAGCGTCGTCTGTGATTACAAATCGATCAGGATTTGCCGGATCAATCCAAATATCGTGAGTATCTCCGCCCCAGCGCACCTCTTGAAAATTCAGGCCTCCGTCCAGCGATTGATGAAACGAACTATTCGCCACCAGGACTTCGTTGTCATTTCCGGATGACACGGCGATTCGGATGTAGTAACCCGCCCGCCCGACCAAAGACCTCTGATAATTGACGGCCTTCCAATGCGCGCCCGCGTCGTCCGATCTCCATACCGAGCCCTGGTCTTTGGTCTGAATCAAAGCAAAAACGCGATTCGAGTTTGTGGGGGCAACCGCCACGTCAATCTTGCCTAGCGGCGAATGCGGCAAACCGTGCTCTTCGATGCGGGTCCACTTCGATCCTCCGTCACGCGAAACGTACACTGCGCTGCCCGGCCCTCCGCTGAACTCGGCCCAGGTGTGCATTTCGAGCTGCCACATTCCTGCGAAGAGCACCCGCGGATTGTGTGGATCCATGGAAAGACCGGAACACCCAATGTTTTCCCCCGCAAAAAGTACGCGTTCCCAGTGCAGCCCGCCGTCCATCGTGCGGTAAACGCCGCGTTCTTGCTGAGGCCCGGTCGCGCGTCCAACAGCGCAAGCAAATACAACATCGGGGTTCGAGGGATGAACGATTATCCGGCCAATGCGTCCTGTTTCTTGCAGCCCCATATTGGTCCAGGTCTTGCCAGCATCCGTGGACTTGTAGATTCCATTCCCGATTACATCGCTATCGCGGATGACCCATGCCTCACCGGTTCCGGCCCACACCACACTCGGGTCCGACGGAGCTACGGCAAGCGCGCCAATGGCTGCAACCGGCTCCTTATCGAAAACTGGTGTCCAACGATTGCCGCCGTCAGACGATTTCCATACGCCCCCCGAAGCGGCACCTGCGTAGTACGTGCTGGGGTCACCGGGAACTCCCGCAACTGATGCGATCCTGTTTCCAATTTTCGGACCGACAAATCGGAACCGAAATTGGCTGCCCTCTGCGGCTTCCGGCTCCTGCGCGTGTGCCGCAGCCACAAAGCTCAGAACCGTAAACAGTGCAAGACAAGCCTTCCACTTTCGGGTGAGCGCCACAAGAACCTCCAGAAGAGAATTATGGAATTCGATGTCCCAGGTCAGACGGGAAGACGCGGAACGCGGAGAGTATACATTATCCTCCGCGGCATTCGCGGTCCATACGATAGCAATCCTCCCTTGCCCTTTGGTGTGCCAGGGCGTTCGCGGAGTCCGCGCAAATCGCATTCCTCTCGCTTCAACAGAACTTCAGCAGGAGCTGCACGACACAACCGGATTCTAATCTGCTCCTTAATTGGATCGAAATCGATCGCGATGTTCTGCCCAGCATACGCAAACAATGCTGCCCATTCCAAGCGAAGTCTCGGTTCGAGGAGAGGATTATGAACTCTGTGGCCGTGTCCGGCTTGTAGTAGCTCGGAAATAATCGCGGGGTAATTGGTGCCGGCGGGGGGAATCGAACCCACGGCCTAGGGATTATGAGACCCTCGCTCTTCCACTGAGCTACGCCGGCACAAAGACAATTCTTAATGCTACGAAGTCTGTCGCAAAGGTGTCAAGCATTCCCGCAGACACGAACGGGGAAGCCTGGTCAGGTTCGACGCACTCTGTTTTTTCGTTCCAGTCGATTCATGCTGCTCAAGTTGCCCGGGTGGGCGACTGTCCTTAAGTCCCAAGACTCTTAGTACTACTGTACTGTTGACCCTACAAGTCCTAAACCCTATTCTCGTCGCGTAGTGAATTGACGGCCTCATCCGAACGGGCGAAAGCCTAGCGAAGAGACAGGCCGGGTAAGTGTGTACCTATGCGGAACAGGTCCGTTGCACGAGTTCCTTGACATCCCTGTAATAAGGGATAGAGTGTCTCTGGGTGTCTTTCATCCCCGGAGGCAAAATGTCCAGGAAACTCACGGTTGTGTTCCTTACCATGCTCATTTTGGTAGGGGCAATGGGCTTGAAAACTGTTGTTACGGCGCACGGCGACGGCTCCGTAATAATGGCGAACGGCGCAGCACCAGCACCGCCGACACCGTATAGGAACGGAGCCGCGCCGGCACCACCGACGCCGTATAGAAACGGCGCCGCACCGGCACCACCGACGCCCTATTGATGGCCGCGTAGTAGCCGCAGACGTTAGCTTAGATTTGCTGCGGAGCGGGGATCAGGGGGCGTAGATTGGCGGGAACGTGCCTGGTCCATTTGCATGCTTTATTTGGTTCGTGGGCCTCCTTTGTGAGGCGGCCGTCTTGGTGTGTGCGCTCAAGAAGCGGGCATTCCGCCGATATCTCCTCCTAAATCTGTACATGGCTTGCGTTGTGGTCAGCGAGCTCGGACGCTTCAAAGTCGTGGCAGAGTACGGCTTTAGCTCCATGCAATACCGATACTTCTACTTTTACTCAGATGCGATCTTGACGATCTTTCTCTATTTCGCCCTGAGTACCCTTTATGCGCATGTGTTCAGCGAAATGAAGGCTGAACGCTACGTGAAAATGGGTACCTTGCTGCTTCTTGCAGGGACGGCACTATTTACCTACGCGGTGGTGGAGCAATCCACTGCGAAATTCGTCACTCGTTTCGTCGTGGAGCTCTCCCAGAACCTATACTTCGTAGGTTTGGTTCTGACTTACGTTTTATGGGCGGCGATCCTCAAGCTTCGCGAGACTCGCACTCGGCTCATCCAACTCGTTCTCTCTCTAGGTGTTTACTTCAGCCTCTATGCCGCCAACTACGCCATCCGGAATCTATATCCGCCGCTGAGCTCGGTATTCGTGCCGTTGGTGCAGGTTTTTAGCCTATTCCTGCCGCTGGCCTGGGCTTATGCCTTCTGGCGTTTGCCAGAAGAAGCAAGATTGGTCCCTGCGCGTCTTGCGGTGATCCCCCGATGATGGCCGCGATCATTCTCGTCTGCTCAGTGGTTTTCTTGCTGCAGTTCTTTGTGTCTTATTGCCGCTCCCTGATTGCCGCGTCGATCAAGCAACCGCTTTCTGCAGAGGTGCAGGACGTCACAGGGATTAAAAGCTCCGCGAGCGGCGAAGATTTTGCGCGGGTCGTTCAGCTCCTGCAGCTCTGTCCGGACCGCCCGGAAGACCGCAATGGTGTTCAAGCTATCGGAGCCTACTTCGGCCTCCTGGGCTTTGTTCGCTCCACCGTAGCGCGACTTATTCCTACACTGCGCACGTGGACGGAAAGAGAACGCGGGCAGTGTACCTATTTTGCGGCGGTAACTCTCGAACGCCGCATTGCCTTCAGTAGAGACATGTTTGCCCAGCAGTTGGAATCCTAACGTCAGGCCGTTGACGACACTTCCTGTCAGACCCATCCGCTGCATGATTCGCCACATCCTCGCTGCATTCTTGGCTTGACTTTTCCCTTTTCGTGGTACGCTCATTTCGTTCCCTCCTCACCGGAGTGGACGCGTCCGCAGCGCAAAAACGACCGGTGACAAAAACATGTCTGCAATGTGGCGCCGTACTGCCTTCGAGCATACGCGTCTGCAAATTCTGTGATTCAGCTATTGAGGTTGGTTTCCATTCTCAGGAGGAGTGTTCCGCCTCCAGTGGGCAAGACAGTTCCGGTCTGAAAACAGGCCGGAGCAACGCGCGCTCCGCTGCCGGAGTGGACTCGGATTCCGCTTGGCGTGGCGAGCTCTCACAGCGGCTTCATGCCTACCGCGTCCGGCGGCGCAAGGTTGCACCGAGTCTTTCTCAATCACAGCTGCCATTCGAGGAGCCGACGTCAGAACCGGCGGTTCCTGCCAGTGTCGCCGTCGCCGAGGCGCAGCACGCGCCGGATGAAGATTTTGCCTTCACCATCGCAATCGGCCGAAATGCTGCGACGCGTGAAGAAGCCCGGATGGAAATCGACGTATCGCTGCCTCCCGTCGTCGACCAATCTTCTGGACAGACGCCTCGACAAGAGGAGCGTTCCGACCATTCGGGTTTGTACCCAGTGGCCTCGATTGATGAGCGCCGGATTGCCGGACTAATCGATGCCGGCTGCCTGCTTTTTGCGTATGGCGGCTTCCTCGCGCTCTTTGGTTCGCTCGGCGGGCAATTTACCTTGAGTAAACTAAGCGGAGCTGTGTGCATCGCGACGTTCGTTATCGTCTACTTGCAGTATTTCGCCCTGTTCACAGTTTTCGGAGGAACGACGCCAGGAATGATGCTGCGCGGCTTGCAAGTTGTCAGCTTCTCCGGCGAAACTCCCACCCCGCGGCAAATGCTTTGGCGCAGTGTTGGTTACATGCTTTCCGTTGGCACTTTCTTCATGGGATTTCTGTGGGCCATGTGGGATGAAGACGCCCTGACGTGGCACGATCGTTTGTCGCACACTTATCTTTGTCCGGCGCCGACGTTCGCCGACATGGACGCCACTCACGTCGCTCACAGCCGATGATGTGTGCACGTGCAGCAGACTTTCTGGGAACGGCTCTCTAGCGCTGGCAAGAGCGTGCAATGCGCAAGATCGCTGCGAGGCTAAGTTCGACATCGGCTTCTGTCGTCGCCCAGGAAGAGACGCTGACTCGCATCGCGGACTTTCCCTGCCACACCGTTCCGCCGCACCAGCATGTGCCGTCCTCCTGAACGGCGCGAATCACTTTTTGCGTGACTTCCGCGCTACCAAAAGACACCAGCACTTGATTGATGACAACTTCGTTCAGCACTTCGAAGCCTGCCTCGCGAAATCCCTCCGCGAATCGTTGCGCGTACGCACAGGTTCGCTCAATCAAGGAGCGCAGGCCTTCCCGGCCCAGGGACTTTAGCGCTGCCCACAATTCCACTCCACGCGCTCTTCGAGACGCCTCAGGTACGTGATACATCGGCTCGCGAAGTGTGCCTGCCTCGAGATATGCGGCGGTCATTGTCATGGCAGTACGCAACGCCATTCCGTTCTTCACAAGTACGATGCCGCTATCGTAATTGACGTTCGGCCATTTGTGCGCGTCGGTGGCCCACGAATCGGCTTGCCCGAAACCTTCGGTCAGATAGCGGTACTTGGGGGAGACGGCGGCCCACAAACCAAACGCTCCATCCACATGGACCCAAGCTCCTTGCTCACGGGCACGCGTGCAAATTTCCGCTGCTGGATCGAAGGACCCGGTGTTCACGTTGCCGGCCTGAAGGCAGAGGATGGTGCGCTGGTTGAGCCGTGGCAACTTGTCAGGGCGCATCCGGCCTTGACCGTCAACTTCCACGCACTTTAGACGCTTCTTCCCGAAACCTGCGAGCGTCAGCGCCTTGAGAAGTGAGGCATGAACTTCGTCACCGACCACGACATCGATTGGCGGCGCCCCAAACATTCCGTCATCCTCGACGTTCCATCCCGCGCGGGCGAGAAGGGCATGGCGCGCCGCCACTATTGCCGTAAAGTTCGCCATCGTCGCGCAAGTCACCAGCCCCCCGTCGCAATTCTCCGGCAAACCAAGAGCTTCGCATACCCAGCGCAGCGCCACCTCTTCCAGTTCGGCCGCCACGGGCGACATTATTCGCAATCCGGCATTTTGGTCCCACGCTGCCGCCAGCCAACTGGCCGCAAGAGATGCGGGGAGGGCTCCGCCAATTACAAAGCCGAAGTATCGTCCGCCTGTTGTGGCCACCGTCGCTGGAGAGCCAAGTCCATCCAGTTTCTCGATCACCTGGACCGCATCACTCGGCGAGGTGGGAAATGGTTCGCGGAATTTTGCCAGGCTCTGAACGTCCTCCTGTGCAGGGGCGACTCGGCGTTCACCAATGCCCCCCACGTATTTTAAGGCGCGTTCCGATGCTTGCCGTAGCACAACCTCAGCCGCAGTGCCCCGTTCATCTGGACTTTTTCGCATAGTCATGACCCTTTTCCATCCTGGCGTGCTCTCGTGGATAAGCACTCCGGCAAAGTTGGCGCGCCGGCGCCGGTTCGATCAGAGTATCTGGTTGAAAAGGGAGGGAAAGAGCCGAATTGTCTGCTACTTCTTTATGACCGCTTCGTCGGAAGCGATCTTTCCATCGCGGATAAAGATAATTCGGTGGGCGTGCTGCGCGATATCGTGTTCATGCGTGACGAGGATAATCGTGTTGCCTTGCCGGTAAAGGTTTTCGAACAGCGCCATAATCTCTTCGCCGGTTTTCGAATCGAGGTTGCCAGTTGGCTCATCCGCCAGAACGATCGAGGGCGAATTGACAAGGGCTCTGGCAATCGCCACACGCTGTCTCTGGCCGCCTGAGAGCTCGTTGGGCTTGTGAGACATCCGGTCCATCAAGTCGACGCGTTGCAGCGCCTTTTTTGCTTTTTCGATGCGCTCCTCCGCAGGCGTGCCGTTATAGATCAGCGGAAGTTCCACGTTGTGCAATGCCGTCGCGCGGGGCAGCAAATTAAACGTTTGAAAAACGAAACCAATCTCCTTGTTTCGGATATACGCCAACTCGTCGTCGTCCAAATCACTCACCAGGCGTCCGGCAAGCCAGTATTTTCCGGCGCTGGGAGAATCCAAACATCCAATAAGGTTCATCAATGTGGACTTCCCGGAACCGGAAGGTCCCATGATCGCCACATACTCGCCCTTGCGAATCTCCACGTCCACGCCGCTGAGTGCGTGTACCTTCTCCGAACCCATTTCATACACTTTTGTAAGGGCTTCCGTCTTGATCACGATACCGGAGCTGACCAAATCCTCGCGGTATGAATCTGCTGCCGTCGTCTCCACGGGCATTCGAATATCCTCGCTTGTTCAGATCCGTCAGCTCTGCTGGTCGTCCTGCTTCTTGGGAGCGGAGTTGTCTACTTTAATGCTAGCTTCCGGCTTCAGCGTTCTCAGCGCTTTGTAGCTGCCTACAACGATCTCATCGCCGACTTGCAAACCCTTCGTGACTTCAATATTGGTCACGCCGGTGATTCCGGTTTCCACCGGCCGGAAGATTGCTTTCTTGCCGTTGACGACGAAGACGCCTTGAATCTCTTCCTTCTTGGGATCGCCGGCCGCTGCCGGAGCGGGCGCTGCGAGCGTAACCCCAGAACCGCCTTGACTCTTTGCATTCTTGGCCGCTTCCTCGAGATCCTTTCGTGTGCGCACCGCCAGCGCCTGAATCGGAATGGCAATTACACTTTTCTTCTCGGCGGTTTTGATCTTTGCCGTCGTTGAAAGCCCGGGCCGCAAATTGCTCGGCGGACTGTCGAGTCTCACAACCACCTTGAAGTCCTTAGCTTCCTGCGTGCTCGTGGTGGACTGCGTCGTGGCCAGCCCGGAGCTCCGCAGCGTCGCCTGCGAACCGATCTCCGTGACTTTGCCTTTGAATACTTTCCCAGGCACCGCGTCGATGGTTACGTCGGCATCTTGACCGAGCTTCACGCTCACGATGTCCGTTTCGTCAACTTTTACTTCAGCGGTTACGACCGACATATCCGATAGCGTCATCAAAAAACTGCCGTTGGAATTCTGAATCCCCGGAACGACATAGTCGCCAACGCGCTCCGGCAAGTAACTCACGATTCCGTCGATGGGCGAGGTATACGTGGTCTTCGACAATACGTCTTTTGTCCGTACCAGCATCGCCTGGTTCTGATTAACCTGCGACCTGGTCTGGTCCAGTTGCGCTTTCAGCGACTGCACCTTCGCGCGAGCCGAATCCACCGCGGCCGCCGCAGAGTCATAGGTGGATTTTCGCTGATCGAAATCTTGCTTCGGTATCAGTCCATCCTTGAAGAGTCCTTGTCCGCGCTCCCAATCGAGCTTGGCCTTTTGCATGTTTGCCTGCTGAGAAACCAGGTCTGCCTGAGCCGCATCGTAACTTGCGTCAGCCGCCTGCACGCCGGATTCGGCTGAATGGATTGCAGCCGACTGCGCCTGTACGTCCGCGCTCGCCTGTACGTTTTCCTGGAGCAACAACTTGTCGCCCTTCTTGATATGGTCGCCTTCTTTCACAAGGATGGCGGTGATCCTGCCGAATCCCTGCGCCGTCACGTTCGTATAAGTGGTCGGTTTGATTTCTCCAGAGGCCGTCACGAGCGAAACCAATTCGTCTTGATTTGCCACCTTTGCCGTCTGGACCGTCACCACACCCTTGTTCGCCTGGTGGAGACTGAACAGCACAATCCCTATCAACACCCCGGCCACGACCACTCCGATGACTGCCTTTTTCCACGTCTTCATTTGAATCCTCTTTAATCCACTCTCAAAAGCGCGCCCCAACCGTGCCCGGGGCAGACCATCCAAGAAGGGACACGGTTGCGTTGCTTTTCGCCCGTCCTCTACCTTACATACGCCCGTATAGGTCGAAATGTTTCGCGAGAGGATACAGCGTACTTCGCGGTATGGGCTTCCCGCCAGGGCCACCACGAGCCCTACTGACGGGGTAACTCGGCCTAACTTCGGCAACTCAGGCGCGAATCTCCTCCCTATTCTAGATTCAAACCAGCCTAAAGGGAAGAAATCCTCGCTGCTTGCTCGAACTCCCGGAAACGTACCGACCTACCTATTATGACGACTGCCAGCACAATTTGTTACAGGGTGGCGGCCGGTCTTGGGGCACATTGCCCGTTTGTCCTAATTGGTTTGATGCTATACTTTTTGTCATTCGACAGGTGGACTTCTCTGCCGTCAAACGCAGCGAGGTTTCCGCTCAAAAAACCGCGGAGAGGTGGCAGAGCGGCTGAATGCGGCGGTTTGCTAAACCGTTGTAGGGGCCAAAACTCCTACCGGGGGTTCGAATCCCCCCCTCTCCGCCAGAATTCAGACACTATATTAGTTCATAGTGCTATTCAGAATTGACGCCGAGGCGATTTGCCTGCATCGCTTGCGAGAGCGAGGCGCTTTCACCAGCCATGTGGGGACGCACTCGCGCCAGGCAGAGTTGCAGTCGCACGGGCGAAGGAATCCGCAAAAGCATACGCATCAACGTGGACGTGTTGGAGTAGGTTCCCGGTCCTCATGTATCTCAAAATTTGCCGGCGGCGTCACGCCAAGGAGGTATTCGACGAAGTAATCCCGTCGCCGGCGGACAAGATACAAGTTCCCGCCCTCCCCGTGGTACATGTTCGGAACGATCAGCATGTCAAAATCTTTGTTGGTCTTCATCAAGGCATCGGCAAACCGCATCGTCTCCACCACATGAACGTCGTCGTCAACGTCGCCATGGATGATCAATAGATGTCCCTTCAGCCGGGTCACAAACTCCAACCTGAGTCTGACCAGACTCAAATATGCCAAAAGCGCCCAAGCGTTCCAGGGTCATTTCAAAATCTAAATGAATGGTAGCGAAAACCCAAGAACAAGTCGCAGGACCGAGAGGAAAAAGTGATTGCTCTCGGGCCGGATTATGTATATTGTATGCAAGACGTGATGTCAATATGAATTAAAAGATTTGTGCGGCCCGCTCTCCCCGCCTTTTCGTTTTGCGGGAGCTGCTTATTCATTGAAGTATATCGGCTACATTCATAGGCAATCTAAGCGGCGAATATGCCAAGTTGCGCCGAGTGATTTTGCAAAAATCAGACGTTACTAAAAGCCTACGTACTGTCGGTCTTTCGAGGGCGAGGCGAATAGCAATCCTGAATCCGGAAGGGTCGAGGAATCCCCATTTCCATGTTTGAACGACTGCAGCGTGTTCACATAGTTGATTCACACACGGGAGGCGAGCCGACGCGCATCATCGTCTCTGGAGGGCCGGCGCTGCCTTGCAAAGATATGGCATTGTGTCTCGGCCAGTTTCGAAACGGCCACGATTTCTTGCGGCGCGCGCTCGTGAACGAGCCTCGCGGCTCGGAAGTTGTCGTCGGGGCGCTGCTCTGCGAGCCCGTGAAACCTGGAAGCGCCGCGGGAGTCATCTACTTTAATAATGTCGGCTACCTGGGGATGTGCGTGCATGGCACCATCGGGCTGGTAGCCACCCTTTCGTATCTGGGGCGAATTGGCATCGGCGAACACAAGATCGACACTCCAGTAGGCACAGTTTCGGCCACACTGCTGGAAACGGGCGAAGTCTCCGTCGCAAACGTTCCGAGCCAGCGAACCGAGAAATGCGTCGCGGTTCACGTACCGGGGTATGGAACGGTACGCGGCGACGTGGCCTGGGGGGGAAATTGGTTTTTCCTCGTCAACGACCATTCCTTCGATCTACTGATCGGCAACATCGATGAACTGACACAATTTACTTGGGCGATCCGCCAGGCCCTCGAGAAGAAGGGAATTAAGGGCGCGGACGGAAAAGAGATTGATCACATCGAGCTCTTCAGTCCTTCCCAGATTCCGGGTGTCAACAGCAAGAATTTTGTGCTTTGCCCTGGAAAAGCATACGACCGTTCGCCATGCGGTACAGGCACGAGCGCCAAGCTTGCTTGTCTCTACGCAGATGGCAAGCTCAACCCGGGCGAGGTTTGGCGGCAAGAAAGTATTGTTGGGAGTGTGTTCGAGGGGCAGGTCCGCATCGAAAACGGGGAAATCATTCCCGTCATCAAGGGCTCTGCGTTCATCACTTCTGACGCGGATTTCATTTTTGATCCGTGTGATCCGTTCCGTTACGGCATTCAAGAATGATGCGTGCAACCGATGTTTTGATCGTTGGCGCGGGAATCGTGGGTGCCGCGTGCGCTTTTGAACTTGCTCGTGCCGGATTGCGCGTGGCCGTCGTGGAAGAGCGATTCACTTCGGCGGGGGCAACCGGCGCTTCGATGGGCCACCTCGTGGTGATGGACGATTCGGAAGCGCAGTTCTCTTTGACCCGTTATTCTCAGGTTCTGTGGGAAGAAATCCACGAGGAGTTGCCGCCTTACGTCGAATTCGAAAGATGTGGAACTATTTGGGTTGCCGCGGATGAAGAAGAACTGGCGGAAGTCCGCCGAAAGTGCGCCTACTATCATGACCGTGGAGTTCACGCCGAAATCCTCGATCCTCAAGCTTTGCACCAGGCCGAGCCACAACTACGCATGCCCCTTGCGGGCGGTCTACTAGTAGAAGATGATTCCGTCATCTATCCTCCGGCAGCTGCCACCTTTCTGCTGCAAAGAGCGATCGAGTTGGGCGCTTTGCTGCACGTAGGTAAACCGGTGGTATCACTGTCCAAAGGGAGCGCCCGCCTGGCGGACGGCACCACCTTCAGCGCTGGACGACTGATCAATGCTGCCGGCCAATTCGCTCCCAGGTTAACTCCGGGCGTTCAGGTCAAACCACGGAAGGGGCATCTTGTTATCACCGACCGTTATCCAGGCACGGTTCACCATCAACTCGTTGAGCTTGGCTACCTCAAGTCGGCGCACTCACTCACAAGCGATTCCGTCGCTTTTAATGTCCAGCCCCGCAAGACCGGCCAGCTACTCATCGGTTCGTCGCGGCAGTACGATGTTGCGCACGATGAGGTTGAACCAGACATTGTCTCGCGGATGCTGGAGCGCTCATTTGAATACCTGCCGGCCTTGTCTGCATTTTCCGGCATTCGGGTGTGGACTGGTTTTCGTCCCGCTACTCCAGACAAGCTGCCGCTGATCGGTCCATGGCTCGAGGATCCGACTCTTTACATCGCGACCGGGCATGAAGGGCTGGGAATTACGACTTCCTTGGCCACGGGCAAGCTGATTTGCGCGCAGCTTCTCGGTCAGACTCCCGCGATTCCGGCCGAGCCCTATTTGCCGTCGAGACAAATGGCGAACGCCGCAAGAGTCGAAACAAATGTCTGAAACTCTCACAGTTCGTGTGAACGGCACGCCGGTAATTGTCCCTGCTGGATCTGCTGTGGCTGTCGCTGTGCTTCTCTCGAGCGGTACTTCCCGAACGTCGGTCTCAGGCCAGCCTCGCGCTCCGCTTTGTGGTATGGGTACTTGCTTCGAATGCCGCGTGGAAATTAACGGCCAACCCCACCGTCGGAGTTGCCAGGTCCTGTGTGAAGAAAATATGGAAATCAACGCCCATGGATAGTAGCTCTCATAGGAACTTTGACGTCGCGGTGATCGGCGCCGGCCCTGCGGGAATTGCCGCCGCGGTAACGGCCGCCGAGTCCGGTGCCAGCGTTGCGCTCCTGGATGACAACCCCGCACCCGGCGGCCAGATCTGGCGCGGCAGCGCGAGCGGATCGCATCACTCGGAGTCGACGCGCTGGCTCGAAAGGCTCTCGAGGTCAAACGTCACCTTGATAGCCGGCACACGCGTTTTCCACGCTCACGACGGCCGCCTGGAAGCAGAGTCGGACGATTCTCTTTGGCAGATACACTACAGTAAGTTGATCCTTGCGACCGGAGCACGCGAACTTTTTCTTCCGTTCCCCGGGTGGACCCTTCCAAATGTCGTCGGCGCCGGTGGGCTCCAAGCCATGGTGAAATCTGGATTACCAGTAACCGGCAAACGCGTTGTTATCGCTGGCACCGGCCCGCTTCTCCTTGCCGTGGCGGGGTATTTGAGTGAACGCGGAGCCAGTGTCCTGTGCATCTGCGAGCAAGCGCCCTTCTCGCAACTCCGCTCCTTCACCTTGGCGATGGTCGCGGTTCCTCGCAAACTTGTCGAAGCAGCGCAACTCCGATTCCGCTGCAGGCGCGCTCCCTACTTCACTAGCGCTTGGCCGGTCGCCGCGATTGGGCAGGACCGCTTGCAGGCAGTTCGAATATCGGATAACGGTCATCTCCGCGAAATCGAATGCGATTATCTGGCTTGCGGATTCCATCTCGTTCCGAACCTTGAGCTGCCTCGCGCATTACAATGCAGCGTGAAGGACGGTTTCGTCGAAGTGAACGAGCTTCAGGAGACCTCGCAGTCGGATGTTTACTGTGCTGGAGAACCCACTGGAATCGGCGGCATGGAGCTTTCGATCGTCGAAGGTCAGATTGCAGGCCATTCGGCGGCCGGCCGTCGCAATTCCGCAAAACAACTGTTCGCAGCCCGCACGCGCTACAGGAGAGTTGTTGGAGCAATGAGGAAAACTTTCGCGTTGCGCTCAGAGCTCGCAACTCTGGCGAAGCATGACACCTTCCTCTGCCGCTGCGAAGACGTTTCCATCGAAGACGTCCGCAAGCATGCCTCCTGGCGCGCTGCCAAATTGCACTCCCGCTGCGGCATGGGCCCGTGTCAAGGACGTGTCTGCGGCGCGGCTGCCGAGTTTCTTTTCGGATGGACCATGGACTCCTTGCGTCCACCGATATTTCCCGTGCGCTGTTTGAGTCTTGCAGCGATGTCCTCGCCTGCGATTCCGGCGCAACCCCTTGGAGGATCACAATGAAGTGGCAGGGTGTCATTTCCGCAATCACCACGTGCTTCGCAAAGAGTTCGCAGATTGACCACGCATTCATAACCGGCCACTGCCAGTGGCTCGTTGAAAATGGCTGCACCGGAGTCGTCGCTCTGGGTTCCTTGGGTGAAGGTGCGACGCTCTCCTTCGACGAAAAAGTCGCCGTCCTGAATACCTGCGCCAACGCACTTAAAGGGCGTGCGTCAGTCGTCGCGGCAATCTCTTCGCTGACCACCGCCGAGGCCGTAAGCTTCGCCAAGCAAGCGCACGCTGCTGGTTGCGACGCTCTGATGGTCCTGCCTCCCTACGTCTATCGCGGCGATTGGCGAGAAATGAAGGCCCACGTCTCCGCGATCTTCGATGCAACGCCACTGTCATGCATGCTCTACAACAATCCGATTGCCTACGGTACGGATTTTCTGCCCGAGCATATTCGCGAACTTGCCGCAGAGCGCGCCAATTTCCATGCCGTGAAAGAATCAAGCGCGGACGTTCGCCGTGTTTCTGCCATTCGCGCTTTGCTCGGTGACCGCCTCGCCCTGTTCGTTGGCGTGGACGATGCCATTCTCGAAGGCATCGCCGTGGGCGCCGTTGGTTGGATTGCTGGTCTGGCCAACGCATTGCCGCGCGAATCCGTAGACCTTTTCGAATATGGCATCCAGGGCAAATCCTCGCAGGCTTTTGAGCTGTATCGCTGGTTCCTTCCCTTGCTGCGTCTCGACACCGTCCCGAAGTTCGTTCAACTCATCAAGCTCGTACAAGAAGAACTCGGTGTAGGCAACGCGGACGTCAGGCCGCCAAAGCTTCGGCTTACGGGTGAAGAACTTCGAGCCACCAAGGATCTGATCCACGACGCGCTCCGCAAGCGCCCGCAAAAAGCCAGCACCGAACTCCGGCTTCGGCAAGCGGCGAAATAACGGACACACGCGATGGAAATACTTGGTAAATCCCTGATTGGTTTTCGCGACTCCGCATCCACCGGCGCTCCTTTCAGCGCGTGGAATCCAGCCACCGGCGAGAAAATCGCCCCGGCCTTTTTTTCCGCGAGCCCGAAAGATGTTCAGCGAGCGGCCGAGCTTGCCAGCGAAGCCTTCCCCAGCTATTCCCGCTTGTCCGGTCGTGAGCGAGCTTCTTTCCTCAATTGCATTGCTTCTCGCCTCGAATCGATCACCGATTTACTCGTAGCGCGCGCGCATGCCGAGACAGCACTTCCCGAGCCGCGCTTGAAATCAGAAACGGCACGCACTTGCAATCAACTTCGGCTGTTTGCTTCCGTTGTCGAGGAAGGCTCCTGGGTTTCCGCGCGCATCGACCACGCGGATCCCCAACGCAAGCCCTTGCCCAAACCCGATGTCCGCTCGATGTTGTTTCCCCTCGGACCCGTAGTCGTATTCGGAGCCAGCAATTTCCCGCTGGCCTTTTCGGTTGCTGGCGGTGATACCGCCTCCACGTTAGCCGCTGGAAATCCGGCGATCGTCAAAGCACATCCCGCCCATCCGGGCACCAGCAACCTCGTTGGGCGCGCCATTCGCGACTGCGTTCGCGAGCAGCGTTTACACGAAGGCGTGTTTGCTCTCCTGTTCGACTCCGGAACGGAAGTCGGCGCGAAGCTTGTTCAGCATCCCCTCGTCAAGGCCGTCGGTTTCACCGGCTCAATCGCCGCCGGACGCGCTCTGATGGACTTGGCGGTCCGTCGGCCAGAGCCCATCCCCTTCTACGGCGAAATGGGCAGCACCAATCCGGTATTTATTCTGCCGGGGGCCATGGCTGCGCGCGGTAAGGAGATCGCTTCTCACCTTCACGCCTCTTTCACGCTGGGAAGCGGGCAGTTCTGCACCAAACCTGGCTTGGTTTTCCTTCCTAAACAGGAGGCCTCGACGAATTTCTTTCCTGAATTCCAAGACAAAGTCGCCCATTCTTCCAAATTTGCGCTTCTGACCTCCGGCATTCGAAACTCCTATCAACGCGAAATCAAGAATCGTAAGGATCGCCGAGATTTAACTCTAGTAGCCGAAGGCGAACAGGCGAGCCCCGGCCAAGCCTTCCTCGCGGGAGTTGCGGTCTTCCAAACGGATGTTCCCAGTTTATTGAGCAGTCCCGACCTGGGATCCGAAGTTTTTGGTCCCTCGACACTGTTGGTTCGTTTTGCAACGAACGACGAACTTCTCGAGGCCGCTCGCAGTCTCTACGGCCATCTCACCGCCACGATTCACGGCACCGAGGAAGACCTGCATGAATTTTCCGACTTGGTCCAGATACTAAGAGACAAGGTCGGCCGCATCGTTTTCAATGGCTTTCCCACCGGCGTTGAAGTCTGTCACGCCATGGTCCACGGCGGGCCCTACCCCGCGAGCACCGACAGCCGCACCACCTCCGTCGGCTCGCAAGCAATTTTTCGTTTCGCGCGTCCCGTCTGCTTTCAGGATTTCCCGCAATCCGCGCTTCCCGACGAATTGAAAGACGGCAACCCGCTGGGAATCTGGAGAACGGTAGACGGCAAGTTCACGCGATGACAGTTGTAAATTTAACATTTATTTTATAGGCTCAACGAGGTACGCAAAGCTGTCCACAGGACGGTAGCAGAAAATTTGCCTACTCAGATCCGGGCCGCTGGCAATTTTTGTGAAATCCGGTAACTTTTAGTGCTACTTCTTGGCTCGCTTGCTTGGGTGATACTTGTTTGGTGAACTTGCAACTATGAAGGCAACGAATCGTCGTTCAACTATCGAGTCAATCTCTCCGAGAAAATCGGACCCCATCCGGAGGCAATCTCTTTCTGCCGCCGTCGTCGAGCGCCTCCGGGAAAAAATTCTCACCGGCGAACTGCGCGAAGGTGAACAGCTTCGCCAGGATGCCATTGCCACTGAATTTCAGATTAGCCGCATCCCCGTGCGTGAAGCTCTAAGCCATTTGGCTGCCGAAGGCCTCATCACCATTGTCGCCAATCGCGGCGCGATTGTTTCTGCTTTGTCACCCGACGAGATCATGCAGATGTTCGAAACGCGCGCCGTTCTCGAATGCTATATGCTGCGTCACGCCATCCCGAACATGAAGCAAGCGGATTTTCAGCGTGCGGAAGACATCCTCGTTCAGTACGAGCAGTCCCTCAAGAAGGATTCCGAAGTGAAGTCCTGGGGCCAGTGGAACTGGAGTTTTCATTCCGCCCTCTACGCTCCCGCCAATCGTCCTTTCATGCTCTCTTTCTTGAAGACTCTGAACATCAACTGTGACCGCTACACTCGTCTCCATCTTGTCTTTACCCGCGACCTCCACCGGGCCGGCGAGGCGCACCGCGAACTTCTCGCTGCCTGCAAGACGAAAGATCCTGAGATTGCTGCTGCGGCCCTCTGGAAGCACATTACCGAAGCGGGTGAGTATCTAAAGGAATTTATCAAGCGCCATCGCGAGCAGCACTCCTGAACCCCTACGTCTGTGGCGTGGATTTGATCCAAGACCCGGTGTGTGAGGGAGTGGAGATCATCCAATGAGCGTAAAGGCGACACTCGGTGTCATCATCGGCAATCGAGGATTCTTTCCGGATCAACTGGCGAAGAGCGGCCGTGAAGAAATGATTCAGATTTTGCGAACGGCAGGCATTGAGACGGTTGTTCTTGGGCCCGAGCAAAGCAAGCATGGCGCGGTCGAAACGCATGAGGAAGCCAAGCGATGCGCGTCGCTATTTCGCTCCGCGAGCGATCGAATCGACGGCGTCATCGTCTCACTTCCGAACTTCGGTGACGAGCGAGCGATCGCGGACACATTGCGTTTGGCGGCCTTGAATGTGCCGGTATTGGTGCAAGCAACGCCGGACACTCCATCAAAAATGACAATTGCACATCGGCGCGACAGTTTTTGCGGGAAAATGTCGGCCTGTAACAATCTCTCGCAGTACCGAATTCCTTACTCCTTGACGAGCCTGCATACGGTAGAGCCGCAGTCCGATGCGTTTCGCCGCGATCTCGAGTGGTTCCTGGCCGTTTGCCGCGTCGTGAAAGGATTGAAGCGTTTGCGAATCGGAGCTATCGGCGCCCGGCCGGCGGCCTTCAACACGGTTCGCTATAGCGAAAAGATTTTGGAAGCCAACGGGATCTCGGTCGAGACCATTGATCTGTCAGAGATTCTGGGCCGTATTGAGCGGATGAAGGACGACAATCCTGACGCGCAAAAGAAGCTGGATGCCATCCGGCGCTACATTTCCACCGGAAGCGTTCCAAACTCCGCGCTGCTAAAAATGGCCAAGCTGGGAGCCGTGATCGACGGCTGGATGCGGGACGCCGAAGTATCGATCAGCGCCATTCAGTGCTGGACTTCGCTTGAAGAGTACTTCGGGGTTGTACCCTGCACGATCATGAGCATGATGAGCGACGATGGGCTCTCGAGCGCATGCGAAGTGGACATCGCCGGCGTCGTTGGAATGCACGCGCTGCATCTTGCTTCGAAAACTCCCAGCGCGCTTCTGGATTGGAACAACAACTACGCAGAGGATCCCGACAAGGCGGTTTGCTTCCATTGCAGCAATTTACCGAAACATTTTTTCAAAGACGTGCGCATGGACTTCCAGGAGATTATTGCGGGGACTGTGGGCAAGGAAAACACGTTCGGGACGTGCGTAGGCAGAGTGAAAGCCGGGCCGATGAGTTTTGCGCGATTTTCCACGGATGACCTTCACGGCGCCATGCGAGGTTACGTTGGCGAGGGGAACTTTACCGATGATCCGCTCGACACGTTTGGCGGCGCAGGCGTCGTACACATTCCTCACTTGCAGAAGCTGCTCCGGTACATTTGCGAGCGCGGGTTCGAACATCACGTGGCCGCGAATTTTTCTACCGTGGCCTCCGCGGTGCATGAGGCTGCAACGCGGTATCTCGGCTGGGACATGTATTGGCATCGCCCGTGAGCAGAGTCATCGCAGGCATTGATATGGGAACGTTGAATTGCCAACCCGTGTTCTTGAAGAATGGCTGGGGAGAACGAGGAGCAAGTTCGAGGGCGCATCAGGGGGCCACTTTAAGCGGACTTCCGTCGAAGACCACTGGCCCCGGCCACACGCCTATTTCGCGAACCGCCGAACGCTGAAGGAAATTGGCAGCCCGACCACGACCATGTGGACCAGCAGCCCTAGAATCAGGTCATGAAGTCTGTAAGGGCCCCTGGCATGAAGCGCGGAGAGCGGCAAAACGACAAGACTCATTACCTCTTCCACCGCAGCGCCAAAGAACAAACCACACACCAGTGGGTGCTCCAGCATAAAACTCAGCCTGCGGCTCGCCATGTAGTAAACAGCCGCTGCCGAGCAGGCGATAAAGAAGTGCAGTGCGACGCCAAGAACATATGTGGCGGCGCCTCCGTGCAAAGCCTGTCGCCCCAGCAGGCCGGCGGCAATCACAAGCGGAATTTTCCATCCAAACAGAATGCAGGCTTGGAGCAGGTCCAAAGTCCCGGCAATCCCGCCACCTACTGCGATTGCCAATAATGCATTCCTCTTCCCCAATGGCTTAGGTGCAGAAGCTCCAATCATGCGATATTCCCCTTTCACGCCTGACTTGTTTGCAATCCGCAACGCAGTTGCACGATACCCGGGTTGGACCCAAGAAGAGGGGTAACCCGAGTGACCTTACTTGAAGAGAGCTAGATCGATTGCATCGGCCATGGCCTGATAGCCAGCATCGTTAGGATGAAGATGGTCTTTTGAAGCGAAGCGCGGCAGCAGTCTGCTGGGGTGATCGGGATCGCGCAAAACCGCATCGAAGTCGATCACCCCGTGAAACGAGCCGCCGGTCCTGATCCATTTGTTTACAGCCTGCCGGGTTGCTTCCTTCGAATCGGAGTAGTAACCAGGAAGGTCTACGCCTTCAAAAGGACTGATCGTTGCGCAAATCAGCTTGACCCCGTGAGCGTGAGCGCGGGAAATCAATTGGCGGTACGCGTCGATTAGGTCCTCCGGACCGCGAATGTCAGCGGGATCTGCAAGGTAGCGCCCGCCCAGCTTTGCGCCGGGGAAACCGATGTCATTGATCCCTTCGAGTAGCACAATGTGAGTTACGCCTGGCAGCGCCAGGGCGTCCCGATCGAAGCGAGCCAAGGCACTGACGCCGAATCCGGCACCGAAGCCGGCGCCGGCGCGGAGGCCATCGCTCAGCAACCGGTTACCAGCTAAGCCCGCATTGACCACTGCCAGCTGCGAACCTTCGGGCGTCGTTCCCAGACGGCGGATGAGATCGCTCGGCCAATTGTGATCTGCATCCACAGTCGAGCCATCTCCATCCGTGACAGAATCGCCAAACGCCACGACGAGGCGCTGAGACGGCTGAGCAGGGACGAGCACAGCACTGACCGCGATTGACGATTTAGACGTGGCTCCAGCATCTATCTTTTCCGCACGAGTGTAGTCACCATGCTGCGAGACCACTGCGCGCTTGAGAGCGAGCTCATGCACGGTGGGTGTAGCGACGCGCTTGGGGAAATAGAGACTTATGCTGATCTCGGCTCCCGAAATCACGGGAAAGGCCGCCGGGTCGCTGAGGACCGCCGCCCCGGCGGGGACGGTGACCGAATTGCGCCCTGCAAAAGTGACTGTCTGAATCGAGCCTGACTTGACGCTCGCGGGATCGTTCGGCACAGCAATAGTCGCCGAGCCGATTAGGAGGGGTGCGGAGCCGTATTCGTTAGAAAAGCGAATGCAGATCTGGGCTCCCCCGATAGATACGCGCACGCGCTCTCGCACGGTCTGGTCTTCGAGATTGAGCAGCGGAAGCTTTGGATCGGGGTCCGCCCAGTCCGGGCTGGCCGCCCAAGTGGCGATCCAGGCGTTTCTTTGAGCCCCAGCAAGTTGGGTGACAACCAAGAAAAGGCAAGCTAGAGCGCAATTCCGTAGCGCGTTCATGCCAGTGGAGTTCTCCATATTAAGCTCGAACCTTGTTCAATCTAGGCCTTACTTCATTGCCGAAAAATCGGACGGATGCATGTACACTTCATCCACCTTAAACACTTGGTTCGCCTTTTCTATGAGCGGTACCGCCTGTTTCCTATACTCTGGAAACGCCGGGTCGGCATGAAGCGCGTCCCAATTCTTTTTCGCTTCGTCCCGGCTGGGATGAGCCACGAGGTAGATAAATGTGTTGGCCCAAGCAGGATCATCGTCGTCGGGCACCCAGTACCCGACGACATTGAGATCATGCTTGGCTTGTAGCTTGGAAACGTCGCGAAAGATCGACTCGAGGGCCGGCACTTTGCCGGGCACAGTGTGATAAACCATGAGCTCGAATACGTGATTGCTGTCGGCCCGCGCTTGATTCACGTGCATTAGGCGGCCAGTAAGGAGCGATCCGGCGGCAAAGGAGAGCAATGCGGTGCCGCAGACAATCCATCCTTTGAACTTCCAGCGATTGCGCACTGCCATGACTGGTTCATGGTTCGTCTTCATGAGTTCCTTCTCCTCCGTTGGTTTGTCGCCCTGCATACAGTCAGTTGACTGACTGACACGATACTCAAAACCGGATGGTGGCGTCAACGCCCTCGGGCGACTCATGCAACTTGCTCTCCCAAGGAGGCGCCGGCCGATTTGTTCGCACTTGCTGCCGCGCCTTATTATGAAATCCTATGCGCCCGGCCATTGACGTTGACATCCCCTCGAACTTAACATGTAAGCTAGTCAACTGACTATTGGACGGAGTGATGCCAAAATTGAAAGCAAACAACCGGACGCGGCTCCTTCAAGCCGCCGAAAAGGTCACCTACCGGCATGGGTTCGGCAACACGGCGCTCGCTGACATCGCGGAGGAGGCCAGGGTCCCACTGGGCAACGTCTACTACTACTTCAAGACGAAGGACCAAATTGGCAATGCAATTGTGGAACTGCGCGTCTCGCGATTCAGGAGATTGCTGCAGGAGTTGGACAGAGCAGATTCTCCCAGAGAGCGGCTGTGCGGCTTCGTGCAGATAAAAATCAACAATCGCGAGACGCTGGCGCGCAGTGGCTGTCCTGTCGGGACCTTGTGCTCCGAACTGCATAAGCATGGCGGCGCAGTGGCAAAGAAATCGACGGTGTTGTTCGCGGAGGCTCTGGCATGGATGGAAGCGCAATTCAAGGCACTTGGCAAAGGTGATGATTCGCCTGGACTCGCCGTACATCTTCTATCCGCAACACAAGGCCTATCGGTGCTGGCTCACACTTTCCACGACCCCGGGATGATCGATATGGAGGCGGCGCGACTCAAGCAATGGATTCGCGCGCTCTAGTTGTAATTCCAGGAACTCACAACTTCACGGCAACCAAACGGCTGACCGAGGCGGGACTAATCGAGGGTCCGACGAGCGGCCCGCACCGGAATTGGACGATGCGCGACGCCGCTATTATCGGTTGTCGGCCCTCGGCAGGCGCGTGCTCGTCGCTGAATGCGATCTCCGGCAGGAATTGGTTCGTACCATTCGAGTGAAACAAGGCATGGTGACGGAATGAGTTTGGCATAGCGGATCTACCGGCGGCCGGCGCAAGCCTTTCCGCACGAATTCAAATTGGCCTATGGCACAGAGGTGATGCAGCTCGGGGAAGACGTTGTGGAGGAAATAGCCAAGAGGCATGGAGCTGCCGGACTGATCCGGGTATTCTGCGGGCAGGCGGCAACTAAGTTACAAATAGGCAGGCGTAATTATCTGTCGGCCACAGTCAAAGTCGTTTCGATCAAGTCGACGGAATTCCCGCCCACCATGATTTTGAAGGTCCCCGGCTCGACGACGCGATGCATATCGCGATTCAGGAATGACAGCTCTCCGAAACCGAGGGCGAACTCGACGGACTTCGTTTGTCCTGGATCAAGGGTGATCCTTCGAAAGCCGCGCATCTCTTTGACGGGACGAGTGACAGAACTGATTTCATCGCGAACGTAGAGCTGAACGACTTCGTCTCCCTGAAGCTTGCTCGTGTTGGTCACGTTTACGCTGACGTGCGCCGTACCTTCGGGACCGATGGTATCGGGCGTCACACGGAGATTGTCGTACTTGAACGTGGAATAGCTCAAACCCCAGCCAAAGGGATAGAGCGGCTCGGTGGTGCTGCCGAGATATTCTCGTTTTGCCGAAGGTTTTTGATAGTAGTAATCGGGAAGCTGGCCGACCGAGCGAGGCACGGTGATAGGCAATCTGCCGCCAGGGTTGTAGTCGCCAAACAATACTTCCGCAGCTGCGGTGCCGCCCTCCTGGCCGAGATACCAGCCATCAAGAATCGCCGGAACATTTTCGGCGAGGTAGGTGATCGCATTGGGCCGGCCATGCAGCAGAAGGACAACGACGGGCTTGTGAGTCGCAAACATGGCCTTTGCGAGGTCGTCCTGATTGCCGAGCAAGGTGAGATCATCGCGGTCGCCCTTGTGCTCGGGAGCCCACGCTTCACGGGACGTTTGCTCGTTGTCGCCCAGAACGAGAATTATGACGTCAGCTTTCTGGGCGGTTTTGACAGCATCGGCGATGCGCTTGGCATTCAGCGCCGGTTCGCCAATCACAACTTTGTCCGCATTCCAATCCGGTGGCGTTTCGGTGATCTTGGTGCCTTCCGCATAAAGGACTTCCAAACCCGATCCAACGCGGTTCTTGATACCCTGCAAAATGCTGATGCCGCGGCCCGGGTTGTTACTGTAGCCGCCCAGATGAACCTCAGCTGCGTTCGGGCCGATTACGGCGATGCGCTTGTACTTTGAAGCATCCAGGGGCAGAAGGTGGTCCTGGTTTTTCAGGAGGATGATGGTTTCGCGCGCGGCTTGAAGCGCCAGCCTTTGGTGGTCGGCGTCATTGGTGATTTTTTCCGCATAATCGGGATCGACATAGGGATCATCGAAAAGTCCTGCCAGAAACTTTTCGCGGAGAAGGTTCGCCACAGCGCGATCGATGGTAGCTTCCGCAACTTTGCCATCTTTCACTTGCTGAATCAGGCTGGGGAAGGCATCTGGAAAGGGCAGCTCGACATCGACTCCTGACTCCAAAGCGAGTTTGGCGGCAGCCTCCTTGGTTCCAACGATGTGATGAATCCTGATGAGCTCGGTGATGCCGAAATAGTCCGACACCAGAACCCCGTTAAAGCCCCACTCCCGGCGAAGAATGTCTATCAAGAGTTGTTTGTTACTGTGCGAAGGAATGCCATCGATTTCGTTGTAGGAAGCCATCACACTTTGCACATGGCCTTCTTTGACGGCGGCTTCAAAAGGTTTCAACCAATATTCACGAATAACTCGTTCCGAGTAATTGCCAGGCGCGACGTTGGTGCCGCCTTCGGGCTGGCCATGGACAGCGAAATGTTTCGCCGTCGCCAGCACATGCGTTTTGTCGATGAACGGCCCGGTACCCTGAAATCCTTGGATGGCTGCAACGCCGATGCGGGAAACGAGATACGGATCTTCGCCGTAGGTTTCTTCCGTGCGGCCCCAGCGCGGGTCGCGCGCAAGATCCAAAACAGGCGCCAAACATTCCTGCGCGCCTCGAGCGCGGACCTCAGCCGCGGTCGCAGAAAACACATCGTGCACTAAGTCTGGATCCCAAGTGGACGCCAGCCCGATCGCCGATGGGTAGGAAGTGCCTATAGGGGCGGCGTGCCCGTGCAGGCATTCTTCGTGGAAAAGCACAGGAATGCCGAGACGCGTGTTTTCTCTAACCCACTTCTGCACCGTGTTCGTGAACTCCGCCATATTGCGCGGATCGCGGCCTTCGCTAGGACGTGAAATTTCCCCAATGCCATCCTTCAGCAGGACTGCCGCGTGGTCCGGAAGAAACGCCCCCTTGTCATCTATGAAGCGCGATTCAGGGGTCTTCATGAATTGCTGGTTCTCCCAAACGCCTTCGAGCTGCGCGACCTTCTCTTCCAGTGTCATGCGCGAAAGGAGATCGGTGAGACGCTGCTCAACGGGAAGTTTCGGATTGCGATAGGCGGGAACCTCCTGCGCGTGGCAGGCGAGGAACGTGGGGCCGCAAACCGCGAGGGCAGCGGCGGCAATTAGAGCAAGCCGAGCGGGAGAAGGAAGCCTCATCAAAACCTCCAAGAAAAAATACCGATACTTGCAATCTGAAAAACGGGTGGTACTATAGCACGGCCCGTTAACGTACACGGTCATTTTTCCCGCCGTTCTATACGCACTGTGTACGAGACCTAGGTTCGACAAGGAACCCACGAATGAGCAGAAATCCGTTTGAGCCTCAGAAGGAGCACAGATTCTCGTTCGGCCTTTGGACGGTGGGAAACCGCGGGCGCGATCCGTTTGGAGATTTTGTCCGAGACGTGCTCCTTCCCGACGATATCGTCGCGCTTCTGGCGGAGGTCGGCGCTTGGGGCGTGAACCTCCACGACAACGACCTTGTGCCGATTGACGCAACGACGCAGGAGCGTGATCGCATCGTGGCGAGTTTCAAGAAGGCCTGCGAGCGCCATCACATCGTGGTTCCCATGGCGACGGTGAATGCTTTCTTCGATCCCGTCTTCAAGGACGGTGCCTACACGTCAAATGATCCTGGCGTCCGTGCCTATGCATTGCAGAAAGTCCTGCGCGCGATGGACCTCGGTGCGGAGCTTGGTGCAAAGATTTTTGTGGTATGGAGTGGCCGGGACGGCGTGGAAACCGACTCCTGCCGCGATCCGCTGGAAGCCATCAAACGCTACCGGGATGCGCTCAACTACATGGCCCGCTATTCCGCGGATCGGGGATACGGATACAAATTTGCTCTAGAAGCAAAGCCAAATGAGCCGCGCGCCAACATTTATTTCCCCACGACGGGCCACTACCTGGCATTTATCAATACCCTGGACGAACATGAGAAATTTGGAGTGAATCCCGAAGTCGCCCACGAACACATGGCCGGTCTGAATTGCACGCACGCCCTGGCTCTGGCGTGGGATGCGGGCAAACTCTTTCACCTGGATCTGAATGACCAGATGGCAGGCTGCTACGATCAGGACTTTCGTTTCGGTTCCTACAATCTGAAATCGGCATTTTTCATCGTGAAATTTCTGGAAGACGTCGGCTATCAGGGGCCGCGGCACTTCGACGCGCACGCCTACCGCACCGAAAATTACGAAGGCGTGAAGGATTTCGCGCGCGGTTGCATGAGGACGTATCTCATCCTGAAAGAAAAAGCCAAGCTCTGGAGCCAAAACAAGCAAATTCAGCAAATACTGGGGGAGATTCAAACTTCTGGGGCGCCTTTTCCGGAGACGAAAGGCTACTCGAAAGCGCACGCAACAAAGTTGCTCCAGCACAACTTTGATCGCAACGCTCTCGCCAAGAAACCGCTCCCGTACGAGCGGCTGGATCAACTCACCGTGGATTTGTTGCTTGGAGTTCTTTAGAACGTCAGCTTTCTTCAATCTCATGCGTCAATTGCGGTCCATTACGATTTGCGGGATGCTTCTACTTCTCGCTCTTGGGTCGACATGCGCCCGAGCCGAGACGGGGGCTGACGCGTGGTTGCGCTATGCCCCGCTGGAGAAGCAGGCCGCCCAAAAGTACTCACGCTTGCCCGCGAGCGTGGTGGTGCTCGGCGATTCCCCCGTGCTCGAATCCGCGAAAGCCGAGTTGATTCGTGGCATTCGAGGAATGTTGGGCAAGACGCTGCGCGACGACAAGACCTTGCCGAGCGAGAGCGCCATCGTCCTTGGCACAATTTCCGCGTTGCAGTCGGCGGCACCCGAAATTTCCGGCAGCTCTGGCCTGCATGAAGATGGCTTCCTGCTAGCGGCGAAACAAGTGCATGGATTCGAATGCGTCATTGTCACGGCAACGAACGACCGCGGCGTTCTGTACGGCGTGTTTGCGCTGCTTAGCAAGATCGCGCGGAACGAAAAAGTTTCCGCATTGCATGAAACTCAGCAGCCCTACGCACCCATTCGTTGGACAGACGAGTGGGACAACCTCGACGGAAGTATCGAGCGCGGCTACGCCGGGCTGTCCATATTTTTTGAGAACGGCAGCGTCCGCGCGGACCTGACGCGCGCCGGCGAGTACGCTCGCTTGCTCGCTTCCATCGGAATCAACGGATGCGCGATCAACAGCGTTAACGCCAATCCGCGAGTTCTTGAGGACTATTTTCTCCCGCAGCTCGCTCGCGTTGCCGATGTGTTTCGTCCCTGGGGTGTCCAGCTCGCAATCTCCGTCGACGTCAGCAGTCCGAAAGTGATCGGAGGCCTCGACACTTTCGATCCCGCGGATGCTCGCGTCGCCGAATGGTGGAACAAAAAGGTCGACGAGATTTACCGGCTGATTCCGGATTTTGCCGGCGTTGTCGTCAAGGCGGATTCCGAAGGCCGCCTTGGCCCAGCCACGTATGGACGCACGCCCGCCGATGCCGCCAATGTGATTGCGCGCGCGCTTGCGCCTCATCACGGAATCGTTTTCTATCGCGCCTTCGTCTACAACCATCATCTCGATTGGCGCGATCCCAAAAACGACCGTGCCAAAGCCGCCTACGACATCTTTCATCCGCTGGACGGCAAGTTCGACGACAATGTGATCATCCAAATCAAACACGGACCGATTGATTTCCAGGTCCGCGAGCCGGCCTCACCGCTCTTCACCGGCCTCGAGAAAACAAATGAGGTTATCGAGCTGCAAGTCACGCAGGAATACACGGGCCAGCAACGGCATTTGTGCTTTCTTCCGCCGATGTGGAAGGAAGTTCTCGATTTCGACATGCACGCGGGCGAGCATCCCACGCCGGTGAAGGATATTGTGGCCGGAAAAACCTTTCATCGTCCCACGGGCGGGTTCGTTGCTGTCATGAATGTCGGCATGGATGCCAACTGGCTCGGCCATCCGCTGGCTATGGCTAATCTTTATGGATATGGCAGGCTGGCTTGGAATCCCAATCTCGCTTCCAAGAACATTGTACGGGAGTGGACACAACTAAGTTTTGGAAACGATCCTGTCGTGGTCCAGACAATTTCCAACATGCTGCTCACGTCCTGGCCGACCTACGAAAGCTATACGGGTCCGCTGGGCGCGGGAACGCTCACGGATATCCTCGGAAGCCATTATGGGCCGGGAGTTGAATCGTCCGAACGAAACGGCTGGGGCCAATGGCATCGCGCTAACCACGACGGGATCGGGATGGACCGGACGGCCGCCACGGGCACCGGCTATGTCGATCAGTATCGCGCCCCTGTCGCGAAAAGTTACGAGTCCCTGGCCACCACTCCAGACGAACTGCTGCTCTTCTTTCATCATGTGCCCTACACCTACGTCTTGCATTCGGGAAAAACAGTCATCCAGCACATTTACGATTCGCATTACGCGGGCGCGGAAGCCGCGGCAAATCTCATTCAGCAATGGAATTCGTTGAAAGGCCGCGTGGATGGCGAACGTTACGCGGAAGTGTTGAAGCGCCTCGAATATCAGGCCGGGCATGCGATTGTTTGGCGCGATGCCGTTTGTAATTGGTTTCTTCGTGTTTCCGGCATACCCGATCAGCGCGGACGCGTGGGGCATTATCCCGGCCGCATCGAGGCCGAAGGGATGCAGTTGCAAGGTTACGTGCCCTTCGATGTTATTCCCTCCGAGGACGCTTCGGGCGGGAAGGCGGTTGAGTGCGCGCCCCCGGCGCAAAAGTGTTCTGCGGCATTTCGCTTCGATGGTGCTGCGGGAAAGTACGAGATGGACGTCGAGTATTTTGACCAAAACAACGGAAAATCGAAATTTCGCGTCCTGGTTGGTGATCGGGTCGTCGACGAATGGGCCGCCGATGATCGCTTGCCGTCGAAAAAGCCGAACGCTGATTCTTCAACACGGCGCAGGATCACGAGTCTCGCGCTTCGTCCCGGCGATAGCATCCGCATTGAAGGAATTCCGAATGGTGAAGAGCGCGCATCCCTGGACTATATCGAAATCCAGCTTTCGCCCGAATGATTTGGCTTCGACGAAACAATCCCTGCCCCCGCGCATTACACTTCTAGAGTTTCCATCTTGCCAAAGACTCAGTGCGACTTGAGAGCCGGTCAGTCTCCGTTAAATGCGTTTACACAAACGTTCATCAAGCATTGGATCCCTGGGCAGATGGGAAACCTGTTCCCATCCGTTGTCCGCAGGGAGCGGAAACACCATGTGCAGTACCGAACAGTATTGAGGATTAGATGTTTCTATAATGACGCAAGAGTCCCGATGTGACTCCAGCCGCGGATGTATGAATTTCGAGTTCCCAACTGCGGCGACCCGGCAAACCATCAGAATCACATCGAAGACACCGAACTTAGTTGGTCTGATTGACCTCCCGCCAGCGAAGGAACATCAGGCAGAAAGAAGCACAATGCGCTTCATCTTATCCATTCGTTCGTTGCTGTTCGCACTCGTATTGCTAGCCATCTCGGCAGCATCATCCGCCCAAATTAGCGTAGGAATCTCAATCAGGATCGCCCCACCCGAACTGCCCGTCTACGAGCAGCCCATCAGCCCCGGTGACGACTATATATGGACGCCGGGTTATTGGGCGTATGGCGACGACGATTATTATTGGGTACCAGGAACTTGGGTCATAGCTCCCGAAGTCGGCTACCTCTGGACTCCTGGCTACTGGGGAGAAGATGGCGACGACTACATCTTTCATGAAGGCTATTGGGGAACACAAGTCGGTTTCTACGGCGGAATTAATTATGGCTATGGCTACTTTGGTCGCGGTTACGAAGGCGGACGCTGGGAAAGCGGCCACTTTTTCTACAACCAATCAGTGAGCCATGTCGACGTATCCCGTAATCGCAACGTCTACAACACAAGAGTCGAGGACAACAATTCCGGTAATCGCGTCAGCTTTAACGGCGGCCGCGGCGGCAGAAGCGATCGTCCCACCTCTCAAGAGGAAGCTGCCGGACGCGAGAGGCACATCGCGCCGGTGGCCGCGCAAACTCAGCATGCACAGTCTGCCCGCACCAACCCTGAGCTACGCTCTTCCGCGAATCACGGCAAGCCGCCCATCGCTGCTACCCCTAAGCCCGGAGCATTCAGAGACAGCGGAGCTGTAGCTGCCAGAGAAGGCGGAGCAGTTCATAGCGCCCCTCCCGCTTCCG
>Ga0070693_100000034_pt1 | contig 51815 bp, 88 predicted proteins | sample KBSK1103metaG_FD_65472 | JGI IMG/M metagenome (GOLD analysis project Ga0070693, IMG submission 65472) | Corn, switchgrass and miscanthus rhizosphere microbial communities from Kellogg Biological Station, Michigan, USA - KBS K1-10-3 metaG | ecosystem: Host-associated > Plants > Roots >...
GGAGTTTGCTACAACTTCTGAGCTTCCTCCCGAAGACCGGAAACACATGAGGCGGCATAGAGTGCCGATGACGGACGAAGCCAAGGCATATTGGAGCAAAGTTTTAAAGGCAATAGCAGAGAAGAATCCGCGTGTGCATAAGGAAGACGCCTCAACCAAGGGGCATCGCAGCATTTTCGGATTGAGTAAAAAACAAATGAAACATCAACTCAAGCACGAAGCAAAACGACGCGAGTCCGTGTGGCAGGCGAAAAAATCGGCTAGGAATGACTAATGGGAGAAACACGGGGAGCCCTCGATAAAAATCCGGGCAACGTCAACCTTACCGCACCTCAAGGCTATCGCTTTCAAATCAAGAAACTCCCAAACGTCAACTTCTTTCTACAGACCGTTGATATTCCTGAGATCACGATGCCGCCTTCCATCCAGTCTAACCCGTTTGCCGACATCCAGTGGCCGGGGAACAAGCTGACGTTTGGCGACCTCAACATCACGTTCAAGGTGGATGAAGACTTAAACAACTACCGCGAGCTATTCAACTGGATGATGGGAATCGGCTTTCCTGAGAATACCGAGGAGTATGGCGTCCTGGCGCGCAAACCGGCACACTCAGGTGAAGGTGTGTTTTCTGATGCCTCCCTGATCGCAACCACGATGCTCAAAAATCCCAACATCGAATATATTTTTCAAGATGCTTGGCCTTCCTATCTCGGCTCAATAGCATTCTCAACAACATCCGATGATGTGAACTACTTGACATGCAAAGCCACATTCAAATACACACTTTTTAAAGTTTCACTCTTGCCATAAGCCTAAAAGTATGCTATAATACTTCTTCAACATGGGGGATCATTTGCAACTACCAGAAATACAGGCGGAATGGGAGCGTGACACACAAATCGATGAAACCCGGCTTGATGCCGAATCTCTACGCATCCCCCAGCTACACTCTAAATACTTCAAGATGTTCTCTGAGGAACGCTTGCGCCTTCGCCTTATAGAAAGCGAGAATAAGCGCTTGCGTCTGGAGAAAATGAATTTTTATCTGGATGGCCCAACCGAAGAACAACATAAGAATGGCTGGGTGTTGCCTCCCAAGGGTAAGATTATTCGAGCAGACGTGCAGTCCTATTTGGATGCCGACCCTGACCTTGTAAAACACTCTCATGGACTCAACTATCAGAAAGAAAAAGTCGAAGTTTTGGAATCGATTATTGATAACCTTAACAGGCGCTCTTTCTTAATAAAAAACGCCATCGAATGGCAAAGATTCATCAACGGAGGATAATATGTTCATGTGCATATTTTACGGCATCGCCTTCGTTGCCCTTCTGTTCATTTTCGGAACAGGATGGCCCAGTGATATTTCAATATTCAAACACAAAGAAAAGGATTAACCCATGACGGAAATAGTAGACGAGTCGGGAACCGTAATAGGCTACTCGAAAGACGACGAGACCGGCGCTCCTGACGCTCCCCTTCTTGTCTCAACGAAGATCACAATGGAAGACATCGACAAGGCCGCTGATTTTTATGAAGACCTGATCGACAAGAGCGTTATGAACCCAAGTGCGGAAAACGCGGCGATCCTGCATGACTGTATGACGGCACTCGATGCCTTGAACATGATTCGTAATGATATTCGACGCGGCTATGACCACACTCCCGGCGACGGTAAATAAGGTCGCCGTTCGGAAATACAACGAACTCTATAACCGACTTTATTGTGATGACGGGGTGGCCCAGGAACTAAAAGAGTTTTTTACTTTCAAGGTTCCGAATTACCAATATCATATCCTATTCAAAAAAAGATTGTGGAACGGAGATATCACTCTGTTCCACATTCGTAATCGCTTGCTCTATGCCGGACTCCTCCCCTACGTCGAGAAATTCTGCAAGGAGCGCAACTATACGTGTTTAATCGGGGATGGTCTCAACGTCACGGACGAGTTTTCAATCCAAGAGGCGATGGATTTTATAGCTTCCCTGAAAATGCCAAGCGCATATGATATGCGACCGTATCAGATTAAATCGTTCGTTTACTGTGTGCGCCACCGACGTGCGCTTTTCGTAAGCCCAACGGCCTCGGGGAAAAGCCTCATAATATATTGGCTCACTCGGTTCTATAAACTGAAGACTCTTATCATCGTCGATTCGATCAATCTCCTCAATCAGATGTTCTCGGATTTCGACAAATATGGGTTCGAGGTGGAGAAAAACGTCCATCTGATCTGCTCCGGGGCGGCCAAAAACTCAACCAAGCCCATCATTATCACAACATGGCAGTCGGCCGCAACGCAACCGAAGGAATGGTTCGAACAGTTCGGCGTGGTGATCGGCGACGAAGCGCATCGCTACAAGGCGATGTCACTCAAGGGCATCATGGAGTCGCTGCCTGACTGTAAGTATCGGTTCGGCTTTACCGGCTCCCTAGACGGCTCAGAATCAAACCAGATGGTGCTCGAAGGGCTGTTCGGCCCCTACAAGCGCATCGTCACGACGAAGCGGCTAATTGACGAAGGGCACCTATCCGATGTGACGATCAAAGCGATCCTGCTGAAGTATGACGAGGCGACACGGAAACAGTATTCTAACACAGACTATGAATCAGAAATTTTATTCATCTATGCGAATGAAAAACGGAATCGGTTCATTGAAAATCTGGCCTTGTCGCTTAAAGGTAATACCATTCTCCTCTTTCAACGTGTCGAAAAGCATGGTGTTCATCTCCATGCCTCGCTGATCCAGAAGGCTAAATGTCCTGTCTATTACGTATCCGGGGATGTGGAAGGGAAAGATCGGGAAGCTATACGAAAAATCGTTAATCTTCATGACAACTCCATCACGGTCGCCTCGGTCGGCACCTTCTCGATTGGTGTAGATATCCCTCGACTAAATAATATTATCATAGCTTCACCAACGAAGTCAACTGTCCGTATTCTACAGACTATCGGCCGAGGACTTCGAAAAACGGATGATAAGACCCACTGCACTGTGTTCGACATCGCTGACAACCTCCAATGGAAACGTCATGCGAACCATACCCTTCGACACTTCGGAGACAGGATGAAGGTCTATATCAAGGAAGAATTCAAATATAAACTCTATCATGTGGAGCTTCGATGACAAGAAAGGGCGCAAAAATGACAGACTCACTAGAAGTCGTTCATATGAGACTTTGCAACGGTGACGAGATTATCGGGGAACTCAGCGGTTCTTCGAACACCGAATACTTGATTATGCGCCCGATGATGGTTTCGGAAGTCACCGACGATAAAACCCATATCAGCACAATCATTCTATCCAAGTATATTCTCTTTGACGAGAATCAGGTTATTCCATTCAACCGGAGTCACGTTATTACCCAAACCCGTATTCTCGATGAGATAAAATCCTATTACTATAACAGCATCCAGTATAACACAAAATTCGTTGAACCTATCGTTAGACAGGAGCTTGTAAAGGTCAATCTCATTATGGAGGGGATTCTGAAGCAGACCGCTTCGATGGAGAACGTAGTTATCCGACGCTCAAACCGATATAACGAGGATGAGGAACCTGTAAGTCAGGATATTAAGATTGTTGTTCCAGGCTCCAACACCATTAACTAGGGCTTGATTCCCCTTCGGGCCTTCGGCTACCCAATTTTCGGGGCCAGTGTCTTAAATAAGAGACTTAGAGAAACGCGAAGGTTTTCAAGAGGTTCTAAAGAATCTTTAGGGTTAACCATTAAACCCACAGTGTATTATACCAAAATTGAATCTACGTGTCAAGGAAAAAAATACAAAAGATTGAAAAAAGTTTTAGTGGTTCACTACGTGAGCAACAAAAAGTTCTATGAGGAACTTGTTCGCTACCGCCTAACGATCAGGGAATGCAAGGAGAATAACGATCCGCCGCCGCCTATTCCGAACTATATCGGTGAGTGTTTATTGCTGATCGCCCAGAAGCTCTCGAATAAGCCTAACTTCATTGGCTATCCCCACAAGGAGGATATGATCGCTGATGGTTTGGAGAACTGTGTTCGCTACCTGACCGTGTTTGATCCTGACCGTTCGCGCAATCCTTTTGCTTTCTTTACGCAAGCGATTAAAAATGCTTTTATTCGACGGATCAAGGTCGAGAAGAAGCAGCTATATCTTAAGTTCAAATCGTCGCAGAGCCAGCAACTCACATCGCAGTTGAATGACAACTCGTTCGTGGTCGAGGACAATGATGTGGTGAATCAGTATATTCAAGACTACGAAGACAGCCTTTTAAAGAAAAAAACAGACGAGAAAGCCCCAAAAGATGAAAAAAAGTAACACCCCCATGCCGCCCATCATTGACAACATGATCGAAGGCATGTATAATAAGTCGCTCAACATTTATGTGCGTGACAACTACCGCGTCATGCTTGAGAATGTTCGCGACCAATGCACAGAAGCCATCCAGAAGTTTAATCTCGAACGCTACGCGGCTTCGGACAAGAGACAAGCATGAAGTTTCACACAAGAATAACGTGGGGTGACATTATAGAGCAAAGTTACCCCCTCAGACAGCAATGGCGACGGTTGGCGGATACCACCGCGTTTTCATGGGGGTGGATTAGGCTTGATGATTTTACGAGTCGGAATGCTCCGCTAAACAACACCGTGAGACTGGCGATACGTGAAGAAATAGAGAAGATATGCTAGATTTTAGTCGCAAGAGCATCCGTCCCAAATGGGAGGATATAACGAACCTATTTTGGTTCGAATTTCGGGGATTAGTGTGGAACGTGCCTATAACCCCAAATGGGAATGGATATTATACTTCAGGAAACAACGGAGAGACTTGACGATGAAAATAGCTCAGATCGGACCCCTGATTGAGAGCATTCCCCCTAAACTGTATGGAGGCACTGAACGCGCTGTTTCATATCTGACTGAAGAACTTGTTGCTCAAGGACACGACGTTACCCTTTTCGCCAGTGGAGATTCAGTTACATCTGCCAAGCTTATTCCCTGTTGTGACGCGGCCTTGCGCCTTCGGCGTCACCCCGCGTCATCGGGGGCGTATATGGATTCAATCCCTTATACAATGATTATGTTGGATCGCGTGCGTCAGATGGCGTCTGAGTTCGATGTTTTACACTTTCATATCGATCAGTTTCACTTCCCCATTTTTCACGCTATGTCGCACAAGATGTTGACTACCCTTCATGGCCGTCAAGACCTTCCCGACTTGCAGCAACTCTATCATGCCTTTCATGACATGAAACTCGTTTCGGTTTCGCAAGCGCAAACGAGCGACATTCCTTTCGCGAACGTTATTGGAACAGTGTATCATGGGCTACCCGAACGTCTGCATACTCCAATCTTTCAACCGCGTGGCGGCTACCTTGCTTTTCTGGGGCGTATCGCCAAGGAAAAACGCGTTGATCGCGCTATCAAGATCGCCAAGGCGGTCGCCTTCCCCCTTAAAATCGCAGCCAAAGTCGATGAGGTTGATACGGACTACTTTAAACACAAGATCAAACCGCTGATCGACGGAAAGGATGTTGAGTATATCGGCGAGATTGATGAAACAGAAAAAACAAAGTTTCTGGGAGAATCATCGGGCTTACTTTTCCCTATCGACTGGCCGGAGCCGTTTGGGCTCGTTATGATCGAAGCGATGGCCTGTGGCACGCCCGTGTTGGGTTTCGGACATGGGGCGGTGCGTGAGGTGATCGACAACGGCGTGACTGGCTTTATCGTGGATACGATGCCACAGGCGGTTGCGGCGATCCCGCATCTGTTAGCCCTTGATCGCCGTGGCGTGCGTCGTCGCTTCGAGGAACGTTTTACGGCGACGAGAATGACCAACGATTATCTGACGTTCTATCGCGGGCTCCTAAATTCTAATGTCCGCTCGTATCTGCCGATGGAGGAGAGAGGGTGAAACCGAACCTTTTCCCTCCTAGAGTTGGGTTCTTTGGTATTGTTGATCCATATGCGTTTGATCGCGCCGCCTTAAGGATCGGGCCAAATAAAGGAGGTTTGCGAGACTCGGAAATATGGCAGTTGACTATCATGAGGTTTACCAACGGTGACGTAGTAGAAGGCGCTATACGAGACGAGATTTATGAATTAGAGGAGATAATTAAAGACTTTGAAAGTAGCCCTTATTAGCGATACCCACTTCGGAGCCCGTTCGGATAACCTAGCCCTCCTTGATTATAAAAAAAGATTCTTCGACAACATCTTTTTCCCCTACCTCGACTCCCATAACATCCAAGAAATCTGTCATCTCGGTGATATCGTGGATCGCCGGAAGTATATAAACATCTATACTGCTAATCGGATGCGCGTGGACTTCCTCGAACCGATAACCAACTCGGGCCGGATTATGCATATAATCCCAGGAAACCATGATGTCTATTTCAAGAACAGCAATTCCGTAAATGCGTTGGAAGAGTTGATCCACGGCATGAGCAATATTAAAATACATATGCACCCCACTGAAATCGCTCTCGGGAATACTCCTGTTCTTTTTCTGCCGTGGATATGTGAAGAGAATGAAGACGAGTGTCTCGCCGCCGTGTCGTCAACGAACTGTCAAGTTTTGTTTGCGCATTTGGAGCTTCAAGGCTTTGAGATGAACGTCGGCAACTTCTGTAGCCAGGGACACGACGCGTTGCTGTTTGAAAAGTTCAAGCTCGTCTGCTCGGGGCACTTTCATCATAAGTCAACCTACGGGAACATCAACTACCTCGGCAACCCGTTTGAGATGACCTGGGCTGACTATGGCGACGCCAAGGGGTTTCATATCTTCGATACCGACACGCGCGCTCTCGCCTACGTTTCCAACCCCTACAAGCTGTTCCGCAAGCTGCACTATACGGATGTGACAAAAACGTTTGAGGAAGTCATGGACGTGGATTTTGATCAGTATGCGAACACCTATGTTAAGGTGATCGTGGCGACGAAGACCAACCCCTATCTCTATGACTGCTTTATTCAAAAGCTCGAAGAAGCGGGACCGATAGATGTAAAGTCGGTCGATGACCACTTGAACGTGGGGCTTCAAGCCGATATTGATATTGTTAACCAGAGCGAAGATACGCTTGATATTCTGACGAAGACGGTGCGCGGGGCTGGCATCGCCGAACAATATCAAAAACCACTTGAAGATTTGCTTCGAATGCTGTATAATGAGGCCAACTTAATGAGCGCGTGAGGATTAAATGGAATTCCTAAACGAAGCTCCCATGACCAAAAATACGATGCACCCGCGTTGGCGGCCACTATGGGACAATATGGATGATATATTGCGTATGTCTCGATCGATGGTTTGGGAGAGATGTTCTCCTATGAATCAAGTGTTGTATATGATACGCGACGAACTTGAGGAAACCAGAGATGCATTTTTTAAATGAACATCCCATGACAGCCTTTTCTATCCATCCTCATTGGAGCCGTTTATGGAACAATACTAATAAGGCGGCATCATCGGACACACTTTCTCAAGTTTGGGCGGCGTTTTCTCCCACGAGTCGGATATGTGATACGATTCGTCGCGAACTTGATGATTCGTTAGCAGACGCAGAAATTGAGGTCCTGACAAATGATTCATGATCATATAAAGCGTCGTGACGGCCCCAAGATAGTAGTCCGCGTTGGCGCGGCATTGTTTAATAGTGTTTGGCACGCTTTATATGATCATGTTGATGCTTATGTTAGGTCAAAGATTGAAGTTGAAATAGATCAGTTGGTTAGCGACCGAACGCCCGAAGATATGTTAGAGGACATTTTAATGGAGCACTATGATACGCTTTAAGAAAGTCACCTTCCGTAATTTTTTATCTACTGGTAATAAAGATACCGTTGTCCAACTCGATAAAAACCGAAACACCTTAATCATCGGCAAGAACGGCGCGGGCAAGACTTCGGTTCTCGAAGCCATCTCTTACGCGCTTTATGGGCGGCCGATGCGCAACGTCAACAAGCCCCAGTTGACGAACACCATCACCGGCAAGGGGTTGATGACCGAGATTGAGTTCGATGTTGGCGCTAAGTCCTACGTTGTGCGTCGGGGCATCAAGCCGACCGTCTTTGAAATCATCGAGGATGGGAAGCTGTTGAACCAGGACTCGGCGGCCAAGGACTATCAGGAAGTCCTTGAGGGTCAGATTCTCAAGCTCAACCACAAGTCGTTCTCCCAGATCGTGGTGTTGTCTATCGCCAACTTTACGCCGTTTATGAAACTGACGGCGGCGGGCCGACGCGAAGTGATCGAAGACTTGTTGAACATTCAGATTTTCTCAATTATGAATGTTCTCCTCAAGGAGAAGGTCGCCGCAAATAAGACGGACTTCACTAACAATACTTACGAGATACGCTTGATTGAGAATAAGATTGAGATGCACGCGCGGCACCTCGCCGAGATTAATCAGAATAACGAAGAACTGGTTATTCAACGAGAAACTCAAATCGAGAGTTACAAAAATGAAACCCACACATTCCGCCTTCTTATCAAAGAAGCCGAAAATAAAATCTCGGAACTGGCCGACAAGATGGCTCGAAAGCAGAATATTACAACCGAACTCACAAATACAAGCACCCTACATAAAGCTATTCTGGACAAACGCAAAAAGATTGAAAGGGAGATCGAGTTCTATCTATCAAATACTAGCTGCCCAACATGCAAACAAGAGATCAGTGAAGCGCATAAAACAGGAGAAGTATCGAAAAAGAATTCAACACTTGTTGAAGCTGGAAACGCCATCGCTAAGCTTGAGAAAACGATATCGCGGCTCCAGGCAAGTATAGCGGAGTTTGACGCCATTGAAGGCGAGATCGCGACGCTCAATAAGTCTTTGTCGGAATATAATATCCGCGAGGCGACTGCCGCGCAGTTTATTGAGTCGCTGGAACGCGAGATCGTGGACCTGAAGGCGCGGACAAAAACCGATGATACCGAGTCGGCGTCGCTGACCGCCGAACTAAATACTGCAATGCACAAAAAGGAAACCATCATCAAGGATCGCGAGATTTTTCTGATGGCTTCCCAGTTGCTTAAGGATGGCGGCATTAAAACCCGGATCATTCGGCAGTATATCCCCGTCATGAACAAGCTGATTAATAAGTATCTTGCTCAGATGGATTTTTTCGTTCAGTTCGAGTTAGATGAAACATTCAAAGAATCAATCAAATCCCGTTTCCGAGACGAATTTTCTTACGAGTCTTTCTCTCAGGGGGAGAAGCTCCGTATTGATTTGTCCCTGTTATTCTGCTGGCGTGCGATTGCCAAACTTAGAAATTCCGCTTCTACTAACCTTTTGTTTATGGATGAAATTCTTGATAGTTCTCTCGACACTGGCGGGGTAGACGAGTTTTTAAAGATAATAAACAACTTGACAAACGAGACAAACTGCTTTATAATCAGCCATCGTGGGGATCAGATGCTTGACCGCTTCGACCATGTAATCCGATTCGAGAAGATTAAGAATTTTAGCAAAATAGCCGCATAGGAGCCTACTTGGATGTTCGGATGGTTCGAAACGCCCTCTAGCCCCCCTCTGGAGCCCGTTAAACCACCTTCTGGGAGGTGGATAGGGAACGTCTATGCTTGCTATGTCGATGGGGACACCGATTTTCGTTGGAAATTTTGGTTTCAGCTATTTGTAGACGATGATGATACCCGCACGTATAGGGTCACGGGACATCTGCCGCTTGGTAATAAAGCCGAACACCATGGTGTGTTTTCAAAGGTTATTGCGCCGTGGCAGTTTGGGGCTGATCTTGGCTATCTCTGGCCTAATTTAGAGGGCTATGATCTGGAATACTGGGCGATCAATGGGTTTCGTAAACTCCGCGATCCACCTAAAGCCGCGCCTGAGCCGGAGAAGCCCGAATTTAAGCTTCTGAAGTTTCCAAAAGATGAAGAAGCCCAGGCACCGGAGTTAGTGACCGAGGATTAAAAGTCATGGCCAAAGAGATACTGTTTACGCTCACGGCTAAGGATTTTGAGTTTACCTATTCAAAAGGATCGGGGCCGGGGGGTCAGAAGCGTAATAAAACATCCACAAAAGTCCAGTGTTTGCACCGCCCGTCAGGGGCCGTTGGCGTATCCGATGAGACGCGCTCGCAGCACCAAAACAAACGCCTAGCCTTTGAAAAGATGGCTAAGTCCGAGGCGATGAAAAAGTGGTCGCGTATCGAGGCGGCCAAGGTCACGGGCGAGCACGCAAGGATCGAAGAAAAGATTGAATATGAGTTGAAGCATAATGTCAGGGTCGAAGTCAAAGATGACAAAGGCCGCTGGGTTGAATGGGACGGTAAAGAAAGAGAGGAAGAATGACGGGAGGTTATGGATATGGGTTAACGGGCGGAATAGTCGGAGGCTGTGACGCCGGGGACTGTTGTAAGGCGGGGGATACTACCGGGGTTGGCTGGGTAAAACTCCCGGCAGGGGGAGCCGCTTCCCAACAAATTAATACAATCGGCGGAGGAGGATCAGTCCTTGTCTCAAATGGAAAACTTAGCACAGGAGTAGAATCATTGAGTTGTTGTGAAAAAAATAAAACGTCAACGTTTTATGAGTATGAGATTAAAGTTTACGATTTGAGTTATTCTGAAGTTCGGAATGATAATCGAGTCGTTTATTCGAAAACTGGAGGCATTGAATTAGCCGATGGGCTCATGCTTCGCGATTCGGTAATCCTGCGACACGCTCCCGACCTCGCTAAGTTTTCTGATACGCCAGATCGGACGATTAGAGTAGATACAAAACAAGCGTATTCAGTGTCGCCGAAGCCCTAATGGACGAACTCGCGCTTGTGCCTCCAAGGGATATCATTCTTCGGACTCCCTTGGAGAAGTTTGATTTTCGGAATCCTCCGGTTAATCCCGTTGAACTTTACAACACGATTGGCCAAGAGATGATCCGGCAGAACAGTGTCGGACTAGCCTGTAATCAGGTGGGGCTTCCCTATAATTTCTTTGTGATCCGAACCGAGCCCGTGTTGGGGATGTTCAACGCCGAAATTGTGGACGCCTCCGAAGATATGATGACGATGGACGAAGGCTGTCTGACGTGGCCGGGACTTGTCCTGACCATCACACGTCCGCAAGTCATTCGTATCCGTTACGCGACTCCTACGGGGGAACGCTTCACAAAAAAATATCAGGACATGACGGCCCGTATTATTCAACACGAGTTGGATCATATTCGGGGGATTCCGTTTGGGCGTCATGTGCCCCGGCTGGTGCTGGAGATGGCGTTGAAAAAAGCTAAGAAGCAGGGACATAAATACAGAATTGGGGATGTGATATAAAATTACTTCTGGGGGACTGCATAGAAGTTCTAAAAACTTTATCTGATAACTCGGTCGATAGTGTTGTCACCGATCCGCCCTATCACCTGACCAGTATTGTTCAACGTTTCGGCAAGCCTGCTGGAAACTTTGGAAATGGGTATGGGAGTGGCTGGAAACCGGAAGGTAATAGCACTGGCGCTGCCTTTGCTCGCCTCTCTAGGGGCTTCATGGGAAAAGTCTGGGACGGGGGAGACATTTCTTTTCGACCTGACGTGTGGCTTGAAGTTTTCCGGGTTTTGAAACCGGGCGGGCATCTCCTATCGTTCGGCGGCACGCGCACCTATCACCGCATTACCTGCGCTATTGAAGATGCGGGCTTTGAGATACGTGATCAGATTGCGTGGGTCTATGGCCAGGGCTTTCCGAAATCTCATGACGTGAGTAAGGGCATTGATCGAACGGCCGGAGCGAAGAGAAAAGTTGTTAAAACGGTGCCGGGACGGATGCCGCAAGCGCAAGCTACTGGATGGGGGAATCCGGGGGTTGATACTTTTCGTGACGAGCGACGTGGCACGGTAGACATGGACGTTACTGCTCCCGCAACCGATGCCGCAAAGCAGTGGGAAGGTTGGGGCACGGCTCTCAAGCCCGCTATGGAGCCGATCTGTGTGGCACGTAAACCTCTTGACGGCACCGTAGCAGAAAACGTTCTAAAGCACGGCACGGGTGCAATCAATATCGATGGGTGTCGGGTTGGAACTGAACAGAGAACTTATTCAGGCAGTGGGGCGCAACCAAACAAAATAGACAATCACGGTCGGGGGGATACTGGATTGGGGCTCATGGACGGTCGGGGCAAAGATTTAGAATTTTCTGTTAATGGCCGCTGGCCAGCAAATCTTATCCATGACGGCAGCGAGGAAGTCTTAGAGGGGTTTCCTAATACTGGAAACAGCGGAGTGGCGGTTCAACGCCATGGCGGTGGCCAAAAGATAGGCGGCAAAGGCATTTATGGTGGCTCAAAGGGGTTAACCCGTGAGAATACTGGATTTTTAGACGGAGGGTCGGCCGCACGTTTTTTTTATTGTGCCAAGGCCAGCCGATCAGAGCGGGGCGAGGGGAACGGGCATCCAACAGTTAAGCCTATCGCCCTCGTGGCCTATTTGTGCCGACTTGTGACTCCCCCCAAAGGAATCGTTCTCGACCCGTTTATGGGCTCCGGCACGACCGGCATTGCTGCCCTCAAGGAAGGTTTTGACTTTATCGGGATTGAGAAAGAAGAAGAATACTACAAGATCGCCGAGTCCCGTATCCAAGCTACAAAAAAATCTGACACCCTTGCATCCCTTTTTGGAGAATAAATGAAAAAAAGTAAGTTAAATTCTGTTTTGCCCAACCCCTGGGTTACTATCGGGGATGAATCGTTGGGGGTTTGCTATATCCAATATCTCAGGGAGGTCAACGGCAAGTTTGCCATTCATGATGATAGGATATGGGCTCTCTGGGATATTATTTCTCCTATACCTTATATAAAGAAGTCTTAGATGGATTTTTTTTCTTTAGGATTTTGGGCTTGGTTGGGATATCTCGCCGCTGCTTCCCTGATCTGGACTATTATTTTAGCAATTTTGATTGGGATCGTCCTTTATTACGAACGTGATCACTAAATAGAAAGTTAGTTTTATGGAAGAACATGAAAAGCGTTTGCTCCGCGAGCTAGCCGCCGTGGTTTGTATCTTGAACACTTCAAGTGGCTATGTGCGAGATTTACAAAAAGCTATTCAAAATTTTGACTTTATTGAAGCCAAGAAACGTGAAAACGCTATATCAGAAGGATGAAACGATGCCTAAATTTTCTCTCGACCCGCAATCAAACACGGTGGTTGAGAATCCAAACTTCAAAGAACCCCCCATTAAAGCCCGACGATATACCGCAGAGGATGTTCCGGCTTGGAACGATCCGTCGTGGAAAGAGGTTGAGACAAAACCGTCTGGCTTCAATGAATCAATGCCTTGGACACAAGCGGAATACGAAAACTGGCCGGGAGACATCAAAGACCTCTATGCCAAGTATAATGTGCCGTTTTACGGCAAGCCGATGACCGACAAACAAATGTTTGATCAGCAACCGGACGATGAGTCGATTCACGCCGCCGCCGACCGCACAAAGCCGGGTGCCAGTTGTCCCGACTATCCCGCCCCCCTTCCCACCGACATCAAGTTCCATGAAGACCGCTACCTTGACGAGATTAAGGACTATATCGCTAAAACTTATGGGGAACACTATTCCAACGGAGAGATTCAAGCCTTCGAGTTAATCGCCTCAACAGGCAACGGTGACGGATTTGCGATAGGCAACATCCTCAAGCTGGCGTCGCGTTACGGAAAGAAAGAAGGCTATAACCGCAAGGATATTCTGAAAATTATTCACTACGCGCTTCTGGAATTATGGGTTCATGATAATGCCACAAGAAAATAAAGAATTTAAAGGGTGTTTTTTTGTCGGTATCGGAGACAATAAATTCAAAGAATATAAAGGAGACTAATACATGTGGTTTAAGAAAGACAAGAACGGAACGAAAAGCAAGAACGTTTATATGCTGCTCGACAGATCAGGTTCGATGTCAACAAGCTGGGCCGAAACACTCGGTTCGATCAACGGCTATGTCGAAAAATTAGAGGATGATGTTAACGTTTACTTGGCCAGTTTTGATGATGTGGCCTTTGACGTGCTGGAGGAATCAAACGCCAAGGGATGGCGAACAATTACAAACGACGACGTATCGCCGCGCGGTATGACCCCGCTTTATGATTCGGCCGCAAAAGTTATGGATCGGATGATCGCCGACAATCCCGAACGCGCCGTCCTTGTCGTCATGACCGATGGTTATGAAAATAACAGTAAGGAATATACCCTTGAATCCGTCAAGGCGCGGCTGAAGACGTTGGAAAGCAAACAGTGGCCTGCTGTGTTTCTCGGGGCCGACTTCTCCAAGGTCACGGAGTATATCAATACTACGTTTACTGTGTCCGCAGCCAATATCGTCAACACATCGGGGCGCACCCGAGGCTTGGCTATGAATATGATGGCCGGAAAAACTGAAACTTATTTCAACGAAGTCAATACGTCGGCATCGTTTGCGACAGCTATGAACTTCACCGATCAGGAAAAAGCGGCGCTCGCTAACAACACCATAAAAACAACCACGACAACCACGACGACAACGGCTTCGAAACAATAAGGATATTTGAATGAATGAAGTTATCAATGCTACTTTTGAGGAGGTGCCCACCGCTGAGATTGTTCCCTTAGTTCCTAAAGAAGAAATCAAAGTCGCCGAAGTTCCCTCTAATCCGGGGAATGGCATTGAAATTAAAATCCCCATCGAGGAGCTTAGAAAACGGAAACTATTTCTTGCAACTCCGATGTATGGGGGCATGTGTGGGGGCATGTATACCCGGTCAGTGGCGGACTTGGCTGCGGCCTGTTCCCACTACGGGATTCAAATCCAGATGTATTTTCTGTTTAATGAGTCCCTGATTACGCGGGCGCGCAACTATTGTTGCGACGAGTTTATGCGGAGTGAGTGCAGCCATATGTTGTTCATTGACTCCGACATCGGCTTTAATCCCCAGGACGTGATTGCAATGCTTGCATTACAGTCGGACGACAGCCCTTATGATATCATCGGGGCTCCTTATCCGAAAAAGTGCATTGCTTGGGAAAAGATAAAAAAGGCCGTGGACAAAGGGTTTGCTGATGAGAATCCCAACGAGCTTGACAAGTTCGTGGGTGACTACGTGTTCAACCCCAAGTCAGGCTCCGGCTCGATTCCGATTCATCAACCCGCCGAGGTCATGGAAATCGGCACCGGCTTCATGATGTTGCGCAAGAATACCCTACAAGTCTTTCGAGATAAATACCCCTACATGCTCTATAAGCCGGATCATGTGCGAACCGAACACTTTGATGGTTCGCGTGAAATCATGGCGTATTTCGACTGTGTGATTGACCGGGGCTATGACATCGGAACGGTGATTAATCTTCTTCAGGAAGGGATCGACGGAACCCGAAAGCCTGAAGACGTTCTTTCATCGGCGAAAACGTGGTTTGAAAAAGAGAAAAAAGGCGCGTCCAAGCGCTATCTCTCTGAGGACTATAAGTTCTGTTATGACGCGGCCCGAGCGGGTCTCAAAGTCTGGCTCTGCCCGTGGATGAAAACGCAACATGTTGGAACCTTCGTGTTCGGCGGCTCGCTGCTTGACCTCGCTCAACTTGGGGCGGCGGCCACGGCAGATATCGACGAACTCAACCGGATTAAAGAATCGGATAAGAAAAAGAGAGCAAAGAAATAGTGACATTTTTGGATAAGCTGCAAGACTTTCTGGGATTAACTCCCGACCCTCCTATAAAATATAAAGTAACTATCACGGAGGCACCCCCTTCGAGCGATGAAACCATAGCACAAGCATTGGAGAACCTAAAGATGCGCGTAAAGAAAACTCAAGCTGCCGAAAGAGCCGCAAAGGCCGCTAAAGAAGCTGCTGAAAAAGACGTTGCAAAAACTCCTGAATCTGTTACAATAGCGGCTCCCCCCGCTCCTGTGCCAGTCCATCCGCCCACCGCGACGGCTCCACAACATTTTATTCCGCCGCATGTTGCGCCAGCCGCACCTACGGCTCCGTCGCCTGCTGTTGAGATTAATACAACGAGCACAACCCCCAAGAAATAAGTGAACTTTTTTATTATGGAGACCTTTGAAGTAAAATGAAACTGACGCCTAAGACAATAACGGTTCTTAAAAATTTCTATAATATCAACACTGGCATCTGCTTTAAACCGGGGGACGTTCTCAACACCGTTTCGGCGAGTCGAAGCATCCTGGCAAAAGCCAAGGTGGATGTCAGTTTTGCTCGCAAATTTTGCATCTATGACCTCTCTCGTTTTCTGCATACGGTCGGTTTATTTTATGACCCTGAGATTACAGTTAACGAGCGATCTGTTGACATCTCAGACAAATCTTCGTCCGTTACGTATGTTTGTGCGGCGGAGAATTTGATCGCAAAGCCGACCGATAAGTCAGCGCTTCTCGCGTTGCCCGAGGTGGTGCCCTATCATTTCAATTTAACAAACGCTGATATGCAACAGCTATTCAAAGCGATGTCTATTCTTGGACTTCCCGAGGTAGCCGTTGTCGGTGATGGCACGCACTTGATGGTCAAGGGCATCGATTCCGAAAATCATGTCGCCGACACGTATACCTTGACGTTGGGCACAACGGACAAAACCTTCAAAGCTATTTTCAATATCGACAACCTCAATAAACTTTTGCTTGGGGATTACGAAGTCAAGATCGATAAAGTTCTTGATGACGAGGGTGCAGTGATTAACGTTTCTCATTTCAAAAACCTGACAGAGGACATCGAGTATTGGATAGTTGTCTCAAGCCAGAGTCAGCTATAATGGACCATTACTTTAAGAATCTTGAAGGGTGGTTCCAGTTTGCACCGTTCTATCAACTTGCTGTTCAAGACGCTCCGGCCGGATCGAAGTTTTGTGAGGTTGGGTGTTGGCTTGGTCGCTCAACGTCTTATCTTGGCGTCGAGATGATCAATGCCGACAAAGGACTATCCTTGACGTGCGTCGATCACTGGCTAGGAGGCGACGATATCGTGCCCTATCAGGGTGATGTGTTTGCCGACTTTCAAAAGAATGTTGAGCCGATCAAGGCGGTGCTTGATATTCGGAAAGGCAACTCGGTAGATATCGCCAAGGAGTTCGCCGACGAGACGTTCTATTGTATTCTCATTGATGCCAGCCATGAATATGAAAATGTTCATGCCGACATTAAGGCGTGGCTGCCCAAGCTTGCGCGCGGCGGGATCATAGCGGGGGATGACTTCTTCAAACCCGGTGTCTCAAAGGCAGTCAACGAACTACTTCCCGATAGAAATGTGTCGTCAACGGTCTGGCCGTGGTGGAGCCTGCGGAAATGAATGAAGAGTATCTATGGACGGAAATTTACCGGCCACATACAATTGCAGAAACGATTCTACCACCTTCATTGAAAAACACGTTTTCAACGTTTGTTGAAAAGAAAAAGTTTCCCAATCTGCTTCTGACAGGACGGGCAGGCATCGGCAAAACATCTATCGCCAAGGCGATGCTTGACGAGTTGCGCGCGGACTACATTGTGATCAATGGCTCGCTTGAGGGCCGACAGATCGACGTGCTGCGCAATGAAATCCTGAATTATGCTTCGTCGATGTCCTTAACATCGGGCGGACGCAAGTATGTGATTTTGGACGAAGCCGACTATCTCAACCCTAACACGGTGCAACCGGCGTTGCGCAACTTTATGGAGGAGTATAGCCAGAATTGTGGCTTTATTCTGACGTGTAACTATAAGAGTAAGATTATTGAATACCTGCATTCGCGATGTTCGGTGATCGAGTTCAACATCTCGAAACAAGACAAACCCGCGCTAGCTTCACAGTTCTATAAACGGATTGTGGGCATTCTCAAAAAAGAAAAGGTCGAGTATGACAACGCGGTTGTGGCTTCGGTCATCGCCAAGTTTTTCCCCGACTTCCGCCGCGTCCTGAACGAACTACAGCGCTATTCTGCCAGCGGAAAGATCGACACGGGTATTCTCGTTGATTTTCAAGAGTCATCCTTCAAGGCCCTAGTCGGATTCTTAAAAGAGAAGAATTTCACGGCCATCCGCAAGTGGGTATCGGATAATTCCGATATGGATTCGTCTGACCTGTATCGCACCCTTTACGAGCATTGTGCGACCCTTATCACCCCTCAAACTATCCCCGTTCTAATCATCCTGTTAGCTAAATATAGCTATCAAGACTCGTTTGCGTTAGACAAGCAGATCAATACGTCTGCTTGTCTTTTGGAGATCATAGCTGAATGTGGGTTCAATTAAAAGAGTTCATTAAAGGGTGGTTCTTTTGGAAGAAGTGCGCGCTCTGCGGCGGCCCTCTTGGAAACAATCAGGTTATGCTGACCTACTACGTCAACGACATCGAAGATGTCCAGTATATGGATATTTGTCCCTTGTGTATGGCCCTCCTGAATGCCGACCGAGAGAAAAATAAAAAAATGATTAAACCGCCGAAGAAAGCCCTGCATTGACCCCCTTTGATTATGCGAAGTCTATTGATACCCGTGAGTATATCGACGACCTCTCTGATTACTTTCCTCTTATCATAAATAAGAAACTAAGTCTTTCGGCGGCTACGATTTTGTATGCCAACGAGATGAATATTAATCATGGAATAGATAATAAGCTTCAATATGACTATCTGTATCATGCGATCCGCCCGAATAAGCGCCGCCCCTTCATCCCGTGGTTGAAGGCCGAAAAAGCCAGCGCTGATATCCAAGCGATTCAGGAATACTACGGCTACAATAGTCAGAAAGCGCATCAAGCTTTAAGCATATTAACTTCCGCCCAAATAGAAACGATAAAAGAAAAACTGATACGAGGGGGAATATGACACAAGCATTACTGGATTCATTAGTATGGGTAACGTTACATGACCCGGCTGACTTTCTAAAAATCAAAGAGACGTTGACCCGCATCGGGGTAGCGTCACGCAAAGACAAAAAAATCTATCAAAGCGCTCACATTCTTCATAAACAAGGGAAATATGCTATCGTCCACTTCAAAGAACTCTTTGCGTTGGACGGTAAAGACACGAACTTTTCCGACGAAGATCGAGGCCGACGCAACACGATTGCGGCGCTGCTTGAGGAGTGGGGGCTCGTCACGATTGTCGATCCGGCCATTGTCGCGGCTCCTCGGGCCCCGATGAGTCAGATCAAGGTGATATCGTTCAAGGAAAAAAGCGAATGGGAACTTTGTAGTAAATATAGTATAGGACGAACCCGAAAGCCGTCTGAACAAGTGGCTGAAAATCAATGATTTTTTGGAGAATCGTCGCCCTTGACATTTTCCGTTAACTTGAATAACCTGCTACAAGGCCGGTGGCTTTATCACTCGAAGGTCGGAAGCCTGCTGCCTTAAATTAGGAGATAAATACATATGAGTCTTATTACCGCCGCGAATCAACAAATCAGTGGAAACTCTGCCGTTATTAGCACGGTTTCTATGCCTGGGCCGGGAACACTCGCCATTTTTGCGAGCGACGCGGCCGGGGGGTTGGCGTTTCCGCCTATCGGGTTTGTTTCACTCCAACAGGGAGAATATCGCGATATCATTGTAACCTTGACAACTCAACCAAAATCGGGAGATAAGTTGTTTGCCGTGCTCGAAAAACCGGGTTCTTATGTTGATCCATACATGGAGAACGACAAGCCTGTAGATACATCCTTTCAAGTTCTTTAAAAAATCCACGATATTCACACTCCGTTCATCCTGACAATGATAAACAAGATCATTGTGAGTAACCATCTAAAACTAAGGAGACGAAAAAAATGAAAGCACTTGTTGTAGTTGCGGCAGCGGCTTGCTGTTTAGCATTAGCATCTCCGTCAGCATTTGCTGACCGCCATGGCGGCGGTGGTGGAGGCGGGATGCACCATGGCGGTGGCGGCGGCGGTGGCGGCGGCTGGCACGGTGGTGGTGGAGGACATCGCGGTGGTGGTGGCGGTGGCGGCTGGCACGGTGGCGGCGGCGGTGGTGACCGACATCATGGTGGTGGCGGCTGGCGTGGTGGTGGTGGCGGTGGACATTTTGGTCACGGTCATCATGGCGGGCGTGGACGCTTCTGGCACGGACGCTGGTGGGGCTATGGCGTAGGCTCATGCTGGCGTTGGTCAGACCTGCGAGATGATTGGGTTTGGATTTGCGACTAAATGTTTGGCTAACTAAATAGGAATGGTGACGGATGGGGGGAAACCTTCCCCTCATCCTGATCGCCTACCTAGAAAAGTCAAACTTTAAATGCAATTTCCTGAACAGCCTACAGAACAGCCTGGATGTCCCCTCTGCGGAAGACCCCTCATCCAAGAGCATATACTCTGTTCGGCTTGTGAAATGGATATGCTCAAGCAAAAAAACGCCGTTATCTACCGTTTTCCGACCGGGGAAAGACTTACGGACGAAGAAATATCTGATCTTGCGCGGGTGGGAGGCATAGAGTTTTCGCCTGTCTCATAAACAGGATAAGATCGGGGCAGTTCCGATACCCGCAACCATTCACAAAACCTCCACAAAATTCTTTTGATCTGATCCCCATTTTCAAGGGCCGATCTTTACTAAATACCTGTGTGGAATAATATTGCGTCGCCGCAAAAGGAGAAAACATGACCATCCAGCCCGCCAAGAAAGTCTATGACGGCTATGCCGACACTTTCGCTATGGAAAAAATCAGTGTCGGATACGACAAAATCAACAAGACCGAAGCCGCTGCTGAACAAGAGTATGCAACGCTTTGGTATCCCCCTTATAATATCCGAAAGACAACCGCAACCGATTATGCCATTGATCTTGATGTGACCGGGTATGACAAGAGAGAAATCTCTGCCGTTATTCAAGAGGGAGTGCTTCTTGTAACCGCTCCGTCAAAAGACGAATTTCCCGATCCTGAAAAGGATGATACGTTTTATCACCAGGGAATCTTTCCAGGTGGCGACCTTAGCGTTAAATTTTATATCGCCGATGGTCTTAAACTAGATACCGCAATGTATCATGATGGTATTATCACATTTACCTTCAAGGCGACTGGCCTCAACCAAGAAAAGGTTATTGTTCCGGTCGGCCCTTTTGATGCAGTTGCCGATGGAAAGCCTTTTGTCGCGACGTTTAACTCAGACGGTGCCGCTGTTGCTGCGAATGGAACGATCTATGCTCCGGGCGTGCCCGTTGTTGATCCCGGCGCAGCCCCGGTTACAACGATTACAACGACCGTTGTGAACGCTGAAAGCAATACTGTTCCGACCGTTGAAGTTAATCTTCCCGATCCCCTTCCGCAGATTGTGGAAGTCGCGGCGACGGTGGCTAACACGGTTGACGCAACCTCAGATACCCCTCAAGCGACGATTAATGTTAAAGATGCAACCTATGAAGTTCAGGCCAACAATGTTTTGACCGATGTTATTCAGTCCGATTCTGGTAAGAGCGATGTTGTCGTTGCAACCCCGGTTGATGTCGCAAAGACTTTGACGGACGCTGGTATTGATCCGGCCGCAGCGATTAAAGCTGCCATCGATCAGACCCAAGCCGAAGCTCCTCCACTTCCACCTGAAGTGGTTGACAATGCTAAGCCGGTTGAAGTTTCAGTTACCCCAACCGATTCGACAACGCCGGTTACGGTCGTTGTTCCGGCAACCCTCCCCTCAGTTGTTGAAGCAACCGTGGACGATGGAAAAGTCGTTCTTGCTGATACCTCTGAAACAATTCCTCCAACCGCCGAATTAACGCCGGTTGTGACGGCCCCTGGCATGTCCGATATTATGGTTGCCGTGACGCCAGAAACTCAAAAATCTCTCGATACGCTTGGCGTTGACGTAGGAAAAGACATCTCGACCGCAGTCATTAAGGCTGATTCCGATGTTGCGCCTGCTGTCCTCGCTACGCCAACTCTTGATCCGGCTCTTGCCGAAACAAGTTCAACGGCAGTTCCGATCTTTAATTCTGATGGTTCCCCTCTCAAGGCCGATGGGTCAGTTGACTTGACGCCTCCTGTTGCGGCCCCCGCAGCAGAGGTGGCCCCTGAGATAAAGACTGTTGTTCTTAACGCCGATGACCCAACGGTTCCAACCGTTGAAGTCAAACTTCCCGATCCTCTACCTCAAACCGTAGAAGTTTCGGCTGAAACAAATGTCCCGACTGTCGATCCGGCAAGTGCCGTGCCACAGGTGACTTTGACTGTGGCCGACGCAACCAAGGAAATCTCAAACAATGTTGTGACCGACACGATCACACTTCCTGATAGCAAGGCGGAAACCGTTGTAGCTGTTCCTGAAGAAGTTCATGCCGATCTTGATGAAAAGGGTGTGGATGTGATTCAAGCGGTTAAAGATGCTGTAGCGGAAGCGGCCCCAACTCCGGCCGTTGACGTTCCGGCACCTGTTGCCGAGGCTCCGGTTGAAGCTCCGGCTGCTCCGGTCAAACTTCCGGCTGATACAACGTTTAATTCTGATGGCGCACCTGTTGCATCTGACGGCACCCTTGTGACGCCAGAGGCGGCTCCTGCTGCTGATGTGGCTGCGCCTGCTGCTGCTACAGTGGCCGTAACGGTGCCAACAGCTACCGGCAGTGATACAACAACCGTAACGGGCGTTCCTTCCGAAACGACAACTGTTGTTCTCAATGCTGACGATAAGACGGTTCCAACCGTTGAAGTCAAACTTCCCGACCCGCTTCCGCAAATTGTAGAAGTTTCGGCTGATACAAAAGCAACTGTTGATCCGGTATCAACCGAACCGCAGGTGACTTTGACCGTCGCTGACGCAACCCATGAAGTTTCGGATAATGTCGTAACTGGCGTTATCGCATCTCCCGAGGGCAAGGCGGACACTGTTGTGGCCGTTCCCGAGGAAGTTCATGCCGACCTTGAAACAAAGGGCGTTGATGTGATTAAGACTGTTGAAGAAGCAGTAGCCAAGGCAGAACCGGCCCCGGCCGAACTTCCACCCGCTACCGAAATAGCCGCCGCTAATACTATTACGACAACGGTCGTTGATCCGATAACGAAAGACCCTGTTGTTGATGTGGTAACTCCCGACGCTATCCCTCAAGTCGTTGAAGCAACGGTCGTCGCGGCCGAACCTCCAGCAACCGTTCCAACGGTTCTTTTGAGTGATGCGTCCGAAACGGTTCCGGCTAATTCTGAAGTTATTCCAGTTGTGACTGCGCCAGGGCAACCTGACGTGATGGTGGCTGTTTCTCCTGAAGGAGCCGCTACGCTAGCGACCGCTAACGTCGATATTGCAACGGACGTTTCAAAGGCGTTGGTTGATGAGAAGGTTACGGTCATTCCCGCAGCCGAGCCTGAAGCTGCGGTCGAGCCCGCCGCAAACACCTAAGACATTTTAATAGTGGGGCCCAAGATTCGTCTTGGGCCCTATTTTTTTGTGTTGACTTTTTATTAGTTTTCATATATAATGGAAGTTTCATGGGGGGGGGATGAATGGTTGCATTTTATACGTCCGTTGCGCAGCTTGGAAAATTTATCAAACTGTTGGGTTACGAAGACGGCAAGCGCATAAAACGCAGCATTCCCTACAAGCCCTATCTCTTTCTCCCCACCCAAAAAGAAACTCCCTTCAAGACGTTGCAAGGTCAAGGCGTTGAACGCGTTGACTACGCTGATGTTTGGGCCGTGAAGGAGTCTCTCAAGCGCTTTGACGGCGTGGCAGGCTATAATGTCTACGGTATTGATAAGTGGATTTACCAGTTTATTCACGACAACTATCCTGGCCAAATCGAGTTTGATAAGTCGCTGATTAAAATCGTGGGTCTTGATATCGAGGTTGACGCCGACGATGGGTTTCCAGACATGGAAACTGCTAATAAAAAAATCACCGCCATCGCCATCCGGTATCGAAACAAAAAGGTCGTTTTCGGCTTCGGCGACTATACGCCGCATCAACCCAACATCACCTACCTTCAATGCAAGACCGAGAAAGAACTTCTTCTCAAATTCTTATCGCTCTGGAATACCGATGAATGGACGCCGGACGTTGTAACCGGCTGGAACATCGACGGCTTCGATATTCCGTATCTCGTGAATCGACTCACCGCAATCCTGGGAGAAGGCGACGCCAAGCGGCTCTCGCCGTGGCGCTGCTTGCGTGAACGAAGTCTTTTTCTCAAAGGTAAAGAGGTGCAGATGTTCACGCCTGTGGGTATCGCCGTGCTGGATTATATGCACCTCTATAAGAAGTTTCAACCGAACCAGCAAAGCTCCTACTCGCTCAACAATATCGCGCACATCGAGTTGAACGAAAAAAAGATCGACTACTCCGAATACGAGGGACTGTCTGATCTTTATAGGAACAACCATCAAAAGTTTATTGAATATAACATCCATGACGTTGACTTGGTTTTTATGCTTGAAGAGAAGCTGCGGTTTATTGAGCTTGTCTATGCGATTGCTTATGACGCCAAGGTTAATCTCAATGATGCGTTCACGTCCGTGCTGCTGTGGGACATCATCATTTATAATTATTTGATGGATCGCAACATCGTCGTTCCCCAGACGGCAAAGAACCCGGAGCGCGAGTTTGAAGGTGGATTTTGTAAAGACCCGCTTGTGGGGATGCACGATTGGGTGATGTCTTTCGACTTAACGTCGCTGTATCCACATATCATCATTCAATACAACATCTCGCCCGAGACGTTTGTTGAAAAGTTTGATGGGTTTAACGTTGAGCTTCTTATTAACGGAAATAATACTGCGGTTGGGGGAATGGGATATTGTGTGGCTGCCAACGGTTGTCGGTTTCGCCGAGACTTTCAAGGCTTTCTTCCTGCGTTGATGGAATTGCAGTTCAAGCAACGCAAAGAATATCAGGCGTTGATGGGGGCCGAGACAGATGAGACAGCCAAGGTCAAGTATGACAAGGCGCAATACGCCAAAAAGATTCAGTTGAACTCTCTTTATGGGGCCTTAGCCAACGCAGGCTTCCGTTACTATGATCCCAACTTTGCCGAGGCCACGACCTTATCGGGGCAACTCTCGATCCGGTTCATGGCGCGGGAAGTTAACGACTACATGAACAAGATCAGCGGCACGACTGGTGAGGACTACATTATCGCCATCGACACGGACTCGCTTTATATCCGCTTCGGCCCGTTGGTCGAAAAGTATTGTACCGACAAATCCAAGGCCATCGACTTTCTCAATACGATTGGGGAAGAAAAACTTGTTCCCTTCATGGCTGAGAAATACAAAGAGTTGGCTAAGACAATGAACGCCTATAAACAGGCGATGGTCATGAAGCGAGAGAATATCGCCGATAAGGCACTTTGGGTAGCCAAGAAACGTTACATTATGAACGTCTGGGACAACGAAAAGAAACGCTATGACAAGCCGAAGCTCAAGATTATGGGCATTGAAACGGTGCGGTCGTCAACCCCGCAGATTTGTCGAAGCGCCCTGGAGGAAGCGATCAGCCTCGTCATGAATAAGGACGAAAGAACCCTTCATGCGTATATCGAAAATTTCAAAAAAGAGTTTTTCAAAGCTCCGTTCGATGAGGTGGCGTTTCCGCGCGGCGTCAACAATCTTGAAGGATATTCCGACGCTGCCACGATTTATAAGAAGGGGGCTCCGATTCATGTCAAGGGGGCGCTTCTCTATAACAAAATGCTGAAGGATCGCGATATTAAAACTTGGACGCCTATCTATTCCGGGGACAAGATCAAATTCACCTATTTGAAACTGCCGAACCCGGTGCTCGATACTGTGATTGCGGCTCCCGGTTTTATGCCGTTCAAAGACCTAAATGACTTTATTGATTACCGGATGCAGTTCCAAAAGGCGTTTTTGGACCCGCTGCACGCGATAATAAATATGATCGGTTGGCACTCAAAGAAACAAGACACACTAGAAGGATTATTTTAATGGCCATAAAAGACGACGACTTCGGCTTTTCCTTTCAAGATTCAAAGCCGCCTCCGGCCCCCGTAGTCAACGTTGTTGACCCCTATAAAGACAAATATAACACGCTGTATGCGATGATTCTACCCTTGTTGAAGAATCTCATGGCCAGTCCCGAGAAGGATACGATTTTATGGCCGGATCGTGTTGTAAAGGTCACCGCGTTCCTCGCGAAGATCAACGCCATCGACGGTAGGTGAAACCTAAACCGCCGCCCGAAATCAAAAAAGAAGAGAAGGAAGAAAAGCCCCCACCTAGACGGGGCCTTCCGATGCCCCATGAAAAAATACCATCTTACATATTGGATCGATCAACACGGAGAAAGAGAAAGAGATAATGGCTAAATTTATTAATGATTTTATGAAAAGCATCAAGAGTAATAACATGATCACCAGCATAGCATCTGATGGTGAAGGCGCAGCAGAGTTTACAGGTTGCATTGATACCGGCTCTTACGCGCTTAATGCACTTTTGTCAGGCAGTATCTATGGTGGTATCCCCAACAATAAAATCGTGATGTTCGCCGGTGATCCCGCCACGGGCAAGACATTTTTCGTTCTTGGTATCTGTAAGAATTTTCTCCAACAGCATCCCGAGGGCCTTGTGCTCTATTACGATAGTGAAGCCGCTGTGACGAAAGAAATGATGGAAGATCGAGAACTTGATACCAGCCGTGTCATTTATTCTGAACCAGAAACCGTTGAGAAGTTTCATCACCATGCCGTAAAGGTTTGCGACGCGTATATCGCTGATACAAAAACTGATAAGCCGCCGTTACTCCTTGTGCTGGACTCCTTGGGAGCATTGCCGTCTGATCTTGAAGTTGCTCATTCTGTTGAAGGTTCGAGTAAAAGTGATCTGTCGAAGTCGAAGGCTATTCGAGCGACCTTTCGCGTTTTAACGCTTCGCGCCGCGAAGGCGGGTATTCCGGTTCTTTTCACAAACCATGTTTACGAGACAATGGACCAGTATAGCGGCAAGATCATCTCGGGCGGTATGGGACCCGTGTTTGCGGCGAGCACCGTTGCGATGCTCTCAAAGAAAAAAGAAAAAGACGGAACCGAAGTCGTCGGCAACATCATCCACGTCAAAATGTATAAGTCCCGCATTTCAAAAGAGAATGCCGAAGTCGATGTCAAGATCACCTACAAGGGCGGACTCGACAAGTATTATGGGCTCTTGGACTTGGCCGAGAAGTATGATATAATCAAGAAGGTCTCGACGCAGTATGTTCTAGCTGATGGGCGCAAGGTCTACGGCAAGGAGATCAACGAGAACCCCGAAGCTGTCTATACTAAGGACATCTTAGATCAACTTGACAAGGCCGCAGCGACCGAGTTTATGTATGGGTAAAGAATGCGATGACAAGCAAAAGGGCGGCTCGCCATATGAGAGGCATTTTCTCTACTCTTACGACCCCTGGAACAGACTATAGCATTGATCAGGAGTTGTTCTATATGCACTGGCGACAGTGTATCTCTCAAAAAGCCTGGGCTACAATGTCACAACTAGACAGAGGCATGTTGATTGATCATCGCATGGTTAGAGACACTATTTACGACCAAGTTAATGTTCTCGACAAAAATAGGTGAAAGATGCGTCAGCTTAATACTGCGCTCGTTTCTGCTCCACATATTGATTTGGAAATGTTATTAGCCCAAGCCTATAATCAGGGCTGGATGGATATTTCCGTATATCATAGCATGATACAACGGGCGTTGCAAAACGGCCGCGTGGTCATAATTCCAGCGATGGAAGGGATGATCGAACCGGATCATCTTGAACAGGAACTTCTTGACAGCGTGATGGGATATCATGACAGGATGTCGCATGATGAAGATGATTAATGAACTCTTATTGCCTTATTTGGCCCAGAATGGGTTTTTCCGATCCGCGTTTGATAGTAATGCGTGGCGTTTAGCCCGTTATAGTAACGAGGGTTTTATCGGACTGAATACCTATTATATGTTACACGAGAACGCCGGTCGGGACATAAATGTTATGGACAATGTTTGGTTGGAATTAAGACTTCAAGTAGAAGCATTAAAGGGGGAAAATGATCGACAGCATAATATTATCACACCTAATAACGAATGAGGGATATGGACGCAGAGTTTTACCGTTTCTAAAACACGACTACTTTCAAGACCGAAGCGACAAGCTACTCTTTCAACTCGCTAAGACATATATCAGCACCTACAATAGCTTCCCAACGAAGGAAGCCCTCATTATTGAGGCAGGCAACCTAACCGGCGTTGCCGAAACCGATTTCCAAAACGTCAGCACGAAGATCGCCGCTCTCAAGGCCGACGCCGAGACCGACGTGCAGTGGCTTGTTGATCAGACAGAAAAGTTTTGTAAGGATCGGGCGATCTATCTCGGAATCATGCAGTCGATCAAAATTCTGGATGATAAAACTGACCTGGGAAAAGGATCGATCCCGAAGCTTCTACAGGACGCCTTGTCGGTCTCATTCGATACCAACATCGGGCACGACTTTATTGAGGACTGGGATAAGCGCTACGAACTATACCACAAAATCGAAAACAAAATCCCGTTTGATCTGGAATACTTCAACGAGATCACGGGCGGCGGGTTTTCAAAGAAAACTCTCAATGTAATCCTCGGCGGAACTGGCATCGGCAAGACTCTCGTTATGTGTCATATGTCTGCTGCGAATCTGATGCAGGGGAAGAATGTCCTCTATATTACTTTGGAGATGGCGGAGGAGCGTATTGCTGAACGCATCGACGCAAACTTGTTGAACATTCGAGTCGATGAACTTGTCCATCTCCCAAAGAGTTCTTATGAGAAGCTTATCGGAAGTATCCGACAAAAAACTAAAGGGAAGCTGATAGTAAAAGAATATCCGACTGCCACGGCTGGAGCTAATCATTTTCGGTTTCTCCTTGATGAGTTACGCCTAAAGAAAAACTTTATTCCTGACATCATTTATATCGATTACGTTAATCTCTGTGTCTCGAACCGCGTTAAGCTCTCAGGCGACGTATCCAGTTATGGCTACGTCAAGGCTATCGCCGAGGAACTGCGGGGGTTGGCCGTTGAGTATAATGTGCCCGTTGTGTCGGCTTCCCAGTTGAACCGCAAGGGCTTCGAGAACTCTGATGCGGGCGCGGAACACGTCTCCGAAAGTTTTGGGCTGCCCATGACCGTCGATTTCATGGTCGTTTTGATCGCCACGGAGGAACTTGACGCGCTCAATCAATACATGGTTAAGCAACTCAAAAACCGTTACAAAGACCCAACGAGGTTCCGCAAGTTTGTGATCGGCGTTGACCGCTCCAAGATGCGACTGTATGATGTTGAAAAAGTGGGGCAAACCTTATCACAGGATGTGACGCCGAGCAACGTGACAAAATTTGATCCGTCTAAGTATAAGGACATCAAGTGAAAAAGGTGTTTCCGTCTTTTATAAAAATTGGGCTTAGCCTTATCTGGGCCCATCGACGGCTAGAGTTTCCGGGGCCAGACATTTTTGATACGCGGTTTCAAGAGGGGGGCATGTGGCGCTTAGTGACAGAACAACTAAGAGACGAGGCGGGACTACCTGAAATTCCTTTACGTATTAGAGTCGTGGTAAACACCCTAGCTTTTGCTATTGTTTATCTGTTTGCTAGTTTCCTCTTTTGGGGTCTAGGAAAGCTCATATTATGATAGAAAAACTGCTACCCCCTCTTTATGAAGTATACAATGCTCTTTATGAAACCCAGAATCGCACTCTTTATGGGCCTCCCGAAGTGATAGGGCCTGGGGGGAGAGCAGAATGGATAACAGGGGTAGACACAGTGTTAATGTTTCAAATGCGTGTCATAACATACGATCAATTAGAAGAGGATGCGAAGGTCGAAACCTGATGAATAATGAGTTGTGGAATAAATTTAATCTCAGTATCAGTGCTAATCTTCGGCGGGGAGAGATGTATCTGGCGCTCCGTTATATTCCCGCCAATGAGGTTCAAATCAGTGTAGTTATACCCAACGACGTAATGCTGCATCGGCGCGAACGATTCATGCGACACTTAGCAATGCAACAACTTGAAGAAGATATACGGAGTTTTGGCACAAAAGATGGGAGGGAAACGGGATGAAGAACTACATCGTGGAGAAAGACAAGAAGAAATATCGTCTGAAGGAATTAAAAACATCATTCATTTTAGCAACCTTTTCCGACAGGAAAAAGGCCGATGAGCTTTGTAATAAGCTCAATAAACGGGGTGGCTTCGAGGGAGAATCTCCCCCATTCTTTGCCGTAAATAGAAACGTGCATAAATAAGAGTTTATAGGCTCCAGGGGGACGATTTGTGTTAAGATTTAAGTCATTTTTGACGGAGGCCGCAAAGAAGCCAGCGAAGAAAGCTGCCACTGCCAAGAAGCCGAAAGCCTCATGGACCGAAACGCTCGTCAAAAAAGTCGATACCATCGCGAAAAAGACCGTTGCCGCTAAAAAGGCAACGATCAAGAAACCTGTCCCTCCCAAGCAACCCCCCTCGAAATGGGCGACCCCCAAGGCTCCTGGCACGACCGTGATGGTGTTCGCCGGGATGGACCCGGTGACCGTGGGACACGAAAAGATCATCCGACAAGCCCAGAAGCACGCCCAAACTCTTGGGGCCAAGCTGAAGGTCATCACATCTCATTCCGACGATAAAAACAAAATGAAGCATCTCCAGCGGGCGTTTCCTGACATTAAAATCCATGTTGCCCCCAAAGATAAAAAGTCGATTGTTCACCACGTTAAGGCCGCCTATGACGACGGCACCAAAGACCTTGTGGTGATGGCAGGAGGGGATCGCGTCAAGCAGTATCAGACCTTCCTCCAGAACTATAACGGCACTCCCGCAGCGGGCTACAAGTTTCGCAGCATTAAGGTGGTTGACGCCGGGAAGAAGGCAGCAGGGCTCGTTTCGGGGCTAGAACAGCGCGATAACGCAGGGGCGGGCGACTTTCATCGCTTCCGTGCAGGCTTGCCGACCACGATTGCCCAAAACTTTGTGCATAGCCGTGAGATGTTCAAAGACACGGCCCGATCCGCGAAAAAGGCGGCGCGCGCCAAGAAAAAGTAATGCCCTGGAAGACACGACGCCATACAGCCGCCCTTATTGCTAAACGCGCGGCTCACCCCCGTCCGCGTTTCAAACCCCCAGTTAAAATTATTGAGCCCTATGATGGCCTTTATACCCCGGAGACCTATATGCCCAAATTGAGTAATTATATCGATCTTGTTGAAATACGTGAACTTGATGTTGAAGGAACTAAAGGAAAAGACGGCTATCTTGAGGACGAAGATCGCTGGATATGGATTAAAACCGATTATGGGGCCTGGGATGGGCCCCATCGGGACTGGGCAAGCAGCCATGCCGACAAGTATTTCAAATACCTAAAAAAGAGAGATGTTTGCATCTCAGCGGGAGCCAATCAGGGCATGTATATCCGTTTTTATGCCAAGAAGTTTGGAACCGTCTATGCCTTTGAACCCGATCCTCTCAACTTCCATTGCATGGTCATCAATAATCAAGTCGATAACGTTGTTAAGATGCACGCTGCCTTGGGCGAAGAAAATGGCTGGTGCTCGGTGATGCGCAACGGCTTCGATAATACCGGAAGTTGGACGGTTGCCGCACTTCCCAAAGGGGCCCCAGATATAAGCGGCGAGATGCGCGTCCCCATTATCGCCATTGACACCATGAATTTTGAGACCGTGGACCTAATCCAACTCGATCTTGAAGGCTATGAGGATAGGGCATTAACAGGGGCTATTGAAACGATAAATCGCTGTAAACCCGTGATTATCGTTGAAAACGGATATTTTGATCGCATTATGCAGTTAATGGATGCCCTTCACTATAAACACGTTGATCAGTCGGTGGCCGACCGGATTTTTGTTCCCGAGGACTATTAAAACCTGAAAGCCAGTCAGAACATAAATAGAAAATACCGCAGTGCTAACATGGGAATCCTAGATGTCAAACGGCCCGAAAGACGCTTCACAAGAGCCCGAAAAGCAGAAGCATTCTGTTAACAAGTTTATTGATTTTTACCCTTTTCAAAAAAATGCCCAAGCCGTTACCAAGCAAGGTGACGGACCTCCCGTTCCTTCGCAGTCGGCCGAGACTTTGAAACCCAATTCTCGCCCCGCCGACGCGCCGCCGAAAGGTGTCGCGGACGCCAAGAAAAAGAAAGTTCTAAAAGAAGGCGAGGCCGAGGATGTATTAGCTGCTAATGCTTGGGCGGTTTATCGCTATCTGCATAAGCGTCGTGAGAACTGGTTCTATCGGATCGACGAATCCACAAATCTTAAAACCTTCGTTAATAAGCTCCAAGAGTTTGCCGATTACGTAGCGAGCTATCTTGATCTTAAAAGCCTGCCTGAAATTAATCTCCTTCCAACAGAAACCGGCTCAACCTTTGCCTCGTGGTCTCCCGAGGGAATCAACCTTGCCGTGACTAATCGTCACCCAATGGATGTTTTCCGTTCCCTTGCGCACGAACTCGTGCATCATAAACAAAATGAAGATGATGAGCTTCATGCAGAGAGCGGGGAAACGGGAAGCGATCATGAAAATGAAGCGAATGCCCTAGCGGGCATCATGATGCGTAACTATGCCAAAAATAATCCCAAGCTATTTGATCTGGAATATATCGAAGAAGGCGGCGGATTGCTCGGGGCCTTGTTTGGCGGTGGCAATAAAAGCCGACCAGCAAGCAGTGGCGGCGGCGTAAAAGCGCCCGCTCAAAAATCTCGAAAACAACAAGCCGCCGACGACGCGGCCGACGCTGCTGACGCAGCGCAGAAACATGAAGATGATAAAGAACGGTTACTCAATACTCCCGAAATGAGAGCAAAAAAAGAACAAGATAGAAAAGACAAGGCTGGTGCTGATGCAGCCGCTAAAGAAGCGCAGCATAAAAAGTGGTTGGAAGCTGATGCCGAATATAAAAAGAAAAACCCTAGCAGTGTGCTCGGTTCAACGCCACCTGGAAAAAAACCATTTGGAAATATACTCAAGGTATCAGAAGAGCATATCAGACGCGTTCTCAATGTTCTGGAAAAGAAAAAAAACTGGAATCAGCCTTATGATGTCATTGATGAAGATGGGCCCAAAGTTAATCCTGAAGTAGACGACGAAAAAAAAAAGTTGAGCGAGGCGGGGTTTAAATCTCCTAGTAGCCTCCGATTACGGGGGTCACCACATCAACACAAATATCCCGATATTATCGGATCGATTCGGCCGGGATTATATGGGGGATGGGGGCAACCAGTAAGGCCAACAGAAGGGCCTAAAACCCTCGCGCATAAACCGCCCCCAGTTGTTGACGCCAATAACGTTAGCTTGGCCCGACGCGTATGGGACAAAGCCTGGGCCGCAACGCGTGCGAACTTAGATGTCAATCCCGGCCTATGGACGGCTAGCTCAGTCGCCCTTGCTCTCAGCCCCGCAGCGGCGGTTGTGGGGGGACTCGCAGGCATGGTGTCCGATTATCAATACTACTCAAGCCATAAAGACGAGTGGCCTGAATATGAAAGAAGTAAACATCGTCCTCTTGCTGCAAAACTTGTTCACATGGTTACGCGAGAAATGAACCTGACCGATAATGAAAGAACGAAACTTGTAGAAACATTCTATAAGGAATTATCAAAAGCTTTATTAGAGGAGCACGGCTTATAATGTTTGTAACATATTTGGTGATCTCAGCATGTTTATCTGGCACTCCGATTGAATGTAAGGAATTTAAGACTCGCCTCGATGACAACGTAACAACAACCCAATGTTTTATGAGAGCGCCCATTCAGATCGCTCTGTGGGAAAGAGATAACCCGGCTTGGAAATTTAAGCGGCTGACGTGTAAATCTCTGCCGACGCGCCTCGACGGCACACTTATTTTAAAACAGGACATATAAATAATGCCTATTATCGTTAATAATGCCGCTTATGGTGTTAATGCCACACCTAATACGAGCCACACGAGCCACCCGAGCCATAATACGGCGAGCGCCCCGGACTTGACTGGACTCTATGCAAAACGGGCGGCTCGCAACGCTCTTAAGACTAAATATACTCTAGTGCATAGAAAAGACCGCACAACCCACGCCTATAAAAACACAAAACTTATTGTTGATGGGAAAGAAGTTCCGATAAGTGACTCTGCTAAATTTGTGCTAGAACAAATGGTGGACACACCAGAAACCACTGCGAATACCTCCAATACGGGGTAAGAAAAATAATAATAAAAGGAGAATACAACGATGCCACAATGGGGGAAACAAGACGCTACCGGGAATTCGGTTCTATGGGCACCAACAAGTGTAAGACTGGCTCCAAACACCGACAACCGCGATGCCATGTATGGCAACTCAACGGCCGATGCCTTTACAACCGGCCAGACGGTTGGAATGTATGGGGTAGATAAAACAGAAATCAAGGTTGGGTCACTCGGTCTTGCGACAGTCACCGCAAATGGAGTGGGCACCGGAGGTTCTTATGTTCCAGGTGAGCATCTAACCCTCGCTACAACTGGCGCGACCTCAGTAACAGCCGCAGACATTATCGTGTCTACAACAAAGATTCGAACGGTCGCAGCTAATGCTTCGGCAGTCAGCGCTGGCTATGCGAACGGCGACACCGTTTCATGTAATACTGGGACGATGACGACGAACGCCGTCTTTACCGTTACAACGGGCTTGGCCGATACAAAAATTGCTTCTTTGGCTCTTACAGCTAATGGGGTGTTCACGGTTAATCCAACTCTTCTTGACAGCGCTTTAAAAAATATTGCTGTTGTGAATGCGTCCGCCAACGGGGGCAAGGCCGCCTTCACAATGCGCCTCGACTCGCTTGGGGTGTTCAGTAAGGGCAACTACTCAGTGGTTCCGACCGAAGCCAACAACAACACGTTGTCAGGTTCCGTAACCGGAACTGGCGCAACAGCAGCCGTCACATGGTCAACTACCAACAAGGGAATCACCCATACGGGATGGGTTCTTCGAACCGAAGGATCGGGTGGACGGGCTGGTCGTGTTCAGAATGAAGTTTTAGTCGCGGGCGGAATCGCGGGCGACGGAACAGACGATACCGTTTATCCTGACGCATAAGGAATATAATTCGTGGCGAATAATGATGGACGGAAGATCAGTGGATATAGTGCCTGCAACATTCCCGAAGCTAATGCGCTTCTGGTCGTTGTAGGCAACACTGCGGGAACAAAAAACACATTTACATTGTCTCTTACAACCTTGCTTGGAAACAACGCGGCGAACGTTTATGTGGCAAACACAAAAACGCTCTCGGCCAACAACCTCGTTATTCGAAAGAAATCAACCCCAATAACGTCGGGGGATACTGTGGGAGAGGGCTCAATCTGGTGGGATGCAACGTATCTCTATATAGCAGTTGCCAACAACGTTATAAAACGGGTCGCGCTTGAAACCTTCTAATGCTCTTGAATGCTTTGACCCATGAAACATACCTGCTCTATGCCGCTAAATATTACAACAATCCAAACTGTTCAGGGATGCCTGAGTTCTATGAAGACCTGAACCGCATCAAGTATATTAAGAAACTGATTACACGCTATATTCAGTCTGGTGATCTTCAGGAACGTTTGATCCTGAATCATCTCATTATTTTAAATAATTGTTTCGGTCCTGAAGCGATTGTGAAGATCATCTTCCTGAAAATGGAAAAACAGCTACAGTATGTAAAACCCTTCTTGATTTTGCTCAACATCTTGCCTTTAGTGGTATGGAATGTCGGCAAAGAAGGAAACAAAATTTACACCGATGATATTCCCCTAGACCCCAAAATTGTGGAGGCTCTCAGAAAAATTTAATGGAACTGCATATCATAGAATCAGCCGGAGCCTTTATCGTTGTCGAAACGTTCTCCTATAAGGATCGTTTCTTTTCAAAAATCCATGCCGAACCATTTAAAACACTTGACAAAGCCGCAGAATATGTTAAGGTAATATCAGAGGACGCGCTTCCCGCTAACAGCATTGGCGGTGGCAACATCTGCAAAGGCGCGGCTGACATGGGGGTCACTCCATTCCTCCTTCGCAAAGAAATCAAAAAACGAAAGAAGCCTGTAATGTAAAGGGCGATTTTTTATATAATGAGTTACCTAGTTTCGAAATACATCGGTCTCCTCGCCCATCATCTCCGAAATTTTAAAAAGAAAAGCCCCAACCTTTGGAATTTCTCGTGTCCGCTATGTGGAGACTCTCAAACACATAAGAGCAAGGCGCGCGGATATATTTTTGAGCGTAAAGGCAACTATTTTTTTAAGTGTCATAATTGTGCCGCGTCCAGAAGCTTTCAAAGTCTTCTAAAAGAACTCAACCTCCCCCTCTATAACGAATACCGGCTAGAGTGGCTCCGTGAGAGCGGCAACGCCGCGCCCGAGCACACGCCTGTGGTCGCGGAACCAACGGTTGGGACTGGATATGACGACGGCGTGTTCAAAGACCTCTCACGCCTGACGCAACTCCCCAACGAACACTTTGCCCGCGCCTTTGTGACTAAGAGACTGATACCGCCTAGATTTTACTCAACGATGTTCTTTGCGCCGAAGTATCAGGACTTTGTGAATGCTATCATTCCGGGCAAGCTGACCGGATTCAAAGGTCCCCGGATCGTCATTCCTTTTTATTCCTACAAGCGGGAACTGGTTGGCTGGCAGGGACGGGCGCTAGACAATCATCCAGTGCGCTACAGCTATATCGTGATCGACTACAACCTACCCCGCGCCTTTGGCCTCAACACGGCCAACTTCAACCGAAAATATTATGTTCTTGAGGGCCCTATCGACTCGATGTTTCTTGATAATGCGATTGCGATAGGGGGCAGCGACCTCGTTGGGGGTATCCGCCGTCTGGGGTGCCCTCGCGACAACGCCGTGATCGTGTTCGATAACGAGCCCCGCAACGCCGAGATCGTTGCTAAACTCCATGCTGCCATTCACGATAATTATTCCGTCGTGATCTGGCCTCCCGAGCTTCCTTGCAAAGACATCAACGATATGATCCTAGACGGCGGCAACGTCGCCCAGGTGCAGCACCTTATTGACCGTAGCACGTTAAGCGGCCTACCAGCCGAACTCGCTTTTAACTCATGGAAAAGGATATAGATGACTCAAAGTGTTACCCTTATTTCAGTCTCCCAACCACGAGATATAGCCGCCGACGCCAACGAACTTATTTCCTACTGCGCCCGCGTTTCCAACCCCCAAAATCAAGAGAATTTCGACACTTCGGACAAGCTCCTGGCTTATTGCGTCCGCAATCAGCACTGGAGTATTTTCGAGATGGTTCACCTTGTCTACGAGATAAATACAACACGCGATATCGGCCGACAAATTCTTCGGCACCGCTCATTTTCATTTCAGGAATTTTCTCAGCGTTACGCCAAGCCGACAGACCTTGGAACAACGTTACGGGAAGCACGTTTACAGGACCCCAAAAACCGGCAAAACAGCATTGAAAATGAGGATGACACAACTCAGTTTCGGTGGAATACTCTCCAGTTGCAGACGCTCCAGGCGGCGATGGCGGCCTATAACGAGGCAATAAAAATAGGGCTGGCCAAGGAAGTCGCCCGCGCCGTGCTGCCCGAGGGTCTGACGATGAGTCGCATGTATATGGCAGGTAGCCTTCGCAGCTACATTCACTATTGTCGGTTGCGAATGGGTAACGGAACACAAAAGGAACATCGTGAAATTGCGACGATGATCTGGAAAATCTTAGAAGTGGAGTTTCCGTTTTTGAAGGACATTTAAACCATGTTTGATGATTTGTTCGATATTCGGATTGATTTTTTGGGTCAGGTTTGGACGACAAACTATAGTAGTCTTCCAGACACCATACTCAATACAACTCGTCTGTTGCCTTCCGATATGATTTATATCATTTTGCGTGATCAACTCCATGTCGAAGCACTGAATGAAGACCAAGAACTTCATTGGCCGCCCGAGGAGTTATAAAATGACAAAGATTGAACATGTAAATAGAATTTTTCGGGTGTGGGCGACTCCGGACGGCCGCCTTCCTTATCGAGCATATGACGACGACCTACCGCCCGCCCATAAGTATGTCATAAGAAACTTTAATAACGTCTGTGTTTTATTAAACGCCCAGATTAAGGAACAGGCAGATGCCGGATATCTCGCTGAGGAATAGTTACACAGAAGTAGCGAGACTGATGCACGTTTGGAATGATTATAACATGCGCGGCTGTTATAGACCATTAGAAGATGTTGGGATATCCTTACATCATGAGCTATTTGATACGACGTTTGATTTGTTCCGCAACGTGGGTATACTTGTGGATAATCAGATTCATGAGGACATAGCGATGTTTGACTGGTGGGAAAACATAAAATGAAGATTAATGAAATTTGCTGGGAACTTGCGAAGGCGTTGTTTATCTATCAGGAGATATGGGGGGAGACTTTTTATTCCACTCCCGATGGGTTACCATCACCCAACAGATATTTCAATATATCCAATATATCTTCAATGTGGATTTCTGACGCTATAAACGATCAACTTCTGGAAGACTTTGGGATGCAAGAATGAAAAAAATAAACGAGGGGGAACTGAATGAACGATCTGTATCAAGCTTTCATACACAAGAGCCGCTACGCAAGATACCTACCCGATAAGAAACGACGTGAAAATTGGAATGAGACGGTTGCTCGTTACTTTGATTTTATGCAGGCGCACCTGCAAGACAAGTATAAATTCGATCTAACTCCCCTTCGTCCCGAGCTTGAAAAAGGGGTCCTTGAAATGGACCTGATGCCATCCATGCGCGCCATGATGACGGCGGGGCCCGCCCTCGAACGCGACAACACCGCGTCATTCAACTGCTCCTATGTTCCCGTCGATGACGAAAAAAGTTTTGATGAGGCTATGCACATCCTCCTTTGCGGATCGGGTGTCGGCTTTAGCGTTGAACGTCAGTATGTTAACCAGCTTCCCGAAGTGCCCGACAAGGTTTTTGATTCTGATACCATCATTATCGTTAAGGACAGCAAGGAAGGTTGGGCCAAGGGCCTTCGCCAGCTTATAGCGCTGCTTTACACAGGTGAGATGCCGAAGTGGGACCTAACCCGCGTTCGACCGGCTGGAGCCCGTCTTAAGACGTTTGGAGGCCGTGCATCGGGGCCGGGGCCGCTTGACGATCTTTTTAAGTTTGCGTGTATGACGTTCCGCAATGCGCAGGGGCGTAAGCTGACCTCACTCGAATGCCACGACATCATGTGCAAGATCGGGGAAACTGTTGTTGTTGGCGGCGTCCGTCGTTCCGCAATGATCTCCCTTTCTAACTTATCCGATGATCGAATGCGTCACGCAAAGTCGGGCGCATGGTGGGAACGGAATCCACATCGCACTCTATCTAATAATAGCGCCGTCTATACCGAGAAACCCGAAGTCGGACCATTTATGACAGAATGGCTGGCGCTTTATGAATCAAAGTCGGGGGAAAGAGGCGTGTTCAATCGGGCAGCGTCGAAGATCAAAGCTAATAACGGTCGGCGCAACCCTGATTTCGAGTTCGGCACGAATCCGTGCTCCGAAATAATTCTTCGCCCAAACCAGTTTTGTAATTTGACGGAGGTGGTCGTTCGTGCTAAAGATAGCATGAAGGACCTTGAACGTAAAGTCCGCTGTGCCACGATCCTGGGCACTATTCAATCAACTTTAACATATTTTCCGTATCTTCGCAAGATATGGATTAAAAACACCGAGGAAGAAAGGCTGCTTGGGGTCTCCCTAACCGGAATATTAGACAACAAGCTTCTTAATAATCATGCTGATAAAAAACTTCCGGCGCTTCTGGAATCGCTCAAAGAAGTCGCCATCACCACAAATAAAGAATTTTCCGAAACTTGGGGAATACCTCAATCTACCAGCATCACTTGTGTTAAACCATCCGGCACGGTTTCGCAGTTGGTGGACTCCGCCTCGGGGATTCACCCCCGGCATTCTAGGTTTTATTATCGCCGAGTTAGAGGAGACGCTAAAGACCCACTCTCACGCTTCATGGTTGAAGCTGGAATACCGGCCGAACCCGACGTTACCTCTCCGAATAATATTATTGTTTTCACCTTTCCGAAGAAGGCTCCGGAGACCGCATTAGTAAGAGCCGACTTATCGTCCATTGATCATCTGAATCTCTGGCTCGTTTATCAAAAACATTGGTGTGAACATAAACCCTCTATAACCATCTCGGTTAAAGAGAATGATTGGCCGACTGTGGGAGCCTGGGTATGGGAGAATTTTGAGGAGTTATCAGGGGTGAGTTTCCTACCTTATGATGGCGGCGTATATCGCCAGCCCCCCTATGAAGAAATAACCAAGGAAATATACGACGAACTCGCGGCAAAACTGCCGACTAAACTAGAATGGGATACACTTATTGAGGATGAGGATAATGGGGAGGGAGTCCAAACGTTAGCCTGTGCCGCAGCAACGTGCGAAATATAAATACAAAGAATAGAAACTAAAAGGAGAAAACACCATGGGTTTCGAAGTTAGATTTGGAGGAGGCCGAGGCGGCTGGGATAGAGGCCGAGACTGGGATGATCGCGGTTATTGGGGACCTCCTAGATACCCGCCGCCGTGGCGTCGGCAATGGGGTCTTGGAGATGTGATTGGGGATGCCGTTGGCTCCGCAATCGGATCAGCGATGCGCCCCGCGCCACCCGCCGCAGTTATTATTCATGAACATGAGCGGCCAGAACGTCCCCCCGAACGCCCGGATGCGCCTGCTGGACCGCCGCCCGATCCAAAGGCCGCCCCACCGCCCGCTGATGCGCCAGCCGATGCCGCTGACGATGCCGCTGATGATGCGCCGGAAGAACCAGCAAAGTAATAAAGGAGGGCCAATGAGGATGGGATGGAACTCGGGAAGTGAAATTTTTGATAAGGTCATGCAGATATTGAATGACCATGTAGAAGATTCTGAATTACGAGAAGCTATCTACGTTGAACTTATTCCACTTTTTGAAGATTATGATTGTGATACGTTGAACGAACTGCTTGAGCAGGATGAAGCGTTTGACGCGGCCTACAAACACATTTATGATGACAAGAGTTCCGAGGATGACACGATCCTTGGAACTTTCGATGACGAGGATTAAACATGGAGAAAGACCATGGTTTACGCTGTCATTCATGTTAGACGACGCGAAGGAAATAAAGATTTTGAGGTGCGAGACGATAAAGAACTAGGAAATGCTTTGAACTATTTTCAAGGGCTTATCTGGGATGGGCTTGTTGAAAAAGTGACCGTTACTGCTATTGATGAAGCTGCCCACCTCAAGGCGGATTTGTTCAACCAGTATGCGGGAACGCTTATGAAACAGGAAAGCACCTCAAAGATAATACGAGGTGTGAAGTGAAAATTATGTCCGCCCTTTCGTCAACTCGGAAAATTATGTCCGCCCTTTCGTCAACTCGACTGAACGTCGAAAATGGTATTTCGTGGGAGTCAAGAACCGGCGTTTATAATGCAACGATAGGAATAATCAGTCACCTCGTTCATCAAGAACTAAATATCTCCGTGGATAACCTGGAGATATTAGATGACGTGGTTTTATTGCAATAAAGAATTTGATGTAGAAACGATAGAGGCCGAAGCTATCGGGTTTGTGTATCTGATCACCAACCTTACAAACGGCAAAAAATATATCGGAAAAAAGAAGTTTAGGAAGTCCATCAAGCTACGCGCCACGAAAAAGCGTAAAGCGAAACGCGTGCAAAAGACGAGTGATTGGACCAGTTATTTCGGCTCCAGCGCAGACCTTTTACACGATGTTGAAACCCTGGGGGAGCGGCACTTCCGGCGCGACATACTGCACCTGTGCCGCTCCCTTGGGGAACTCTCCTACATGGAAATCAAGGAACAGATCGATCATCGCGTTCTGTATCGCGACGATTTTTACAACTCCTACATTGGCTGCCGGATACATCGCAAGCATCTCAAAAAAAAATTTACTTGACAAAAATGAAGTAATCGTATATGATAACTACCTTGCCCGCATAGCCCAAAAAAATCGGTAGAGGCGACCGTTTCAAACGCGGTAGGTTGTAGGTTCGACCCCTACTGCGGGCACCAATAATTTCGGGGGGACTATTTGCTCACATTATCCCAATATGAAAAGTTTTGCAGTATGCTTCGGCGACTTAGCTGTAGGTATCCTGATCGGTCGATTGTGCAGATAATTGAAGACGCCAAAGAATTTTCAACTCCCTATATTCCGGGCCCTATTAGCGATAGCACGGCCTATCACGCCCTCGAACAATATTCAAAGAAAGAATAATGTCAGATACCACTAACGCATGGATGGCGCGCGCCCTTGAACTTGAAAGTCAACAAGATTTTCTCAAAAAAGAAGTCGAGATTCTAAGTCGGTCAAACTTCGATAAGGTCAAAGAGTTTCACGCCAAGTTTAATAAAGTTCCCGATCCTCTCAGTCCAACTGTTCCAACCATTGAAGAAAAAATCTTTCGCATTCGATTGCTATGCGAAGAGTTTCAAGAAGTCATTCAGGAACTTGGATTCAAAACAGAAATCATCTTAGAGCCCTATCACAATACTATTATTTTTCCGAAACTGGCCAAAGAACTGGCGGATTTGCTGGTCGTGGTCTATGGCACCGCTGCTGCCCTCGGCATAAATATAGACGACGTATTCAATGAAGTTCATTCCTCAAATATGACTAAAGTGGATAAAGATGGGAACCCTGTCTATCGTGAAGATGGTAAGGTAATGAAAACTGATCGTTACATCGAGCCTGATATCAGGAGTGTCTTAGTTAAGTAGGGGGTTTCCATATGCTGCTTTTTCTCACCAAAACAAATTGCATCGCCTCAAATACAAAACAAATCTATCTCAACCATGAGACGATCATCTATTTCGAGCCGTATGGAAAAGATAAAAAGTCGGGGTCCGAAATCTCCCTGATAAACGGCAGCATTATTCACGTCAAAGAAACCCCCGATGATATCGCAAATATGCACTTAATGGAGATGAATGTAGTATGCCCTGGCCCCAGAAAAATCGACCCCGCCGAGGGAGACGTAAAGTCGGCAGCACGAAACGAAAAGCGGTCCACAAACGGAAAACAATCAAAGGACGAAAGTGATGGAAACGTATCGGGAACTGTTCAACCAAGAAGAGCGATATAGCCAACAAGCCGTTTTGATGACGGAACGTGAACAGTTTTGGTCACAGGCCGACTTTGAAAAATTTACGACCCTCGTAAATACGATTATTGCTTTACGCAAGATTTTAAAAACCTGTCCGCATTATCACCCAAATGGGAGTAACGGTCTTCATTGAAAGGAGTTTAATAGCCTGTTTCCTAAGCATGTTATAAGAATTTCACCGACACTTTATGCGACGCACACAGTTTGGTATGGTCAGAATAAAAAGTCAAACCGAGAACTTGCTTCCCGTATTATTTCGGATGTTCGAAAAATCGAGACCGAGCTTCAGTTGAAGGGTCACCGATTTATTCTCCGCGCCTTGCGCCAGAAGAACCTTAATGGGTTGACGTATCCAGGGAAATTGGTTACGTTTATTGATCCCCGCCGTTACACCGATGACGAGGTGCTTTATACGTTCCTTCATGAAGCGCTGCACCTGAAACAAGTTCAGGATGGCAACTTGCGGTGGGATAATAAGATCATGTCGTTGGTCTGGAAAGGGGAATCATTCCTTGACATCAAAGCCATCAACGAGATCACGCTAAAAAAATACTCAAAGCTGCCGTGGGAGCTTGACGTGGGCCTTCAACAGAATATCATGTGGACTAAGATTTTCGACAAAGACCCGCCGCTGATGTGCGAGAAAAAACATGAGCGATATGAGCAATATACCCCCTACTATCAGAAAGTTAAATGCTTGGCGTGATCGAAAGTATATGTTTTCGAAAGTGGCTGACGCGACGTGGCCCTTAACGCGCGAATTTTGGTATGACTATGGGGCCGATGACGAGGTAATATATATTGAAGTGCAGCGACTTGTCGATCAACAACTGGAAGAAGACTTTGCAAATCACAAAACACTGGACCCGGCTGAAATTACGCTTTGACGAACTTCGGAGGCGCTGGGCCTATAAGCTGCATCCTGAGACTGGGGAAAATGCTGATAACTATCAGGTTGTTTTAGCCGACTTGCGAGACGTGCATGATACTATTGGAAAAGATATTCCCGAAGTTAAGGACGCAACCGACTGGGTATTAGGCAAGGACTGGTTGCGCACCACAAAGAACGACTCGGTTCGATCACTCTATCCGACATACGTAAAATATAGGAGTTTGACCCACTTTCGAGACGTGCTCGTTAATGAGTATAAAAGGAAAGTGAAGTGAGGAAAAACACTAAATACCTATAGACGTAACAGAGCATTTAGGCGATCCGTTATGGCATCGCAAAGCAAGGCTTAACCCGTATCTGTTGCGACTTACGTATGTGGAGATTACATTGCTATGAGAATGCCCGCCTTCTCACCTTCGGTGATGGGAATATAACTTTTGAAAAGAGAGTTTAACGAGAAACCGCCTGAACAATACTGGCTCGATCATTATGGTCACTGCGCCTTGGGAGCCCCCAAGTGTTTATGCAAAGACTGGATCGGAACGCGTTGCGAACACTGGATTCCGCTGGGGGCTCGGTCCTTCGAAGACCTCCAAGCCTATATAAAAGATCACTATAAAAGGACAGCCGATGCGAAAATACGACAACGATGATGAAGACGACTTTACCCACTACGACGATGACTACCCTCCCAAAAACAAATACCGGGGCCGCCGCCGCGACCTGATGAAAAAAACCAAAGACAAGGCTCGTAACCTCATTAAGACGTTCAACTGGGGTCCAAACAGTGTTAAGCTTGCAGAGCATCTCCAGTTTTGTAACAAGCCGTGCTGCCACAATCCGCGCGCCGGGAACTCGTCGGCGCACGACAAGACCCTACAGGAGCGAAAAGCCGATGAGGACGAAAACGATATTTAGCCCGCGATTTATCTGGAGCGACTTTATTGAGTTTAATATTAATCATGGGAAGGTGTCAACAACGGGGCGTGTCATGGAAACACTGAATACTATGATGCCGACGCCTTCCATAATCGCGATTGATATTATAATTCATGAACAACTTAGAGAAGAAGGAGAACAACACGACGATGAACCACGAACTTTATTTTAAATACCTAACGGAGCTTGAGGACTGGGGGGTTCGTGATATGACAGCCGCTTCCCCTTACCTCGTTCAGCAATTTCCCGAACTCACTATGGAAGACGCTCGCAAAGTTTTGCGTGAATGGTCAGCCACTAAATATCAACTGCTAACTGAGACTGATAATGGTTATAGACCTCTACACAAAGAATAGTTGCTCGCGATGTGAAGCAGTCATAGAAGCCCTCCAAAAAAAGAATATCCCCTTTCTCGAACACGTTATCGGTCAAGACATTCTTCGAGAAAACGTCTTAGATTTATTCCCCGGTGCTAGACTACTTCCAATTGTGGTTATCGATGGAACTTGGATCGGCGGCCGGGATGAAGTTTTGAAAAAGCTTGCTAATGGAGAGTTTGATGCCCCTCACGAAGATATCCGAGGACAGTCGGGGTAACTGGGCTTTTTGTCGAGCCTAATGGAGTCGGCGGGCACCGTTATTGGTGGAACATGAAGTAAATCTGATTGGAGAAATACATGATTGATTGGAATGAGATCAGTGCGAAGTCATCGGGCGGAACTGAGTTGATGGCCCGCCGTTTAGAAGCGGCGTTACCCCCAGACTTGATGGAAAACTTTCAAATCATTCCATCTCGTGTTCGCGAACTAGACGAATCGAAAATACGAATCTTATGGTGTCATGACCTTCCGTCTGATCCTGAGTCGCAGCATCTTCGCAATGAAGGCTGGCGCAAGTTTCACAAGATCGTTTTTGTGAGCCACTGGCAGAAAGAATGGTATGTCCGCGAGTTTCAAATCCCCTACTCGCGTGTCACCGTTCTTCAAAACGCGATTGTTCCGATCCCGTTTGTTGAAAAACCGACCGACAAAATCAACCTGATCTATCATACAACTCCGCACCGAGGATTAGACGTTCTTTTTTCCGTGGCCGAAAAACTGTTTCAAGAGTTTGATGACATTCATCTCGATGTCTATTCATCGTTTGAAATTTATGGGTGGAAGGATCGCGACGAGGATCAGCAGATCAAACCGATTCTGGACGCCGTGCGTGGTCATGACCGCATCACGTATCATGGCTTTGAGTCCAACGACCAAGTGCGTGCCGCCTTGCAAAAAGCCCATATCTTTGCCTACCCAAATACCTGGATGGAAACGAGTTGTCTGTCTTTGATGGAAGCCATAAGCGCCGGGTGTGCGTGCGTGCATCCCGACTTCGGAGCCCTGCCGGAGACCGCCGCGAACTGGACGTTCATGTATCCCTTCAACGAGGATCGCAACAAACATGCGGCTATTTTCTATGCGGCGATGAAAACGCAGATCGGAATGATCCGAGAGGAGTCTCAAAAAATGAAATTATTGGGGGCTAAGAATTATGCCGACCTGTTTTACAACTGGGAGCTTCGTCATTTACAATGGGAGTCGCTGCTTAAGCAGCTTCTCAAGGTGCCGCGCGAGATCGAACAAGCCGTCGAAATGTTTTCTTATCGGAGCACTGGCTAATGAATGCGTGGTTATACTGGCTCTTCGGAGATACGCGCCACTCATCTTTTCCATGGTCATACGTTTGGAGCGCGATTATCTGGGGGATTCCAGACAGTGAAAGAAGTGCTGTTTGGAGCGATCATACAAACGCTCACAATGCGATGCAAACCATATGGAGTCGGATCAATGATCAACTCAGGGACGACATCGATAATTTGATTGACATATAGTTAATAATAGTATATAATCGAAAATGGTAGCGTGGGCTGGTCGGACAGACCCAAAAATAGTCAACCCAACGTCCGGGGGCAGGGAGCGATGCAACCCTTTAAGGTCCAAGAGCTTGTGAGGCGAACAGAAAGTGGTGATCCCGACACCATGCTTGGATATCCCACGTTACCACTATTTCCAATCTATTCATAAATAGGACATGAAACGTAAACTGGATACCCCCTCAGAGCCCGTAGAAGCGCCGCCAGAGCCGGTGCGCGCCTCCGCCACGATCTTCCCGAAGCCTAATCCTGTTATAATCGAGTTTGACGAGATGCTTGACCGCTTTTACGTCCGAACCAACTATAAGTGGTATGACCCAGAGGTTTACAACCTCTTGGTGCAAATGGAATACCGGCCCTCGGATGTCCGCGCCGCTCTCAATAATATGGTGGCTTTGCAGGACGAACTCCGCGATCCGACCGCCAAGGAGGGATATGACCACCTCACCCGAACGAAAAAGAGCAACTACATCGCTTTTCTCGATAAAATCATCGAAGATTCCCACATTTATCTGCGCAACTCGCGCGCCTCTCACAAGCCCCGTAAAAAGAAAACTAAAACTAATGAGCAGTTGGTGGCCCGTGTCCACTGGCAGGCCGAAGAACGGCCTCTACGCCTCGTTTCTGTGGCTCCTGAAGGCATCATAGGAGCGACGGAGTGTTGGCTATTCAACACGCGGTATCATTCTCTGACCTATCTGACCGGAAAACTGAGCATTAAGGGCACAACGGTTATCGGCTTTGATCCCAAACTGTCCAAAATGAAGAAACTTCGGAAGCCCGAGCTACTGGCAGACACGGTATCTGGGGCCCGAAACTATATTTTGAACTTTTTTCAGACCCTCAAGACGAAAGAGTATGCCGCGACCGGGCGACTAAATAATCAGACGATGGTCCTGAAGGTGTTCCGATGAGACATCATATGAAACGAGACTATTTCGATAGCCCGCCCGATGTTTGTGATGCAGTTTTTAATCTTGTGAAAGGGCCTGTTGAAGAGCAGGCAGCCTTAAAAATCTGGCAACGCGTTATGAATAAGGTAATCTCGGGGATAATAAACAGGGTTGAACGGTCAGAAACGCGGATCAGTCGCGCTCTTCGGGACCAGCTTGAGGAAGATATATTAAGTAAATTAGAAGGAGACTAATGTGACTAAAAGCACCATGAGTGAAATACTCGAAGAGGCTGAAAAAGCCCCAACAGTCGAAGAAAAAGTTAATATCCTACGAAATAACAGAAATCAGCCGTTTGTAGACGTGTTGCAGGGTGCCTTTGATGACCGGATCGTCTGGTTGTTACCGCAAGGTGCCGTGCCCTATAAGCCCTGCCGAGGAGAAGGATTAGAAGGCGTCCTTTATTCCGAAACCCGCAAGCTATATTTGTTTGTGCGCGGCGGCAATCCTGCCCTCAGTCAATCCAAGCGTGAGACGCTCTTTGTTCAGCTTTTAGAAGCCATTGACCCTCGCGACGCTAAGCTCCTCGAATTTGTTAAAGACAAGAAGCTCCCGTATCCGAGCATCACGGTGGATGTCTTTCGGGCGGCGTTCCCCGATGTTCCCCTGCTTCATGCCAGCCGAACCACCAAACCCCCGGCCGTCATGGTTGTTCCAGGCGGCGAAGGTGGCGAAGGCACGGGCGGCGAGCCTGCCGTCAAACCGAAACCGAAACGGGATCGGTCCAAGAATCGGATTCGTCGAGTCTACGACATGACCGTTCGACGCGCCCAACAGGAAGCCCGTCGCCAAGAAAAACTACAGAGCGAACAACAGCAGCAGGAGCAACCGAAAACAGAAGATGTCAAAGACCAAGAGAGCGTATAAAAAATACTATGATCCCAGCGACTTTGATTGGGATACCAACATAGATGATGATGATAAACGCTCAAAAGAAAAACTAAAAGCACGGCGGGAAGCCAAAAAAATAAAACATGAACTACGTGAGAAGGAGTTAGAAGCTCCGACCGACGAATAATGCCGACATACATTATCGTCAACAAACAGACAGGCGAGGAGACTAAAGAGTTTATGTCCCTCGCAGAATATGAACAATATAAAATCGACAATCCTCACTTGGAACAGGCCGTATGTGCGCCAGGGATCGTCAGTGGTATTTCAACTCGCCTGAAGCCTGATAAGGGTTTCCGCGAAATTTTAGGGGAGATCAAAAAGAAAAATCCAAAAGCTAAAATCAATGATTTCGGTGGATAGCAACAACTTAACAACCTAACTCAAGAGGTGAATAGCATTGTCCAAGCCTCACCGCCTAACAAAAAGACAAAAAAATCAGAATACGACTTTTGATCAGCGTAACCATCTTCAACTTATCGATATAATCCCCCTTACTCCAAATCAACGTAAAACGTTTAATGCTTTCCGGGCAGGTAAAAACTTGTTTTTACATGGGGTAGCTGGCACCGGAAAGACCTTTGTATCCATTTATCTATCTATGAAAGAATTAGAGGCTCAACGTTATGACAGACTTATCATCTATAGAAGCACAGTTGCAAGCCGAGATATGGGATTTCTACCAGGAAACGTCCGAGATAAGACCCGAGTTTATGAGGCCCCATATCAAGGCGTATTCCAACGTCTGTATAACCGAGGGGATGCTTATGATCTACTCAAGCAGAAACGCTTGGTCGAATTTGAGTCAACTGCTTACGTTCGCGGGATCACCATCGAGAATGCGATAGTGATTATCGATGAGGCGCAAAATCTTCATTGGATGGAAATTTATTCGATCATGACACGGCTTGGAAACAACTGTCGCGTTCTGATCTGCGGGGATTACCGGCAAACCGACCTCGTAAAAGAGCAGAGCGGAATTACGCGCCTGAGTAACGTTATCTCGAAGATCGATATGTTCGAAGCTATCGAGTTTGGGATCGACGATATTGTGCGGTCGCCATTAGTGAAAAAGTTTATCATAGCATGTTACGAGGAGAGTGTTTATCCCTAAATGAGTTTTCGACATGAACTATTAGAGCCTAAGAAACTACCGCGTGAAACGATTGAAGGCAGACGGTATTACGTGACTCCTTCGGGACTGCATCTGCCTTCCGTCACGACGGTCTTAAAGGAATACTACAAGAAAGACTTTACGGCCTGGAGGAAGCGAATCGGCGAAGTTGAGGCCAACGCTATCACACATCAGGCAGCGAGCCGTGGAACTAGCTTGCACTCCCTTTGTGAAAAGTATATGAGGAACGACGAAGACTACCTGAAAAATGTGAGGCCATCGGCATACGCAGACTTCCTTTCAGTCCAGAGTTTATTGGACCTGAACGTTTCTGTCGTCATGGGTGTCGAGTTTCCTTTGTTTTCAGAACGTCTGCGAACAGCAGGAACCGCCGACCTGATCTGCACTTGGGGAAACCAACCGTCTATCGTTGATTTCAAGACTTCTAAGCGACCCAAGAAAGAGGAATGGATTGAGGATTATTTCGTTCAAGCCGCAGTCTATGGTCAGATGGTTAAAGAAACTTACGGGATTGATACGACGCAGATCATTATTCTACTTTTGATCGAGAACGATATCCCCGTAGTCTTTCAAAAAGATATTGAGATATACAAGGAGAAGGTTGATGAAATTTTTATTAGCAGCCGCCACGATGCTCCTATCAACGGGAGCGCTTGCTCAAATGTATGAGCCGTTTCCAAGCGGCCCCGGCATAGAAGAAAAGGGGTCAATCATTCGGTGTATGCCGAATAAAGTGTTTGCGACCTTGATCGATCAAAAACACCTACATCTTATCGCTATGCAGGTTGTCAAAGACAACGATAAAGCAATTAAAGTTATTTCAGCAAATGCTGACGGAGATGTGGTTGTTGCGAATATAAACCCCGATGAAACCGTTTGTATTCTCGATATTCTAAATCAGGCTTTACTCAGTGAAGGAGTAGTGCCGCCGAGTAAAGATGAGAACAGCCGACCACCACGTCAACAAATTCCACCGCAGGAGGATCAGGACCCTAGATAAACGTCTACCTACGGAAAAGCAGCGATGTTTTATCTCGTAGAGAAATCAGGCTAGCCGCTAAATTTATGGCTTCGCTTATTATGTCCAAGCAGATGCTTAATTACTTGACTATAATTATCGAGTTTATTAACGACTACAAGGACGATGACACTGGATATCAAATGCACGGAGATTGCTTATGGCTAGATGATAATACTTCTCCCCGAGAGTTTCATATCCGCATTAATTCGAATCTGCGAAAAAAGAAGCAACTCATGGCTCTCGCGCACGAGCTTGTCCATGTGAAACAATACTCGTTGAATGAAATGCACGATATGAGCCGAACTCCCAATACGAAGTGGAAAAAGGTTACGGTTAACGAGATTAAAACGCATTACTTCGACTTGCCTTGGGAGATCGAAGCGCGCGGCCGAGAAGAAGGTATGTATGTGCGTTACCTAGAACATCTCAAAAAAGAAAGAATAACCTTTGTTCCATAACCCCCTTGACAACCTTACAGTTTTTGTGATATGATCGTTTCTGATATGATCGTGAGTCTAGATAAAAAATCGTGGAGTTGCGCGATGAAAGTTAAAATCTTTAAGGTTGTGATTCCGTCTTACTTAGCGTGGCCGCCCGGAAATATTATCCTCCATATATCGTTTCTTCAGGACGACGCCGAGAAATACATCGCGGCCTATCCAAACGTTTTTCTTCGCACCTTGATGACCGTGCAGCCAGAGGATATGGAGTGCAGTGAAACTGACTAATCGACTAACTAATCGAGAATATCAAACGGTGATCGGTAAGCTCGGTAGCGGGCTTGTAGTGTTTGATCCCGAACCATGTGATGCGCGAAGTCTGGCGCGTCACAAGTTTTATGAAGAACGTCTGACAATGCACTGCCAGCAAATGGTTCGCGCGCAAATCCTCGATGAGATGGCGGAGGAGCATGAAACTTCAACATCGTGAATATGAAATTCTGGGTGCTTCTAAAGACTTTGAACCGAATTTTCAAAGCCGACTGAACT
>Ga0070693_100000037_pt1 | contig 50504 bp, 33 predicted proteins | sample KBSK1103metaG_FD_65472 | JGI IMG/M metagenome (GOLD analysis project Ga0070693, IMG submission 65472) | Corn, switchgrass and miscanthus rhizosphere microbial communities from Kellogg Biological Station, Michigan, USA - KBS K1-10-3 metaG | ecosystem: Host-associated > Plants > Roots >...
GAACTCGCTCACTCTGGTTGCTTCCGCGATTGGTGGTCTTCTTTTCGGGGTTATCGCAGATCGCATTGGCCGCATCCGTGCGCTCATGGCGTCCATTCTTGTCTATGCTTTAGCAAGCGCGGCTTGCGGCTTGTCGCACACAATTCCGCAACTGGCCACCTTCCGGTTCGTGCTTGGACTGGGCATGGGAGGGGAATGGACAACCGGTGCGGCGCTGATCGCAGAGACTTGGCGCGCGGAGCATCGCGGGAAAGCTCTGGGATTCATGCAATCGGCGTACGCCATCGGAGAAGCCATTGCGGCGCTCGTCGTGGCGCTCGTGTTGCCGCATTTTGGCTGGAGGCCCGTCTTTTTTGTGGGCGTTTTGCCGGCATTTCTCGTCTTCTGGATTCAGCGCAGCGTGCCGGAATCAGAGCTGTGGAAACAACGAGCGGCGCGCAAGGAAAAAGTGCCTCTGCGCAGGCTTCTGGACAAGGGTGTGTTGCGCAACGGCGTCTTGGCCACAACCATGAACGCCTGCAGCATGTTCGGCTACTGGGGATTGTTCACGTGGATTCCGGCTTATTTGTCCTTGCCACCCGCGCAGGGCGGCCGAGGTCTCAGCCTCGTCAAAACCACGACTTTTTTTCTGGTGCTGTGCTTCGGAAAATGGCTGGGCTACGCGCTCTTTGGTTTCTTTTCAGATGCGTTTGGGCGCCGCAAACCTTACTTCCTCTATCTGATCATTGCCGCAGCTCTCGTGCCGATTTACGGAATGGCTCGAAGCGCGTTTTGGCTGCTGGTCCTCGGACCCCTTGTCGCGTTCTTCGGAACGGGCTACTTCTCGGGGTACGCGGCGATTGCCAGCGAGCTTTTTCCCGGCGAGATTCGCGCTGCGGCGATGGGATTGAGTTATAACATCGGCCGGGGAATTTCCGCTGTCGCCCCGTTCGCCGTCGGCGCGCTGGCACTGCGGTTCGGCATCGGACCGGCGTTTTTCTTGCAAGCGGGCGCGTTCTTGATGGCAGCGCTTCTCGCACTAGCTTTGCCGGAGACCCGCGGTCAAGAGTTGGACTGACTAGGCGACCGCGGACTGCGCGCTTATGCGCGCTCCGTTTGCGCTCAACGTGAAGTTCATTGCGAAATACGGAGCTTGCGCCAGGACTTTCTGAAATTCGTGCTCGTCTGCATACCGGCGTCTGGGAACCCGCCGCCCAAGAATACTGATCTCGAGCGGATCTTTCGCAAAGGGATACGGCTTTAGAGAGACCGAATTGTTTCCCGCAGGCTGCAAATCCCAATCCGCTTCGCTGCCGTTGCCATTCACGGGCACGGCATCGATTGTCGATCCATCCAAAGGCGCCAGGCAGAAATAGAGGGAGAGCCGATCGAGCGCTTCCAGGCGCTGCAGATTCGTTTGCAGTGCATGATCGTCCGCGTAAGGTTTCATCACGCGGTCAGCGCGAAGATCAACCTTGAGCCGCAATTGCTGGAGTCTAAGCCGCTGGAGAAAGTCCGTGACTAGCGGCGACTCGTTGGACTTGACGTACTTCGCGGAGAAGCCGGGCATTGTCGCGCGCGTCCGATCGTAGAGGCCCGAGCAGTGCATGCTGACCAGCAGCCCCGCATAGTGGTCGGCCCTCACAACGCGCTCGATGCCGCGCTGGTAAAGCGCGATGTGTTCCTCCGTTGGAATGGACATGAAGTTATACGGAGTAAATGTCTTGGGGTCGATCTGAGGCAGCATTTCCCATTCGTACCAACCGTTGTCATGCTCGGCTGCCGCTAAACAGAAAGATTCAAACGGCTCGGGACGGTGGAAGAGCTTGTTTCCGAGCGCACGCGCAAAAAATCCGGCCAGCATGGCATGGTCGGTCTGCCGGATAAGGATCAGCTGATCGCCCTGTTCTTGAATGATCATTACGCCGCCCTCGATCGCAACCGCAGTATGAGGCGTGAGTTTCCGGCCGCGGGGATGGCCAAATAAGAATCCGAATACGATGTCATTATGCTCCCGAGACGAGTCACATTCCAGTTCAATCGTCGATGTGGCGGCCAGGGGCTGATTCCCGGTATATTGGAGAGGACCACCGCGGGAGTGGCGGAACTGGCAGACGCGCAAGACTTAGGATCTTGTGGCCGAAAGGCCGTGGGGGTTCAAATCCCTCCTTCCGCACCAACTCATTTATTGGCATTTTCTCCAGTTTGCCTCTTTGGGCCGGAGGCTTGGCGACTACGAATCCATTCCCGATGGCTGGCTCCGGGATAGAGGGACGAAGAATGACCCTGCATAGATTTCTGGCCTACACCGTGCGCGATGTTGGGATTCTGCATAACTTCCACATTCTTTTGGATGAAGCACATAAAAGTCCGGCGCCGGGGCACCCCGACCGTCCTTCTGCTGGATTCCAAGGGGACGACCAGGAAGGTTCGCAGACGAGATTGGTTCAATAGCGGCGACATGCGCGCTGCCTTACTTTTTCTTCGCATGCCCTTCTTTAGGAACTCGGTGATTTGCCTCGTTGTTTTTTTCCTGCTGGTACCCACCAGCAGTTCTTCTCCCGCGCCCTCATGGGCCGGAGTCTTACGGGACAAGACTGGAAGCCCTGTCGCAGACGCGATCATAAATCTTTATGCAAAATCGAATGCTCGAAGCTATACAGCCAAGAGTTCGGCGAGTGGCGAGTTTTCGTTTGTGGACCTGGCAGCAGGTAGCTACAAATTATCCGTGACTCTGGCGGGAAAGACCTACCTCGGTGCAAATCCCTTGGCTGTCGAGGCCGGAAAAAATATCACCGCACTGCTTACTCTCTCCAAGCAAGAGGGGACGGTCGTTGTTTTAGCGGATCGCGAGGCAACGACTGCTTCGGCAAGCGGCGGCGAGCATTTGTCTGGCGGAGAAGTGTCCGGCCTTCCGCTGAACGAACGCGACTTCAGCAAGCTGTTGCTTCTGGCCGCGGGGACCATGACCGACACCAACGGCGCCGCGAATTTCACGCAACAATTTGCCGTGAATGGCCAGCGCGGGTCCGCATCTGTCTTTGCCATGGATGGCGCCGATACCACCGATCCAGAGCTCGGCGGAGCCACCTTCTCGAATTTTAACGTGGACGCCATCCAGGAAGTCCAATCGAGTTCCGGAGTGATGCCCGCGGAAATCGGGCACGGGGCGGCAGGTTTTAATAATGTGATCACCAAATCCGGCACGAATGACGTGCATGGCAGCGCTTTCGAATTTGTCCGCAATGCGGCGTTTGACGCGAGAAATTTCTTCGATCATCAAAGTGCAATTGATACGAGGCGGATTCCGCCCTTCGCTCGCAATGAGTTTGGAGTCACCAACGGCGGGCCAGTGGTTCTTCCAGGAGTTTATGATGGGCGAAGCAGAACTTACTATTTCGCAGAGTATCAAGGCTTTCGGCAGGTGCTTGGAACGACGCAAGTGTTCCCTGTCCCCACGGCGGCAGAGAGGCAAGGATTGGATACCACGACTTTTCCGGGCGATACGCTGACCGTCCCGGTTAATCCGGCGATCGCGGGAATATTGGCAGGCTATCCCCTGCCCAATGAGCCCCAGGGGCCCTACGGCGCCCGAACGTTTGCAACCTCTTCAAAGGTCGCGACGGACACAGACCAGTTTTCGGTTCGAATCGATCATCGCCTTTCCGATAAAGCGGCTCTTTTCGCCCGGTTCAGCTTGAACCAGGTGAGGGGTCCGACGACCAATCCCGATCAGACGGCGATCGATCCCAGTTTCGGCGTCAACTTTTTTGATCATCAGCGAAGTGCTGCCGTTAGGTATACCCGAACGATATCGCCGCACTTTGCGTTTGTGACGTCGCTCGGCTACATCCGGAGCACTCCCTTTTTCCCGTCCACGGATCATACTCAGCCCGCCATTGGATTCGGAGACGGCCTGTTTGAGAACTTCAACTCAGCCGACGGCTCGATCTTTGGCTCCTACGGAAACGTTTATCAGCTCAAGCACGACATGACCTACGCGCACGGATCCCACAACTTCAAGTGGGGAGTGGAGCTGCGCTTCAACCGGGATGCCACGATTTTCGGCACCAATCCTAACGGCGCCTATACGTTTGGAGGAGGGCCTGCTTATTCGCCGGTGTTCATTCCTTCTGCGAGTGGCCAGCATGACATCCAGCCCGGCGAACCCTTGCCAGATTCGCTTACGGGATTGTTGACCGCCACGCCTTATTCCTATGGGATCACTGCTGCCGCGAGTGTGACGCCCGTCGGAGACAAGTTTGATGAAGCCTCCGTCAGGCGCGAGGCCTACAACTTCTATTTTCAGGACACCTGGAAGGTGAATTCCCGGATGAGCGTGAGCTACGGCTTACGCTATGACCTGAATAGCCGCATCAAAGAGGCCAAGCATCGCACATCCGTCGCCTACCCCGTTGATGCGGCCGGCAATCCGACTTCGTTTTATGCGCCCGGCGCCACACAGGTTTTCCTTTACAACCCGCAGCCCGTCTACCCTCTGAATCTGAACGGATGGGGACCGCGCGTTTCGCTCGATTATGCTGTAAGCAAACACACGACTCTTCACGCCGGGGGATCGATTACGACGATTCTCCCGAACCTTTGGCTGGAGAATTATGTCACCGGGAACTTCCCACTCGTTTTCCAGCCACTGATCACCGCGTTACCTGATGTTCCGGTGCCATTTCAAAATACGGTTGTGCCAGAGATTCTTCCCCCGGTATACACGACTGCGGGCCAGCCTCTCTTTGCATCGGGGAGCGCTAACCTCCCCGCGAACATACTTATCGATCTGCAGAGATTCCAGGACGACCTCGCGGCAACTACCCCTGGCCATGAAGTGCAATTATTTTCTGTCGGCGTGATAAGCAGGCACTTTCGCAACGGATACATCGGAACTTTCACCGCCGGTGTCGATCACGATTTCGGAAGCGTGAAGGTTTCCGCCGCATACGTAGGAACTGTAGGAGTCGACCTTGCCAGCGTGGAATCGCCCAACGGCTACGGCGGCGCTGACCCGGCGTCTGCGCCGTTCACGCAATTCAATGCCCAGGGCCACGCGATTGGCGGATTCGGGCCGGAGACGGTGATGAACCCCAGCGCTCATTCCACCTATCATTCGTTGCAAACCAGCGCGACGGAAAACTATTCACGAATTGGCTTGAGTTTCCAGGCCAGCTATACATTTTCCGAATCTCTCGACGATACCAGCGCCGTCCCCGGTGGAATCTCGGGAATGCCGGGGGTGACGCTGCAAACCTTGCCGCAAAATCCGATGGATCCTGCCGCCGACAAAGGGCCTTCCACCTTCGATGTCACGCATGTCTTCGCCCTCAGCTTGTTTCAATCGCTCCCGTTTGACCATCTGAGTTTTCTCCAACCGCTGGGAACCCGGCTCACCAAAGGCTGGCAGTTCTTGAATATAACGACCCTCACGACCGGACCACCTTTTTCCGTTTATTCTGGAATCCAGCAAACAGGCGTGGGAGCTGGCGGAACGGACCGCCCGGACATGATCGCGATGCCGGTCTTTTCCACGAGCCGCACGATCCGGGAGGATTATTTTGGGCGCGGCGCGGAGAATGGCTCGTTCTTTTTTATTCCCACCAACGTCGCCGGCGGAACGGGCCCCAATCACGGGCGGTTCGGCACGCTGGGACGCAATACCTTCCGCGGACCCGGCTTTCGCAATTTCGACATGGCCTTGATCAAGGACACTCCGTTCGGAAGAAGAGGCAGCCGTGAACTGGGCGTGCTCCAGTTTCGCGCGGAATTTTTCAACGTATTTAACATCGTGAATTTCGGTTTGCCTTCGAATACTGTGCGCGGGAGCGGGTTCGGCCTCATCAGCCATACGGCCGGATCTTCCCGGCAAATTCAGTTTTCTCTGAAACTGATCTACTGAAGGGATCTGGCATGGAACGAAACGTCCGCGATGTCGTGAATCTCTATAGTCCGCACGATCCGCTCGAAGAAGCCTGGACGATTCCGGCGCCTTGGTATTTCGATCCCCGCATCGCGGAATTGGAGCGCGCGAGCGTCTTCAGCTCGACGTGGCAGGTCGTGGGCCGCGCGGATCAAGTGCGCGAAAATGGCCAGTTTTTTACGGCCGATTTGGCAGGTGAACCACTCGTCATGGCCCGCGGCGAAGATGGCCAGCTGCGCGCCTTTTACAATGTCTGCCGGCATCATGCCGCCGCAGTGGTTACGGAGGCGCAGGGTTGCGCAAAACAGTTTCGTTGCCCGTACCACGGCTGGACGTACGGCATCGATGGAACGCTGAAAGGCATGGTCGAGTTTGACGGCGTGTGCAACTTCGACCGAGCAAAAAACGGATTGGTGCCAGTCCGCGTTGATGTCTGGGAAAATCTTGTTTTTGTAAACCTCGATGGCCGCGCCGCGCCCCTCCGCGATTTTTTGGGCACAGTGCCGGGGCTTGTTGCGCCGCTGGAACTTGCAAATAAGCTGCACTTCTTCGACCGGCGCGTTTACACGCTCAATTGCAACTGGAAGGTCTATGTGGACAACTATCTCGACGGCGGCTATCACGTCCCACACGCCCACAAAGGATTGAGCAGCGTGATCGAATACACCAAATACACGATCGAGAATTTCGAGCGCGCGTGCCTCCAATCCAGTCCGCTCTCATCGGACTCGTCGTCCGAAGCGGGCGTCGCCGCCACCAGGCAGGGCCGCGCGTTTTACCTGTGGCTCTATCCCAACTTCATGATCAACGCCTACGAAGGCGTGATGGACACGAATCTGGTATTGCCGCTTGGCGTGAACCGCTGCGCTGTTGTTTTCGACTACTATTTCGCCGACACCAGCGTCGCCGCCGAAGCTCGCCACAAAGAAAGCATCGCCGTAAGTGAAAGAGTCCAAGACGAGGACATGGCCATCTGCGATGCCGTGCAGCGCGGGCTAGGCTCGCGCGCCTACGTGGCGGGAAGACTCTCTGTACGCCGCGAAGCCGGCGAGCACCTCTTTCACCGTTTACTCCACGCTGATCTCACCAAGGCTCTGAGCCTGACTGCTGCGGGTGACTAACCGCGGGGCGCTCGGAACATTTTGGATCCGGTTCTTGCATCCACGTGTCTCGTTGCCTTGAACACAGCTAGCCCGCCTCGCCCGTCCGGTGCATGCAATGCCTGTTGAGATAGAGACGGATTAGCCCTGTAGCGGCATCAATTGACGCTCTCTGCAGCCTCGCCTATACTCTTAGTTTGCGCTGCGGGCTAAGTTCTTACCTGTCAGGCCTCATCAAAGTTCCTATGCGGCCGTAAAGCGGCCGGCAAGCCTGGACTTTCCGCGAAACAATGGGCCGCATGCCGTCAAGCTCAGCGAGCGGTTTCACAAAGACCCGATCGTTGCCAAATCGTTCACCGAGGAGAAAATCGTTCCATGGCTGAAGCAACCTGCCGCCGCGAGCTGGATCTGGAGATTCCCGCGGAAGAAGTATCAAAAAAGATTGAGAGCGTAGCCAAGGAGTTTGCGCGCATTGCGCGTGTGCCGGGATTCCGGCCTGGCAAAGCACCGGTATCGCTCATCCGCCGCCGCTTCGCGGAAGACATCAAGGGCGAAGTGCTGCAGTCGCTCGTCCCGGAGCGCGTTGAAAAAGCCGTCACTGAACAGAAATTGACTCCCGTTTCCCAGCCACAAGTGGAAAAGCTTGATTTTGCCGAAGGCCAGCCGCTGAAGTTTCGCGCTGTTTTCGAAGTCCTCCCGGAATTCGAGCTTGGCAATTACAAAGGTCTCGCAATCGAGATGCCCGCGATGGAACTCAACGAGACCGACGTCGCGAAAACTCTCGAGGAGATGCGCGAACGCGCCGCGGCGTTTGCTCCCATCGAAGGGCGGGCCGTCGAAAACGGCGACTACGTGCAATTGAAATTGATGGGGACTCCGGCGGGCGGCGGCGAACCGCTGCAAGCGGATAGCGTTCTCTGCCACATCGGCGCCGAAGAAACCATGGAGCCCTTCAACGAGAACCTGCGCGGCGCGAATATCGGCGACCACAAAAATTTCGAAGTCGCTTATCCCGCCGATTATCCGGATGCCAAGCTTGCCGGGAAAACCTACAACTATGCCGTCGATGTGCTCGGCATCAAAAACAAAAAGCTCCCGGATCTGAACGATGAGTTTGCGAAGGATGTGAGCGACGCCGCAACCCTGGACGAACTGAAAAAGAAAGTCTCGGAAGGCCTCGAGCACCAGCGCGATCACCGGCAGAAGGAGCTGCAAAGGGAAAAGGTCCTTGCCGAACTTGTAAAGCTGCACGAGTTCCCTGTACCGGAATCGCTCGTCGAGCATCAAATGGATGTGCGCCTGGAACGCGTGGTTCGGTCACTTGCCGCTCAGGGAGTGGATCCCCGCGCCGTGAATGTGGACTGGGTTTCCCTCCGGAAGCGCCAGCAAGAACGCGCCACAGATGATGTAAAGGCTGAACTCATCATCGACCGCATCGCGACGGCGGAAAACATCGACGTGACCGAAGAGGAGGTCCAGAACGAGTTGGAGCACATGGCCAGCCATAGTGGCGAATCCGCGGAAGTCGCGCGGGCTCGTTTGACAAAGCAAGGTGCCCTCGATAGGATGAAGGCTAAGCTGCGCAGCGATAAAACTCTGGACTGGCTCGCGCAGAACGCTCAGATAAAAACCGTGGCGGCAGCAAGCGCCGCAACAGATTCAAAGTGAAGCATTCCGGAATTTCAACCATCTCCATGAAAAATTTCCAAGAACCTGAATATCGCGGCACAACTCTCGTTCCGATGGTGGTCGAACAGACCAGCCGCGGCGAACGCGCGTACGATATCTATTCCCGGCTGCTTAAAGAACACATCATCTTTATCGGCACGCCGATTGACGACCACGTCGCCAACCTGGCCACCGCCCAAATGCTTTTCTTGCAAGCCGAAGATCCCGAAAAAGACATTCAGCTTTACATCAATTCACCGGGCGGCTCGATCACGGCCGGTTTCGCAATCTACGACACCATGCAATTCGTTAAGCCGGATGTCGTAACCACTTGCGTGGGGCAAGCGGCTTCGATTGCGGCAGTTCTTCTTGCCGGCGGCGCTCCGAAAAAGCGTTTTGCGCTGCCTCACGCGCGCATCCTGATTCACCAGCCATGGATGTCCGGCCTCGGGGGCCAGGCCACAGACATCGACCTTCATGCCAAGGAGATCTTGCGCATGCGCATGGTCATCAATCAGCTTCTCTCCCAGCACAGTGGCCAGTCGATCGAGCGTGTCGAGAAAGACGTCGAGCGGGACTTCATTATGAATCCCGAACAGGCCAAGGAATATGGCATGATCGACGAGATAATTTATAAGCACCGCTAGCCTGCCGGCGACGCACGGGGTGGCATTCGCTGGCTGCTGGTTCTTAAAAGTTAGTAGCGATTCGAGTTTCTCTTTTGCTCCAGGGAAAAATCGGCCTAGAATAAGGATTAGAGACTCCGTCGAAGCCCAGCGGAGACGAGGCCTTCACACCAGTGAAAAAATTCAACACAGATGAGCCGCTGCGCTGTTCCTTTTGCCATAAGACTCAGGAACAGGTCGAAAAGCTGATCAGCTCTCCCTCGGACTATCCGCGCGCTTATATCTGCAACGAATGCGTCGGCGTTTGCCAGACCATTCTTGAAGATGAAAAGCGCGAACAGGCCGCCGCGCCCGCGAAGAAGCTTCCGCGTCCGCCGGAGATCAAGCAGTTTCTCGATGGCTACGTCATCGGGCAGGATCGCACGAAGAAGAAGCTCGCTGTCGCCGTCTATAATCATTACAAGCGCATCTTCTTGAACAAGCAGCCGGGCGACGTCGAGTTGAGCAAGTCCAACATCCTTTTGATCGGGCCCACAGGCACGGGAAAAACGCTCCTCGCGCAGACCCTTTCCCGCATGCTGGACGTGCCCTTCGCCATCGTGGACGCCACCACGCTCACCGAAGCCGGCTACGTGGGCGAAGACGTCGAAAACATTATCCTCAAGCTGCTGCAAGCGGCTGATGGAGATGTTCAGAAGGCTCAGCAGGGCATCATCTACATCGATGAAATCGACAAGATTGCCAAGAAGGACGAGAATCCCTCGATCACCCGCGACGTTTCCGGCGAGGGCGTCCAGCAGGCGCTGCTGAAGATTCTCGAGGGCACCATCGCCAACGTGCCGCCGCAGGGCGGCCGCAAACACCCGCATCAGGAATTTACCCCGGTGGACACCACGAATATCTTGTTCGTGTGTGGAGGCGCTTTCGTTGGCCTGGAGAAAATTATCGAGAAGCGCGCCGGCCGTCATTCGCTCGGTTTTCATACTGACGCCGCGCCATCCACGCCGCAGCGGCGCAACACCGAATTGCTCGAGCAAGTGCAGCCCGGCGATCTGATTCGCTATGGGTTGATCCCCGAATTTGTCGGCCGCTTGCCCGTTGCCGGCGTAATGAATGACTTGGACAAGAATGTCCTCGTGCGCATCTTGACCGAACCGAAGAACGCGCTGCTCAAGCAATACCAGCGCCTGTTCGAGTTTGAAAACGTCCGTTTGCGCTTCACCGATGACGCTCTCGAAACCGTCGCGGAGCTCGCCATGCAGCGCAAAGTCGGCGCGCGCGGCCTGCGCATGATTCTCGAAGATCTCATGCTCGAGCTCATGTATCACCTCCCGATGCAGCGCAAGGTGCGCGACTTTGTCGTGACCGCGGAAATGGTCCGCGGACGGGAAATTAACTGGAGTTTGCTCGAAAAGGCCGGATAGGCCGTTTCGGTTTTTGGAACGCATTTCAGGGGCCCCAATGTTCACTCGCGAAAAACAGGAATTGAAGCGCGTACCCATGATGCCGGTGCGCGACATGGTCATTTTCCCGCAGCAGATGACTCCCTTCATCGTTGGACGCGAAGCCAGCGTGCGCGCTCTCGAAGAAGCCCTCGCCGGGGACAAAAAGATTTTCCTGTCCACACAGCACGACGCTTCCGTGGACGACCCTAAGCCCGAGGAAATTTACGCCGTAGGCACCCTCGCGAACATCGTGCAGAGCGTCAAACTTCCCGATGGCAACATCAAAGTTTTGGTCGAGGGCGTCGAGCGCGCTCGCGCGCTCTCCATTGCTTCGGAAGAGGGTTTCTTCCGCGCAACCGTCCGCTTGCTCAACGCGCGTGTCGATCCTTCCCCCCAAGTTGAACAGACCGTGCAAAAGGTCACCAGCCTCTACGAACAGTTCATCAAACTCTCGCAGAGCCTGAATTATGACACCATGATCGCCGCCGCCCGCGGCGATGACCCCGCGCGCCTGTCGGACACTATTGCCGCAAACCTTCAGCTTCCTGTCGACGAAAAGCAGGACCTTCTCGAAACGGTAGACCCCATCGAGCGTCTAAACCGCATCAGCGACATCCTCGAGATCGAGCTTGAAAAGCTCAACGTCGACCGTAACATCAACACCCGCGTCAAGCGACAGATGGAGCGCGCGCAAAAAGAGTACTACCTGAATGAAAAGCTCAAAGCCATCCAGAAGGAACTCGGCCGCGGCGAAAAAAGCGAAATCGACGAACTCAAAAAGAAAATCGACGCCGCGGGAATGAGCAAGGAAGTCCACGAAAAAGCCATCCAGGAGCTGAAGCGGCTGGAATTGATGCCGCCGATGTCGGCGGAATCGACCGTCAGCCGGAATTACCTCGATTGGCTTCTCGCCGTGCCCTGGAAAAAGAAATCGAAGGAAATTCGCGACATTCTGGCCGCGGAAAAGATCCTCAACGAAGAGCACTACGGCCTCGAAAAAATCAAGGAGCGTATCCTTGAGTTTCTGGCCGTGCGTCAGTTGGTGAAGAACCCCAAGGGCTCGATACTTTGCTTTGTTGGCCCTCCGGGCGTCGGCAAGACTTCCCTGGCCATGTCCATTGGCCATGCCACTGGACGCAAATTTGTCCGCGTGTCGCTCGGCGGCGTCCGCGATGAAGCCGAAATTCGCGGCCATCGCCGCACATACATCGGCGCCCTCCCCGGCCAGATCATTCAAATGATGAAGAAGGCCGGCACCGTGAACCCGATTTTCGTCCTCGACGAAGTCGACAAGATGTCCACCGATTTCCGCGGCGACCCGTCTGCCGCACTTATGGAAGTGCTCGACCCCGAGTTGAATCACAGCTTTACGGACCACTATCTCGACGTCGAGTACGATCTGTCGAAAGTGATGTTCGTCTGCACCGCCAACGTGCTGCATACAATTCCCCAGCCGTTGCAGGACCGCATGGAAATCCTGCGGCTGCCGGGCTATACCGAGCAGGAAAAGCTGGAAATCGCCAAGCGCTTTTTGGTGAAGCGCGCGCGCGAAGCCACCGGCCTGAACGAGCAAAACCTTAAGTTCACCGACGAGGGCCTGCTGCACATTATCCGCCACTACACGCATGAAGCCGGAGTGCGCAACCTCGAGCGCGAAATCCAGAACATCGCGCGCAAAATGGCGCGCAAAGTCGTGACCGAAGGCAACACCGTCGGCGTCGAGATTTCCCCGGCCAACGTGAACGACTTCCTCGGCATACTCAAGTACCGCGAATACTGGCTCGAGAAGCACAACGAGATCGGCTTGACCACGGGACTCGCCTGGACGGAGGTCGGTGGCTCCGTGCTGGCCACCGAAGCAACCCTGATGGAAGGCAAAGGCCGCCTCACGCTTACCGGCAAACTCGGCGACGTGATGCAGGAATCCGCCCAAGCCGCCATGAGCTATGTGCGCTCACGGTCCACGCAACTCGGCCTGGCGAGGGACTTCTACCGCACTATCGATATCCACGTGCACGTGCCCGAAGGCGCCATTCCCAAGGACGGCCCTTCCGCCGGGATCACCATCTGCACCTCGATCGTCAGCGCGCTCACCAAAATTCCCGTGCGCCGCGACGTGACCATGACCGGCGAAATCACCTTGCGCGGCAAAGTTCTCCCCATCGGCGGCGTCAAGGAAAAGCTCCTCGCCGCCCATCGAATGGGCTTGCACACAGTGCTGCTTCCGAAGGACAATGAGAAGGACCTGGCGGATATCCCGCAGGAGATCCTCTCCTGTCTCACGGTTCATTTTGTAGAAACCATGGATGAAGTGCTTCAGGTTGCGCTCGAACGCGTGATTGTGCCGCTCGAACATCCTGAGGTCGCGCCCGTTGCGGAACCTTTCGTTGCCAGCGCCGAGAAAGACAAGAGTTTGACCAACTAAGCAGCGTAGATTTGGGCCCGCCCTGCGATATTTTCCGCGCATGCCGTGGCCCGGCGCTGCCGCCGGTTGCAGAAAGTCTGGTCTGCCCAGCCTGGCATGTTTTCGTTTGTCCGCCAGTGCGGTGCGCCACCTCACTAAAAATCCGGGTTTTTGTTGACCGCACTGCGGCCACGCAAAAAAGAAGGTCAATTTACACAATCAAAGTTAAGGATATATGAAAGAAACAAGCATTGAAGGAACCAATCAGATGAGCATTAGCCTCGCCGAGTTAAAAGAAAAAAATATCACCGACCTCGCTAAGATCGCCAAGGAATTGAACATTCCCGGCGCCAGCGGCATGCGCAAACAGGAGCTGATTTTCCAGATTCTCCGCGCCCAAACGGAGAAAAACGGATTGATCTTCTCCGAAGGCGTCCTCGAATGCCTCCCCGACGGATTCGGATTCCTCCGCGCGCCGGAATACAACTACCTTCCCGGCCCGGACGATATCTACGTATCGCCGTCGCAAATCCGCAAGTTCGATCTCCGCACCGGAGACACCGTTTCCGGCCAGGTGCGTCCGCCCAAGGATGGCGAGCGCTACTTCGCGCTCATCAAAGTCGAAGCCGTCAACTTCGAAGACCCCGAGGTAGCGCGCAATAAAATCTTCTTCGACAACCTGACGCCGCTCTATCCCCAGGGCCGCCTCAAGATGGAAACCACCAAGGAGAACATGACGGGCCGCGTGCTCGATCTGCTCTGCCCTGTCGGCAAAGGCCAGCGGGGCCTCGTTAACGCCCCCCCGCGCACCGGCAAAACCATGATCCTGCAGTCCATGGCCAATTCCATTACCACCAATCACCCCGAAGTCGCGCTCATCGTTCTTCTGATCGACGAACGCCCCGAGGAAGTCACCGACATGCAGCGCACCGTGAAGGGCGAAGTCATCAGCTCGACCTTCGACGAACCGCCCCAGCGCCACATCCAGGTCGCGGAAATGGTCCTCGAAAAAGCTAAGCGCCTCGTCGAGCACAAGCGCGACGTAGTCGTCCTGCTCGATTCCGTCACGCGCCTCGCTCGCGCCTACAACGCCGTCACGCCTCCCTCCGGCAAAGTCCTTTCCGGCGGTATTGACGCTAACGCTTTGCAGCGCCCCCGCCGCTTCTTTGCCGCTGCGCGCAATGTGGAAGAAGGCGGCTCGCTCACCATTATCGCCACCGCCCTTATTGACACCGGCAGCCGCATGGACGACGTCATCTTCGAAGAGTTCAAGGGCACTGGTAACATGGAAATTTATCTGGACCGCCGCCTCGCCGATAAGCGCGTCTTCCCGGCCATCGACATTCAGCGTTCCGGAACGCGTAAGGATGAATTGCTCCTCCCGCCCGACGAGCTCAGCCGCGTTTGGGTCCTCCGCAAAGTTTTGAGCCCGCTCTCGACCGTCGAAGCGATGGAGCTTTTGCTCAGCCGCCTCACGAAAAATAAGACCAACGCAGAATTTCTCGGGTCGATGTCCGCGCCCGCCTGAGCGAAACGGGCTCGCGCATTTCCTCGACACGTTCGGCTCAAAAGATTCGGCGCAGCAAGTTTCCCCGCTGCGCCGGTTGTATTGCTCTTGTTTTAGTTGAAACGGCTTAAGCGAACTGCTTCAAGCCGCTCCTTCTGCTTCTGCCGCTGCGATGTAGTCCACGATTCGCTCCGACCATCCGTCGATGTGCGTCCACCCGTTGCCGTAGCTCACGCCGTGCTTGTACGGGGCCACGTTCACCACGTACGCTCGCGGCGTCCACGCTGTCAGGATTCCGTCGTGCGTCTGCTCGTCGGTAATCACGATCACGCGATCGAGCTCGCGCCACTCCCGCTTCTCGTGGAGCTCCGCCAGCGCGCGTTTGAGGTACGTCCCCGAGTGCGCCTGCGATCCCATGATGGCGTCCCGCAGCGCGAATCCACGCCGCGGAGGAAGCTCCACGCACGTATCGGAGAAGGTCGCGATTGAAAACTCCTCGGCCTTCTCGCGGAGCAGAATGGCAAGTCCCGCCGCCACGTCCATGCGCGTGGTCTCGCTCTTCCCGGAAAGCTTGCCGTCCATCGATCCGGACACGTCCACGACGAGTCCCGTCGATCCCGGCAGCTTTTCGAGTTCCGCGATGCCCTTGAGCATGGCGCGCTCGATCGCGTCTTCGAGCTTCGGAGCGTGGCGCGCCGCCGTCACGAATCGGAACGGCAGCGCCCGCGCGGCACCCTTTTCGAGCCGCTCACGAACCAGCTTTGGATCCACGCCTGATGCAAGCATCAGGCGGAGGTTCCGCAGGACGGCCAGGCCGCCCAGCTTCCCCTCGCGCAGGAGCCGTTCGAAATTCTCGCGCTTGTCCTTCCCTGCGGACAAGGCAACCTCCCAAGTGTCGGGAGGCTCGAGCGTGTTCTCAACGAGCTTCTTCCAAACAGCTTCCTGCCCGGCATCCTTCGGCTTCGCGTGGCAGAGAAACAGCACGTCGCGCAGCGTCACCACCGAATCGCGGTTGTATTTCGCAAGCTGGTAGGCGTCGAACTTCCGGAACGCCTGCGCCAGCCCGCGCTTCACTCCTGCGGAGAGCGGCTGCTTCATCTGCTTCCAGTAGAGCGCCACGAACTCGCCGAGTTCGTCCGCCCTCTGGATCACGTGCTCGAGCGTTTCCGCCACGAGCGGTCCCGCGCCCTTGCGCCGCGCAAGTTCGCGCGTCACAAAGAGCGGCGCATGGCGAAGCTGCATCTTGTCGCGGGCTTCGCGCGCCAGAGCCGCCACATCCTCTGGCTTGCTCTGCGCCACGAGTTCCGCGATCCGCTTCGCGATGTCGTTGCCCTTCTCGTAGAACGCGTCTTCCCAGAGCAGGCACGTCAGCACCGTGCGCCGAAGCTCGCGCTTCACATCCACGCGCTGCGCCACCGCTCCTTCGTGCGTCCGCACCGGAAACATCCGCTTCCACACATTCATCTTCACCATCTCCACCTCCCTCCTTTCCGCGCTGCTCCAACGATCGCAGCGCGCAAATTCCTAATTCCGGGCGCAGCTCCGTGCCTGCCAGCCCCGGCGCGAACCGCCACTCTCCCGCGGTTCGCGCCGGCCAAACTGTAGGGTCATCCTTCTGAGGATGACCGCTTTGCTGGCGACCTCCACCGTCAGCAAATTTTCGCCGGGAGGAACAACCGATCAGAGTTGCGGGGCAACTGCCCCACATCGTGGACAGACGAAGTAACTCTTATCTCCACCATCCCGGCATCTCGGTAGCACAGCCAATCCTGGCTGTGCTCTTACTTTTCCGGTGGGAACCATCGGCCCGCGTCTGTTTTTGTCTGAGCTATTGCCTCGAAGTGGGGTGGCAGGTTTTTAGACCCGCTCTTTTCTCTTCCAAGCAAGCGAGAATCGAACTCGCGCCCTTCCCGGTTCTTTACCGGGACGCTCTACCGATGTAACGCGTACCTCCACCACACCGGAAAGTCTTTGCAGAGGGAACCCTCGGCTCGAGCGCCACCTAGCTCTGCCATTTGAGCTACAGCAGCTTGCGCCGCTGGCGGGATTTGAACCCGCAACCGCTGGTCGAAATAGCTCTCGCCTGCGCCACTCTGTAAATTCTTGCGGCGGGATTCAGCGGCCCAGGTATTTGTCCGATGCTCTACCACTGAGCTACAGCAACTTTCGTCGCTGGCAGGGGTCGAACCTGCGACCGTCGGATCCCGAAGTAACCCAAGCCTTCACCACGCCGCACGCTCTTTCGTTTCTTCCTCCGTACTTCGTTACTTCCTCACTTCTCTTCCGCGCACACCCGTAGCGCATCTCGACGAGGCCTACTTCTCTCCGTCAAGTTAGCGCTCCGGAAAATTCCGGGAGGAATCGGCGCTCACAGAATCGGGAATCAAGCCCTATCGGTATGTTGGTCGTGTCTGGAAAATCAGTGCACAATCAAAATCTACGCTGGCCCTGCAGCTCAGATTCTTTGGGACCTTGCTGCAGTTTCACCGCAAAGCAAAAATAGCTTTAGCGACGAATCATATTGGATCGAAACGACTTGAGCGGCCAATAAAGGGAATTGACTTAGAGTCGCGTGAAAATGCAGTCCACGAGACCCGATCGCCTTGGTGCCGTTTCGACTTGGCTTTTGTCTTCGTGTCTCATATTTGCTTTTCACGCTCAGTGGGGACCTGCACCAAATTGCAGCAGGGTACGACTGAGGTAATCCGAAAGTAACCGCACATTGAAATTCTGTCAAGCCCTTTTTTCAGAAATCTTCGTTTTTGGCCCATTTTTCGCGTTACTTGTTAATTTCACAGTACTTAGTTCTCGGCTTCCACTTTTCTAGAGTATTGGCGGAGCATCGGCCTCAGAAGCGGTTCTCCAGACGGTTCAAGTCCTAATCTCGCGCAGCGCGATTCCTGTTGCCATAGTCTCTTGACGAACGGAAGATTGAAACTGCATATGCGATCTCTTCCCTCTGCTATCTTCGTCACATTGCTTGCCGGCGCAGCAGCGGTCCCCGCCGCCGTCGCGCAACACGCGCACGGCCCCTCTGAATCCGCCAACCTGGGCAACGTCAGTTTCCCCACCTCCTGCATCCCCGCGGTGCAGCCGGATTTTAATCGGGCTGTCGCGTTGCTCCACTCCTTCTGGTACAAGAAATCGGAAGAGACGTTTGCCGCTATTGCGCAGACCGATCCTTCCTGCGGTATGGCCGAATGGGGCGTGGCGATGTCCCACTATCGTCAGTTGTGGGATCTCCCCTCGCCTGCCGACCTGCAAGCAGGCTGGGCAGCAATCGCAAGGGCAAATGCCGCCGGGGCAAAAACACAGCGCGAGCGCGACTACATCGCCGCGATGGAAATATTTTACAAAGATGCTGAAAAGCGCCCTCACTCCGCGCGCGCTCTCGAGTACGAAAACGCAATGCGGCAGATTTACGAGCGGTATCCTCGGGACGACGAAGCCGCAATTTTCTACGCCCTCGCTGTCCGCGCCGATGCGCCCGTAGGTGACAAGACCTACGCAAATCAAAGGAAAGCCAGCGCCATCCTCGAACCACTTTTTGCAAAACATCCCGAGCACCCCGGCCTTGCTCACTACATCATCCATTGCGATGACTACCCTGCTCTGGCTCCTCTCGCGCTCGACGCAGCCCGCCGCTACGCCAATATCGCGCCCGACGCGCCGCACGCTCTGCACATGCCCTCCCACATTTTTATCCGTCTAGGTTTGTGGCAGGAATCGATCGACTCGAATCTCGCTTCGGCAGCAGCGGCGAAGAAAAATGGGCTGGCCGGCGACGAACTGCACGCCATGGACTATCTGGTCTACGCCTATCTGCAGACGGGGCAGGATCGCGAAGCTCTGAATGTCTCCGCCTCGCTGCCGAAGGTGCAGACGCGAGATCCCGCCTATTTCACGGCACTGTACGCCACCGCGAGCATTCCGTCTCGCTTGGCGATCGAACGCCACCGCTGGTCGGACGCGGCAGCGCTGACTTTGCCCGCCGGCATATTTCCCGGCGGAAGCTATGCTTGGACGGAAGCGGATCTTTATTTCGCGCGCGCCCTTGGCGCCGCACGCGGCCACAACGTCGATGCCGCGCGCAGTCGTTTGCATCAGATGACGTCTTTTCGAGACACGCTTCTGGCGGAACACAATAGTTATTCCGCCGAGCAAGTCGACATACAGCGCGAAACCGTCACTGCATGGATCGAGTTTGCGGAAGGCAAAACCGAAGAGGCTCTTCGCCGGATGCGAGCCGCCGCGGAGCACGAAGACGCTTCCGAAAAGCTCCCAGTGACCCCCGGCCCTATCGTCCCCGCTCGCGAGCTCCTCGGCGAAATGCTTCTCGAAGCGAAACAACCCGCCCCGGCTCTCGAAGCCTTCGAGACTTCGCTGAAGTTTGCTCCGGAGCGTTTCAATTCTCTGGTTGGCGCCGCCCGCGCGGCCAAACTTACCGGCCAGCCGCAGAAAGCAAATTCTTACTACACAAAGTTGCTCTCCAATTGCCGGCTGGCAACGGGGGAACACGCTGAACTCAGCGAAGCCAAGCTCGCCCTCAGCCAGAAATAAAAGGAAATCTGATGCACATGTCAGCGAGAGCTGAATTACACTTCCCGGCCCGCCGCTTTCGATAATTCCCTTTCGCGCTCGCGCGCCAGCATCACCACGAGCCGCGCGGTCTCGTTGACATCCATCGCGGTGTTATCCACGAGCACGGCGTCTGATGCGCGCACGAGCGGCGAAACTTTTCGTTCGCGATCCCGGCGGTCACGCTCGCGAACTTCTTCCAAAACCTCCGGAAGCGAGAATTTGTCTCCTTTTTCCTGGTGTTCCTTCCAGCGCCGCTCCGCGCGCACTTCCGGCGAGGCCTCCAGAAAAATCTTCAGCTCTGCGCGAGGGAAAACGACCGTGCCGATGTCGCGGCCTTCCATCACCACGCCTCCGCCCGCGCCGGCACGCTGTTGCTCGGCGACGAGGATTTCGCGCACTCCGGCGATGGTGGCGAGCTGCGACGCGGCTTGCGCCACTTCGGCGGTTCGAATCGCCTGCGTCACCTCTTCCGCATCGACGAATACACGGTTTTTCGAGCCCGCGGCCTCCTGCTCCGATGTTGGAGGTTTCAGTTCGATGTGCGTGCTGCGCGCGATTTCTTCAAGCGCTGGAAAATCGTCAAGAGCTACGTTTTGTCGCAACGCTTTTAGTGCGAGCGCGCGATACATCGCCCCGCTGTCGAGATACAAGTATCCGAGAACTTGCGCGACGCTTTTTGCCAGGCTGCTCTTCCCCGAGCCCGCAGGTCCGTCAATGGCAATCGTTAGTTTTGGCATCTAGGTAGCACAACCACTCCTGGCTGCGCGCACTTTCGCGACTGGCGCAAAAACCGCGCAGGCAGGATTGCCTGTGCCGCTCAAAAGCCCATAATGTTGTAACCGCAATCGACGTAAATGGTTTCGCCGGTAATGCCTGAGCCAGCGTCAGAAAGAAGAAACGCCGCCGTCGAGCCAACCTCTCCTGGATCGACGTTTCGTTTCAGTGGCGCTCGTTCGGTCTGGGTCTTGAGCATGTCGCTAAAGTTCGCGATGCCTCGCGCCGCGAGTGTTTTTATCGGCCCCGCGGAAATGGCGTTGACGCGGATCGCCTTCGGTCCAAGATCGTACGCCAAATACCGCACGGTTGCTTCGAGTGCCGCCTTGGCCACGCCCATGACGTTGTAATTCGGCACAACTTTTTCCGAGCCATAGTACGTCAGCGTGACAATTCCTCCCCCGGATGCCATCAGCGGGGCCGCGCCGCGCGCCACTGCGATCAGCGAATAGACGCTGATGTCGTGCGCGATGCGGAATCCTTCGCGAGAAGTCTCCACGAACGGTTTCTTCAATTCATCGGGCGGGGCGAAACCCACACTGTGCACCAATCCATGAATCACTTCATATTTCGTTTTGATTTCTTCGAACAACCGCGCGATCTGGTCATCTTGTGTCACGTCGCACATGAATCCGGCGGCTCCGGGCAACTCACCGATCAAATCTTTCGCTTCGAGCGCGAGCCGCTCGTTTTGATAGGTGATGGCCAGGCGCCAGCCCGCCGCTGCTAGCTTTTGCGCAATCGCCCACGCGATGCTGCGCTTGTTCGCCAGGCCAAAGATTACTGCCGTTTTCTGCGATTCGCTCATTCGCTCGGTCTCCAAGTGGCCGGGCTATAGCCCGGCATCTACAGGATGCCGGCTGGAAGCCGGCGCTACAAAATCAAATTCGATGAAACGCTTTCTCGATTTCCTTTACAGAATAACGAAGGACCACGGGCCGCCCGTGCGGGCAGCTCATCGGACAATCCGTTTTCGCAAGCGCGCCAAGCAGCCATTCCATTTTCGTTTGATCGAGAGGCATGTTCACCTTGATGGCCGCGTGGCACGCGGTCGAAGCCGCGATTTTTGCCTGCAATGTGTCAATGGAAATGGCTGCGTTTTCCCGCTCGATACCGTCGAGGATTTCCGTCAGAAGTTTTTCCCCGTCTCCCGGCGCGATTCCCGCGGGAACAGCTTGGATCGCCACACTGCGCGGCCCCATCGGTTCGACTTCGAAGCCGTTAGCGCCCAGTTCTTCCGCAATCTTTTCGTAAATCACAATTTGGCGTGGCGAAAGCTCGATTACCAGAGGCATCAGCATGCGCTGGGCTTCCACTTTTCCGGCGCGCCGCGCTTCGAGATGCTGCTCGAAAAGCACGCGCTCGTGCGCCACGTGCTGATCGACAAGCCACAAGCCTTCGCCGTTCACCGCAACAATAAAGCTCGAGCTGACCTGGCCGAGCGGCTTGAGGTCGGCGATTTGGTCTGGCCGCGGAAGAGTGGCAGGCGCACTCGAGCTCGGCGCAGCGAGATTTCCAGCCCAGTTCGAGCTGGCGAGTGCCTGAGCAGCGACAGCCGCAGCGGAAGCCATGCCGGACTCGATGGAAGATTCGAGGCCAGCGGGAAAAGCGAAACGCTGCTCGACGGGCCGGAGCGGATCGGAGGTCAGGTCAAAACCGCCGTTGGAGCCAACCCCCGAGCCGACACCGATTTCTTCGATCGCGGGAATGATCGCGCGCGGAACGCCGGAAGCCGCGGCGGCGCCAAAGGCAGCGGGAGAGAAGGTGGACGCGGCCGGCGGCGAGCCGGCAGGAATTGCGGCGGCCGCGGCGGCGAAGCTGGGAACGGGACGCACGCTCATAAGCGCTTGGCGGATGGTGTCCCTTGCAAAATCGTGAACGAATTGCGAGCGGCGGAAGCGAACTTCAATTTTTGCGGGATGGACGTTGACGTCGACTTCGTCGTAGGGCATTTCGAGGAACAGCAGCGTGGCAGGAAAAACCGTGGGCGGGAGAATGTTGCGGTAGGCTTCGTGAATGGCGTGGAGAATCAGGCGGTCGCGGACAAGGCGGCGATTCACAAAAATGTAAATGCCGTTGCGGTTCGGCCGTTGCACGTCGGGGCGTGAAGTGAAGCCTCGCACTGTCAGAGTGGCGCTTTCCTCACTCTGTTCTAGTTCGGGTTCGGTGATGGCCGCGCGAAACGCCGCCGACGCCGGCGGAATTTCCACCAGCTCGTCCATCGATTGGCGGCCGAAGAGTTGATAGATGCGGTCGGCGAGTTTTTCCGCGGGCGGACTATTGATGATTTCCTGCGTCGGCGTGGTGAGGACGAAATGTTTGTCCGGATTGGCCAGCGCGTAGTGCGTGACGAGAGACGCGATGTGGCCGAGTTCGGTGGTGTCCGATTTGAGAAATTTCTTCCTGGCGGGAACACAGTAGAAAAGATCGGCGACGCTGATGGTCGTTCCCGCAGGCAGACCCGCAGGCTTCACGCCGACAAGTTTTCCGCCGGCAAATTCGAGGCGCGTGCCTTCGGCTTCGGATTCGTCGCGCGTTTCGAGCAGCAGCCGCGAGACTGCGGCGATCGTGGGCAGCGCTTCTCCGCGAAAGCCGAGCGTCGAGATGGAAAGCAAGTCGTCTGCGGATCTTAATTTGCTCGTGGCGTGGCGCTCGAAGGCCAGCAGCGCGTCGTCGTGCGTCATGCCGTGGCCATCGTCGATGACGCGGATCATGCGCTTGCCGCCGACTTCCGTTTCGACACGAATCGTCTTCGCGCCTGCGTCCAACGCGTTTTCGAGCAATTCTTTGACTACCGAAGCAGGCCGCTCGACAACTTCGCCCGCCGCGATCTTATTCGCCACCGCCTCCGGCAATATCCTGATTCGGCTCATGCCGAAAGCTCTTTAGGCGAGTTGAGTTGGACACGCGACATCGCAAAAAGCGTCAAAAGCATGCCAGCTATCCAGAGAACGTGGCCCTCTCGCGGATACAAACGCTCATATCGAAAGACGACCCAGCAGAGTGGCATCATCAAAATCGTAAGATAGCTCAAAATAATCGTAGCTGACCGCCTCACCCTAAACAGTTGCAGAAAAAAAGTAAATAAAAACGCTGGGTTGATTAGGCCGCTTCCAAGCATTGAGTAATACTCGATGGGCTTCTCATGCAGAAGGGATCGCCCATCTTCATTAAAAGGAGAAAACAACGCGACCTGCGCGCAAATATATCCCCGTTCCGGACTGGCGAGCCACCCGAAATCTTCGACGGCCCAAAGAAAGAAACTGACGACGTACATGATTAGTCCCACGGCTACTAGGATGCCACGCCTCGTGGCCCAAGGAAGTGCTCGCTGGTTGTTGACAGGCGTCGAGCTCTCCACGGTTTGAGAATTTGACGCGTTCACTCTACTCCTTGATGGCGATGCCGAGCTGATCAAGCTGATCTTTATCGACCGAGGAGGGAGATTCTGCCATCAAATCGACCGCGGCGGTGGTTTTTGCGAAGGCGATGACTTCGCGAATGGATTTTTCGCCGGCGAGGAGCATGGCGATGCGGTCGATGCCTAGGGCGATGCCGCCGTGGGGCGGCGTGCCGTAGGTTAGCGCGTCGAGAAAGAATCCGAAGCGGCGGCGGAGCTGCTCTTCGCTAAGGCCGAGCGCGCGGAAGAGGCGCTCTTGAATATCCTGGCGGTGGATTCGGATGCTGCCGGAGCCGAGCTCGTTGCCGTTGAGAACGAGATCGTAGCCTTTGGAGCGCACTTCCCACGGCGTTTTTTCCAGCTTTTCCAAATCTTCGTCGACGATGCCGGTGAAGGGATGCTGTGCGCTGACCCAGGTTTTGTCGTTCTCGCTCCATTCAAAGAGCGGGAAGCCGGTGATCCAGAGAAATTTCCACTGCGTGCGGTCGATCAAGTTGAGCGCCTCGGCAAGCTGCAAACGCACTTGGCCGGCGACCAGCGCGGCGGCTTCCGTGCCTTTGATTTGTTGCTTGGCCGAAACGGCAACAACGAGGTCGCCGTTTTTCGCTTCACAAGCCGCAGCCAGCTTCTTCACATTTTCAACGCCTATTATTTTATCGAGGCTGGACAACGCGAAAAAATCGCCGAGACTCGTTGAGGCTGGACCTTCGGGACCGCACTTCACAAAATACGCCCCACGCGCGCCGTTGGATTTTACTTTTTCGGTTAACTCATCGAGCTGTTTGCGTGAATATCCAGCCGCGCCCGGAGCAGCGAGAGCAAACACGCTGCCTTCAATGCCCAGCTTGGCTTTCGCTTCGTCCGGAAAGCAGTCCGTGACTTCGTGCAGCTCCATGCCAAAGCGCAGGTCGGGCTTGTCGCTGCCATACTTGCGAATGGCGTCCTTGTAAAGCATGTGCGGAAACGGGCCTTGCGTTTTTATGCCTGCAACAGCGCAGGCGCGCACCATGACGGTTTCGATGACGTGAAAAATGTCTTCCTGGCGCGGGAAAGACATTTCGACGTCGAGCTGCGTGAATTCGGGCTGGCGGTCGGCGCGCAAATCTTCGTCGCGAAAACATTTCACGATCTGGAAGTAGCGGTCGAGCCCGCCAATCATCAGGATTTGCTTGAAGATTTGCGGCGACTGCGGCAGCGCGTAGAACTGGCCGTGATGCACGCGGCTGGGCACGAGGAAATCGCGCGCGCCTTCGGGCGTCGAGCGCGTGAGCATGGGCGTTTCGACTTCGAGAAAACCCAGTTCGTCCATGGTCTTGCGAATTTCGAGGACGATTTTGTGGCGCAGCGCGAGGTTGCGGTGCGGCTTCGGCCGGCGCAGGTCGAGATAGCGGTAGCGCAAACGCGTTTCTTCCGCGGCGTTGATTTCGTCTTCGATGGGAAACGGCGGCGTTTTGGCGTTGTTCAAAATGTGAAGCTTCGCGGCGAGCAGCTCGACCTCGCCGGTGGCGAGTTCGGGATTGGCTTTCTGCCGCTTGATGACTTTGCCTTCGACGGCGACCACAAATTCGCTGCGCGCCTGCTCGGCCTTGGCGTGAGCGGAGGGCTGCGATTCCTTGTTGAAAACTACCTGGACGATGCCGGTGCGGTCGCGGATATCGAGGAAGAGCAAGTTGCCGAGGTCGCGGCGGCCGGAGACCCAGCCCATAACGGTGGCGTCGCGGCCTTCATCGGAGGCGCGCAGTGCGCCGCAGTAGTGTGTGCGTTGCAGATTGCCAAGAAAATCGAGCAAGTTCTTCTCCGGTGGCACAGACTTCAGTCTGTGCATGTGTAATGCAAAATTGCCAAGCTCAAATAGTGGGCACAGGCTGAAGCCTGTGCCAGAAAGGCCGGGCTAAAGCCCGGCACCTACGACTTGCGCAGATATTCTAGCAGAGCTTGTTCCGTGAGTTTCTGTTGCGAGCCGTCGGCTAGGGTTTTCAGCGTCCACTGGCCGTCGGCGACTTCATTGTCGCCGAGGATGAGGGCGAAGCGCGAGCCAAGCTTGCTGGCACGTTCGAGAGCTTTGCCGAATTTCAGTTCGGTCGGGGGCAGTTCGACGACGAAGCCCGCTTTACGTAAATCTTTCGCTGCGCGGAGCGCGGTGGCATAGGCGCGTTCGCCCATCCAGGCGATGTAGACGGACGGTGACTGGTGACTGGTGACTGGTGACTGGGACTTCGCGTCCTGCAGCGAGAGGATGAGCCGGTCTTCGCCGATGGCGAAGCCGATGCCTTTGGTGGGCGGGCCGCCGAGGAGTTCGACGAGGCCGTCGTAGCGGCCGCCGCCGCAGACGGCGTTTTGCGAGCCGAGGCCCTGCGCAGTGATTTCAAAGGTGGTGCGCATGTAGTAGTCGAGGCCGCGGACGAGGCGCCAATTTTCGCGATAGATCACACCGCGTAGCTCTAGCTCGCGTTTCACGGCGGCGTAATGTGTTTTGCACTCGTCGCAGAGATGATCGGCGATGCGCGGAAGTTTCTCGATGATCGCTTGCTCGTGTTCGAGTTTCGAGTCGAGCACACGCAGCGGATTTGTTTCGATGCGGCGCTGCGAGTCCGCGCCGAGTTTGTCCTTCACTTTTTCGAGTTCAGCTTTGAGTTTTGCAACGTAGCCGCGGCGGCAGTTGTCGGCAGCGTGGCCGATGGAGTTGATGCTGAGTTCAGTGCCCTGGAGGCCGCATTTATCGAAGAACGTCATCAACATTTCGATGAGTTCCGCATCGATAGCAGGAGCATCCGGCCCGCCGAGAATTTCCGCGCCAATCTGATAGAACTGGCGATAACGCCCCTTCTGCGGCCGCTCCCGCCGAAACATCGGCCCCATGTAATACAGCTTCACCGGCTGCGGCAACTGCTGCATATTATGCTCGATGTAAGCCCGGCACACGGAGGCAGTTGCTTCTGGACGCAGAGCCATTATTTCAGCCATCCAGGCGCTTTGCGTGAGCGCCTGCTTGATCCCAAATGTTGCCTCGATTCGATCGTAGTCTTCTACGTTACCCAGCTTCTCCAGAATCTCAGGCCAGGTCGGTGGATCCAAGAGCGAGTACATCTCTTTCGAGACAATGTCACTGTCAGCTCCGACAGACCGCGCAAAAACCTCGATGTTTTCGAAGATGGGCGGGCGGATTTCGCCGTAGCCGAAGGTGGCGAAGACTTCGTGAGCGGTTTGCTCGACGCGGTTCCAAAGGGCAGTTTCTGGCGGAAGCAGATCGCGGGTGCCGCGGATGGCTTGAAATTTGGCTTTTGTGGACATTGTTTCTAGAGAGGATCCTTCGCTTCGCTCCGGGGAAGTGGCGAGTGACGAGTGGCTAGTGGCGAGCCGGATGCCAGCTTGCGGACAATGGCGTGCAGCATGCGCTGCAACTCGTCGATTTCCTTCAATAGCGCTTCAACATCGGATTCCTCGCAAAAGCCGAGATCTACGCTGAGCAGCAATTGCGTTTCGAGTTCGGCCAAATAGCCATCGGTATAGGACAGGTGTTGAAGGAAGTCCCGCGTTTCGTGCCGTGCCTGACCCTTGGCGATGCTCGACGGAATGGACACGGCGGTGCGGCGAAGCAGCGATGTTAGTCCAAATTTTTCATCAGGTGGAAAATGATCCGTCAATTGGTACGCCAACTTGGCAAGGTACATCGAGCGTTGCCAAACGATCAGTTCCTTGTAATGCTTGGCCTTCGCGCTCTCCGGAATATTCTCGCCACTCGTCACTCGCCGCTCCTCACTTCTTTCACGTAAATATTCTTGTATTCGACGTAGCGTTTGGCGTACGAGTCTATCGCGGCTTGGTCGATGCCGGTGAGAGCGCGCTTGACTTTGCCGGGGTGGCCGACGACCAGGCTGCCGGGCGGAATTTTGGCGCCTTCGAGAAGGAGCGTGCCGGCGGCGACGACGCTGCCGGCGCCGATGTGCGCGCCGTTCAGAATGATCGCACCCATGCCGATGAGGCAGCGCGAGTCAATGGTGCAGCCGTGCAGCGTGACGGAGTGGCCGATGGTCACGTCGTCGCCGAGGACGAGCGGGTGCTCGTCGCGCATGACGTGGAGGACGCAGCCGTCCTGAACGTTGGTGCGCGCGCCGATGCGAATGTGGTGCACGTCGCCGCGAATCACGGTGCAGGGCCAGACGCTGGAGTCTTCGCCGATGATCACGTCGCCGATGATGACGGCGGCGGGGTCAATGTAGGCGGAGGCGGCAATTTGCGGGCGCTTGCCGCGATAGGGGCGAATGTCGGGCTGACGGCTTAATTCTACGGAGCCATGTGCGGGGTTTGAGCCGGAATTTTGGTTAACCATACCACCCACCCCTCCCCGGTTTTTCTGTAAGTGTTGCTTCTAAAGGGTTTAGCTTTTCTGTAAGTTATTTAGAATCAAGAGTTACGAGCCGCCTCGCAAACATTGATTCTAAATGACTTACACGAACCCAGCTTCGGCCTAGGATCAACTCTTAGATTTGGCAGATTGCGACTCTGCCGTTTACGCGCTCAAAAAGAAAATGCGGCAACACGGTTGCCGCAGCGCCTTGCCAAGACTATTCCCGAGCGCATTATAGCAAATGTTCGGTTCGTCTCAAAAGAGAATTTAAGCAGAGAGCACAGCCAGGATTGGCTGTGTCACCTAGTCGATGGTAACGGAGGGCCCGGCGGAGGTGGCGCTGACTTCGGCGAGGCGGGCAGTGACGGCGCGGGCGAGGGCGTAGAGGCTTTGGGTGCCGGGGGCGGATTCGCCGAGGCCGGCTACGGGTTTGCCGGTGTCGCCGCCGATGCGGATGCGGGGGTCGATTTCGATTTCGCCGAGGACGGGGACGCCGTAGGCGACGGCGGTTTTTGCGCCTTCGCCGTGGCCGAAAATGTCGATGGGCTTGTCGCAGTGCGGGCACTTGAAGGTGCTCATGTTCTCGACTACGCCGAGGACTTCGACGTTGACCTGGCGAAACATTTCAATGGCTTTGCGCACGTCGGCAAGCGCGACGGTGGAAGGCGTGGTGACGACTACGGCGCCGGTGACGGCCACGGTTTGGATGAGCGTAAGCTGCACGTCGCCGGTGCCGGGCGGGAGATCGATGATGAGGTAATCGAGCTCGCCCCACTCGACACTACGCAGGAATTGCGTGATGACGCTATGCAGCATGGGGCCGCGCCAGACCATGGGCTTGTCGCCTGGATTAAGCAGTCCCATGGAGATCATTTTCATGCCGGCGACTTGCACGGGGATGATGTGTTTTTCAGCGGTGGCTTGCGGTTCTTGCAGCGTGCCGAGCATGATGGGGACGTTGGGGCCGTAAACGTCGGCGTCCATCAGGCCGACCTTGTGGCCGAGTTTTACAAGGGCTAGTGCAAGATTGACGGCGACGGTGGTTTTGCCTACGCCGCCTTTGCCGCTGGCGACGGCGACGAGATTTTTTACCCCGGGGATGGGGTGGCGTTCGGGTTGCTGCATGGGTGCTGGGGGCATTGGGTTACCTTGTCTTGATGCTTAAATCGAAGAGAGATTTCTCACTGCGCAGGCCGACGCTCCGCAGGAGCGGAGCGAAAGAAAAAGCGTCGGCCTGCTCCGTTCGAAATGACGGTTATTGGAGATAGGCGCGGTCATGCGTTGGCGCCGTGGCATTTTTTGTATTTTTTGCCGGAGCCGCAGGGGCACGGATCGTTGCGGCCCACTTTTGCACCGGCGCGGACGGGCTTAGGCGCTTCGGCTTGCGCGGGTCCGGTTTGATACTGCAACTCTTTTTGCTGGCGCTGTTGTTTGCGCTCCATTTCGCGTGCAAAGGCCGGCAGACGTTCGGGAGCGGGTTCTTCCGCTCGAGCTGCGGCGCTGGCGACGGCCGCGCGCGCGCCTCCGGAGCGCGTAGGAGGCGGTTGCTGCGGACTTGGCTGGCGTGCGCCTTCCTGCGGTGGCTGCTCGCCCTGCTGCATCTGAATGTGGAAGAGATAGCGGATGGTTTCGTTATCGATGCGCGCCATCATGTCTTCAAAGAGGACGAACGCTTCTTTCTTGAACTCGACGAGCGGATCTTTCTGGCCGTAGCCGCGGAGGCCAATGCCTTCTTTCAAGTGGTCGAGTGAAAGGAGGTGGTCTTTCCACTGGGAATCCACGACGTCGAGGATGATGCGGCGTTCCAGCCAGCGCATCAGGTCGGCGGTGAACTGTTTTTCTTTTTCTTCGTAGCGCTTTATGACGGCGGCGACAGTGGCGTCGGCGAGTTCGTCGTGGCTGAGGGTGACGGGATCGGCCCCGGCGGCTTTGGCATCGATGCCGAACTGAGCGTTGATTTCGGCGAGGAATTGCGTGACGTTCCATTGGTCGGGATGTTGCTCGCGCGGACAAAACGTATCGACTTGTTCGCGGGCGATATCCTCCGAGACGCCGAGGACATAATCGCGCTGATCTTTTCCTTCGAGTGCGGAGCGGCGGATGCCATAAATCGTCTCGCGCTGCTTGTTCATTACGTCGTCGTATTCGAGGAGGTGTTTGCGGGCGTCGAAGTTCTGCGCTTCGACGCCCTGCTGGGCCTTCTCGATACGATTCGAAATCATTTTCGATTCGATGGGCACGCCTTCGGTCATGCCGAAGCGGTACATGAGCGCTTTGATGCGCTCGCCACCGAAGATGCGCATGAGGTCGTCTTCGAGCGAGAGGAAAAAACGCGAGGAGCCGGGGTCGCCCTGGCGGCCGGCGCGTCCACGAAGTTGGTTGTCGATGCGGCGGGCTTCGTGACGTTCGGTGCCGAGAATGTGCAGGCCGCCGAGGGCCACCACTTCATCGTGCTCGGCTTTGCATTGCTGGGCGAACTGGTCGTAGACCGGCTTCCACTGGTCCGCGGGGACCTGGAAGATTTTGCCTTCGTTCTGGAAAAGCACCATAGGGACAGCGGGTTGTGCGTTGTTATTGCCATCGGCAGGGATCACGGCGGGGGCCGCGGCGTAAGGCATGGCCAATTTGTTTTTCAGAAAATGATCGCGCGTCATCTGCTCGGGATTGCCGCCGAGCAGAATGTCCGTGCCGCGGCCGGCCATGTTGGTGGCCACGGTAACCGCGCCTTTGCGGCCGGCTTGCGCAACGATGCGGGACTCGCGCTCGTGCTGCTTGGCGTTGAGCACCTGATGCGGGACGCCGGCCTTCTTCAAAAGCTCGGCGATGGCTTCGGATTTTTCGATGGAAATGGTGCCGACGAGAACGGGCTGGCCGCGTTCGTTGTAGTGGCGAATGCCGTTGGCCAGCGAATTATCTTCTTGCAGGATGCCGTTGACGACGGCCTCGAACTTTTCTTTTTCGGTGCGGTAGACGACGTCGCGGTGCTCTTCGCGAATCAGCGTGCGGTTCGTCGGGATGGCGACAACATCAAGATTATAAATTTTGCCGAACTCGGCAGCTTCCGTTTCGGCTGTTCCGGTCATGCCGGACAATTTTTTGTACATGCGAAAATAGTTCTGGAAGGTGATTGTCGCGAGCGTCTGGTTTTCGCGTTCGATCTTGACGCCTTCCTTGGCCTCGACGGCTTGGTGGAGTCCATCCGACCAGCGCCGGCCGGGCATTTGGCGGCCGGTGAACTCATCAACGATGATGACTTCACCGTCTTTCACCACGTAATCGACGTCGCGCTTATAGAGCGAGTGCGCGCGGAGAGCCTGATAAACGTGGTGCATGAGCTCGATATTCACGGGATCGGAGAGATTGTGCAGGCCGAGCATGCGCTCGCATTTGCTGAAGCCTTCTTCGGTTAACGTGGCGGTGCGGTGCTTTTCGTCCAGCGTGTAGTCGATGTCCTGGATGAGCTTGGGAATGATCTTGTCGATCTTGGCGTATTTGTCGGTGGACTCTTCCGAGGGGCCGGAAATGATCAGCGGGGTGCGCGCTTCGTCGATGAGGATGGAGTCCACTTCGTCGACGATGCAGAACTGGTGGCCGCGCTGAACGCATTGCGCGAGGTCGTATTTCATGTTGTCGCGCAGGTAGTCGAAACCGAATTCGTTGTTCGTGCCGTAGGTGAGGTCCGCGCCGTAGGCCGCTTTGCGCTGCTCGTCGTCCAGATCATGCACGATTACGCCGACCGAAAGACCAAGAGCGCGATAGAGAGGGCTCATCCATTCGGCGTCGCGACGCGCAAGGTAATCGTTCACCGTGACGAGGTGTACGCCTCGCCCAGCAAGAGCGTTTAGGGCTGCGGGCAAGGTGGCAACAAGCGTCTTGCCTTCCCCCGTTTTCATTTCCGCGATTTTGCCGTCGTGCAGAACCATTCCGCCGATCAACTGCACATCGAAGTGCCGCATGTTCAGAAAGCGGCGGCCAGCCTCGCGGACCAGCGCAAACGCGGGCACGATCATCGGATCGAGCACGGTCTTCAAGAGCTCTTTGTAGGAGACGTCGCTGGGATCCGCGTCCTTGAGCTGCTCGTGCACCTGCGTCCTAAGCTCGGCGAAGCGGGCCTTAAGTTCGTCGTCGCTGAGTGCCAGCATTTCGGACTCGCGCGCGTTGATGGCCACGACGAGCGGTTGCAATTTTTTGATGTCTCGCTCGTGCTTGGTGCCGATAAATCGAGCGACAACTGTGTCAACTGCCTTGGCAACATCCATGGGAGGTTTCGCCGTCTCCTGGCGGTGCTGGACTTGTATGAACGCACTGGCCGGTATGCTGCAACCAGTACAAACATTCTATTCTAACTGGTTGGATGCGTCAGCGCCAAGAACGAGCACAGAATAGCGGCACGCTCAAGAACGGCGGGGAGGTGTCCTTCCAATTCAGGAGGGTATGGAGTTCTCTTCGGCTAGGATCGGGCTCTTGGCATCGGCCAAGGGAGTCGACGGCGAATGGTTATCCGCCAGCAGGCGGCGGTATTTGCTGCGCTCATCGAGCGTCATGTCCACAATTTCAAACGCCATGTCTTGGGCGCGGTAATCCCGCATCAGCGCAGTGGCCTGCACATGGCGAAGTCCGAGCTGCAGCTTCAGTTGTACTTGCGTCCCAGGAGCGAGATGCCTGCTGATGGTGGCCACACCGCCCGAGAGGCTTGCCGTCCTAATCTCCAGGCGGCAGGCTTCCTTGAGATTGGTGCTGACGGCAGTCACGGGCCTGTGCAGCCGAACGCGCGTGTGGCGGCGCTGGCGGACAAACTTTGAGTTCGCAGCAACCTCAAGCGGGGCCAGGGCGAGATCTTCCCGGCCGATTCCACTTTTGGCGGCATATTCTCGTGCCCAATCCGGGTCCACTCCCATAAGAGCTTGCAAGGCGGCGATGCGGAGCTCCTGGGGATGCGCCCAGCCAAACATCTTCTTCGCCTCGACCATGCGCTTAAGCGTGGAGATGGACTCCGGCGCGTGAATGCGGCCGAGCGCCTCGATAGCCTTTACCTGCAAATAGGGTCCCGCGCCGGCCGGCAAGTCGCCGTCAACGATGGTCAGCAAACGGCCAAGCGCTTCGCGGTCAAATGTCACACCGATTTCGTCAATCACCAGGGGCATGATCAGCGGATCGACATGATCGAGAAGCTCCAGAAGAATTCGGGAGCGTGCCGGAGCACCGCTTGCAGAAATTTGACGTACGATGCGGTCCTGCGAGGTTCTGGGAAAATCCTTGATGCGCGCCGGCAAGAACACTTCGACCGCTTCTGGATCCAGCTTGCTCAAGAGTCCGGTCACCTCGACCGCCTCCGAGATCGGGCCGCCTCTCACTGCGCTCCTCAAGTACTGCAAGCCTTCTTCGCCAAGATCCGCGGCCAGATTGGAGACGTGCTCGGCATCTTCGCGCAGACTGCAGCGGTTGAATCGTGTGGAAAGCTGCTCCATGGTGGTTTGCGGAAGCATTTTCAAAACGTTAGTCATGCCCGCGGCTGCTTGCCGCGTGCGCAGAGCCTCATCCACAAACTCAGGGATACGCTCTTCGATCCCCAATTTCGGACGTAAGCTGCGCCCGATGCCGGGCCGCTGGGCTTCGACGCCGGAAATCAAATCGAGCGCCTGCTCCATGACCGGGAAGCAGCGGCTGGTGGCGGCCTCCTGGCTGAGCCTCACAAATGCGGCGCAGACGAGCGTTTGCAATTCGGTGTCCTGTTCGACGCTCAATCGCAGGCCCAGGTGCCGCAACGCTTCGCCGAGCAGCCTGGGATCGGCCTGGGCGTAGAGCTGGGCCAGCTCGGAAAGACCCATTGTGGTTTTCTTGCGCGCATCTGCCTCGTCGCTCTCCGCGCACGATGCGTAATTCTGCAAGATGCTGATGGCTTCAGCAATTTCTCCCTTTTCGATCAACTGGGCCACGTAGGACTGTATGTTTTTCGGCGGGATGCACCACGCGTCTCCCGACAGAAGGACGGCGCGCTTGCCGCTTTCTGGAACGGCTGCCCAAAACTGCCGGTCGAGAATCTCGCGGTGGGATTCGACCAGCATTCCCGCGTCCGTCATCTTGTCTTCGTGTGCGCCGAGGATCTTGCGTAGATTCTCGATCTCCTGGTTCATCCGGTCGAGCATCTGCCGCACGGCATTGACTTTGACTTCTCCGCTCTCAAATCGCTCCAGGGCAAATTTAATCGCCAGATGTTCCGCCAGTTTCACAAGAACCGATTCATCCGTCTGGCCGGCCGGCGCTTGCGCCGCGAGTGCGGCGATGGCTCTTTTTAATGTGTCTTGAGCGCTGCCAGGCAATTGGGACATCTGCTCCTGGAATGCTCCAGCAGCAGCCACGCCACCTTGCCCTGCGCCGACATTGCCGAAACTCGTAAGCGCGCCCAAGATTCCAAAGATCTCATCCTCGCTCGGTCCGGCCCCCCGGCCAGTTCCCCGCCAACGCCCACTACCGGCGCCGCCGCTTCCGACTCCCCCACCAATTCCGCCCCCCGGACCCGCGCCAAGAGCCGCCGCAGGAAGGCTCCACATTTGACCAGCGCCCCCAGCGACTCCGGTTCCTGGAGTAAACGGCCCACTCGACAGAGTGCCTCCGATTCCTGATCCAGCGGGGGGTGGTTCGCTTGCACCAGCTGTGAATGCGCTGGTTCCTCCCCAGCCACTCCCCTCGCCTTCGCCGCCTGCTGGAGAGTCGCCACCGCCGGAACCAGCACCGCCTGGTCCTGCGCCCGTGCCGATCGCTCCGCCGCCCTTCGAGCCTTGCGCTGCGGCAATCAGTTCGAGCAGTTTCTGTGGATCATTAAGCCACTTCTTGAATTCATCGTGGTCTTCGCCGAGTGACGCTGCCGCGAGTTGCGCGGCCACGGTGGCATCCTTCAAGCGCGAATCCGTAGCGACGAAACATACCTCATTTAATCGTATGCCCTGGGCGCCCACGAGCGCCGCTTTCAACTGTATGGCGAGTTCGGTGGGTTTTGCTTTGCCCGTCGGAAATGCGCGGGCAAACCTGCCAATTTCTTCCTGGGTAATGGAGGGAAAAAACTGGATGCTAGCAAGGCCGGCAGCGGACAGCAGCTGTGCAAATTGTTTTTCTGCGGGTGCGCCTTCCAGGGGAACTCCATCCAACAACAGTTGGGCACCGGTCGCGCCCAGCACCAAGCCGGAGTCCGTCCCGGTTGGAATTGCCGATCGCAGCTCGCGCCATGCGATATCCAGCTGTTCAGTGGTACGTGTGTGTTCATACCCGTACAATCGGGCAAACTTCAAGAGGATGTTCAGACTTCTTACGAAGGCGCGGCCCGCGGTCGATTTGGTATCCGCTATCATCACTCGATCACGCCAGTCCGGTATGGGACTACCTGACTAGTACCGTAGGGTTATTGCCCGTTCGCGGCAATGGTACAGAGGTCCCATGTGTCGCTGCTGTCAAGCCACCATGAGGCCGGGCGCGCGACCTGTTCAACCGGACGGGTTTGCACTTTGCGAGGACAGGTGGGAAGGGATGGAATTGCGCGCCATCGCAAGGCGGCAAATGATTGTCTCAACTCTTGGTTAGCGCCACGCGCCCGCGGCGCCGGCTGCGGTTAGTAACCACGGCCATTTGTGGCAGGCCACCAAGTTCCAACAACAGTTTTCGCAACCTCGCGCGGTCTTCCAAGTCCATGTCCACAAACTCGAATGCCATGGCCTGCGGACGCGCCCCGCGCACAATGGCCTGTGCCTTGATGTGCCGCACGCCCTGCGAGAATTTCAGGGAGAGGAGCGAACCCGGTGCCAGGTGCCGTTCCCCCGCGCCGATGCCGCCGCCCAGATTGAGTTCGGGAATCGAGAGACGGAAATTCTCGCGCAAGTTGGTGGTTACCCCAATGAGATTTCTTGAAAGCTTCAGCCGCGCATAACGCCGCTGGCGCATGACGGATGAGTTGGGTTCGGGATCGATAGGCTCAAGCACCAGGTCCTTGCGCTCGAGGCCGCTGGAGCCGAGTTTCTCCAGCGCCATCGTGGGATCGAGCCTCATCAATGCCTGTGCCGCCGCGATGCGCAATTCCGAAGGGTAAACCCAACGCCAGACTTGGCGCGCATCCATGATGTGTTGCAGCGTGGGGCTGGCAGCCGTGGCTCGCAAGCGGCCAATCGCTTCGAGCGCTTTCAGCCGGTGAAAGGGAGGAGTGTGATCATTCTGGGCCAATTCGACGAGCTTCGGGATGCAGTCCGGCTGTCCGCTCATACCCATTTCGTCGATCGCCAGCGGACGGATGAGCGCGTCGAGCGAATCGTACAAGGCGACGAGCAGTCTCGCACGTTGTTCGGGAGGAGCAGAAGAAAGCTGCCGCACGGCCCTGTCGTGAGACGAGCGGGGCCATTGGCTTAGCCGTACGGGAAGAATTTTCTCGACGACATCGGGAGCAAAATGGCTCAGCAATCCGATCGTCTCCACGGCCTCCGAAGCCGGCGCTGTTTGCAAACTTTCCATGAGGCGCTGCGTGGAGTCTTCGCCGAGTCCTCGCACGATTTCGCCGAGCACTTCGCAGTCTTCGCGGAAACCACAGTGACCAAAGCGGTTCGTCACATATTTTAGCGTCGCTTTCGGCATCAATCCCAGGATTTCCGTCATGCCGTCGGCGATGTGTCCGCCACGAAGAGCCTCTTCGATGAATTCCGGCAGGCGTTCCTCGGCGCCGATGCGCGGTCGAAGGCTTTGTGTCGACCCCGGGCGCTGCTGTTCTATGCTATCGAGCGAAGAGAGCGCTTGTTGCATGGCAGGATAACAGCGCTTTGACGCCGCTTCCTGGCTCAGTCGCACGAACGCAGCACTGATCAAGGTTTGCAACTCAGGCTCGCGCTCGATCGCCAGCTGATTTCCCAGCTTGCGGATCGATTCCATGAGCGCGCTGCCATCGCCGCTGCCGTAGAGCTCGGCAAGATCGGAAAGGCCAATCGCGGTGGTCCGCCGCGCTTCTGGCGCTTCGAGCGCGATGCAGGCGGCGTATTTCATCAAAATCTCATTCACGGTTTTCAATTCGCCGCGCCGGAGCATGTCCTCCAGGAAGGCTCGCACGTTGCGCGGCGGCACGCACCACGCCTCGTCCGAGGTCAGCACTTCCTTCTTGTTCTCTTCCGGCACCTGTTCCCAAAACTCCTGGTCGAGCAGCTCCGTGTAGGACTGCACCGACAGCCCGGCCTGGGCCATCATATGTTCTTGCGAACCGAGAATCTTGCGGAGGGCTTCGATCTCTGAATTCATGCGATCCAGAAGCTGCTTGACGGCGTTCACGCGCAGTTCGCCGCGCTCGTAGCTGTCCAGCGCGAACCGAATGGCCACGTGTTCCGCCAGCTTCAGAAGCATGGGCTTGTCGGCCTTCTCGTTAGGCGCCTGAGCCGCGAGGCCGGCAAGCGCCTGCTGCAAAGTGTATTGGGCGCGCACGGGCATTGAGCTCAAACGTGATTGGAAGGTCGGAACGTCCATCTTCGCTTCTGGATCTTTTCGGGATTTTCCAAGTTGAGCAAAGAGTCCCAACATCGCGCGCACATCGGCTTCTTCGACGGCGAAGCCTCCACCACCGGTGCCTGGGCCGGTGCCCGTTCCCCCAGGCGTACCGCCGAGGGTGCCGCGGGGAAGCAGCGAAGAAGCCGTCAGCCATTTTCCTGGTGGCGAAGCCTCTCCACCGGATGCTCCGCCACCTACTCCAGAGCTCCCGGCAGCGCCCGCTCCTCCTCCGCCAATCCCTGTCCCACCGCCACCATCGCTGATGCCAACTCCACCGCCCGTTCCCGAACCGCCACCACCCGTCGCACCGCCGCCAGCTCCGGTTCCGCCACCAGCACCAGAGCCACCGCCAAGGCCACTCCCCGGGCCACCACCAAGACCACTACCCGGACCACCACCAGGACCACTACCCGGACCACCACCGGGGCCGCCCGTGGCGCTGCCAGTTCCTAAACCGCCTCCCCCGCCCGAACCACCGCCGCTACCTTCCCAAAGACTCCCAGATTGACTGCCTGTACCTGAGCCCCCGCCCGATCCAAAGCCGCCAGCCCCGGTGCCACCTCCTCCGGGCACTCCGCTACCGCCTCCGCCTGGGCCGAACCCCGGGCCTGTTCCCCCACCGCCGCCACCGCCGCCTCGCGAGCTCTCCGCGGCAAGAATCATTTGTAGAAGCTTGTTGGGGTCTTCGAAAAAATCCTTGAACTTGTCGCCCTGCGCGCCGAGAGCTTTCGCTGTCAGTTGCGCGGCCATCTTGATTCCCGCCACGGAAGAATCTTCGGCGACATAGCGAATCTCGTTGACCTTGATGCTCGTTTCACCGGCGAGTGCGGATTTCAATTGTTCTGCGAGCGAGGAGGGCTTTGCATTGCCGCTTGGAAAAGCGCGCACGAACCGCGCGAATTGGGGTTGCGTCAAAGTCGGAGCGAAGTGGATGCTGGCAATCCCCGAGCCCATCAGCATTTGCGCAAAACTTTTTTCACCGGCGGATGCGCCGAGCGGCACGCCGTCCAGCAAGATTTGATTGCCCGAAGCCCCGAGCAATAGGCCGCTTCCGGCGCTCTCATCGAGCGCACCCCGGAGTTCTTTCCACGCAGTCTCGAACTGCGCCGCCGTTCGCACGTGGCCAAACTCATAGAGCCGTGCGAATTTCAATAATATGTTGAGGCTGCGGACAAAAGCCCGCGCACCCCCGCGTGATTCCGGACTCATGCTATCCGGCGAGGAAGCCGGTCCTCCCCATGCTGCTTACTACAGTAAGTGCCTCTAGGGCTAGAGACAAGTCTCGCGGAAGCGATTGTCACCTTCTCAATAACAGAGTGTTGGCAAAAAGGGCACGAATTTTGCCAGACCGGCTCGCTGGAATGGTTGCGTCTTACCCCCATTCCGGAATACCCTGTGTTGCTCGGTATTGTCGCTCGTTCGGCACTTTCGGAGAAATGAATCCTTCGACCTGCCGTGGCCGAAAGCACCCTCGTGCTGGGTGCGGTTTCGGCGAAAATTAAGAGCACGACAAATCAAAAATGTCGGACCAGCCCCCACCTGAACGCTACAAGGCGGAAATGCCGCAGATACCCGGAGTAGTTTCCCCAGTGGGCTCGCGGCGAAGCGCCTTAAACAATCCTGCGGTGCGAATGGTAGGCGCTCTACTCGCGGTCTTGCTGGTTGTTTTCTTCGGAGCGCGGTGGTTGCTTCGTCCGAAGCACTCGGAACCTCCTCCAGCCGATCCGCCGCCTCAGCTTGAGGTCCCGTCACCTGCGCCTGACCCCAACGCCGCACTGCCTCATGTCACACAGCAAGACCCCGGCGTCGCCAGCCTGGCAGAGATGGCTCAGCCATGGTCCTCGAAGCAGTTCTTCATGCGCAACGGGCTGAGTGGTGAGAACATACCGGCTCTTCTGATTCGCCTGCCTGGGAGTTCCGGGTCTCAACCCAACGGATATTGGGCGTTCTCGATGAATGCTCCGTATGGCGATTGCAAGCTCGAATACATCAAGGACCTCGCCAAACTGAAGAATGACTATGGTTTTAGAGCCGCCAGGCATCCCATGGTCGGCAACCCCTGCAGCCGCGCGCTCTATGATCCACTGAAACTGTCAAATCTCCCCGGCGGTGTCTGGGTGCGCGGTGCGATCGTTCAAGGGTCGGACATTCGCCCGCCGCTCGGCATTGAACTGAATGTTCAGGGAAAGACCATTCAAGCCGTTCGTATGGAGTAGTTCTGCCGCAGTTTATGCCAAATTTTTGTTCCGCTTCTCTACGGCCACGATTTGTGGTTCATGCCGCTTGACAATCCATGCGCCAGACAGATAAAGGTCATCTGCGCAATGGAGAATACTACTATGCCTGCAAATTTTTTCTCGACGCGTCGTCGTTTCCTGAAAACCGCCGCTGCAGCTTCTTCTCTAGCACTTGTACCCGGATCTAAGGCCGCCGCAGCCCCACCGCAAAGTACTCCCAAAGCGGACTTCTCCGGTTTGAAGCCGCTCGGCCCACGCCTGAAACCCATCGTACCGGAGGAGTTTCGCGCCCGATTAGAGCACGCGCAGAAACTCATGGGCGACCTGAAACCGAATTTCGACGCACTGTTTCTCGCTCCCGGAACTTCGCTGTACTATTTCACCGGCATTCGCTGGGGCTTAAGCGAACGATTGGCAGCGCTGGTCCTGCCCCGTGTGGGAAAGCCCGTCCTCGTCTGTCCTGGGTTCGAGGAAGGCCGATTTCGCGAGCAATTGCGCTTCCCGATCGAAGTCCGCGTGTGGCAGGAAGACGAGAGTCCTACCAAGCTCGCTACGAGTGCCCTCGCCGATCAAGGCGTCCGTAGCGGACGGCTCGGAGTCGAGGAAACCGCTTATTTCACATATTCCGATCATTTGCGGGCGGCCGCTCCCCGGTTTGAATACGTCTCCGCTGATCCCGTTACCATCGCGTGCCGCGGGCGGAAATCGCCGCATGAACTCGAATTGATGCGTCTCGCGTGTGAGGCTACGTTCGAAGTCTATAAGCCGGTTTTCGCTGCTCTGCGCGAAGGCATGTCGCAGGATGACATCGCCCATATGGTGGAGGCTGGTTTTTCGAAGATGGGCTTGCGCGGCGGGGCGCTGGTGCTTCTCGGGGCGTCAGCAGCTCTTCCGCATGGCACCAAACAACCGCAAAAGTTAAAGGAAGGCGATGTCGTCTTGATTGACGGCGGCTGCGGAGTGGATGGTTATGCGTCTGACGTGACGCGCACCGGAATTTTCGGCAAGCCATCGGACAAAATCGCGAAAGCTTACGAACTCAATCGTAAAGCGCAAGACGCCGCATTGGACGCCGCGCGAGCGGGGCGATTGTCCGGCGCAGTGGATGACGCCGCGCGCGCTGTGATTGTCAATGGCGGCTACGGCCCCGGCTACAAATATTTTACCCACCGCCTCGGCCACGGCATCGGCCTCGACGGCCACGAGCATCCATACCTCGTCAAGGGAAGCACAACGCGTCTCGAGCCTGGCATGACTTTTTCGAACGAACCCGGAATTTATGTGCCCGGCGAGTTTGGCATGCGCTGCGAAGACGACATGGTCGTCATGCCCGACGGCCCCGCGCAGCTCTTGACGCCAAACTTCGCGGTATCGCTTGAGAAGCCGATGGGCTGATTTCACGCGCGCTGGATCACGTCACAAAACTGAACAATTCTTTGCTCCGCCCAGAATCGCTCCGCGCCGCTTCGATTCGAAATGAAGCCGCAATGCCCGCCGTTTTCCGGCGTAACAAGGCGGATTGCCGGATTCCGCCCCGGGTTCGCGCGCATAAACAATTCGTACGGAACAAACGGATCATCCTGCGCCGTGATCATCAGCATTGGCACACGCACCTGCGCGACGACTTTCTTCGCTCCCACTGCGTCGTAATAATCCTGCGCGTCGCGATACCCGAACTGCGGCGCCGTAATCTTGTCGTCAAACTCCCTTACCGAACGCACTGGTCCGAATCCGTTCTTCGGGTAGCGCTCCGGGTAAAGCTCAGCCTTTCTTGCATATCGTGCCATCAACCCTTTTACAAAATGCCGCTGGTAAAAAAAATTGTCGCGTCTTTGCAACGCATCCGCGCACGCCCCAAGATCCATTGCCGGGCATACCACGCAGACACCGCGAAGTGCCTTCGGTGCGGCCTCTGCAAACTCACCCGCCATTTTCGTCATCAGGTTTCCTCCCATCGAGTACCCTGCGAAGAAAATCTGTTCGAATCCATCCCCGTTCGACAATTCCTCCAACACCGCCCGGTAGTCGCCGCTCATTCCAGAGTTGTACAGCGTCGGCGTTAGCGTTTCCGTCCCGCCGCAATTTCTCTGGTTCAACCGCACAGCGTGAAAACCTCGGCGGAATGCTTTTTCCGCGATGCCCCAAACGTAGTTCGATTCGCTCGAACCTTCTAGCCCGTGAAGGATCACCATCACTGGAGAGTCGCGCCGTTTCCCCGGCTGCCAGTGGCAGCGCCCAAGAATCCGCGACTCCGGATCCACCTGGAATAGCCGATCTTCCGCAGGCGGCAGTTCAAACTTGCGCAGCACAAACGCCGCCGCGATCGTCATGGCGTGCCCATTCCTGAGCAGCGCATGCGGCTCAAACTTCTCCATCTCCCAACCCATGAATTCACTGTAGTGCAGCGCTACACCCCAGGCAAGTTAACCATCCCAGAGCCGTCGCGGCTTCCCAGGCTTTGTTAACACTTGCTCATGGCATTGCGTCAATCTAGCCGATGGAGAGACAAGGAGCCATGGCCATGAAACTTCGTCTGCTTGTGTGCGTCGTCCTCACGTTGTCGATAGCCGCTCTGCCACATCTTTTCCGCGCCCAAACGCCGACCTCCGACCAAAGTCTCACCGCGCACGAGTGGGGCACGTTCACCTCGATCGCCGGCAGGGACGGCCGGGCTGCTGAATGGTTGCCCCTGACCGGATCAACGGATCTTCCCGCGTTCGTGGAGCACTTCCGAGGCACCGATTTCAAGGGCGGCCTCCGCGGCACAGTCCGCATGGAGACCCCGGTTCTTTATTTCTACACGAACCATGAAACTACCATCTCCGTGCACGTCTCCTTTTCTCAAGGACTGATCACCGAATGGTATCCGCACGCGAACCGCGTCGAACCCGTCCTGCATCAGGCCCAGATGGTCGCTTACTTAAAAGATTGGGGAGTCCATCAAAAGCAGCCCGACAGCAGCATCTCTTGGGACTCCATCCGGCTGGAGCCGAGCGGTTCGGCTGAGCCTCCGCGCGAAGCCCGCGCGAACCACTACTACGCAGCCCGGCAGACATCCTCGACTCCGCTGCGGATCAAGACCCAAGCGGGAGATCAGAGCGAGAAATTTCTCTTTTATCGCGGCGTCGCCAGTTTCTCTGTTCCACTTTCCGCGAGGCTCGCGCCGGAAGGCAAAATCCTCGCCGAAAATCTCGGCACGCAAGAAATCCCCGTCATGCTCCTGTTCGAACGACGCGGCGACAAATTAGGCTTCCGCATCGCAGACGCCTCCGCGGCCCAGTCGACGCTCGACCCTCCCGAACTCACCGCCACGATGGATTCCTTGAAGCAAGCCGTGGTAGACATGCTCATCGCGCAGGGCCTCTATCAGGACGAAGCGCAAGCCATGTTTGAAACCTGGCGCGATTCCTGGTTTGAAGAAGGCAGCCGCCTTCTCTACATCGTTCCACGCCAATTCGTGGACAGCGTTCTGCCCCTCTCGATCAGTCCGGCTCCTGCACAGACTGTGCGCGTGTTCGTCGGACGCCTCGAACTCATCACGCTCGCGACCCAACGTGCCGTCGAACAGGCCATGGAATCGCACGACCGTAAAACCCTCGCACGTTACGGCCGCTTTCTCGTACCCATCCTCCAATCCATGATTACCAACGAAAAAAACTCGGCCAAAAAAGCTCAATTCTCCGAGTATCTAGCCAACGTCTACGACGCACAAATCGCCCTAACCACATCAAACTAGACCTTGTAAACTGCGCAGTGCAAGGAGCGACACATGCGCACCGTAACCTACGGCGGAGCCGTCAGCCTGGATGGCTTTCTCGCCGGCGTGGATGGCTCGATCGACTGGCTGCATTTCAGCAAGGACGTTCAAAAGGTGATGACGGACTACTGGAAGGACGTGGACACCATCCTGATGGGACGCAAAACTTACGAAGTCTCGGTCGCCATGAGACCTTCGTCCGCAAAGAAACCCGCCAAAGCGAAAAGCTCCAGGCGGAAAGAGCCAACCATGTTCACGTATGTCTTCTCGCGCAGGCTCAAAGCCATCGACGATCCGGGCGTAGAACTCGTGGCGACCGACGCCATCGAATTCGTGCGAGAACTAAAGCGGCGCCCCGGAAAAGGAATCTGCTTGATGGGCGGCGGCGAACTCGCGCAATCGCTCCTGACCGCCGGCCTCGTGGATGAAATCGGTTTGAACATTCATCCCATTCTTCTTGGCTCAGGAATCCCCACGTTTCGTGACCCCGGTCATCGCGTGAAACTAACGCTCAGCGGGTGCCGCGAACTCGATGGCGGTTGCATCCTCGCCAGCTACAGGGTCCACCGCTCGGCCTGACTGCGGCGTACTCAAAAGCTATCGGAGCAGCCGAGAAATTATGGCTCGACGAATGTTGACCCTTTCCAACCCTTCCGCTAAGATAATTCTCAAATGAAAAAATCACGCGGTCACTTCAATGTCGTGCTTCGGCCCGAACCGGAGGGAGGCTTCACCGCGATTGTTCCCGTGTTGCCCGGATGCGTGACCTACGGCAGAAACCTTTCAGAAGCTAAGGCGATGGCCAAAGACGCCATCTCCGCCTACATCGAGAGCCTCAAGAAGCACAACGAGCCCATCCCCACCGACGACGAATCGTTGGTGGCTTCGCTCGACCTCGAATATGCCGAAGCTTCCCGCCGTTAAGCCCCGGGAAGTCATTCGATTTCTAGAGCGTAATGGCTTTGTTCTCGATCACGCGCCGGGCAGCCACTTTATCTACTATCATCCACTTTCAAAAAGACGAGCTGTCGTGCCGAAGCACAACCGTGATGTGCCAAAGGGCACGCTTGTGTCGCTGCTAAGAGAAGCAGGATTCTCGAGGGAAGATCTCATCGATTTTCTCCAGGGAAGATAGAATGTCTCGCCTAAACCCGAGACCCGCCAACTTGACCGCAATCCCGTTGCCCCCTAGAATAGAAGTTTCACAGTGATTGATTTTTGCAATCTGATGCATTCATCTTCCGGCCCAGCGGCCACCCGCTGGGCTGCGCTGTTTTAGGGCGCTAAATTTCAGAAACGAGGTTGTAATGATTGACGGTCCGATTCCCGAAGGTCTAACTTTCGACGACGTGCTGCTTCTGCCCGGCAAATCCTCTGTGCTACCGGCCGAAGTCGACACGCGTACCTGCTTCACCCGCAAATTATCGCTGGATATTCCCCTGGCCTCCGCGGCCATGGACACCGTAACCGAATCACGTCTAGCCATCGCCATCGCGCGCCAGGGCGGCATCGGCCTCGTGCACCGCAACATGCCCATCGACCGCCAGGGCGAAGAGGTCGACCGCGTAAAACGCTCCGAAAGCGGCATGATCGTCGACCCCGTCACCATCTCTCCCGACATCACCCTCCGGCAGGCTCTTGAAATCATGACCAAGTACCGCATCTCCGGACTCCCCGTTACGCGCGGCACTCGGCTTACCGGAATCCTCACTAACCGCGACCTGCGCTTCGAAAAAAATCACTCCCAGCTCGTCGGCTCCGTGATGACCAAGGAAAACCTTGTCACCGTGCCAGTTGGCACCACGCTCGAGGAAGCCGAACGCATCTTGCAGAAACACCGCATCGAAAAACTTCTCGTCGTCGACCAGGATTTCAATCTCAAGGGCCTCATCACCGTAAAAGACATCCAGAAAAAACGCGAATATCCGCGCGCCGCCAAAGACGACCAAGGCCGCCTCCGCGTTGGCGCCGCCGTTGGCGCCACGGGAGATTACCTCGAGCGCGCCGTCGAAATGTCCAAAGCGAAAGCCGACGTCCTCGCCATCGACACGGCCCACGGCCACACTTCCCGCGTGATGGACGCCATTAAAGCCATTCGCCAGCGGCTTCCAGAAGTGCAAATCATCGCGGGCAACGTGGCTACGTTCGAGGCGGCAAAAGACCTTATCGCGCTCGGCATCGACGGGTTGAAAGTCGGCATCGGCCCTGGCTCGATCTGCACCACGCGCGTCGTAACCGGCGCCGGCGTTCCCCAGCTCACCGCCATCATGGAGGCCGCACGCGCGGCACAAGGCACCGGCATTCCCCTCATCGCCGACGGAGGCATCAAGTATTCCGGCGACATCACCAAAGCCATCGCCGCAGGCGCTTCCTGCGTGATGATCGGCAGCCTCTTCGCCGGCACGGAAGAGTCTCCCGGCGAAACGATTCTCTATCAGGGCCGTACGTTCAAGTCCTACCGCGGAATGGGTTCGATGGGTGCAATGGACGCGGGTTCCGACCGCTATGCCACCGTCCAAGACACGGACGATCGCGGCAAGTCCGTACCCGAAGGCGTCGAAGGCCGCGTCCCTTACAAAGGTTCACTCGGCGCGCTAACGGACCAGCTCGTCGGGGGCCTTAAGAGCGGCATGGGCTACGTCGGCGCTGGCACGCTGAGGGAGCTCACCGAGAAAGCCCGTTTCGTCCGCATCACCGCAGCGGGTCTCCGCGAAAGCCACGTCCACGACGTGATCATCACTCGCGAAGCCCCGAACTATCGCATGGAGTAATCGCCAATCGCCTGCATGCCGAGCGTCGCATACAAAATGAATACTCATCGTCGAAACTCGCACAAGTCTCGCGGGCTCTCTGCGCCCTCGGCGACCACGGTGCCGAAAGCCCCCTGTCCACCTTGCCGCAACTTCATCCGAGGAACGCGCCGTGCCTGAACAACCCTTGCGCAATCCCCGCCCCGCCCCGCAATTGACGGAGATGCAGCCTCGCCTCCATAAGCTGCTGATTCCTGAATGGCTGCGCGCCTGGTGGCCTGCCGTGGTCTGGGCCGGTGTCATCTTTACATTCTCGACGGACACCTTTTCTTCCGACCACACCGCGACGGTTCTGTCTTTCTTCGTGAAATGGCTTTTTCCGCATCTGTCCCCGCATCAGTTCAAATTCATTCACCATCTCATTCGCAAAAGCGCGCACTTCACCGAGTACTTTATTTTTTGTCTCCTTCTCTATCGTGGATTCCGTGGCGCTCGCAAAGGCTGGCATTGGACCTGGGGAATCTCCGCCCTGTCCGTCGCCGCCGGCTACTCCATCATGGACGAAATTCATCAAGCCTTCGTCGCCAGCCGCGGCGCCTCGCCCTATGATTCCCTTCTCGACTCCCTCGGCGCCTTCTTCGCCTTCGCCGTTCTTTACTCCTGGTTCCGCTTCCGCAGTCCAAAGCTTCCTGCAACGCCACAGCCTGTCTCAGCTTCCAATTCCGCAACCCCTTGAACTACCGGTCTAGGCGTCGCTCTATTTCCGCGCATCGCGGGAGGCGGCGCGTTCGCGAAAGCGAAGTCCGGCCGCTCCCTTTTTCCACACCCCCAAATAGTCCTGGACAAATTCTGCTAATCTGTTAATATATCTGTGCAGAGAATTGCGTCCGCGCAATTCTCTTTTTTCATTTATAGGCGGCTAGTTTCACCTTCCGCTCGAAGTTTCATCCTTTTGAAAACAAAAGTCTTAGCTCTACCGGCCTTGTTCCGGCGTGGTACCACCGCGTTTTTTTATTCTTCGCGGGCCAGCACTGCACGGCCGAGGTCCTTCGTTCTTTTGCCCCGGCCGTCCAAGTCTTCGCCCCTGGACGGCCCCGCACGTTCGCCTGGCAGTGCTGCCCTACTATCTTTGCATTGAATTTCAAAGGGCCTTACAGTCCACCATCTCTCCCTTCTAGGAATAAACACATGACAAACAAAGCACCCGACGCCGCCCCCAACGCGGCCGAAGTCTGGAAGCAAATGGAAGATATTCTCGTCCCGCAACTGCGCCTCTCGGTGCTCGACCGCTCCGTCTTTTCCCATCTCCTGCGCCACAGCCGTCTCGAAGGAAAGCTGCGGCTCCGCTTCTCCATTCAGTGGCTCGCCCGCGCTGTCCGCGTTTCCGGTGGACCGGCCCGCGAAGCCGTCCGCCGCCTCCTGGCCCTCGGCGCTTTGCGCCTGGTCGAACGCACTAAGGCCGGTCATCTCGTCGAGGTTCGCTTGCCCGACGAGATTCGCGCCGCCTGTCCCGGACGCTCGATTCCGGCCAAGTCCCGACCCGCTCGCGACACCATAGGCGTCCACCGCACCCCCGGCACGCCGGACAGCCAAGCTCGCGCTCTGCCTCTCGAAAATTCCGACTTCCTGCAAACTCGCGCGCTTCGCCAGTCCATCCACTCCCGCGAGCGCGGCCTCTGTTTTTACTGTTTGCGCGGGCTTACCCCGTCGCAGAAGTGTCTCGATCATGTTGTGCCGCGCGTGCGTTTCGGCCGCAATTCTTACCGCAACCTCGTCTCTTGCTGCGTCGAGTGCAACTCGCAAAAGGGCGAACGGCCCGCGCGCGATTTCCTCCGCGGCCTCTACCGCGAGCAACGCCTCACCACCGCCGAACTCGCCGACCGCCTCCGCGCCCTAGGCGCCCTCGCCGCCGGCAAGCTTCGCCCTCTCTCCGCTCCGGTCTGTAGCAGCGCGCCTCCTGGACCCGTTTACTCTTCGTCCCGGAGACAGCGCGTCACCGTTCCACCCGGCGGCCCCGCCAACCCCTTCCCCCGCAAAGGCCGACCACGCAAAGCTCCTGTCCTTGTCGGCTAAGCAACAGGCGGAGCCCATCAACAAGTCGCTGGTCATACCCAAGCGCCGTAAGCGCGCCACATTTTCGCCCAGCCCGCAACAGGCTGGGTTAACGTATGACGCGCCTACGGCGCTCACGGGCCGATGTGCGGTCGCCGACCTCAGGCGTGAATTGGAATTTGACCTCCTACCCGAACAGTTTCGCTTGTGTGATGCGCTTACGATTGGGCTGCTCGAAGAGTTGGTCAAATCGAGACCTGCTAGCCTCCAAGTACTCTGGTACGCGTTCGATAGCGATCCAGTTTCTCCCCAATTTCTCAGCGACTACACCTGTCGTATTAGATCCGGCGAAGGGATCGACTACCAAGTCCCCTTCGTCCGTCAGCATCTTTACGAAGAATTCCGGCAAAGCTGCTGGGAATCTAGCCGGATGCATTTTAAGGCCGAGATCCTTGCAGCGCTTTGTATATGCGTCATTCGAAGCATTATTTCCAAATTTTAGCATGTTCTCGGAAACCCGATCTCCGTCAAGAATCCCTTCGATTACGTTTGGAGGGATCGAGCCTCCGGCGCTTATTTTGTCGAAGGTCGAACGAATAATGTGGCCAGATGGACGCACCGCGCCTTTCACGCCGTTCTTGTTTAGACGAATCATGTCGGGACTGTATTCCTTCAGGACTGACAAATTGCTCGCCTTTGGCCAGGGCGTTTTTGAGAGCCACCAGACATATTCGACAGAGTCGCGGACGCGGACGCGTCTGACAGTAACCCACTCTGCAGGTGCGGGCATTTTTGCAGGGTTATACCAAAAACATTCTTGGGCTAGATGAAAACCCAGTTTTTCAACGAGGGCAATTAGCAGATGGAAGTGGTACAAGGATCGAGTGGGCGAACCTTGGTTGTAGCTCCCCCCAATGTTCAAGACAAAACTTCCGTCCTCTTTTAATACTCGAAGTATTTCCTTGGCAAATGGAAGCATCCACTCCACATAGTCCGCCTTCTGCACGTTGCCATATTCTTTCTTGAAATGGAGCGCATAGGGAGGTGACGTGAATACGAGTTCGACAGAATCGTCAGGGATGCTTTTCAGGAGTTCCAGCGAGTCCCCTAAGAATGCTGCCCCGTAAGTTGTGCAGTAGTAAGGTTCCTTTCCCAATATTTCCGTGGGTCTTTGATCTCTTTTCATTCGACAGGTGTTCCTAAGTGAAACACAGTGTAACATCTGCACCTGGGCACAGTTACAGAGAATCCCATGAGAACATAAATGGTTGACAATGTCAAGTATTTTACGAAACCCAACTGATTGGATCTCACAAGCAGAAGCAGCCAGATTACGTGGTGTTTCTCGGCAGGCGATCGCCCTACTGGTTAAACGCGGTCGACTCTCAGTACTTCGCATCGGGGGTCGACTCCTCGTCAACCGCAAAGAAATCGAACGATTCAAATCTGAACAACCTGGAAGACCACGAAATGACAAAACTCACTGATGAGGTCTTGGGACTCATCGCGAAGGCCAGCGTAGAGGAGCGGAGAGAAATCTTTCAAAACTTACGCCGGGATATTTTTCTACATCCTCTAGAAAAAGCATGGAATGTTCCTGTGGAGGCCGTCCTAGCGGCAATCTCGCGCTCACCGGACATCACACAGCGTGGGATTCGTGGGATTCTAGCGGAAGCGGTGTTTGAACAGTCCATCATCCCTGCCCTCCTTGCGAAAGGCTGGGAGCAACTCGAAATTAGTGGGCATCAGCCCTACGACTTTCGACTCTCGAAAGAGCGGAGAAAGGTGGGCATCCAAGTAAAGCTCCAACGAAAACAGAGCGGTAATCCTATGGAGTATCCAACAAGCAGGCGGGAACAATTGGTGAAGGCTCCCGAACAGCTTTTTTGTGTAGAAGTTCAAAAGACTCGCTCTGGTCGATCTGGTGGTGAGGCTACCCGCCCATACCATTTCGGCGATTTCGATATCCTTGCTGTGAGCTTGCATCCTTCAACCGGCGATTGGAAGCGCTTTGTGTTCACAGTCGGAAAATGGCTCCTCCCGCGAGAAAATAACCCTGAGCTTATAGAAATTTTCCAACCCGTGCCCAACAAAAGCGATTCGTACTGGTCAGACGATCTAGAAACCTGCATTAGCTGGAGCCAGGCAAAAGAACAGAGGACCCTCTACCGGAAATGACTTCCTCGCCAAGCGCCTACACGTCGATTTTACGTGTGGGATGTTGCCTTGTTCTCCTAAGCAAGAAGAATCGTGTCCAGCTTTCCACATTTCGCGCTTAAGGCGAGGCGAGTCATGGGTTTCATGATCGTTGGTGCGGGGCTATGCGGATTTTGCCGTGCATCGAAAAGCAAATCGCCCGCTGCGGGTATCCGCAACAGGCGAGGTAGAGGCAAGAACTGCTCCGAAACTGGAGAGAATTAGCTGGCGGCGGCTTCCGGTTCTT